>MPMD02063298.1_pt1 | contig 48578 bp, 41 predicted proteins | sample 1617291 | NCBI WGS metagenome assembly MPMD02 (sample SAMN05944810, study PRJNA350692) | marine metagenome | biome: marine; feature: ODZ; material: water; isolation source: 120 m water sample filtered on 30 um supor filter | place: Pacific Ocean | collected 2012-04-09 | depth 120m m | reverse complement strand
GTTCTCTTTCATCGACGTGCGCTCCACCGAGGAGATCGCCGCGTCCCGCATCGATGCGGCCGAGCCCCTGGATCACGCCGATTCTCAGCGCTACATGGACCTTCCCAAGGACCGCCGAATTGTCTTCGCCTGTCAGGACGGCGAGCGCAGCCTCGATGTCGCCAGCTACTTCGTGGGGCACGGATTCACCGAGATCTACTCCTTGCGGGGCGGCCAGACGGCCTGGGCCCAGGGCTGATCGCCGCCGCCGGGAGGTTCGGGTGGACACCCGACCGGGCAAGTTGCTAAATTCCCGGCACATCGGGCGTTGCCCGACATCCGATGTGCCCCAGGTTCGCCTGGGGTGCCTCGGGGCTCTACCTGCCACGAGCCCCGTGGCCGCCGATGGGGAACCTGCCATCGCCATCGGCCGTCGTCTGGTGACTCATCATCAGATACGACCCGCGCGGAGTCGTCTCTTCGGAGGCGACTCCCATTTTTTTGTCAGAGCCACGCGCGCGGCTCCGGCGCGGCTGCAGATGTTCCAGAGCGCGTCCACCTTGCGCATGGTGGACGACACCGGCACGACGGTCTCCGCGTCCGTCGTGGCCACGAAACCCAGGATGCCGTGCTGCTTGGGCAACTTGCCCGTGGCGATCGTCGTCCAGAGGATGGCCGAGGCGGTCGGGTTCATCGAGAGCAGCTCGGCCTTGGTGCCGCGCGCGCACAGCTCCTGCAAGCGCGGCATGACGCCGTCGGCGAGGACGTGGTCAAAGACGTCCCAGGAGGCGCCGTCGATCCCGACCAGGAAGACGCGCCCGGGGACCTCGCGCTCGGCGAGCGGGGGGGTCTGCGGGCTCGGGCCGGCGCTCTCGTCGCCGGGTCCCTCGGAGCAACCCGTCGCCAGGGCGTAGAGGAAGAGCGGAGCGGCGATGAACTGCGAGAGGCGCATCGAGGTCGCCGGGCCGTCGCGCCCGCCGCGAATCAGAATCCGATGCGCACGCCCGCGTAGGGTCCGCCAAGTTCCAGGTCGAGGTTCGCCGAGTCGCTCGCGTCCTCGAACTGGGCGTCGAAGGCGAACAGGCGATAGCCGGCGACGATCGAGCCGGCGTCCCCGAGGATCTTCAGGCCGGCTGAGAGGTCGAGGTCGCTCACGACGGCCTCGGCGTCGTCCACGCTCACGCTCAGGAACGCGTAGGTGCCCTCAACCCGCACCGGGCCGATGTTGCCTCCCACGCGCGCGGCGATCAGAGGGATGGGCAGGTTCTCGTCCATGGTCGCCGTGACGTTCTCTCCGGTGATCTCCTCTTCTCCGTTCAGTGCGATGGAGAAGTCTAGGGAGGTGACCCCGATGCCCAGGCCGAAGTACGCGGTATCGCCGATGTTCCAGTCGTAGGTCCACAGGCCGCTCGTGTTCGTGATGTCAAGGTCGGTGGCCACGGCCAGCGAGTCCGAGTTAATCGTGATGCCGTCGATCTCAATGTCATCGCTCAGGGTGCCGCCCGTCGCCGAGAGGTTGGTCGCCGAGTACGAGACGCTCAGATGAGAGTGGTCTCCCTTCAACGCGAGGCGTCCGCCGAAGACCGAGTCGTCTCCGTCGAGCCCGAGCGAAGCGATGCTCGTCGAGCCGGATGTCCCGCCGCTTGAGGAGGCGATCGACCCATTGAGGGAGTACTGGGCCACGTAGGGCGTGAGGCTCACCGAGGGCGTGGAGCAGGATGCGGCGGCCGCGAGCGTGAGAGCGACGAGGCGTTTCATGGGTTGCCTGGGCCGGTGGTGTGGAAGGGACTCAGGGTGGGCGCGGAACCCCCGCGCCGACCCCCTCTCTACCATTCCACGCCCAGACGGGCCAGTGCGCGGCGAGCGAGGTGCGCCCTCGGCCCTATTTCGTGTAGCCCAGGGCTCGCAGTTGCTCGAGGATCTCCCGCTGCGCCGCCTCGTCGGGGGCAGCGGCCTGACGCTCGGGATCGATCAGATTGGCGTGGGAGTCCACTGTCCGCCGAGCGCTCGGCGCCGGAGCCAGGACGCGCTCCATGACGCGCCCGTGCATGTCGTGCGCCAGGGGCAGGCCGAGGTAGGCGAGCACCGTCGGCGTCACGTCGAGGGATGTGTAGGGCTCGAACAACCCAAGCCGACGCGCCAGCTCGGCGATGCGGTCGACGCTCCTCGATGTGCCCAGAGCGAAGCCCAGCAAGGTGGAGAGCGATGTCTCCGAGCACAGGGCGGTCACCGCGCCTGCCGGTTCGATGTCCGGCGCGGCGAAGAGGAACATCCCGTGCGGGTCGTGGTTGCCGCTGTTCTCCCGGCGAACGTCCAGGTAACGGGCGAGAGGGCGCACCTGTCCCGCGACCTCCACCCTGCGTTCGCCGGGCACCTCAGCGAGGCAGGTCGCCGGTACGACGAAGGCCGCCGAGCGACTCCCCGCAGGCGTCGGGCCGACCGCGGTGAACAGCGGCTCGCCCGTGCCTTCCAGCTCGAGCGAGCGCAGAGCGTCGATGAGTTGCGAAAGGGACAGGGGCGTGACGCCCTCGGTGACCTCGGCACGGAAGAGGATCCCGGCGCGGCGTTGCGTGGCGCTCGAGCCGGCCTCGCTGGCCCGCGCTCGCCGCGGATCCAGCGCAGAGCGATCGAACTCCTCGCCGTCGAAGGCGATCAGACCCATGTCCGCCAGCAGTGGGTCGAGGAGAAAGTGGACCAGGGGACTCGCCCGCGGCCGAGCTCCGTGATCGGACACCACGAGCACGGCCCGACCTTCCGCCGCCAGCGCCCCCAACCACTCGTCGAGGCGCGTGAAGATCGCGTGTACGTCTCCCGACCGTGCCGTGGCCTGCTCGGGATCGACACCCCAGGCCTGCAGGTCGAAGGCTTCGGGGAAGGTGTCGAGGTAGCGCAGGTGCAGGGAGCTGTCGGACGCCTGCGTGCCCGTGACCACCAGGTCGAAGTCGGCGACGCCCTTCACTGCCTCCCAGGCGACGATCTCCATCTCGAGCAACCTGCGAATGTCCTCGTAGGCGTCTCCCGAGCGCTCTTCGGGGAAGCTCGCCAGGGCGTCGGTGACCAGAGCGCGCACGGCGGCGGGGTGGGTCGCGGGGACGCTCCCGCCCAGGGCGGGCTTGAGGTTGGGGATCACGACTCCGCTGATCGGTTCCGCAGGATCGGTGATGAGCCAGTTGTGGACCAGGGATTTGAGCCCCCCCGCGCTGGCGATGTTCCACACCGCCGCCGCCTTGCGCGCGGTTGAGGGGGTGGGGATCGAGCGTCCCTCGGCGTCCGATGAGAGCACGGTGAAGTCGTGGATTCCGTGCCCGGCTTCCGCCATGCCCGTCACCATGCTGGTCCAGACGATCGGCGACAGGCGCTGTCCGTGGGTCATCAGGTGGCCGTAGGAGCCGCGCTCCTTGAGGGCCGCGAGGTGCGGCATGCGCCCTTCGTCGATGAACTCATCGACCATGGTCCACAGTCCCGCGTCGATGCAGAAGAGCGTGAGCTTGCGCTGCGATCCGGGCTCGCGCGTGACCTGCTCGACGCGCTCGAGTCGGGCGGGCGCCAGGTCGGCGGCGTTCCAGCCGACCAGGGCCAGGGTGGCCAGCGCCTGGCCCGCGAGCAGCACCGTCGTCCAGCCGCGCGCCGGCGTTCGCTGGGCCTTGTCCGCTCCCCTTGCGGCGAAGAGCCCCGCGGCGATCCCCACCGGACAGGCGAGCGCGAGGCCGCGCCCGACGGCGGCCAGGCGTTCGGGGTCGCCCATGCCGACGTAGAAGGGCAGATCGATGTTCCAGCCGATGGCCAGCTCTCCGGCCAGGGCCAGCATCGTCACCAGCCCAGCCGGCAGGCCGAGGGCCAGGCGCGGCCAGCGGGCCAGGGGCAGGCCGCAGCAGACGAGCAACAACCACAGGAGGTTCCCCTGGACCAGGACCCCCGCCGTGGCGCGCACGAAGAACTCGACGCCCCCGCCGAGGGGGTGGTGCCAGCGCAGCACGCCGATGATGACGTAGGCGAGGGCGATCAGAAAGGCGGAGCGGGCTTGCAGGCGGACCATGATGGAGGGCTGGCGCGGACGAGTCCCGCGGCCGAACTTTCCAGGGTAGGCCACCCGCTCGCGATCATCGGCCCGAAGGCGACGAAAATACGGCCGGGAGCGTCGTGAAACGCCCCCGGCCGCAGCCGTCGGCAATAGTCAGCCCCATAGTGTGGATAGGTGCGGGGCTCGTCGCGGCGTCGGTCTCCTTCGCTGTGCCCGAGCGCGGGAGAGAGAGAGGCTTCTTGGGGGGTTCCGCGCTCCAGCAAGACCGGAATCCGCAACGTTTGAGCCCTTTGGACGGGACGGCCCTCCGGGAGGTTCGCCCTCATCCGAAGAAAAATCCTGCTGGATCTCCCGGAGCGCTAGGTCTCAGCGCTCGTCGTCGGGCCACGGGCGGCCGAGTCCCTCGATCCGCACCAGGCCCGAGGCGGCCTGGACCCTGAGGGTCCGCCGCTCATCGTCCAGCCCCAGGACCACGCTCCCGACCGAGCGGGCGAAGCCGTGGGCGTCGAAGGTGATCCAGTCTTCCGGGCCGAGGTCGGTGCTCACGATCCGCACGCTCTCGAAGACCCCGTCTCGGGAGTAGGAGCGTACGAAGTCGCCAATCCCTGCGGGGTGAGCGATCAGCTGGTCGTTCGCGTCCACCACCGAGTAGCCGCTGCCGTCGGCGAAGAAAAGCACGCGCAGCTCGCATTCGTTGATGGCCGCGGCGTCCTGGGTCGCGCGTAGGTCCGCGGCGAGCAGCACGGTGGCGTTGTCGAGGCTTACCTCCGCGCGCGCGAAGAAGCCCGGAATGGCCAGCAGGGCCAGGGCCGAGATGCTGAGCAGGGCCGCCGCGAGGCCGACGATGCTGACGCCGCCGGGGCGTGAAGGAGGCTGGGTCGTCATGTCTAGCGGAGACTTGTAGCAAACAGGCGGGCGGAAGCCCTCGACGCCCGCTGAACGGGCATTCGATGCCGTGAAGACCTCCTGCACGGCGGCTTGGCGTGGCTGCGATCGCCTTGGCTCGCGAAGCACTCCTTCAACGGATCGCCTAGAGATCGAAGTAGCGCTGGGTGCGGCCGTGTACGCGCCCCGCGACATTGGAGCGCACCTCGCCCGAGCGCGGATCGTAGATCCAGCCGGTGCTACCGTCGGGAGAGGCGGGCATCTCCGCGGTCGGTTTGAGGATCAATACCGTACGCAGGCCGTTCACCGGATTGACCGGGATGCCATGCGGCAAGTACGGCACGTGGCCGTCGCGTAGGATCAGCGGGGGCGGGGGAGCGAGCCCGTCTTCGTGGAAGCCCAGTTCGCACCCCAGGGCTCCGTGTTCGCACATCGCTCCGGAGCTCTGGATCCCCTCGGCGCTCGGCCAGCGGCCGCGATCAGCGCGGTAGTCGGCGATGGCCGCGCGCACGATGCGCAGGTTCTTCCAGAGCTTGTTCTCCAGGGCGCGGACGGGCGATACCTCCGGTACGCTCGCCGCGGGCGGAGCGGCCATCACCCCGACCAGGCCGGCGAGCGCGGCGCACACCGACAGCGCGGCCCAGAGAGGACCGGAGGGGCGTCGACCCCTTGCCCGGAACTCAGGCGGGACGATGATCGGAGGCTGTGAAATCTGGGTGTGCATCGGCGGCGTCGGGCGTTGGGGAGGGCCCGGCGCACTTTCCTCCCTTCGGCCGCCGCGAGCGGCTGGCTTGAGGCCTCGTGCGCCCTTCGTCGGCGTGATAGGGAAAGAAGTTCCACCTCCGCGCGTCCCTGTCGAGGCGCGAGCCTCTCGTGAGCGAATAGACTGTCATCCACCGATGCGACCCCCCCGCTCCCTCCTCACCGCCGCCCTGCTCGCGCCCCTCACAGCCTGCGGTGGCGGGGGATCCGCCGACCCAGCCCCGTCTCCCGTGCCCGCCACGCCCACCTGGTTCCACGAGGTCGCGGCGGATTCGGGCCTCGACTTCGTCCACGTGCGCTCCCACGAGCAGCGCTTCTGGATCCCCGAGACCGTGACCGGCGGCGGCGGCTTCCTCGACTTCGACGGCGACGGGCACCTCGACGTCTACTGCGTCCAGGGCGGCGATCCGGTGCCGGGGAATGCGACCAACGAGCCCAACCGCCTGTTCAGGAACGAGGGGGACGGCACCTTCTCGGACGCGACCGAAGCGGCGGGTGTCGGGAACACGGGCTACGGCTTCGGCTGTACCGCGGGGGACTTTGACGCCGACGGCGACACCGATCTGTACGTCTGCAATCTCGAGGGCAACGTCCTCTATCGCAACGACGGAGATGGGAGCTTCACGGACGTCACCCAGGCGGCGGGGGTGGGTGAGTCGCGCTGGAGTTCGGCGGCCTCGTTCGTCGATTTCGACGCCGATGGCGACCTCGACTTGTTCGTCGTCAACTACCTGAACTGGAAGCCCGAGCACGAGATTCCCTGCCAGACGAACTACGGCGAGCGCGACTACTGCAACCCCATCAACTACAACGCGCCGGCGCGGGACACGCTCTACCGCAACGACGGTGAAGGGGCCTTCACTGACGTGAGCGATGCGGTCGGCCTGGGCGCGGGGACCGGGACTGGACTGGGGCTCTCCTGTGCTGATTTCGACGGCGACGGCCGGGTGGACGTCTACGTCACCAATGACGGCATGCCGAATCACTTGTGGCTGCAGCTCAAGCCGGGGCGCTTCACCGACCGCGCCCTGCTCGCCGGTTGCGCCGTCAACAGCTCGGGGGCGCCCGAGGCGGGCATGGGCGTGCACGCGGTGGACGCTGACAGCGACGGCGACTGGGATCTGTTCATGACCCATGTGCGCGAGCAGACGAACACCTTCTACGAGAACCTCGGAGCGGCCTTCAGCGACCGCACGGCGCGCACCGGGCTCTCGGCGGCCAGCGTGCCGTTCACGGGTTTCGGCCTCGGCTTCCACGACTTTGACCTCGACGGCCTGATCGACCTCTTCGTCGCCAACGGCCGCGTCGGGCTGTGGCCGCCTCCGTTGAGCGAGAGCGACCCCTACGCCGAGCCCAACCAGCTCTTCCTGGGGCTGGACGGAGGGCGCTTTGAGGAGATCGCCGGCGGTGGAGCCCCCGAGGTGCCCCTCGGCACCAGCCGCGCAGCAGCCTTCGGCGATGTCGACAACGACGGTGACGTGGATGTGCTCTACGTCGACGCCCACGCGCCTCTGCGGCTGTTGCTCAACGATTTGCCGCGGCGGGGCGGCTGGATTGGGTTCTCCGTGCTGGGGAAGAGCGGCTCGGTGGCCTTGGGCGCCGAGTTGCGGGTGCGCACGGGCGAGCGCGACCGCTACCGCATCGCCCAAACCAGCTACTCCTACTGCGCCACCAACGACCCGCGCGTGCACGTCGGTCTGGGCGATGCCTCGCAGGCGGACGAGGTCGAGGTGCGCTGGCCCGACGGGCTCGTCGAGCGCTTCGGCCCCCTGCCCGCCGGCCGCTACCACACCCTGCGTCGGGGCGCGGGACGCTGAGAGAGCGCGGCGCGTGGGCGGACGGACGGGCAAGGGCGCATCCACTCCTCCCTGGCCGCTCCAGGCGACCCTCGAACTGAGCCGCCGGGGCGGGATTGCCCCTTCCTGCCCAACGGACCCTCTTGGTGGGGGCCGAGGAGCGCCGATAGAATCGTCTCTCGCTCCCGTGATGTCGCTTCGCCCCAAGATGCTCCTGGTCGCCTCCCTGGCCCTCGCTGCTTGCGGGGGTGATGGAGCAGCGCCGGGCCCGCCGCCGGGGATCGTGGAACTGGTCCACACGGACGGCGTGGATGCGTGGGTCGTCGAGTTGATCGGCGAGCACGTGGCGCGTGCCCGAGCCCGGCCGGCGGAGGCAGCGGCGCGCGCTTCCCTGGCGATGGTCTTCGAGGCCAACGAGCTGTGGGCCGAGGGCGAGCGAGCCTGGCGCGACGCCCTGACCCTCGAGCCGACCAACGAGCTGTGGCGCTACCACCTCGCCATCTGCGCGCGCCAGCGCGGCGGCGCGGAGGAGGCGTTGGAGCTGGTGCGGCGCGTGGCCAAGGCCCTGCCGGACATGGCGGGGGCGCGCCATCGCCTGGGCGCCATGCTGCTCGAGGCCGGGGACGAGGAGGGCGCTCGCCGCGAGTTCGAGGCGGCCATCGACCTGGTGGACTTTGCGCCACCCTGCTATGTCGGTCTGGCGGAAGTGATGCTGCGCACCGGCGATGCGGCGCGCGCCGCGACGCTCTGCGAGCGCGCCCTGTCCCTCGATCCGGAATCCAAGCACGCCCACTACACCCTGGGCCTCGCCTACCGCGATCTCGGGCGCATGAGCGAGGCCGAGATCGAGTTGAACAAGGGTCTCAACGCCGGCCGCCGTCACCTCTCCGATCCGCTAACCAAGCGCATCGAAACCTATCGCGTGGGCTACACGGTGCGCATGCTCGAGGCTAACCGGCTCGAGAAGGCCGGGAAGCTGGACGAGGCGGAGCTGATCCTCGAGCGGCTGCTCCTGCGCTATCCCGAAGACCACACCCTGCTGAACAACCTGGCCGCCGTGTTGACCCAGAGGCAGAAGACAGCGCGCGCCCTCGAGCTGCTCGAGCGCGCCCGGCAGGTCGCGCCCGGCGAGTTCTCGACCCACATCAACCTGGCGGCCTGCTACCTCGATCGGGGAAATCTGGCCCTGGCCCTGGAGAACTCCGAGGAGGCCTGTCGCCTCGCGCCCAAGGTCGGTCAGGCGCACTTCGTCCGCGGCCGCGCCTACCTCAGATTGAATCGCATCGGCGAGGCCTACGCTGATTTGAAGCAGGCCGTGGCCCTCGACTCGACCGCCGGGATCTTTCGCGTGCTCCTCGGTGAAGTGGCCCAGCGCGTCGGCGAGGAGGATGCTGCGATCGTTCACCTTGAGGCGGCCATGCGCATGATGCCGGGCTTCCGCCCGTCCTTCGTGTCCCTCTGCCGGCTGCATCACAAGCGTGGCGAGCGAGTGAAGGCCAAGGCTGTCTTTGAGCGAACGCGCCGGGCATTCCCCGACCACCCCGACACCGTGGCCCTCGCTCGTCTACTCGGTGTGCAGTGAGTGGTCTCGCGCAGCACAGGGCGGCGGCGGTCGCCATGGGTGCGTTGCTCGCCGCCTGCGGCGGCGGCGAAGGGGAATTTCGCGTGGAAGTCGGTCCGTCGAGCGCGCCCGAGGTCTGGTTCAAGGAGGGGGCCGCTCAAGCGGGCCTCGACTTCCAGCACGTGGCCTTTCACGAGCAGCGCTTCTGGATGCCGGAGATCTCACCGGGCGGCCTGGGGCTGATCGACTTCGACGGAGACGGCTGGCTCGACATCTACTGCGTGCAGAGCGGCGATCCCGCCGAGGGCGCGCCCGCCCAGGAGGCCAACCGCCTGTTCCGCAATCGCGGCGACGGGACCTTCGAGGAGGTCGAGGGGGCGGCGGGTGCGGCCGATACGGGCTACGGCCACGGCTGTGCGGTGGGAGACTATGACGGCGACGGCGACGCCGACCTCTACGTCACCAACCTGCGCGCGAACGTCCTCTACCGCAACGACGGCGGGCGTTTCACGGACGTGACGGCCGAGTCCGGCACGGCCGTCGCGGGTTGGAGCACGGCCTGCTCCTTCGTGGACCACGACGCCGACGGCGATCTCGACCTGTTCGTGGTGAACAACCTGAACTGGAGCCCGGACATCGAGCTGGTCTGTCGCTCGGGGCAGTCCGAGCGCGATTACTGCAGTCCTGCGAACTACAACCTGCCCTCGATCGACAGGCTGTTTCGAAACGACGGCGGCGGCCGCTTCACGGAGGTGACCGAGGCTTCAGGCCTTGCGGAAGGCACGGGCATCGGTTTGGGACTGGCCCTCGCGGACTACAACTCCGACGGCCACGTGGACTTCTACGTGGCCAACGACAGCGTCCCGAACCTGTTGTGGATCAACGACGGCGAGGGGCACTTCACCAACCGGGCGCTGCTGTTGGGGTGCGCGGTCAATGCCGGCGGAGCGTCCGAGGCGGGGATGGGCGTGCAGGCGGTGGACGTCGAGAACGACGGCGACTGGGACCTCTACATGACCCACGTGCGCGACGAGACGAACACCTTCTACCGCAATGACGCCGGCAGCTTCAGCGACACGACCACGGCGACCGGGCTCGCGGGACCGAGTCGGCGCATGACGGGCTTCGGTATGGGCTTTGCGGATTTTGACCACGACGGTCACGTCGACCTGTGGGTAGCGAACGGGCGCGTGGACCTGTGGCGGCCCTACCCGATCGCGGACCGGCCCTACGCCGAACCCAACCAGCTCTTCCGCGGTGGGGGAGACGGGAGCTTCGAGGAGGTCGAGGGCGGCGGCGCCCCACAAGTTCCCTTCGGCACCAGCCGCGCGGCGGCCTTCGGCGACATCGACAACGACGGCGACGTGGACGTCGTCTACCTCGACTGGAACGGTCCGCTGCGGCTCTTGCGCAACTTCGCGACGCGTCGCGGGGGTTGGATCGGTCTGCGGCTGGTGGACGCGGCCGGCGCTGACGTGCTCGGTGCCCGGGTGCGCGTGGACACGGCCGAGGGGGCGCAGTATCGCCAGAACCACACCAGCTATTCCTACTGCGCGGCGAGTGATCCGCGCCTGCACTTCGGCCTGGGGGGCAACCAGGGAGTCGACGAGGTGGCCGTGCGCTGGCCCGACGGATTTGAGGAGCGCTTCGGCGCTCTGCACGGCGGGCGTTACCATGAGCTCCGCAAGGGCGGCGGGCAGTAGAGGCGAACGAGCATGGATAGCGACCGATCCGAGATCCCCGAGACCGTCATCCTCGCCCAGGGCGGGCTCGCCCAGGTGCGCGAGATGAAGGAGCTGTTGCGAAAGAACGGGTTGGCCGCGGAGGTCATCCAGCCGCCCGAGGGCGCGGGGAGCGGCTGAGGGACGAAGTTACTGCTCGCGGTCGCGAGCGAGGACGCAGAGGCATGTGTGACGGTCATCCAGCGCTCCTGGGCCGAGGGCCAGGACGCTGAAGTCGTGGCGGCGGCCTCTGCGGCGATCGACCTCGACGCCGACGAGGCGACCTGCCCTGCCTGTCAGGGTACGATCCCCTCGGGCAGCGAGCGCTGTCCCGAGTGCGGCCTGCGCTTCGCCTGACCGCGAGCGCGCCGGCTCTCGCCGCGCCCCTCTCCGACTGCCCCCACCGCTCATGGTCATCGTGCAGCATCCTTCGCGCGCCGGGCGCACGGTCCGCGGGGCCGTCGTCGGCTTCGTCCTCGCGTCCCTCGCTTCCTGCGTCATCGATGGCGGCGCCGCCTCGGCCCCCGCGCGGCCCAACGTCGTCTTCATCCTGGCCGACGACCTGGGGTTCGGCGACGTGGCGGCCCTCAACCCACACTCTCGCCTGCCGACCCCGAACATCGATCGCCTGGCGGCCGAGGGCATGACCTTCACCGACGCCCACTCGCCCTCGGGAGTTTGCACGCCCACGCGCTACGCCCTGGTGACCGGGCGCTACGCCTGGCGGACGCGCTTGAAGAGCGGTGTCCTGTGGGTGGACAGTCCGCCGCTGATCGAGCCCGGTCGGGCGACGGTGGCCTCCGTCCTCGCGCGCGCCGGCTATCGCACCGGCTGCGTCGGCAAGTGGCACCTGGGCCTGGGGTACGGGCGTGACGCAGCGGGCAAGATCGATCGCTCCATGCCCCTCAATGACGGCCCGACGACCCACGGTTTCGGGAGCTACTTCGGTATCCCGGCGTCGCTCGACATGGCGCCTTATTTCTACGTGGAGGACTTGCGCGTCGTGGGAGCCCTGACAGCCGAGCTGCCCGGCGTGCCCTTTCCGGGCTTCATGCGCAAGGGGGCCAGCTCGCCGGAGTTCTCGCCGGTCGATTGCCTGGACGTGCTGACCGGACGGGCGCTGGACTTCATCGCCGATGCAGCTGAGGACGGCGAGCCGTTCTTCCTCTACTTCCCGCTCTCCGCTCCGCACAAGCCGGTGTTGCCTCATCCGCGCTTCGTGGGCGCGGCCGAGCTCGGACCCTACGGGGATTTTGTCGTGCAGGTGGACGACACGGTCGGCCGTGTGCTGGCCGCGCTAGACGAGCATGGCCTGGAGGACGACACGCTCGTGATCTTCTCCAGTGACAACGGCTCGTTCATGCATCGTCGCCCGGCGGATTCCGGTCCCGATCACAGCGAGGATTCTTCCAAGCAGGCTTTTCGCGAGACGACCCACACCTCCAACGGCGTCTTCCGCGGCACCAAGGCCGACATCTGGGAGGGTGGCCATCACGTGCCGCTCCTGGCGCGCTGGCCCGCGGCGGTGGAGGCCGGTTCGAGCTGTGACCAGACCGTCTGCCTGGTGGACACCCTGGCGACCCTGGCGGCTCTGGCGGGGGAGGAGCTGCCCGATGGGGCGGGCGAGGACTCCTTCGACCTGTCTCCCCTGCTCCTCGGTCGCACGCGGCGCGTGGAGCGCGCCTCGGTGGTGAACCACTCCGCGGGCGGGACCTTCGCCTTGCGGGACGGTCCCTGGAAGATGATCGCGGGCAACGGCTCCGGGGGCCGTGAGCAGCCGCGCGGCAAGCCCTTCGCCCGGCCCTACAAGCTCTTCGATCTGGCTTCTGATCCATCGGAGACGACCGATCTGGCTGCCGAGCATCCCGATCGTGTGGCCGAGATGGAGGTGGTGCTCGAGCGCTTGCGCTCTGAGGGCCGCAGCCGACCGGCGGCGGGCGACGGCGGCGGGTAGGCGTGCGCGGGCCGCGCCTGCGCGCGCCCCGGACTTCGGGCACGAAAGAGGCGGCGGACGACGTTCGAGACCCGGCGAACGCCGCCCACCGCCAAGGAGGGAATCCTTTTCTGGTGGCTAGGGCAGGAAGAAGATGGAGACCGCGTTGGTCAGGTTGAAGGTCGAGCCCGTGGCCCAGGGCGCCGGGTCGCGCACCCAGCTCTGGAAGAGCCAGTTGTCTCCGGCGTTGATGTGGCCCGGCAGAGGGAAGGTCGCGTTGGCGTGGGTGACCACGTTGTTGACCGAGAAGGTGCCGGCGACGCCCGAGTTGAGGATGCCGTAGCGGTAGAGGCCGGTCGCGCCGGGGCCGACGCAGCGCTGTCCGTCCCCGAAGGGCAGGAAGATGTTGCTGGAGCCCATGAAGATCATCCCGAACTGTCCCGGGGGCAGGTTGCTGGCGGTGAGGGTCAGGTTGCCGCCGACGCTGCTCGAGCCCGAGGGTTCGAGGAGGCCGCCGACGCCGGTGGAGTTGGCGCAGCCGGCGGTCGGATCGGCCACGCGCGGCGCGGCCGGTGAGGGGCAGAAGCAGAAGCGCGACTCGATCAGGTCCTTGGGGTGGTAGGTGATGTCGAGGGCGTCGAGGTCGTCCGCCACGCCTCCACAGCTCGAGGGCCGGATCGAGGTGCACAGGCCGAGGTTCTCGGCGGCGATGAAGATGGTGGGCGGGCCGCCCGCGGCGAGGGGTGTGGAGAGGATGTCGCCCGGTTCGATCGGTCCCGCGCCGCTGCCGTCGACGGTGCCGATCAGGGCTGAGCCGCTGCGCACGCTGAAGAGGACCATGTCCGTGGGGTTCACGCCGAGCCAGTCGAAGTGCGCCTGGGAGGGCTGATAGCCGGCAAAGCCGTTCTCGCGGATGCAGAGCGCGTCGAGGTCATCGGTGTCGATGCCGAACAGGTCGAGGCCGAGCTGTGCGGCCGAGGCGTAGACCCCGGGCGCCATGCCAGGCATGGTCACGTGCAGTACGTCACCACCTACGAAGCCGTGAGCGGCCGCTCCGCCGGAGTAGATGACGGAGTCGAGCGAGTAGTAGATGCCGCCTTGCGGGAAGTTCCCCGAGTGGTCGGTCCCGGCGTCGAAGGCGTCGACGTCGTCGATGTTCGCGCCGGTCTCGATCACTCCGAAGCCGGGGTAGGCCCAGATCGTGTTGAGGGCCATGCCGTCTCCGTCGATGGCGGCCATTCCAGGGACGGCGGCGGCGGGTCCCCAGGGCGGGAGGCCGAGCTTGGAGTTGAGGAAGATGTCGGCCGAGGCATCGAGGGGGCTCTCGGTGGAGGCGTTGGGCGCGGAGCCGAGGCCGGCGACGCCGAGCGCTCCACGATCGACGCTGTACCAGACCATCCCGGCCTCGAGCGGGAAGGTGTTCCCGAGGGAGAAGTCATTGCCGTAGGAGATGGCGTCGACCTCTACGGAGCAGGGTGTTCCAGGGGCGAGGCCGACGCAGGTGGGGTAGAGGGCGAGTCCCAGGTCGTTTCCGCCGTGGTATCGAATGCCGGGCGTGCCGAGCGGGCCCATGCTGGGGGTGCCGGTGCACCCGATCAGGATGTCTCCCTCGGTGATCGGGTTGGGTCCGAAGGAGGGCGTCGCGCTGCGGGTGGCTCCGCGGTAGTCGACGGAAAAGCTCACCTGGCCCATTGCGGCGCTGGCGAGTCCAAAAGCGGCCGCGGTGGCGAGGGCGAGTCGGAGGGTGTTGTTCGGTTGCATGGTCGTCTCCCGGGGGTCTGGTGGTGTGTGTTGCGTTCCCGGCCCGGCGCCGCCCCGTCAGGGGTTCGTCTGCCGTTCCAGGGGCGTCAACGAGGGCTGTCCCTCTCACCCGCCATCCTTTCTCCAGGATCCTGCCGGATCTCTCCTGGCGGCCCCGCCAGGGCGCTCTTCGCCGCCTGCGGGCCATCGGGGCACACCTCTTCCTCGCGCGTGTCGCTTGCTCGCGCCGACCCGCCCTGCCTCGGCGCGGCGCCCGCTCTCCCTCAGCGCGGCACCCTGCGGAGCGCGCGCGCCGGCCGTGGTCGCGAGCGAGGCCTCCGGCCACGAATGCGTGGCTCGTGACCCTGGGTATCCCGCCCTGCACGCCCTCGCGCGCATTCGCACTCGCCCTCCTCTTGGAGGGCAGGGGCGAGGCCTAGGCTCCCTGTCCGGGCCGGTCGGTCAGCCGCCGCTCTTGCGAGTGACGACGACGCCTGCCATGACGAGGCTTCCGATGGTGACGGCCGTCCCGGCCGTCTGTGCGCTGCCTCAGCAGCCGCCTGTGATCCACATCCAAGCGCCCACTGCGCCGGAGCCGGCGATCACGGACCAGATCAGGAGTTTCATGTTCGCCTCGTCTCTCTGTGGTTTCAGGGGTGCGCTGTTCGCGTGTCCCAGCATATCCGGTTTCCAGTCCGGATTCGCCACCAGCCTACAGACCAGGGCGCGCAAGTGGCTGGCGGCGCCGGTCGCCCGCTCGCTTGAGGCGCGTGGGGCCCTTCGGTGTGCTCGATGATCCTCTTGCGCGGCCAGTGGGGCCGATGCCCGGGCGGCGCGCGGCTCGCACGCTCTGGAGCGGGATCTGGTGCCGGGGCCGCGCTTGCAACCTTGTTCCCAGAAAAGCCGTGGGCGCCTAGGATTGTCCCCATGTCGGTATCGCCTTGCTTCCAGGCTTTTCGGCTCGTGGCGGCCTTGTCAGTCGCTCTGGGCTTCGTGGCCGAGCGTGTGCTCGCCTCGCCGTCGCAGGGCGGTCGGCCCAACATCGTGTTCATCTATGCCGACGACCATGCGCAGCGTGCGGTCGGTTGTTACGACTCGCCGCTGACCCGCACGCCGAGCATCGATCGTCTCGCCGCGGAGGGTGTGCGTTTCACGAGCAGCTTCGTCGGCAACTCGATCTGCAGTCCGTCGCGAGCGACGGTCTTGACGGGTTTGCACGCTCACGCTCATGGGCAGATGACCAATAGCGGTGGTTTTCGCGACGAGCTCCCCACCTGGCCGAAGCTGTTGCGTGCTGCGGGTTATTCGACGGCGATGATCGGCAAGTGGCACCTGCCTTCCGAGCCGTCCGGATTCGACCACTGGGTCATCGCTCGCGGCGGCTACTACAACCCCGACCTCGACCGGCCTGGTTCGAAGGAGCGGAGCACGGGCTACACGACCGAGGTGTTGACCGATCAGGCCTTGTCCTGGATCGAGGAGCGCTCCGAGTCCGATGCCCCGTTCGTGCTCTGGTTGAACCATGCGGCGGCGCACCGCACCTGGATGCCGGGCCCGTCCTATCACGATCGTTTCGTCGAGGGCGACCTCCCCGAGCCTTCGACGCTGTTCGATGACCACGCTGGTCGTTCACCGGGTGCTTCGGCGGCCCAGATGCGTATCGCCACGGACCTGTTCCCGGCCTACGACTTGAAGTTGCCGGTCACTGGCGAGGGCATCCTCGACCCCCGTGCCGCGCAGATGCTCTCTCGTCTGAACTCTTCTCAGCGGCGTGTCTGGGAGAGCGCCTACGCGTTCCCCAACGCCGCTTTCCTCGCCGATCCGCCCGAGGGCGACGACCTGGTTCGTTGGAAGTACCAGCGTTACATCGCGGACTACCTGCGCTGTGTGGCGGCGGTCGATGATTCCGTGGGGCGGATCCTGGACTACCTGGATGCCTCGGGCCTCTCGCAGGACACGGTGGTGATCTACTCCTCGGATCAGGGGTTCTTCCTTGGGGAGCATGGTTGGTACGACAAGCGCTGGATGTACGAGCCGTCCTTGTCGACGCCCTTGATCGTCCGCTGGCCTGGTCATGCGTCTCCGGGAACGACCGAGTCGGCTCTGGTGCAGAACATCGATCTGGCTCCGACCTTGCTCTCCCTCGCCGGGCTGCCCGTGCCGGACTCCATGCACGGCGTCAGTCTGCGCCCCTTGATCGAGGGTGCGCACCTGTTCACCTGGCGCAAGGCGATCTACTACCAGTACTTCCAGCGCGACTCGGGCCGCACTTCCCACATGGTCGCTCCCCACTACGGCATCCGAACGCATCGGTACAAGCTGCTGCACGTGCCCGACCATGGGTTCTGGGAGCTCTACGATCTCCACCGAGATCCAGACGAAACGACCAACCTCTACAACGATCCCGCCCAGGCCTCCCTCGTCGCCTCCCTCACTGGCCAGCTCGAGGCCCTCCGCACCAGCTACGCCCCCACTTCGCCTGCGAAGCGCTGACCGCCCCGTATCGCCTCGCCCACCGAGGCGCCCCCCCGCTGCTATCCGCTACAATCCCCCGCTGAGCGCCCGTAGCTCAGCTGGATAGAGCACCGGTTTCCTAAACCGGGGGCCGCAGGTTCAAGTCCTGCCGGGCGCGCCATCGCATTGGGTCGCATCGGGTCGCAAAGAATCGCTCTGAGTGGCATCGAGGGGTGTCTTCCGCTTGGTCGGGAGGACAGACGGTGGACCCGTTTCGTCGCACCCACTCGCAGCAGATCGCACCGAATCGTGCTCCGAGTGCTGTGGAATCTGCTGGGGTTTTCCAGCGGTTCCCGTGGCCCGCTCCAGGGGTTTCGGCCCAAAGGCGGGCAACCCGTGCACAGCTCCCTCCGAGTCGTGCAACTCGAGCCGAGTGTAGTGCTGAAGAGTCGTACGGTAGTCGGCGTGCCGCATGATCTGTCGCCCCACCTGGGGCGTGACCCCGCTCCGCGCGCGCGCCTGCGCGACCTGCAGGTGGCGGACATCGACAGCGACTTCATGCTCTTCGACCTGATCCTGGGGCTGACGGCGCTGCTGGCGGGGGTGGGCGTCTTGAACGGCCAGCTGCTGGCGGCCCTCGAACGCACGAAGGAGCTCGGCATCCTGAAGGCCCTCGGGACGTCGGCGGGTCAGATCGCGGGCATGGTGTGGATCGAGTCCGCCGTCATGGGCGCCTTCGGCGGATGCATCGGCGTCTGCCTCGGCAGCCTGCTCGGGCCCGTGATCGTGACCGCTCTCGAGCAGCTCTCGGGTCTGGTCCTGCCGCACCGCGGAGCGGGCCCGTGGGTCTGGATCATCCTCGTCGCCGCCGTCGTCCTGGCCCTGATCGCCGCTCTCTACCCCGTCTGGCGCATGAACCGCACCGACGCCGTGCGGGCCGTGCGAACCGGCTAGCCGCGGCTGTAGAGCGCTCAGCTCCGGCGCAGGCGCCGCTCCTCGATCAGGCAGTAGAGCACCGGGACGACGAACATCGTGAGCAGGGCGACGAGCATGCCGCCCACCGTCGGCAGGGCCATCGGCACCATGACGCCCGCTCCGCGACCGGTGGCTGTCAGCACCGGGAGCAGGGCCAGGACGGTCGTGGCGGTCGTCATCACGCACGGCCGCACGCGCCGCATGCCGGCCTTGAGGGTCGCGGCCCGGGCCTCGGCGGTGGTGGTGGGGGCACGCTCGCTGAAGCTCTGGCGCAGGTAGGTCGCGATCACGACCCCGTCGTCGGAGGCGATGCCGAACAGTGCCAGGAAGCCGACCCAGACCGCGACCGAGAGGTTCACGGTCCCCATGCCGAAGACCTCGCGCAGGGCGACGCCGCCGACCTCGACAGCGGCGAATTCCGGCTGGGCCCAGGCCCACAGGAGCAGGAAGCCGCCGGCCCAGGCCACGGCGACCCCGGAGAAGACGAGCAGCGCCGTCGACATGCGCCGGAACTGCAGGTAGAGGACGAGCAGGATCGCCAGCAAGGCCGCCGGCAACACGATCGCGAGGGTTGCCTGGGCCCGCACCTGGTGCTCGTAGGTGCCGGTGAAGGCGTAGTTCACACCGGCGGGGCGCGTCAGCTCGCCGCGCTCCTCCAGGTCGGCCAGGAACTCCTGGCAGGCCTCGACGACGTCCACCTCCGCCTGCCCCGGCTCCTGGGCGAAGGTCACGTAGCCCACGAGCGCCGTGTCCTCGCTCTTGATCACCTGCGGCCCGCGCACCGTGCGCACCTCGGCCAGCTGGGAGAGCGGGATCTGCGCCCCATGGCTCGTCGGCACCAGAATCCCTGCCAGGGCCTCGATGTCATCGCGCCGCTCCCGGAGGTAGCGGATGCGCACGGGATAGCGTTCGCGGCCCTCGACCGTCGTCGTGACCCGGCGGCCGCCGATCGCGACCTCGATCACGTCCTGAATGTCCTGGATGTGCAGCCCGTAGCGCGCCAGCCGCTCGCGGTCGAGGTCGATCTCCAGGTAGGGCCTGCCGACGATGCGATCGGCCAGCACGGTCGCCGGAGCGACACCGGGTGCGCCCCGCAGGGCTCGCTCGAGCTCGAAGCCCATTCGCTCGATGCTCTCGAGATCGGGTCCCTTGATCTTGATGCCCATCGGAGCGCGCATCCCGGTCTGCAGCATGATCAGGCGCGTCTCGATCGGCTGCAGGAGCGGGGCCGAGGTCGAGCCGAGGACCTTCGCCGCGGCCAGGATCTCGTTCCAGATGTCCTCGGACGAGTGGATGTGATCGCGCCACTGGCGCACGCGGCGACCGTCCTCGTCGACTCCGTACTTGCTCTTGATCGTGATGACCGTCTCGACCATCGAGATCGGCGCGGGGTCGAGCGCGGAGTCGACGCGCCCGATCTTGCCGACCACGCTCTCGACCTCGGGGATCGAGGCGATGCCCTCGTCCTGAATGCGCAGCACGTCGAGCGCCTCGCCGAGGGAGGCGTGGGGCATCGTCGTCGGCATGAACAGGAACGAGCCCTCGTCGAGGCGCGGCATGAACTCGCGCCCCAGGCCGGGCAGGCGCTCGCTCGCCCCGACCCAGAACCTCGTGCGACGGATCGTCTCGCCTTCGAGGCCGGTGCGCGTGACGAGGTTGGGGAGCGGGCTGAAGACGCGCTCGAATCCCAGCCAGACGTTCAGGCCCGCCAGCAGCACGCAGGCCACGGCCGACAGAAAGAGCGGCTTGTGGCCCAGGCACCAGGCCAGGATCGTCGGGTAGGCGATGCGCACGAGCTGGAAGAAACCCAGGACGCCGCCGACCGATCCGGCGACGAAGAACAGGTTGGTGAAGGCGTCACGGTCGGGTCCGAGGGGCTGCCAGTGGCGGGGCAGCACCAGCAGCAGGGCGGCGATCGCGAGGACGTTGACCATCCAGGCCAACCTCCGCCGCAGACCTGCGCTCAGTCGCTCTCGCACCAGGGTGTAGACGCCCAGGAGTCCCAGGGCGAGCCCGGCCCAGGGCAGGCCCCAGAATGCGAGGCCGGCGCCGCCCGCCAGCAGGGCGATGGGCAGGGCGCGCTGCTTTCCGCCGCCCCGACCGCGGGTGAACAGGTAGTGCGCCGCGGGGGGCAGGATCGTCAGGGCCGTGACGGCCGCGGCGATCAGGGCGAAGGTCTTGGTGAACGCCAGGGGCTTGAAGAGCTTCCCCTCGGTGGCGGTCAGGGTCAGCACCGGCAGGAATCCGAGCACCGTCGTCGCGACGGCCGTCACTACCGCGCCGCCCACCTCGGAGGTGGCGCGGAAGACGACCTCGAGCGAACTCTCTTCCTCACCGGCGTCGTCCAGGTGCCGCAAGATGTTCTCGCACAGGATGATGCCCATGTCGACCATCGTGCCGATGGCGATGGCGATGCCCGAAAGGGCGACGACGTTGGCATCGACGCCGAAGACGCGCATGGCGATGAAGCACATCAGCACCGATAGCGGCAGCAGGGCGCTGATCAGGATCGAGCTGGGCAGGTGCATCAGCATCGCGAGCACGACCACAGCGGCGACCAGCACCTCCTCGATCAGCGCTCGTTCGAGGGTGTCGAGGGTCTCGTGGATCAGTTCCGTCCGATCGTAGAAGGGCACGATCGTCACGCGGCTCGTCGTCAGCCACGCGGGGCACTCGTCGGGGTGGGCATCGACCCAGGCGCACCACGCCGCGTGGTCCTCGTCGGCGGCCACGCTCCCCTCCGGCAGGGGCAGCGCCGCGCCGTGCAGGAACTCCTCGATCTCGGCGCGCGAGACCCGCGTGCGATCGAAGAGCGCGCGGCGCGGGAGGGCCGGCGCGAGGGCGTCGATCTCCAGTCGCACCCCCGCGATGGCCTCGAGCGGATTGAAGCCGTGGCGCGCGACCACCACGCCGCCGACCGCCTCCGCGCCGGCCCGGTCGAGGGCTCCGCGGCGCAGGGCCGGCCCGAGGGACACGCGCGCCACGTCCCGCACGTAGGTCGGCACGTCGCTGCGGGTCTTGATGACCGTGCGCTCGACGTCTTCCAGGCTCTCCAGGAAGCCGAGGCCGCGGATCACGTACTCGACGCGGTTGACCTCGATCGTGCGCGCTCCCACGTCCAGGTTCGAGCGCCCGACCGCTCGAAAGACCTCCTGCAAGGTCACGCCGTAGGCTCGCATGGCGTCGGGATCGACGTCGATCTGCACCTCGCGCACGAAGCCGCCCACCGAGGCCACCTCCGCCACGCCGCGCGCCGAGGCCAGGGCGTTGCGCACGGTCCAGTCCTGGATCGTGCGCAGCTCGTCGAGGTCCCAGCCGCCCGCCGGGCGCCCGGCCTCGTCCCGTCCCTCGAGGGTGTACCAGAAGACCTGACCGAGGGCCGTCGCGTCCGGGCCGAGGGTCGGGGTGACCTCCGGCGGCAGGGTGTCGGGGGCGAGGCTGGCGAGCTTCTCGAGCACGCGCGTGCGGGAGGGGTAGAACTCGGCCTTGTCCTCGAAGATGATGTGGATCGAGGAGAAGCCGAGGTAGGAGTGGCTGCGGATCGTGCGCACGTCGGGGATGCCGAGCAGCGCGACCGTCAGGGGGTAGGTGATCTGGTCCTCGACGTCCTGGGGCGAGCGGCCCGGCCAGCGCGTGAAGACGATCTGCTGGTTCTCGCCGATGTCGGGGATCGCGTCGACCGGGACCGGGTCGCGGGGGAGGCCGCCGATCGGCCAGTCGAAGGGCGCCGTCCGCAGGCCCCAGCCGATCACGAAGAGCGTGACCAGGACGACGACGGGCGGGTTCTCGAGGCAAAAACGGATCCAGCGCGAGAGCGGTCCGCGGGGCGCTTCGGCGGGGCTCATCGGCGGCCCCCTCGCGCAGCGCTGAGCTCGCCGGTCACGCTGCCGCAGCGCAGCATCGCCGCTCCGTAGTAGGGGTTCTGGATCTCCTCGTCGGCCTGTAGCCAGCTCGCGCCGCGCCCGTCGAAGGCCATCGGGCAGTGCACGCGCCGCAGAGTTCGTCCCGCGGGCGGGCCGGCGAGGGAGAAGAGCGCGTCGGCGGCCTGCGCGACCTCCTCGAAGGCCGCGCGCAGGGCGGCCAGGTCCTCGGTCTCGGCGGCGCGGCCGAGGGCGGACTGGGCAGCCTCGGCGAGGGGAGCGAGGTCCGCCGAGCGCAGCAGGGCGCCGCCGAAGGGCTCGACCGCCTCGGCCAGCGCTCTGCGCGCCGCGGGCTCGTCATCGCCGGCCAGGGCCTCGTGCAGGGCCGAGTAGGCGTCCCAGGCGCCTGCGAGGGCCGCGCGCGCGCCGGCCGTGAGGGCCACGCGCTCGGGCGCGTCGTCCTCCTCGATCGACATCATGCTCGGCCGGGCCAGGATCTGCATGGCGCTGTCGAGCTTGAAGCTGCCGCGGGTGACGACCAGCTCGCCCTCTTCGAGCCCCTCGCGCACGATGTACTCGTCCCCGGCACGCGGGCCGAGGATCACCACGCGGCCCTCGAAGGTCGGCCGCTCGCGGTGGGCCAGGCGCACGTAGACGACGGCTCGCCGGCCCGTCACCAGGGCCGCCGAGACCGGGATCACCAGGGGTGCCCGCGCGGCGGTCTCGTCGGCGACCTCAAACCCCAGGGACTCGGTCGTCACCAGGTCCATGCCGCACAGGCGGCAGCCGGTCGCTTCGTCCTCGACGACCTCCGGGTGCATGGGGCAGATCCACTTGCCCGCCAGGTCGGCGTCCATCACGGCGCCGTCGCTCGCGAAGCGCGCACGCACCTTCGCGCGCACGAACATCCCGGGCTTCAGGCGCCGGTCGGGGTTGGGCACGTTGACGCGCACCTGTACCGTGCGCGTGTGCTCGTCGAGCACGGGCGCGATGAAGGCGATCGTCCCCTCGAAGGCCTGGCCCGGGAGGGCTGCGGCCTCGAACTCGACCGCCTGTCCGTAGTGCAGCCACGCGAGCTCGCTCTCGTAGGCGTCGAGCCGCAGCCAGAGGTGAGTCAGGTCGTCGATCGTGGCGATGCGCTCGCCCTCGAGCACGTAGTCGCCCTGCTTCTTGTTCAGATCGCTCACGACGCCGCCGGTCGGGGCGTGGATCGTGACATGCTCCGACGGCTCGTCCGCGCGGGCCAGCTCCTCGACCTGCGCCTCGCTGAGGCCCCAGCGCAGGAGGCGCTTGCGGGCCTCGTCGAGGGTGCCGCGCAAGCTGTCGTGCAAGAGCCCGATGTCCGAATCCTGCAGGTCGCGCAGGGTGCGGCGGGCCTGCAGGAAGACCTCTTGAGCCGTCACCAGCTCCTTGCTGTAGAGGTCGGCCACGTGGTCGCCCGCTCGCAGGGAGAGGCCCTCGAAGTCGACGAACAGCCGCTCGAGCCTGCCCCCGACCCAGGCGTTGATCGTGCGCCGGCGCGTCTCGTCGTAGGTCAGGCTGCCCGCCATGCGCAGCACGGCGGTGGGGAAGCGACGCTCGACCCTCGTCGTGGCGATCTCCGCCAGGGCCACCGCCGCCGGGTCGAGGACGATCTGGCGCTCACCCGTGCCCTGCTGGTCAGCGGAGACCTCGACCAGGTCCATGCCGCAGGTCGGGCAGGCTCCGGGGTCCGGGCTATGGACCTGAGGGTGCATGGAGCAACTCCAGGTCGTGCTGGGGGCCGGCGCGTGGTCGCCGTGGGTCGCCATTCCGCCGCCCGTCGTCGCGGGCGCGCAGGCCCCGCGCAGACCGTAGCCGGCGGCGAGGGAGACCAGCACCAGCAGCAGGGTGCGTCCGGGGAACGACCGTCCGATGATCGTGAGCTTCATCGTGTACTCCTCTCGGTTTCGAGCGTGCGTCCGCTGAGGGACTCGAGCTCGGCGCGCAGGCGCTGGTGGTCAGCGAGGGCGCGTTCGCGGGTCAGGTGGAATTCGAGCAGGGTGCGCTGGGCGTCGATGACCCCTTCGAGGTCGCTGGTGCCGGTCCCGAAGGCGGCCTGGCTGGCCTCGAGGGATTCGCGCGCCTTGGGGATCAGCGCCGCGGCGTAGAGGTCCAGCTTGCGCTCCGCGTCGTGCAGGCGGGAGAGGACCGTGCGCGCGCGCGCGGCGAGGATGTTGCGTCGGTCATCGAGGGTGCCGGCGGCCGCGCCGAGCGCGGCGCGCGCGGCGCGCTCCTCGGCTCGGTAGACGCGCCGCCGCAGGGGGAGTTCGAGCCCCAAGGAGAAGACCCAGGCGTCGGAGCCGTCGCCGCCGTCAACGGCGTCGATCTGGATCGCCTCCAGGCCGAGCGTGGTCTTCGGCAGGCGGCGCGTGGCGGTCAACTGCACGAGGGCGCGTGCGTGTACGATCTCGGCCGCGAGGGCGGTGAGCTGTGGGTTAGCCTCCTCGACCGAGCGCAGCACGCGCTCGTCGGGATCGGACAGGCGTGCGTGGGTGAGCTCGGTGGGCCAGGCCAGGGGGGCGGAGACCTGGCGGCCCATGGCCGCGTTGAGGGTGGCGCGAGCGGGACCGGCCCGCTCTTCGAGGTCCTGCAGGCGGTCGGCGAGGCGGCCGAGCTCGACCTGCGCCCGGGCCAGGTCGGTGTGGGGTGCGTCGCCGGCTCCGAAGCGTGCGCGCAGCACGCGCACGAGGGCGCCGAGCAGCTGCACGTCGGCGCGAACGAACTCGGTCGTGCGCCCGAGGTGGTAGAGCTCGCCGTGCGCCCGCGCGATGTCGGCCCGCACCGCGAGGCGCTCGGCCTCCATCCGTGCGCCTGCGGCCGCGGCCGTGGCCAGAGCGGCGTCCCGGCGCAGGCTTCGGGAGCCGAAGGCCGGCAGGGGCTGTTGCAGGCCGAGGGCGCGGCGCATCGGTCCGGCGCGCGTCTCGACCTCCTCGATGTACTCGCGATAGGCGAGGCGCGGCTCGGGCAGGGCGTCGGCGGTGTCGGCCTGGGCGAGAGCGCCGAGCCAGCGCTCGCGCGCGGCCCGCAGACGCGGGTGATGGATCTCGGCCCAGGCCACGAGCTCGTCGATCCCCTCTCCGGTGAGCGGCTGAATGCTGGGCTCATCCAGAGCGTGCTCCACGGGCGCGGGGGCCGCATAGAGCCGCGACGCGGGCGCGCTGGCGGAGGCGGCCTCGCTCCTGACGGCCGCGCAGCCCGCGGCGAACGCGAGCAGAGGGATCAGGAGCAGACGGATTTCGGGCAGGAAGAATCGGAACATGGGACACCAGTGCTGGAACTCGACGGCGGAACGACGGGCGCGAGGCCCGTCACGGCACGGAGGGCGGGGTCGGTCCCCGCCGGCTCAGCGCAGTGCCGTGCCGAAGGCTGCCAGCAAGGTGTCGATGCCGCGTTCGAGCAGACGCAGGGTGCGGCGTGCGCCGTCGCGAGCGGCGCGAACCGGGCGAGGTGGGGGAGCGACACCCCCGCCGGTGGGTGCGGAGACGAGTTCGAACGCCGCGGAGGCCTGGGCGTTGCGTTCGACCCGCTCGCGCAGCTCGCCCTCGCCGTCTTCCGCGCCGGCTTGCTGCGCCCCGTGGGGCGTCGGCTCTCCCGGTGCCGTCGCGCGGCACGGGCAGTCGGTCGTGAGCAGCGCTCCCTCGGGCGAGGCAGGCTCGCTCTCCCCGCAACATCCTCCCGAAGGGGCGTCGTCGGCGGGCGCCGCCGCACAGCAGCAGGACTCCCCGCAGTCCGCACCTCCGCCGGCGCCGCTCCAGGCGGCCACGGCCGGTTGCAACGCCACCAGCAGCGCGAGGGCCGCGGGCAGGAGGCGTCGGGTGAGGGTGGGGCAGGTCATGGGGTGCTCGGGTCGGCTCTACGGGCCGTGCGAGGTCTCTGTTGGTCCGGAGTCCGACGGGGTTCGAGCAGGGACGCCCGGCCGCGGCCAGGGCCCGCCACTCCGCGGTCCCCCGCACCTATCCGAAGAGGTCGGACGGTTCAGCCTGATTCTTCACAAAAAGAGCTGAAGGTGCGAGCGCCTGGCGGCTCCTCGCACGGGACGGCCCCTCTGGGGGCACGAGGCCGGGTCTCCGGCCGCCCGCGCAGCGCCCTCTCGGCGGAGTGCGGCGGAGTGCGGCGGCGTGGCGGCGACCCCGGCCCGGCAACGAACGACACTGCGGGAGTGACGAAGCCGGGCAGAAGTGCGCACTAGCGACACCATACTTCTAACCAGGCGCTCGAGGACCAGTGCGCGACTTACAACGCGGGCCAGCCTCACGACGGGTCGAGCAGGCCCTCGCGGATTGCGAGTCGCGCCAGCTCGGCCGCAGAGTGGCAGTCGAGCTTGCGCTGCAGGTTCTCACGGTGCTTCTTGGCGGTGCCCAGGCTCATGTCGAGGTTGCGGGCGACCTCCTTGTTGGCCTTGCCGAGCGCGAGCAGCTGGAACACCTCGCGCTCGCGCTGCGTGAGCGCTTCGATGCGGCTGCGAACCGCCGGCATGCCCGTCCCTCCCTGCCTCAGGCCCGAGACGATGCCGCTCGAGACCTTGGGTGAGAGATACGGGTTGCCACCGTGCACGGCCTGGATCGCGATCAGGAGCTCGGCCGGGTCGGAGTCCTTCGACAGGTAGCCGTCGGCGCCCGAACGCATCGCCTGTTCGACGAAGGACTCGCCCTCGTGGTGCGTGAGCATCAGGATGCGCACGCGCTTCCAGGCCTTTCGCATGGGCGCGATCGCATCCAGGCCCGAAAGTCCGGGCATGCTGATGTCGAGCAGCACGACGTCCGGCCGCAGCTCCTCGATGCGCTCGATGGCCGTCCGCGCGTCCCCCGAGTCGCCGACGACTTCAATGCCCTCGTCGGAATCCAGGAGGCTCCGGAAGGCCGCGCGCAGGATGTTCTGGTCGTCGACCAGGTAGATGCGAATCGCAATGGAGTCCGTCATGTTCCTACCCCCGCCCCTGAGTTGGGAGCTCGAGCGTGAATCGTGCGCCGCCGAGCTCGCTGGCATCGACGTTGACCGTGCCCTCATGTTCCTCCACCACCTTCTTGCAGAAGGCCAGTCCCAGACCGGTCCCGCCGGTCTTGAGCGTGGCGAAGGGCTGGAAGAGCGTGCCCTCCAACAGTTTCGGGATGCCGGGCCCGTCGTCCTCGACGACGATCCGCACGCGGTCGCCCGCGCGGCTGGCGGACAGGCGCGCGCGCCCACCGTCGCTGGTTGCCTCGATCGAGTTTCGTAGCAGGTTGACGAGCACCTCCTCGAGGAGTTGGAGATCGACTACGAGCTCGATCGCCTCTTCGCTCAGCGCACACTCGACCTCCACTCCACGCTTGACGATCTCCGGCCTCAGCTGGCTCACGACTTGCCCGAGCAGCCCGCCGACGTCGACGGTTTCGACCTCGAGTTCGATCGGCCGCGCGAAAGTGAGCGTGCGGCGCATGATGCGCTCAAGTCGCTGCATCCGGCCGGAGAGGTCCTCGAGCACGGCCTGCTGGTCCTCTCCGAGCTGGTGGGCGACGGCCTTCAGCGCCAGGTTGATGGCCGTGATCGGGTTCTTGATCTCGTGCGCCAGCATCGCCGCCGACTCACCGATGGTCGCCAGGGCCTGCAGCATCGCGGTCTCCGCCCGTTGGGAGCGCTTCAGCTCGGTGATGTCGCGGCCCTCCGGAATGAGCATCACGACCTCGCCCTCGGCGTTGCGCACGGGCTTCAATGAGAAGTCGATCGCCACGATCTCGTCGCCCAGCCCGCGGTGCTCGGTCTCGAAGCGCACGAAACGCCCCGCGGCCGCCTCGCGGATGGCATCCTTGAGCTGCGCTCGCGACTGTTCGGACACCGACCACCAACGTGTCTCCCAGAACGGCCGACCGACGACGTCTTCGCGCTCCAAGCTGGCGCCCTCGAGCGACGCGGTATTGGCCTCGAGCACGATGCCCTGCGGGTCGAGCAGTCCGATGTACTGGAACGACTGGTCGAAGATCGCGCCGAATCGGCGTTCGCTCTCCTCGGCGGCGGTTTCGGCCCGCTTGCGCTCCGTGATGTTACGGAAAGCGCCGATGAACAGCGGCTCGGACCCATCGGGCAGGTCGACACGGGCGACCGAGAGCTCGACCGGCAGGGTGTGTCCATCCTTGTGCAAGACCTCGAACTCGCGTGTGCGACCAAGAATCGCCGTCTCGCCCGTGCGTGCGTAGCGCTCCAGGTACCCGTCGTGTTGGCTGCGGTGCGGCTCGGGCATCAGCACCGCGACGTTGCGGCCGATGAGCTCATCCGGCCTCCAGCCGAACACGTCCTGCACCGAATCGCTGGCCGTGATCACGGTCCCGAGCGCGTCGATCGCCAGCGTCGGGTCCAGCGTCGCGTGGAGGAGTGCCCGGTACAGGAACTCGGTGGCATCACGCGGAGAAGTGTCCGCCTTTGGCTCGCTCGATCCGGACAAGTGCGCCTCCTGGACAGGTGGAAACATTGGCCGACTTTTCGCCGACCCGGCCAGTCATGGTATGCGGAACATACTAGAACAGCCGAGAATGCCAATACCAGGAAAGCCCTCGCAGCTCCGGGGGCACTGCGCTCTAGTGCGTACGTCGGACGCGAGTTCGCCGTTCTGCGCCTTCGCGAGCGTGCGAGTTTCCGGGAACGCGCACGAAGCGCGCGCCGAAGTGCCGCAAGCGCGGCGGGGCAGTGTCGATCACGACGCCGGGGACGTCGTCGCGACGCTCCCACACGCGTCGCGTGATCTCAATCACGTAGTCCATATGGCTCTGCGTGTACGTTCGGCGCGGGATCGCGAGCCGCACTAGCTCGAGCGGCGCGGGGAGCATCACGCCGGTCTCGACGTCGATGCGGCCGAGCATGACACTGCCGATTTCACAAGAACGGATGCCGCCTTCGAGGTAGAGCTCCGCGGCGAGCGCCTGGCCGGGATAGCGGTTCCATGGGTGGTGGGGGAGGATTCGCCCGGCGTCCAGGAAGATCGCGTGTCCGCCGGCCGGCCGCACGACCGGGACGCCGTGCGCGTCGAGCCGCTCGACGACGTAGCGAATGCTCGCGTGTCGGTACTCGAGGTAGTCCTCTTCGACGACCTCGTGCAGTCCCTGGGCCACCGCTTCGAGGTCGCGACCGGCCAGGCCGCCGTAGGTCGGGAAGCCCTCGGTCACCACGAGCATCTCGCGCCATTGGGCCGCCAACCCCCCCGTCGCGGCAGCAGAGGAAGCCGCCGATGTTGGCCAGCCCGTCTTTCTTGGCACTCATCGTGCAGCCGTCGGCCAGTGCGAACATCTCGCGCACGATGCTCGGCACGGAGCGGCCCGACTGGCCCACCTCGCGGTGCTTGATCAGCCACGCGTTCTCGGCGAAGCGGCAGGCGTCGATGAACAGCGGAACGTGGTGCTCGTCGCACAGCTTGCGAACCGCCAGCAGGTTAGCGAGGCTGACGGGTTGGCCGCCCCCGGCGTTGTTGGTCACCGTCATCATGACCAGGGCCGTCCGCTCGCCGTCGGTCGCGAGGTGCGCCGCCAGCCGGTCCAGGTCGACGTTGCCCTTGAACGGAGAGTCGCTGGTCGTGTCCAGGCTCTCAATGCACGGCAGGTCGACGGCGCTTGCTCCGCTGGACTCGACGTTGGCGCGCGTGGTGTCGAAGTGCGTGTTACTGAAGACGACCATGCCCGGCCCGGCGAGAGTCTTGAACAGCAAGTGTTCCGCCGCGCGCCCCTGGTGCGTGGGAACCACATGCTCGAAGCCAAACGTGTCGCGCACGGCCAGCTCGAAGCGCTCGTAGCTCCGTGCGCCGGCGTAGGACTCGTCGCCGCGCATGATGCCGGCCCACTGCTCGCTGCTCATTGCGCCGGTGCCGCTATCGGTGAGCAGGTCGATCAATACGTCTTTGGCGCGCAGTCGGAACAGGTTCCAGCCCGCGGCGCGCAGCAGCTTCTCGCGCTCCGCGCTCGACGTCAGGCGGATGGGTTCGACGGACTTGATACGGAAGGGCTCGATGATCGGAAGTTCGGTCGCGGGCCCGGCCGGCGCGCTACGGGTTAAGGCTATTCCCAATGCTTCGGCGATTCCCGTCCGCGCTGCAATACGCAATTGTTTCGACCGGTCTACGCACTCGAGCCCTTGGCTCGATCCGGGGTATGCGACGATAGTTCGAAGTCGGCCCTCTTGTCGACGTCGCGGCGCCGGGTTGCTTTCCAGTAAGCGCAAGTGAAGGTCCTCCACATCTCCCGAGCCCTGCCCCAGGAAATGCTGGGGCCGATGGTCTTGAGCCGGGCCGTCATCGACGCCGGTCACGCGATGCGGGCGGTGCTGCTGCCCGATCCCAGGTGGTTGGCGAAGATACGCGAGTATCGGCCGGACGTGATCACGTGGTCGTTGATGACCGGCAATCACCGACCGATCTTCGACGTCAACCGCCTGCTCAAGTCGAAGTTCGACTTCTTCTCGCTGATGGGCGGGCCGCACGTGACCTTCGTGCCGGACTGCGTCACCCAGCCGGAGATCGACGCGATCTGCATAGGCGAGGGCGAGGGGGCGCTGGTCGACTTGCTGAACGCCTTGGAGCGAGGAGACGACTGGCGTGGGATCGAGAACCTGTGCTACGCGGACGAGCAGGGCAATGTGGTCAAGAACCCGCTGCGGCCGCTAGTGCGCAATCTCGACTCGCTCGGCTTCCCCGATCGCAGCGTGCTCTACGACGCGCAGTCGCTCTACCGCGACAGTCCGCGCAAGGTCGTGCTGACGCAGCGGGGCTGTCCGATGATGTGCTCGTTCTGCTTCCACCACGCCTGGAAGGCGAAGGTCTACGGCGCCAGCAACAAGGAGTACGTCCGTAAGCGTTCGGTCGACCACGTCATCGCCGAGGTGCTGGACATCCGCGCGCACTATCCGCTGCGCTTCGTGCACTTCCTCGACGACATCTTCAACTTGCGCGGCGACTGGCTGGCGGAGTTCTGCGAACGCTGGCCGCGGGAGATCGGGCTGCCCTTCGACGTGATCCTGATGGCCAACATGACCAAGGAGGAGCACATCGAGCAGCTCGCCAGCGCCGGCTGCATCTACGCACGCGTTGCCTTCGAGGCCGCGAGCGACCACGTGCGCAACATGGTCTTCCGCAAGAACACCGAGCGCCAGCAGCTCGTCGACGCGTCCCGTTGGATCAAGAAGCACGGCATCCGGCTCGGTTCGCTGAACATGCTGGGCGGGCCGGGTGGTACGCTCGAGGACGAGTTCGACACCATCCGGCTCAACGTGGAGTGCGGCGTCGACCACCCGCTGTGCTCGATCGTTCAGCCCTACCCGGAGTTCGAGCTCAACGACATCACTCGTGACCTGGGGATCGCGGTCTCGGAGTACGACGACTTCCCGTCGCAGTTCAACCGCGAGGCGACGATCCAGGTCGCCGACAAGCAGGCGATCGAGAACCTGCACAAGTGGTTCCCGGTCCTCGTGCGACATCCGCACTTGATCCCCCTCGCGCGCAGGACGCTCGGGCGGCGATTCCTGCGCTCACCGCTCCTGGTCATGTACACGCTGTACTCGGAGTGGATGGTCACCGAGCAGAACCGGCTCTACAACCGCGCCCAGGGCGCGCGCGGCCTCCGCACCTGGGGGCCGCTCGACTTCTCCTCGCGCGTCGCGCGGAAGGTCTTCTTGCGCCTGGTCGGCAACCTCGGAGGGCGTGTCGTGCAGCGGATGTCGATGCGGCTGCAGATGGGGGACGAGCGCGTGGTCGCGCACGTCGATTGATTCATGGCGGGGCCTCCAACGGAGGACCGGCACTTTCGTGGGCGTCGATGCGCCGCCAAAGGTTCGCGCGCTCGTCGTCCGACAAGCGCTCGTCCAGGAGCGGGTACAGATACTCGCGCTCGCGCAGGTCGTGATGTTCTACCACGCGTTTGAAGCGCGCCTCCAGCTCGATCAGGGCGATCAAGGCGCGTGCGTCGGGAGGAGCGTTCCGCAGGACCACGAACAGTCGCCGGAGGTCGCCGAGGCGCTCCAAGATCTTCCGGTGCTCGTTCCGGTACAGCTCCGCGCCGGTGGCACCGTTGCCGGTCCCGTGGACCTAGTAGTCGCCGCCACCTGGGAGCGCCCCGGCGAGAGCCGAGTGGCCGATGGCGAGCAGGAAGCCGGGCAACAGCAGGAACCGCTGGAAGAAGCGGTCGGCGGTCGTGGAGAGCATGTGCTGGGTCCTTGGAGGGATCGATGGTCGCGCGGCGAAGGGATGGCTGGCCCGCCTCGAAACGCCCTGACAAGGGCCGGAACCCATCAGGTACCTCCTCGCAACGCAGCAAGCCGGACCTGTGCACAGGGAGAAGAGGAGCTCCTCAGGCTCTCATGCCACCGCCTGAGGCCACCGCAGAGGCGATCGGCCACCCCGCGGGGTGCGGATTGGTTAGGAAGCCGCATCCGCTGAAGAAGGTGTATTGATCCCTTGACCGGGCAAAGCTCCCACCCTCGGCCGCTCTCGAGGGCTGGCGGCGCGTGCAACGGGCCTACGCACTGTTCCGCCCCCCCCTCCGCACTATGACCCATTCGCTCCCGCGGCGATCTAGCGAGAGTGTGTCGCACACGTCGGGGCCCCTGAGGGGCCCGGGGGACGCGATGCGCCCCACTCGAGCACCGCCTCCCTCGACACCTTCACAACCCGCCCCCCATGGTCCGCCCCCGGGCGTGACCCCTCTCTCAGGAGATCCCGATGCGTCCCATCCGCCTCGTTGTCCTTGCCGTGCCCGTATTCCTCGTCACCGCCTGCGGCGGCGGAGAGGAGGGTCCGGCCGGTGTGTCCGCGTCCTCGTCCGCAAGCGATCGCGCCGCCAGCGCCGACGAGGCGGTCCCATCGGCGGCCTCGACGCCGACCGCCGCCTCCCGGCCGTGGGACCCGGCCGCCGGAGTGGCCGGAGTCAGCGGTCGCATCCAGTTTGAGGGCGATGCCCCGCGCAGGCGCAAGGTCGACATGGGGAGCGACGCCCAGTGCGGCGGCTTGCACGAGGAGCGCCCCCTCGACGAGTGGGCGATCGTGGGCGCCGACGGCGGCCTCGCCAATGTCTTCGTCTGGGTCCGCAAGGGGCTCGACGCCTGGGAGTTCACACCCCCCGCTGACGCGGTGGTGATCAATCAAGAGGGCTGCACCTACGTCCCGCACGTCCTCGGCGCCCAGGTCGGGCAGAAGGTCGAGGTACGCAACGGCGACCCGATCACCCACAACGTCCACGGCTACAGCAAGAAGAACACGGGGTTCAACCAGACCCAGGCCGCCGGCTCCAACGCCCTCACGCGCCAGTTCAAGCGCTCGGAAGTGTTCGTCACTCTCAAGTGCGACATCCACGGCTGGATGAACACCTACCTGGGCGTGGTCGAGCACCCCTTCTACGCGGTCACCGGCGAGGACGGGACCTTCGACCTCGGGAAGCTCCCGCCCGGTGACTACCAGATCGCCGCCCGGCACGAGGCGTTCGGGCTGAAGAAACAGGACATCACGATCGGCGCCGACGGTGCTGCACAGACCCTGGAGTTCGGCTTCACGGAAGAAGACTGACGATGAGCACTAGCGGTGACGCTCCCCGCTCGCCCGCCTTCGGGCTGTTGTTCTACGCCCTCGGAGCCCTGGTCGTCGCGGGCTTCGCGGTCGGCTGGCTGCCCGAGGTGTCGAGCGCCCACGGTCACGGTATCGACCGCGTGATCCACTACCTGCTACTCACGACCGGGACATTGTTCCTTGTGGGTTGCGTAGTGCTCGGGCGCTTCATCCTGACCTACGGGCGGGGCGAACCCCAGGAGGGAGCCGTGCTGTCCGAGCGCACCCAGCTCCTGTGGGCCGTCGTCCCCGTGCTGCTGATGTGCATCATCTCCGAGGTGGGCGTGTTGGTCATGGCCCTGCCGGTCTTCGGCGACGTCTACGGCGAACCCGCCGAGGACGCCTACGAGGTCGAGGTGGTCGGCAAGCAGTTCGAGTGGCTGATCCGCTACGCAGGCCCCGACGGGGTCTTCGGCGAGGTGGACCACGAGAAGGTCCACGACTCGCGCAATCCCCTGGGGTTGGTGAAGAGCGACGCCGCCGCCCGCGACGACATCGTCGTGCGCGGCCAGCTGCACATTCCGGTCGACCGCATGTCGATCGTGCGCCTGCGCTCCCTCGACGTCATCCACTCCTTCACCGTGCCGCTCTTCCGGACCAAGCAGGACACCCTGCCCGGTTACACGGCTTACACCCAGTTCACCCCGGAGAAGGAAGGGACCTTCGAGCTCGCCTGCGCCGAGCTCTGCGGCCTCGGACACTACCGGATGCAGGGAACCGTCACCGTCCAGAGCGAGGAAGACCTCGCGCAGTGGCTGAGCGAGCAGGAACCATGGCTGTAGCACAAGAGCACGCCCCGCAGACCTTCATCTCGAAGTACGTCTTCAGCACCGATCACAAGATGATCGGGCTGCAGTACATCCTGACCGCCCTGTTCATGGGGATCGTCGGGAGCGGACTGGCGGTCATGATCCGCATGCAGATCACCTGGCCCGAGAAGACCCTGGTGACGCCGGAGAACTACATCAGCCTGGTGACGATGCACGGGACCATCATGGTCTTCTTCGTCATCTCCCTGGCCCTGGTCAGCGGCTTCGGGAACTTCTTGATCCCGCTCATGCTCGGGGCACGGGACATGGCGTACCCGTTCCTGAACATGCTGTCCTACTGGACGGTCGTCCCCGGCTGCCTCCTGATCCTGGCCTCCTTCCTGGTGGAGGGCGGCGCCGCGGCCGCGGGCTGGACGGCCTATCCGCCGCTCTCGGCCCTGCCGGAGGCGGTGCCCGGATCAGGCCTGGGGCAGACCCTGTGGCTCCTGGCCATGGCGCTGTTCATCGCCTCGTTCACCATGGGCGGGCTGAACTTCATCGCCACGATCCTCAACTGCCGCGTCCGGGGCATGACCCTGATGCGCATGCCCTTGACGATCTGGACGTACTTCATGTCCGCCATCCTCGGCGTGCTCTCCTTCCCGCCCCTCACCGCGGCGGCGATCATGCTGCTCCTGGACCGCCACGGCGGGACGAGCTTCTTCCTGCCCGACGGTCTCGTCTTCGGCAACGAGGTCCTCCCCCACCAGGGCGGAACGCCCCTGCTCTTCCAGCACCTCTTCTGGTTCCTCGGACACCCCGAGGTCTACGTCCTCGTGCTGCCGGGCATCGGGATCACCTTCGACCTCTTGGCGACCTTCGCCCGGCGGCCGATCTTCGGCTACCGCACCTCTGTCTGGTCCCTGGTCGTGGTCGGGTTCCTGAGCATGATCGTCTGGGGCCACCACATGTACGTGACCGGCATGAACCCCTATGTCGGTGAGTACTTCTCGATCGCGACCGTGCTGATCACCGCGCCCTTCGCCGTGCTCGGCCTGAACCTCGTGGCCAGCTTGTGGCGCAGCCGCATCCGCATGGAGGTGCCGATGTATTGGGCCCTGGGCACGATCGCCGTCATCGGCCTCGGTGGCTTCGGCGGCCTGTTCCTGGCTACCTCCATCTCCGACATCTACTTCCACGAGTCCTTCTTCGTGGTCGGGCACTTCCACCTGATGATCGGCGTGGTGACCGTCCTCTCGACCCTGGGCGGGATCTACCACTGGTTCCCGAAGATGTTCGGGCGCAAGATGAACCCCGGCCTCGCGAAGCTCCACTTCTGGACCACCTACATCCCGATCGTGGCCGTCTTCGCCCTGATGCACTTCCAGGGCCTCTCCGGGCTCTTGCGGCGCTACTACGACCACACGATCTTCGAGTTCCAGGAGGCGGGCATCGCCCTGGCCCTGCCGATCACCGTCCTGACCTTCGTCGTCACGGCCTCCCAGGTGGTCTTCATCTACAACTTCTTCGTCAGCAGGAAGCGCGGCGAAGTGGCGACGGGCAACCCCTGGAACGGGACCACGCTTGAGTGGACGACGCCGTCGCCCGCTCCCCACGGGAACTGGCCCGGAGCCCTGCCGGTCGTCGATCGCCACCCCTACGACTATGACCCGGCGGCTCCCGTCGAGAGCGACTTCAAGCCCCAGGGGAGCGTCGCGTGAGCGTGGCCGCCACCCTCTCCCGGCCGCGAGCCAGCGATGTACTCTTCGTCGTCCTGCTGGGCGTCGTGGTGATGCTGTTCGCCGGGTTCACCGCCGCCTACCTGATCCGGCGCCCGGCTCCCGACTGGACTCCGGTCGCGATCCCGACCTGGAGTTGGATCGGCACGGGAATCCTGGTCACGAGCAGCGTCACCCTCGAGCTTGCCCGTCGGCGTGAGAGCGCCGGCTTGCGCCGCGTCAGCCTGCTCCTCGGCTGCGCCTTCCTCGCTGCACAGCTCTTCTCATGGAGCGAGCTGGCCCAACTCGGCGTGGGCCTGCCGTCCACGCCCCACGGCGCCTTCTACTTCATGCTCTCCGCCGTGCACGGGCTGCACCTCGGGGGCGGCCTGTGCGCCCTCGCCTGGGTGACCCTGCGCGAGCGGCCCCTGCGGCTGGTCGCAGCCTACTGGCACTTCATGGGCCTCGTCTGGCTCTACGTCCTCTTCCTCCTCGCCTCCTAAACCCGAGCCCGTCATGACCGAAGTCCACGCCGTCGCGTCCGACGAGATGGAAGCCCCCATCTTCGACACCAGCTGGCAGAAGCTGATGATGTGGTGCTTCATCATCAGCGACGCCCTGCTGTTCGCCGGCTACCTGGCGAGCTACATGTTCACCCGCCTGGCGAGTGACGTCGGCTGGCCTGTCCAGAGCGAGGTCTTCGACATGAACTTCATCACCCTGATGACGTTCACCCTCATCACGAGCTCGGCCACCATGGCCTGCGCCGTCAAGGCCGCAGGCGACGGCGACCGGGGGCTGACGCGCCGCTACCTGCTCCTGACCACACTGATCGGCCTCGCCTTCCTCGTCATGCAGGCCATCGAGTGGAGCCACTTCATCGGCGACGGCGCACGGCTGACGGGCAACCCCTGGGGCGCGGGCGCATTCTCCTCCTACTTCTTCATGATGACCGGGTTCCACGGGACCCACGTCCTGATCGGCGTCGTGATCCTGTTGGTCACCTTCCTGCGCACCACGCCCGAGCGCCTGCTGCCCGACAAGGTGGAGGTCGCCGGCCTGTACTGGCACTTCGTGGACCTGGTCTGGGTCTTCATCTTCGGCTGTTTCTACCTCCTCTAGGGGCCCGCCATGTCTGAGAAAGCCACCCACTCCTACGGTTCCTACTGGATCGCCTGGTTCGTCCTGCTCCTGATCACCCTCGCCATGGTGTTCATCGGGAGCAAACCCGTCCTGGCGGGCGGCATGATCGTCAAGGCGGCGATCATCGCCCTGTTCTTCATGCACCTCGCCTTCGAGAAGAAGAGCCTGATCTACACGGTCCTGATCGGCATCTTCGCCACCACCGCCGTGCTGGTGGTGCTCGTGGCCCCCGACGGGACGGCGATGTGATGCGCGTGGCCCTCGCCATCGCCGTCTGCACGCTGCTGTGGTGCGAGCCGGCTCTCGCCCAGAGCTGCTGACCGCGCCTCGGGGAGAGCCCCGAGACCGCGGGCGTGGCTCGTGGCCTGCAGCAAGCCACCCTGGTGCTGCTCTTCGTGCCCTGGCTCATGGTGGGTGGCACAACCCTGTGGTACTGGCTGCGCTACGGGCGGCAGGGCGAGTAGACCCGGGTGCACCAAGACCAGCGCCTCGGCCCAGCGCACCTCCTCCTGGTAGCGGTGGGCGAGCGGGTCGTCGGCGGAGGAGCAGGCCGGAGCGTGGCGCTCGTCGGGGCCGAGGCGCAGCACCGGATCGAAGCCGTCGGCCAACAGATCCTGCAGGCGGTACTCGGCACCGCGCCGCTCCAGCTCCCCCACGACCTCCGCGACCAGCCGGGCGGAGAGGCCGTGCTCGCGACCGGCGCCGTGGACGACGAGCACCCGCGCACCGCCCCCACCGCTGCTCGTCCCTTGTCGCTCCATGGCATCTCCGGCGCCCGGCGCCGACCAGATGCTACGCCCCGCGGACGGGGGAGCAAGCGCGCTCGCCCGCCTCGCGGGCCCGCGAGCGCCGTCCGCGCCCTCAGGGGATCGTCGCCGAGAGCAGGCGCACGAGGTCCGCGTGGGAGTAGGACTCGACGAAGGGGTGCGAGTTCTCCTTGAGCTGCTCGCCCTGCTCGTCGAGGAAGCGGTCCAGCTGCTGCACCTCGACCAAGACGCGCGTCGCTCCCGACCCCGCCGGCGCCGCGCAGGTGGTCGACGGACTAAACGGGTCGGTCACGTCCACGACCCGCAGGCCCGCGCCGGCGTCGGCGAGGTAGGCGTAGTCGTCCACTCCCGGCGGAGCGAGCTGGCTGGCGACGACGACGTCACGCACGTCGCCACCGCTCACCGACGAGACAGCGACGATGGCGTCGGGATCGGTCATGTCGAAGACGTGGAGCCCGGCCGCGCCGGCCGCAACGTACAGGAAGTCGTGCTCGCTCGAGGGCGTCGTGCCGCTCGCGGTGACGTAGCGCGTGTAGGCGTCCAGGCCGCTCGCACCCACCAGGGGGAGCCCGCCCACGACCTGACCGGAGCCGAAGTCGGGCAACAGATCGACCACGCGCACACCGAAGGCCGGATCGGCCACGTAGGCGCGCACGGCGAAGTCGGCGCCCGACTGATAGTGGGCGTAGAGCTCCACGTCCGCCGCTTGAACACCGCCGACGACGCCCGCGACCGCCGGCGCGGCGTGGTCGGCGACGTCGACGACGACCAGGCCGCCGCTCCCGGCGGGCACGAAGAGGTGGATGCCCCAAGGGACGACCCGCAGGGCCTCGGGGATCGCGATCGAGGCGACGTGCACGGCCGCGTTGGGCCGCGCGACGTCGTAGATGCGCACACCGACGCCCGCGTCGACGACGTACAGGTAGCGGGCCGCGTAGGCGACGTCGATGGCGTCGACGCCGGCGATCGTATGGGCGGGCGCGCCCGTTGCGTCGGAGAGGCGTCGATCCCAGATCTCAACCCCGGCCTGACCGTTGGCGACGAACAGGAAGTCGGCGGTCCCCTCGACCGTGTTCGGGCGCGAGGCCACCGCCAGGGCGGCGGTCTGGGTGACCGCACCGCTGGCCGCGGGCGCGCACGGGTCCGCCTCGCGGTCGAACTGCTCCGCCCCCGCGGGCCCGGCGGTGTAGATCTTGGCGCGCGCGACGGCGTAGTTGCCCGTCCCCAGCCCCAAGGACGGCGGAGCGCGGTGGCACTCGGCGCAGGTCCGGACTTCGTGGGGCCGCACGGTGTGCGGCTGGACCGGGTTGAGCCCCAGCCCGGAGAGTCCGTTGCTCGTCACCGGCATGGCGAAGTCGAGGATCTTGCTGCCGTCGGGCGCCGTCACGTCAGCGATCGGTTGGCAGGCGACCAGGTAGGGAGCGGCGCGCGCCTCGCTGTTGGGCCCGAGGGAGAAGGTGCGCAGGGCCTCGAAGATCTTGTTGTTGGTCGTGACCTTCCCGATCTCGTACTGGCCGGTGAACATGTTCAGTCCCACGTCCTGCTCGTCGCGCTCGAAGTGGCAGCCGAAGCAGTTGGGGACCCAAGAGGCGTGGCAGGCGTAGCACTCCAGGCCGCCGTCTCCCTTGAGGTGCTCGTCGTCCATGCACGCCGCCGCGTCGGGATTGAAGGACGGCGAGGTGGGATCGACGATGTCCATCACCAGGGGCACGACGTGCTCCGCGCCAGTGACCTTTGAGGTCAGGATCACCTCACCGTTGGGATGCATCACGACGTTGGGGAGCATGCTGCCGTCGTTGTCGGCCAAGGTCGGCGGCTGGCCGGGCAGGCCGTGGCAGGAGCGGCACTCGATCTTGGTCGCCTGGTCCATGTGGCCCCAGATGTTCCCGTCCCCCATGACCTCCGACGCGATGTGGCAGTCGATGCAGTGCATCCCGCGCTCGTGGTGGATGTCGGGCGGGTTCGTGGCGGAGTCGCTCATGTGGTAGCCGCCGTTGAACAGCTCGTCGGTCGTCCCCGGGACGCCGGGACCCGACGGGAGGCGCGGCGGCATCTGGGCGCGGCCGGTGAAGTTGAGGCCGATCCGAGCGCCGCGGTGGTGGCAGTGCAGGCACTGCTCGGTCTGGATGGACCTGGAGAGCACGTGGGTGCGCGGGTGGCCCTGCTCGGCGTGGTCGATGCTCGGGTCGGAGCTTTGGGAGAGGCCGTCGTTGTCGTAGGCCATGTGGCAGGCCGCGCAGCCGTCGGCCCGGTAGAGGCCGTTCCAGCCCGCGTTGCCGCGGTAGCCCTTGCCGCGTGACCACAGGTGGCAGCGCGCGCACTGCTGGGAGGGCACGGCCGCGTAGTGCGACGCGTAGCGGTTCTGGTCCGCGCTCGGGTCGTAGCTGATCATGTCATCGAGGCTCTGCACCGCGCCCTCGGTGTCCGGGACGTAGCCGTCGTCGTCGGAGACGGCGAAGTTGCCGTACAGGGGCCACTTGGTGTCGACCACGGCGTTGAGGTACAGGCCCCCCGCGAAGTGGCCGGCGGTGGTCGACATCATCCCCTTGCGCACGTCGTGGACGTAGTTCTGGTGGCACAGGCCGCAGCTCGAGTCCACGGTCCTCAGGTTCGAGGGATTGACGAACTGCTGGTAGGCGAGGTCCTGGTCGATCGGAGGGATCGAAATGCCGTAGGTGACCGTGCCGTCGGGTTGGACGTGGGCGTGGTCCTTCTTGGTGGCGTAGGGATCGCCGCCGTGACAGAAGGTGCAGTCGAGGTCCATGCCGAACATGTGCTCCATGGCGTTCTCGAGCTGATCGTGGCACAGGAGGCAAGCGGGGTAGACGGCCATAGCGAAGGGCGGGGTGACGGCCGGCAAGGGACCGCCGGCGGCGGGAGCGCGGCGGCAGAGGCGGATCGTCGTCGAGCCGTCGGGGCGTTCGACGGTCACCAGGCCGGCGCGCTCGTCGAGGTGGATGCGCTCGCCGTCATGTCCCTTCCAGTCGAGGGTCTTGCTGTGCGGACCTCGAAGCGCGCCCGGCGCTTGGGCGGTCTGCGCGCCGGTTCGCGCGGCGGGCGGGCGCTGCACGGGTGCGCCGAAGGTCACCAGCTGCACGGCGACGAGGCCGGCGAGGATGCCTGTCAGCGCCACGGCGGCTCGCCTCGAGCCGGAGTCGAGTATCTCGTTCATTAGACAAGCTTACCACTCGCTTCCGGCCGCGGAAGGCGAGCTTGACGATCCTCGTAACGCTTGCGTGGGCGCCGAGCCGAGATCTACGAACAACTACGTAGCGCACTGCGCAACCCTGCTCATGATGTCCCCGTAGGGGTGCGGGTAGCCTCGCCAAGCAGGCGCATCGATACGCTTGGGAGGAACGCCGGTGCATAGAGAAGACGAGGACTCCGAAGGCGAGAAGGGCGAGGGCGAGCTGCGCGAGGGCGACAGGACCGCGAGCGACGAGCTCGCGAGCGCTGGGCACGACGAAGCCGCGCGCGCGCGCGGCGCTGACGAAGACGACGCGCGCGAGCCGGTCGAGGGCTCGCCCTTCGTCTCGGCCTACCCGCCGTTCTCGTCTTGGAGTCCCGAGCAGACCCCCGCCTTCGAGGACGTCCTCGCCTCGCCGCCCGCGAGCGAAGCACTCGGTCTCTACGCCCACGTACCCTTCTGCGAGGAGCGCTGCGCGTACTGCATCTACCTCTCACGGCGCGCTCCGCGGCCCGAGGCCCTCACCACCTACACCGACGGCCTGCTGGCGCAGGCGCGGCGACTCGCGCGCTCGCCCTACCTCGCCGGGCGCGCGCTCGACTTCGCCTACGTCGGCGGCGGCACCCCCTCGGTGCTCGGCTCCGACGACATCACGCGCCTGCTCGACGGCCTGCGCAGCGCGCTTCCGTGGGCTCCCGGCGCGGAGATCAGCTTCGAGTGCGCGCCGCGCAGCGCCACCCCACAGCGCCTGCGCGCCCTGCGCGCGGGGGGGGTCACGCGCCTGAGCATGGGCGTCCAGGAGCTCGATGACGAGGTGCTGCGCCACAACTCCCGCATCCACACCACCGACGACTGCCTGCGGGCCATCGACGCCGCGGGTGAGGTCGGCTTCGAGGTCGTCAACACCGACCTGATCGCCGGGCTCGTCGGCCAGACCGAGGGCTCGTTCATCTCCAGCCTCGAACGCCTGCTCGAGCTAGGCCCCGACAGCGTGACCGTCTACCCCCTGGAGATCCCCCGCAACACACCCCTGTACCGCGCCCTCGAGCGCGGGGCCCTGCCCGCGCCCCTGCCCGCGCCAGCCGTCCGCCGCCGGCGGGTCGCCTGGGCCCTCGCCGCCCTCGAGGAGGCCGGCTACACCAGGATCAGCGCCTACGCGGGAGTGCGCGATCCGCGGCGCGGACGCTTCCTCTACCAGCGGGCCCAGTACCACGGAGCGGACCTGCTCGGGCTCGGCGCGTCGGCCTTCGCCTACCTCGGCGGGGTCCACCACCAGAACCTCACCTCGCCGGCCCGCTATCTCGAGCGCGTCGGTGCCGGCGAGCTGCCCCTCTCGCGCGCCTACGCCCTCGACGCACGGGAGCGCTGCGTGCGCGAGCTCGTGCTGCAGCTGAAGCTCGGCCGCTGTAACCTCGACGCCCTTGCCCGGCGCCACGGCATCGATCCGCGGGACCTGGCGGGCGAGGCCCTCGCACGCGGCGAGCGCGCGGGCTGGTGGCGCACCGCGAGGGGCACGCTCCGTGTCGGCGCCGCCGGGCTCGCGCGCATCGATCGGCTGCTCCCGGACATCTACCTGCCGACGCACCGCACCTGAGCGGCGCCGGGGACCTTCACTCAGCGGGCGCGCGCGCGGGCAGAGGCGTCTTCTCGAGGGCCTCGAGCTCGCGCCACAGGCGCCGCCGCTCGACGTCGCCCGCGTGCTCGTCGAGCAGCGGATAGAGGTACTCGCGCTCGCGCAGGTCGTGGTGTTCCATGACGCGCTTGAAGGTCGCTTCGCGGTCGAGGAGCGCGATCCGCGCCCGCGGATCCTGCGCGCTGTCGCGCAGCTCGGCGAGGCGGCGCCGCAGCTCGTCGAGCCACCACAGGATCTTCGCGTGCTCGGCGCGGTACAGCTCCACGCGGCCGCGCTCGCAGTCGAGCCCGAGGGCCTCGAAGGCGGGGAGTACCAGGGTCTCCTCGCTGCGCATGTGGACGAGCAGCAGGGCGCAGTAGGCCTCGAGGTCCTCCTCGGCTCCGGCGAGCTCGCCCGCGAGCACCTGCTCCTGGTGCACGGCGAAGCGCTCTGAGAGCTCCTCGTGGACGTCCAACAGCTCACTCAGGGGGCGCGTCACGGCTCGGGGACGGTCAGAACTTGATGTTGAGGCGCGAGGCGCAGGCGCCACCGCTCGCCGTCATCACCGCCGGTCTCCTCGGGCGCGGAGACGAGCCCCCACAGGTGCAGGCCGATGCCGTCGGCGAGCTGGTAGTTCACGCCGAACGCGTGGCTCCGGTGGTTGGTCGCGAACAGGAAATCATCCTGGGCGAAGGGCGAGAAGATGGCGTCGCGCTCGACGACCTGCCACTGGTAGTACAGCCGCAGGTCGCCCTCCTCGCGGGCCCGCCCCCAGGCAGCTCCCACGGCCCAGCCGCTGTCGGCCTCGTTCGCCGCGCGCGCGTTGTGTATCCACTCCGCCGCCACGGAGAACGGGCGTCCCGCGCCGCTGTAGGTGAGAGCGGCGATCGGGTTCCAGATGGCGAACTGGGACTCGAAGTCCACGACCACCCCGCCCTCTTCGACGGTCGCATTGCCGGAGTTGCCGTCGAGGAGGCCGGTGCCGCCGTCGGGCGTCACATCGGTGTAGTCGTAGTAGCTCACGGCCGCCGTGCCGGCCCAGGCGTTCCCAAGGTCGAAGCCCCCGGCGAGCTGAGCCACCCACGCCGAGGCCTCGCTCGCCGCGCCCTGCTCGAGCAGGTGACGGAGCGTTCCACGAGACGCACCAGCGTGGGAACTGGGCGCGGTTCTCCATCGCGGCGCAGGATGTGCCCGAGAGCATCATCTCGCGGGAGTGGATCGCGGAGCAGGCCGAGATCTACGGGGAGGACAGTCCGCAGTATTTTGTCCGCGTGCTGGGCAAGTTCCCGCCCAAGGGTGGCGACTACCAGCTCATCCCCGAGGTCGGCGTCGACGGCGCTGCCGAGTCCGTCGCCGGGCGCGAGCGGCGCGGGGTGCAGCTCCTGGATCGAGCACTGCGAGTAGGCCCCTTCCTGGAGCGTCAGGACCGACGCGGCCGCGATCGCAAGGAGCAGCTGGGAAGGCTTCTTCATCCTCCCAGGATAGCGCATCGGCGCGAGCGCGCGGCGCCACACCCCGGCGCGGGCCGTCCGGGGAGGGTTGTGGGCGCCCGCGGGCCGTCGTGCTAGGGTTGCGCCCCGCCGGTTTTCCACCGATGACGACAACGATCGCGAGCGCCAAGGAGGTCTACCGCTTCTTCGACCAGGGCGGAGAGCGCACACCCGTCCTCAAGGGCCTCAGCCTCGAGGTCGCAGAGGGCGAGTTCGTTTGCGTGATGGGACCTAGCGGCTCTGGGAAGTCGAGCCTGCTGCACATCCTCTCGGGGCTCGACCGCCCCGACTCCGGGGTCGTCACCCTCGGCGGCGAGCGCCTGCACGAGCTCGGCGAACGCCGCCGCACCCTGCAGCGCCGCGAGCAGGTCGGCTACGTGTTCCAGTTCTTCAACCTGCTCGGCAACCTGAGCGTGTTGGAGAACGTCTCCCTGCCCCACGCGATCGACCGCCGCGGGAGCGAGGAGCGCGAGGATCCGCTGGCCCTGCTCGCCTCTCTCGGCCTCGAGGAGCGCGCCGGCGCCTTCCCCCACGAGCTCTCCGGTGGGGAGATGCAGCGCGTGTCGATCGCGCGCGCCCTCGCCGGGGGCCAGCCGCTCCTGCTCTGCGACGAGCCGACCGGAAACCTCTCGCAGCAGGCCGGGCGCGAGGTGATGGAGCTCCTGCGCGGGCTCTGCGATGAACGCGGGCGGGCGATCCTGCTCGTGACCCACAACCCGCGCGACGCCACCTTCGCCGATCGCGTGCTGTTCCTCGTCGACGGCGAGCTCGCCGAGGGCGTGGAGCTCTGCGGCCCGGGGATCGGCGTCGAAGCCGTGCACGAGGCCCTCGCCGGCCTGTCGATCTGACGGCCGCGCCCATGGGCCTCGCCACGACCCTCTGTCGCCGGAGCCTCTCCCAGCGGCCCGGGCGCACCCTCTTCTCGATCCTCGGCATCGCCGTGGGGATCGCCACCGTCGTCGGCGTCTTCACCCTCGACCACAACACGATCGCCGGGCTGCGCCTGCCGCACGACGAGCGCTGGCGCCCCGAGCTCGAGGTGCGGCCGGCCGAGGAGGTCGTCGACCCGCGCGGCGAGCTGCGCTCGATCGAGGGCGTCGCCGGCGCCTCGGCCTTCTTCCAGAGCCGCGTCGAGGTCCACGTGACCGCGGCGGAGCGCGCCGCCGGCCGCGAGCGCGCTCCGTTCACCGCCCTGTGCATCGCCGCCGAGGCCGCCAGCCTGCCGGACCTCGACGCCTATCGCCTCGCCGCCGGCGCGCACCTCGATCCGGACGCGGCGCGCCCCCAGGCCCTGATCGGCATGGCGGTCGCGCGCGAGCTCGACCTCGCCGTGGGGGACGAGATCACCCTCGCCCGCCCGCGGCGCGCGGCCCGCAAGGCCTGCGTCGACGGCGTCATGCAGGACGTCTCGCCAGCGGTGCGTGACGCGCCCGTGCACTTCACCTTCGAGATCGCCGGTGTCCTGGCCCACGAGAAGCTCGGGCGGCGCGCCGACGGTGAGGTCGTGCTGGTCGACTTCCCCCGCGGCGAGGAGGTCTTCGCCGACGCGCGCATCGACTCGCGCTACTGGGTGCGCCCCGATCCGGCGGTGGACCTCGAGCGCCTGCGCGCCAACCTCTCGGGCAACTTCGCCTACGACATCGGCCGCAGCGTCGTCATCGGCCAGGCCGCCGACGAGCGCGCCTTCCGCAACGGCGTGCGCATGGCGGGGCTCCTGGCCCTCGTCTTGGGGCTGTACGTGATCTTCCACACCCTCTCGATGTCGCTCATCGAGCGCCTGCGCGAGGTCGGCACCCTGCACGCCTTGGGCGCGAGTCGCGGCCAGGTCGCGCGCGTGTTCCTGCTCGAGGCCCTCGCCCTCGCCGGCGCGGGCGGCGCCGCGGGCCTCGCCGGCGGCCTGGGCCTGGCGCGCGCCCTGCTCCTGCGCGGCGTGACGACCTTGGGAACGGGGCGCGCGATCGAGTTCTTCGAGGTGCCCTGGGTCGTCGTCGGCCCTCTCATCACCCTCGGCATGGGACTGGCCGTCCTGGGCGCGATCTTCCCCTTGCTGCACGCCCGCGATGCGAGCGTGGTCGACGCCCTGCGCGGCGAGCAGGCCCTCACCCGCAGAGCCGACCACCGCGGCTTCCATCTCTTCGCCGCGCTCTTGCTCGGCGGCCTCCTGCCGGGGCTGTACTTCGTGATCGTCCCGGTGGTCGGCGAAGCCGGTCGCGTGCTGGTCGGCTCGGTCTTGCTGGCGGTCGGTGTCCTGGGCTTGCTGGTCGCCGTGCCGCTGCTCGTACCGACCCTCGTCACCGGATGCTGCCGGCTGCTGGAGCGGCCCCTGCGCGCGTGCTTCCCCTTCGCCGGGCGCATGGCGGCGCGCAGCATGCTCGAGAGCCCGCGCAGGGTGGCGGTCTCGACCGCGGCCATCGCCCTCGTCGCCGCCGCCTTCGTGGGGCTCAAGGGCATGACGGCCAGCCTGCGCGGCGAGATCGAACAGTGGGCCGACGCGGCGGTCGCCGACAAGGTCTACGCCCACGGCCTGCCGCAGGTCGACTACGCCGCGCTGCGCGCCAAGCTCGCCGAGTACCCCGGAGTGCGCGCGGTCGAGTCCGGCAGCGCCAACGCCTACGCGCCCTTCCTCCTCGTCGGCCTGCGCACCGAGGAGCTCTTGAAGTACGGCCCCCTGGCCGAGGACCCGAGCCTGGCGCGGGAGCTCGACGAGCGCCACGGCCTGATCCTCTCCGAGCGCGTCGCGCGCAACTTCGGCTACGGGCCCGGCGACATCGTGCAGGTTCCGGTCGGCGCGGGACGCGCCCAGGAGTTCCGCGTCGTGGCCGTCTCGGACGCCTACGGCTACTTCCCCTTCCCCGACGAGCGCATGTACGGCGTCGTCAGCGAGCGCGCCATGGCGCGCTACTTCTGCCTGGACGTCGCCACCACCGACCGCGTCGGCGTCGTGCTCGAGGAGGGCGCCGACCCCGAGGTCGTGGGGGCGGCCGTGGCCGACTTCCTCGGCGGCGAGGCCACCTTCCAGACCGTGACCGGCGCGCGCCTGCGCGACCTGCAGGTGGCGGACATCGACCGCGACTTCCTGCTCTTCGATCTGATCCTGGGCCTGACCGCCTTGCTGGCGGGGGTGGGCGTCTTGAACGGTCAGCTGCTCGCTGCTCTCGAGCGCACAAAGGAGCTCGGCATCCTCAAGGCGCTCGGCGCCTCGGCGCGGCAGATCGCGGGCATGGTGTGGCTCGAGTCGGCGGTCATGGGCGCCTTCGGCGGCCTGGTCGGCGTGGGGCTCGGCAGCCTGCTCGCGCCGGTGATCGTGACCGCCCTCGAGAACCTCTCGGGCCTCCTCCTGCCGCAGCGCGGCGCGGGAGCCTGGCTGTGGATCACCCTCGTCGCGGCCCTCGGCCTCGCCCTCGTCGCCGCCGTCTACCCCGTCTGGCGCATGAATCGAACCGACGCCGTGCGCGCCGTGCGCACCGGCTGAGCGTCTGAGACCGTGAGCCCGCTCCGCGACCTGATCTTCCCGCCCGCCCCGCGCGACTTCGCGCCGCGGCGCGCGGTCAAGATCGTCCTGCGCGCCGTGCACGTGCTGTGCGCCGGGATCCTGACCGGCGCCTTCGTGTTCGAGGTCGCCGCCGCCGCCCGCGAGCCCTGGCTGGCGGCCACGGTCGCCTCAGGCGCGGCGCTGCTGCTGCTTGACCTGCACGAGAGCGGCGTGTTCCTGCTGCAGGTGCGCGGTGTGATCGTGCTGCTCAAGATCGGCGCCCTGTGCGCCCTGCTCGCCCTGCCCGCCCTGGAGGCGGCGGCGGCGGGGATCATGGTGACGATCGTCCTGCTCTCGGTCGTCTTCTCCCACGCGCCGTCGAACGTACGCTACCGCGTGCTGCTGTTCGCCGACCGCGTGAGCGGAGCGCGGACCAAGGGCTGACGGGTCAGTCGTCGGCTCCGGCGAGCAGGGCCGCGTAGCGCTCGTCGAGGCGCGCGGCGCGCTCCAAGAGGAGCCGTGCCTCCTCCGCGCGCCCGGTCTCCGCGAGCAGCCGCCCGAGGTTGAAGTAGGGGTGGGCGAAGCCGGGAGCGAGGGTGATCGCGCGTCGCAGGGAGGCCTCGGCTCCCGCGACGTCCTTGAGGCGCGCGAGCAGGAAGCCGAGGTTGTTGTGGATCTGGGGATCGTCGGGGTCGAGGCGCGCGGCGACGCGGTAGTGCTCGACCGCCTCGGCGCCCTCGCCGCGCCTCGCGAGGAGCACGGCGAGGTTGTAGTGCACCGGCGCCGAGTCGGGTTCGAGCGCGGCGGCGGAGCGCAGGTGGGCGACCGCCTCGGGCAGGCGCTCCGCGCTCGCGAGCAGCTCGCTGAGGGCGAGGTGCGCGGAGGCGCGGCCGCCGTCCTCGGTGACGGCGGTCTCGTAGGCCTCGATCGCGCCCGGACCGTCCCCGCGCTCGGCGCGCAGGGCGCCGCGCAGCTCGCTCGTGTGGGCGCGCTCGGCCGCCGCGTGCTCGGCGGGCTCGAGGGCGCCGGCGAGGGCGGCGGCCCGGTCGAGTTCGGCCTCGGCACGCCCGACCTGACCCGCGGCCGAGAGCGCGCGGGCCAGCTGCCGGCGCGAGCCGAGCTGGTCGGGCGCGGAGGCGAGGGCGCGCTCCAACCACGGCACGGCCGCCCCGGCCGCCCCGCTG
>MPMD02152810.1_pt1 | contig 49948 bp, 39 predicted proteins | sample 1617291 | NCBI WGS metagenome assembly MPMD02 (sample SAMN05944810, study PRJNA350692) | marine metagenome | biome: marine; feature: ODZ; material: water; isolation source: 120 m water sample filtered on 30 um supor filter | place: Pacific Ocean | collected 2012-04-09 | depth 120m m | reverse complement strand
TTCAGCATTATTACTTTTCATGTTATCCTCAAATTATCATCTTCAAAATTTTTTCTATTGTCACGGCTTTAGAATACACTCCATTTACCAAAAACATAATTTGATCAAACAGTTCATAACGTTTATTCAATCCTACTTTTAAAAGCTCATCCCAAAAAGTTACAGATTGAAATCAACGCAATAGGGCCTGGGATTAAGTTTGGAGTCCATTCTTTTTTATTAATTGGAAAGCTAACTTTATTCATATTTACAACATATTTTTGTGTTATATGTTGCATAACAAATTTTAAAGCCAATCATAATTAACTGGGGAATCCATTAATATGTGGGTTAAAGTATTCAAAAATTAAGTATTTCTAAGCGCAATAGCTCTGCATTTATAAAAAATCGGCGTTAAAAATTAACGCCGTTGAGATTACATTCTATTAAATTTCAATTTTAAAGATAATCTTTAAAAAATATATTCAGATTCGGATCTGCAGTTTAAATTTTTATACTCTTTTTCAGATATAATTTTTTTAAACAAAGTTCCATCTTCAGCTACAGTATTTACCATATACTGTTTTTTTATTTCACCATCTATTTCAATATTTTTTTTTAATTTAAAACAATCATTAACAGGTTTAGTTAAATATGCTTTTTTTTCTTTAGAATAAAAATAAATGTTATCCATAATCACTCCTCAGTTTATTATTTAAAATACCTTTACAAAATTAGAATGAGTTAATCTTTCACTAAATGACATTTTTTTATAGAAATCTTTTTTATAGCATTCAGATTCCTTAAAACAGTTTAAAATCAGACGGTATGCACCTTTTTCATCTGCTTTTCTTTCAACAATGTTCATTAATTTTTTTCCTAAACCATTCCCTCTTGCTTTATCAGATATTACAAGTTGAGTTACATATCCTTCAATCCCAGGTATCATAACTGAATAAATCCAGTGAACAGTTATATAACCTAAAATTTTATCATCTGCCTCTGCTACAAATACCATATTGCTTTTATTGTCAGAATACGCTTTAAGCATGTTTTTAGCAGTTTCCGTAGCAGTATCTTTTGAATATGAAATATTCTGTTCATTTCTAAATGATGCAACAAGCTCACCTATTTGAATATTATCGTCAAATACAGCTCTTCTAACTTTTATATTCATTTCTATCCTCCCGCTATTCATACTATTAGACTTTTAACAGAAATGGTAAAACGGTAGAATAAATTTAGCTCACAGATATACAGTGCATAATGCAGTTTATATTCAATATAACGCCATAATGAAATATGTCAAAAATATTTTTAAAATCAGTTATTTTGCTTATTATTCTTGCTTCTAATGTTATAATTTAGTTACTTAATAAATAAAATATATTAAAAATGATAGAAGAAATGCTTACAGGTAAATCAAATTATATTACAGTCAGTGATGGAGTAAAACTCCACTATATTGAAGCAGGATCTGGACAACCTTTAGTAATGATTCCAGGTTGGTCACAAACAGCAGAACAGTTTAAATATCAAATTGATAATCTAAGCAGTAAATATAGAATTATTGCTCTGGACATGCGCGGCCATGGAGAATCAGATAAACCATCGCATGGCTATAGAGTTTCGAGATTTGCCATGGATGTTCATGAAATTTTAACAACTCTGAATCTTGATAACATTGTGCTATTAGGCCATTCAATGGGTTGTGCTGTCATATGGAGTTACTGGGATCTTTTCGGAAGTGATAAACTGTTAAAATTAGTACTTGTTGATCAGTCTCCTTTTATTACTTCCAATTTTAACTGGTCAGATAATGAATCCAAGAGTTGCGGATCATTTTTCAATTTAAATTCACTGATGAACACATACAATGCGCTAAATGGTCCAGACAGCGAAGAGTTCACAAAAAAAATGATAAACGGTATGCTTACCAGTACATTATCTGAAAAAAAACGAAAATGGATAATAAAACAAAATTTCAAATTTCCCCGTAAATATGCTGCGTCATTACTTTACAGTAACTGCACACGTGATTGGCGGGATACCATACCGCGAATCAATATTCCTACGCAAATTATAAGCGGCAGAGTCAGTATTGTTCCATGGCAGTCTCAAGTTTGGATTCATGATCAGATTGCAGGGTCAAAGCTTGACATATTTGAAGAAAAAGAAGGTGGACAGCATTTTATGTTTATTGAAAATCCGAATAAATTCAACAGGATAATTACTGAATTTATTGGCTAAAAATATTTTTACCTTTATTCTTCAAAATCTATTCACGACTGTTTAAGATTTTTCTGCAATTATGTATTTATTTCAATCAAAAAGATAAATATTAGGATTTTATTCCTGAATTTAAGTTTAGCTTTTTAACTTTTTTATATGCATAAGTTTTTTTTAGAAAAATAACAAATACAGTTACAGCTGCAAGTCCGCCTATTATAACTGAAATCTCATAAGGCAGATTAAATCCAATATCTGCAAAAAGAATAAATGTAAAACAAACACCGCTCATAAACAGTGCCGGAATAGAAGCTATCCAGTGATTTCTATTAGCTCTGGCCTGGTAAATAGCAGCCGACCAAAGAAGCAGCATGGCCAATGTTTGATTTGCCCATCCAAAATATCTCCACACAAGTTGAAAATTTTTCTGCCCGGCTATTGCCAGTATTATTCCAATAATAAATATAGGGATTGCGATAATAAGCCTTTTAGGAATTTTATTCTGCTTCAATTTTAGTGTATCTGCCACAATTAAACGTGCGCTTCTAAATGCTGTATCCCCGCTCGTTATAGGAAGAATGATTACACCTAAAACCGCTAAAAAACCACCGACTCCACCAAGAAGAGCTATTGATACATGATTAACAACCTGTGCTGGATTGCCAGCATGCAGTAGGGCTTCAGGGCTTTTGTAAAATGACAAACCTACAGTACACCATATTAAACCTATAATGCTTTCTGCAATCATTGACCCGTAAAAAACAGATCTGCCGTGTTTTTCAGATTTCATGCACCTGGCCATAAGAGGTGATTGAGTAGAATGAAAACCGCTTATTGCACTGCATGATATTGTAATAAAAATAAGAGGCCATATAGGAAGCTTATGAGCACCAGGGTAGTAATTATGAAAAAAGTTCAGATGCGGCAGTATTTGGTGATTACTGCATAGCAATGCTATTCCTACACCAAAAGTCATAAACAGAAGCAGTGCTCCGAAAAATGGATATAATCTTCCTATTATCTTATCTATGGGAAGCATTGTTGCAAGAAAATAATAGAAAAAAATGAAGGCTATTATCATCCATATTGACGGATTAAATCCATATTCACGCAGTAAAGTTTCTATCAACGAAGCCGGAGCAGTAACAAATACTGTTCCAACCAGCAGCAATAGGAGTAAAGAGAAAAATATCATTACCTGCCTGGCGGACATACCTAATGTATCGCCTATAACTTCAGGCAGATTTTTACCATCTTTTCTCAAAGAGAGCATTCCACTGAAAAAATCATGAACAGCACCTGCAAAAATACCCCCAATTACTATCCATAATAATGCAATTGGTCCATACAAAGCGCCAAGAATTGGCCCAAAAATAGGACCTATCCCTGCAATATTAAGCAATTGGATTAAAAACACCTTCCAAGTGGGAAGGTGTAAATAGTCAACCCCATCATGAAGTGTTGTTGCCGGAGTCGCTCTATTCGGTTTTATTACAAAACATCTTTCAATAAATTTACCATACAGAATGTATCCAATTATTAAAACGGCAATACAAAAGAAAAAAAACAGCATTTTTAACTCTCCCCCAAAGTTTAATTCACTGCATCAAGCAAAAATTCTGAAATATCCCCCATAGAATATTCTTAAGCAATAATTTATAAAAATTATAATTATCTCTAATTTGAATTAAAAAGATAAAATATCAAATAATAAATCCAATAATTGGTAATAAATATAACATAGTAAAATAGAGCTTACCTTATCATGATAAGCTCAAATTCATAAATGATATCACTAAGCACTTACTACTTCCATAGCGATTCGGGCCCAATCAAAAAGACGCTTTGGCTGATGCCTTATTGTACTTAAATCCTTTAAAATAAATTCTAAAGGACTTCCGTTTTCTTCACATATCTTTCGTGTTTTAGTCAGATCTTTACGAATTTGATCAAAATTACAGCTATCCATAGCAATGAGAGCAGGGTTCGGTTTACGCGAATAAACATAGTCTCCACCTATTTCCGCTGCTCCGCGTTCTTCATTTACCCACGGACTCATTGAAATTTTACGTACGTTAGGAATCATTCTAACTTCAGCCATTCTTCCATCCAGCGGTTCACAGCAACCATAATAAACTAATCCAAACCTTTCACAAATGCGTTTAGTATAATCAACTTCGAGTTCTTTAAACATTTTAGGTGAAACGGTAGATAGCATTTGAGCCAGTCCGTACATCCAAATATCCTTTGTCCTTGGTTTTTCAGGATTAAAATCAGCAGCAGGAAGTTCATCAGTCCATGCACCTGTACAGTGTACAAGGCTCTGAGGCATACAAAGCAATCCCTGTTCTTCAAGCTGATCCAACATGTCCAGATAACATTCTGTCATACGGTTTAAAAGGTTATGTACAAAATCAGGTTTATCAATCATGGCATACAAAGCATTCTCAACTCCCATCCATGTAGCTATGGGATCCCACAGTGACAGGTATGGGTCAACTCCGCATGAGCGCACTTCAAGCAGCCCGTCAAAAAGTTCATTTGCAATACCTAGCCGCCGTTCAGTTTCAATTAAATTATGTGTTATTACCGCTTTTTTAATTTTTTCTATATCTTCATCGGTTTGAAACTGATTTTCAAACATATGGCCTACAACATCATTCTCAGGATCGCTTATTGCAGTCTCTTCAATTACATCTATTCCTAAACCGGTATTGTGGACTGCTTTGGGTATTTTTATAAAAGGTTCAACAACCATATCCACAGGAAAATATTTCCATTGGTATAAAATTCGGCGAAGATATTCTTCATAGTCTCGGCATTCTTGATTAGAACATCTCAGTGTCAGTTCATCATCAATATTCATTTCATTCCAGCAAACCTGATCAATCATCACCATGGGACGGACAGGTTCAAGTCCATTTAATTTACTCCATAGTTTTTTTTTCTCTCTCTGTACAGATAATGATGCTATCTCTGCCACTCTCCCTGCTAAATTCCGAACAATATCCACGTCTTTCTTGGTCAGTTTACTCATAATATATCCCCCCTTTTTGATATCCAAATACATTTATTGTACTAATAAACAATCCATTTTATTGTTTTAAATTTGGGCTAAAATTTTAAAAAAGCAAACTCCTCAGCTAAAATTCATTATCTAACTTTCAAAAAATATTCAAAGTATAAATATTTAATAAAAGTTAAATCATGGCTTGATTATTTTATTAGGCAGCCCTAACTTATTCGCTTTTATAAATAATCAACTGTAATTAGGTCCGCAAAATGGAAACATTAACCGTCTGGATGATAATCTTATTCATTACCGCTTCTCTGTTTAAAAAATTTCTAAATAAGATTACTGAAAAAAACAATGCCTGTTTAGGATGTTCATCAAAATATAGTTGTCTATGAGTTAACAGCTATCATCTGAGTTACATTTTCGTTGGCTCATGCCAATTTTAATATAATATGGAGAAGTATAATGTTTGAAGTAAAAAAAACGTATAAAGTTGAAGGGTTTTCAAAAAACTGTCCTTCAGCATTTATGCATAATCTTCTGTCAATGGGTTTTATTCCAGGAAGTACATTTGAGGTAAAGAAAATAGCGCCTCTGATGGATCCCTGTCAGATAGAAATAAAAGGATTTTTTGTCTCTTTAAGGAAATCTGAACTTAATCTTATGGAGGTAAAAGAGTTATGAAGTACGCAATCGTAGGCAATCCAAACTGCGGAAAAACTACCATTTTCAATAAGTTAACCGGATCAAATCAAAAAGTCGGCAACTGGCCAGGGGTTACTGTTGATAAAAAATCAGGTTCATTCAACTATCATGGCAGTAGTATAGAATTAATTGACTTACCTGGCATATACTCTTTATCAACTTCTGATAATAACTCTATAGATGCCAAAATAGCATGCCAGTATATTTTGGAAGAAAAACCCGATGCTGTAATTAACGTTATAGATGCATCAAACCTGGAAAGAAGCTTATATCTGACCATCCAGTTAATTGAAATGGATGTGCCTGTAATATTAGCACTTAACATGGTTGATGTAGCAAAAAGCAAAGGAGTTAAATTTGATTATTCAAAACTATCTCAACTTCTGCGTTTCAAAGTAATTCCAATGGTAGGACGCAAAGGTATTGGTATAAAAGAACTGAAAGAATACTTAGGTACCTCCCGCTGCATATCCAAATCCGGTTTTAATTTAATTCCAAAATATAAAAATATTATTGGAAATATAAAAAATAAACTTGATACATATAAGGAAACTTTTATGTACAGTAATCTCTGGCTGGCAGTGAAATTACTGGAAAACGATATATTTGTGAAAGAACTTATACCAGAAAAAATCTACAGAGAAATTAATTTAGAGTTTAATTTAAGCAGTAATACTGACAGCAGTATTGCTATTTCATCCAAAAGATATGAAGTAATATCTGAAATTGTTGACTACTGCACAGTATCTAAAATTATTAAAAAACACAGACTTACAGAAATATTGGATTCTCTTTGCATGAACAAGTACTTAGGTATACCTATCTTTCTTCTGATTATGTATATCATGTTCGAATTTACAATAACGATCGGTTCAGCTATACAGCCTTTATTTGATGATTCTTCAAGAGCAATATTAATAAACTGGGTAAATCACTTTGGCTATGCCGTCGGTATTCCTACCTGGATAACAGCAATATTTTCTCAGGGAGTCGGTGTAGGGATTAATACTGTTCTAACTTTTCTTCCTCAAATTGCCTGCCTGTTTCTTTTTCTGTCAATTCTTGAAGATTCGGGATATATGGCAAGAGCCGCCTTTGTTATGGATCGTTTTATGAAATCTATCGGTCTGCCCGGAAAAGCATTTGTTCCTTTAATTGTCGGTTTTGGATGTAATGTTCCTTCAGTCATGGCAACCAGAACACTGGATACTAAGAGAGATAGAATACTTACTACATTAATGTCTCCGTTTATATGCTGCGGGGCAAGATTGGCTATTTTTGCTATTTTTGCAGGTGCTTTCTTTCCAAGCGGAGGTGGAACTGTAGTTTTCCTGATATATATAATCGGTATTATATGTGCTGTTTTTACCGGATTGATTGTAAAAAACACACTGCTCAGAGGAGATAATTCTCCTTTCATAATGGAAATCCCGGTTTACCATTTACCAAACTTAAGATCAATTTTAATGCAGACATGGGATCGCTCAAAAAGATTCCTCTATAAAGCTGGAAAAATTATAATTCCTGCATGTATTTTAATTGGTGCACTGAATGTAATTCAGCCAAATGGTCAGGTTGATATAACCGGCTCTAAAAATTCACTTCTATCTGAAATAGGAAAATCGGTAACTCCGGTTCTTGCTCCAATGGGCGTAAAAGACAGCAACTGGCCTGCCACAGTTGGTTTGCTCACAGGAATTATGGCAAAAGAAGTTGTTGTTGGAACTCTCAACACACTTTACACTCAGGAAAAACCGGGTGAAGCAAATCCTGTATCACAGGATTTCAGCCTCAGCGGTGAACTCAGAGGAGCATGGTATGCAACTGTGGATAACTTTAAAAATATGAGCATATCTTCATTTGTAAATCCATTTGCAGCAAATGAAGCAGATGCCTCAATGAATAACGGGTCAATGGGAACGATGGTTACCAGTTTCGGTTCTGTAGCAGCCGCTTTTGCCTACATGCTCTTTGTTCTTCTTTATGTTCCGTGCATAGCAACAGTAGCAGTAGCGGCAAAGGAAATAGGAAAAGGCTGGGCATGGTTCTCTGTTATCTGGGGTTTTGCATTAGCTTACTGTGTAGGAGTTATATCCTATCAGATTTCTCTGATTGGAATTAACACATTTTCATCTATCTGCTGGATATTGGGAATGCTTCTGTTCATTGGAGTATTAATTACTATAATGAGATTATACTCAGGGAAAAACAGTCCTAAATCCAGATTAAAATCACCTGCTGAATGTTTTAATCACTAAACTTGATCTGCATTAAATAGTATCCTATATTTAATGCAGATTTTTTATTCAAAAAATATTTACATAAACAACAAATAAGTATAAAATAATTTTATGTCGTTTAAAACCAAACTAGAACTGAATCAATCCTATATTTATTTAATTTCTATAGCTGCTGGAGCATTATTAGGTATTCATTACAAAGACCTGTCCAGCTGTTTCAGTATTCTTGTATGGCCTTTTTTGGCTTTGGTTTTATATACTACATTCTTACAGGTTCCATTAAGAAATCTGCTGTCGGGTTTTAAAAATTATAAATTTTTCTTAGCGTTAACAGTAGTAAATTTTATTGCCATTCCTTTACTTGTTTTTATATTTACACTTCTGTTTAAAGTAAATAGTATAATATTATTCGCTATATGCTTAGTACTTTTGACTCCCTGTGTGGATTATGTTGTAATATTCACCCGCCTTGGAAAAGGAGATCACTCTCTGCTGCTTTCAGCTACACCTCTTTTATTAGTTCTGCAGATATTACTGCTACCTATTTACTTATTTCTTTTTCTAGGTGATGGTTTTGTTTCTAATTTTACACCAAAACCATTTATTATAGCATTTGCAGTATTTATACTTCTACCGCTTTCATTAGCTTTTATTACTGATAAATGGGGAAGTATTAGTAAAATCGGCAGAAAATTCTCTCAAAAAATAGATTGGCTGACAATACCGTCTTTATGTTTTACACTGTTATTTATTGTCGCATCTCAAATTTCTAAGCTGGGATCCAGTTATAATTATATTATTAAAGCTATCCCAATATACTTAGCATATTTTATTCTTGCACCTGTAACAGGATTAATTATAGCAAAACTATTCAGGCTTTCGAAAGAACAAAAAATAGCTGTAGCTTTCAGTGCAGGAACTCGTAATTCCTTAGTTATAATGCCAATAGCTCTATCACTTCCTAGCCCGTATGTAGCAGTACCTGCAATTATTATAACTCAAACTATAATGGAACTCTTAGCTGAGTTTGTTTATATAAAAATTTTACCAAAATAAATTTTATAATGGATTCTGTCTCTTCTTTCTGGCATATTCCTGCAAATCAACAACAGTATCTGTTTCGTCTACAATTTCACCAATCAATACCTCCAGAGCATCTTCCAGAGTAACAACTCCTAAAATACCTCCATATTCATCCACAACAAAAGCTAAATGCCTTCTAGTCTTTTGAAAATTTACCAGAAGTTTATCTACAGAAGTAACGGCAGACACAAATTGAACTTCATGAATAAAATCAGAAATACACTGCTTGCCTTTACCATCAATTAATGCAGTCAGCAGTTCATCCTTGAATACTATTCCAAGTACTTCATCTGTAGTTGTACGAATGACTGCAATTCTGCTATGTTGTGAATTCTTAATTTTGTCTTTTATATCTTCAAGAATGTCTTTAGCTCTAACATAAGTCATAACCACTCTTGGTGTCATTATATTAGAAGCTTTTATATCATTTAGTTCAAATATTTTCTGAATCATATCAGATTCTCCAGGCTCTATTGCTCCCTCTTTTTTCCCAATTTTAGCCATTATTTTGATTTCAGATTCATCTGTACTGAATTGTGTTTGAGATTTTGTAAATAGAACAGTTATTTTTTCAATACACCAGGCTACTGGTGTCATTAAACGCGTTAGAATAAGCAACGGTTTAGCTATAAATAAAGAAATAGGTTCACAGTGACTTTCACCCAGTGTTTTAGGTATAATCTCTCCAAATATTATGATAAAAAAGGTAAGCATACCCGAAAAAAGCCCTAACCATTCACTTCCAAAAACAATGGTTGCCACTTGAGCAACAAACATACTTCCGACAATATTGACAATATTATTAAAAATAACTATCGTTGTCAAAGGCCTGTTAATCTTTTCTCTAATTGACAGAAGAGCAAGCGCTGATGAATTTTTCGTCTGAGCTAATTTTTTTACTTTCAATAAAGAAACTGAAAGCAAAGCAGCCTCAACTCCCGAACATAAAGCAGATAAAAGTATTACAAGACAGCCGGATATTATCAGTTCTTTCATTTAAATTTTACCTAAAATTTCTGTATAATTTTTGTTATCAATTAGTTTTGTTATTATGAAGATGTTATTTAAAATATATGTTCTTATAAATAAAATGTTTCAAAAAATAAAATATTCAATCTTTAAAAATACCTTATTTCAATTTAGGCCAAACTATCGTCTGCTATATGCCATTCCAATGATTCGATTACACTTATTTCTACAATATTATCAGCCTTTTTAATTAAAGAACTGCATTCTCTACTTAAATTTAGCAAATGCAGTTTTTTATCAAGTTTTGCAAAATGTTCTGCAACATTGTTTAAAGCCTCAAGTCCTGAATGATCGCAGACACGTGAATTTTCAAAATCAATAATTACATTTTTCGGATCATTTTGATAGTCAAATAAATTTTTAAAAGAAGTTATAGATCCGAAAAAAAGAGTCCCTTCAAGTTTGTAAATTTTACTTTTATTATTGTTTTGAAAAGACGTTGTTGCACGCATTATTTTCCCATTTTTCCACGCATATACAAGAGCTGAAATAACTATACCAACAAGAACTGCCACTGCCAAATCAACCAAAACGGTAACTGCTGATACTATTATAATCACAAAAGCATCTGATTTTGGTATTTTTCTCAGGATACGAAAACTTGTCCATTCAAATGTAGCAATTACCACCATAAACATAACTCCGACCAATGCTGCCAGCGGAATCATCTCAATCAGAGGGGCAAACCATATTAACAATCCTAAAAGACAGACTGCCGCAGTTATACCTGAAAGACGGGATCTACCGCCTCCACGAATATTGATCATACTCTGTCCAATCATAGCACACCCCCCCATACCGCCAAAAAAACCATTTATTAAATTTCCGATTCCCTGTCCTATGCACTCTTTATTTCCACGACCGCGTGTTTCTGTCAATTCATCTATAAGAGTAAGGGTCATTAATGACTCAGTCAGCCCGACAATTGCAGCAAGAAATGCATATGGCAGAATTACCTTTAATGCTTCAAAAGTAAATGGTATATTCGGTATTTGAAATGTAGGCAGGGATGCTGCAATTGTATTTATTTCAGGATTCATATTTTGTACAAAATCAATTACTGTACGAACTTCAAATCCATATTTTCTGAGAAAAATAGAAATAATTGTTACAACTATAATTGCTGCTAAAGTTCCAGGAACTGCTTTTGTAAATTTTGGCAGAACAAAGCTGATTACCATTGTAAGTAAAATCAGCGCTATCATAATGATTAAAGGTCTATTTGCTATTAGGTGAGAATTTTCCCCCACTCCGACATAAAATTGGGTAAACTGTGCTTTGCAAATAACAATTGCAAGCCCGTTAACAAACCCAAGCATTACAGGGTGCGGCATTAAACGGATAAATTTGCCAAAACGCAGTAATCCAAAAAGCATTTGTATAATACCCATAATTATTACTGCTGCAAAAAGATACCCCAGTGCTGAATCTGCTCCTGCAATTTTTCCCTGTGCAATAACAAGGGGTGCAAAAATAACTGCTACGGCTCCTGTAGCACCTGAAATCATACCCGGACGTCCTCCAAATATTGCTGTAATCAATCCCATCATAAAAGCTGCATAAAGTCCGACTTTTGGATCTACATTGGCAACAAATGAAAATGCAATGGCTTCAGGCACAAGCGCTAACGCAACTGTCAACCCGGATAAAAGGTCGCTCTTAATACTGCGAGGCGTATTAAAAATCAACTCAATAAAATAATTACGGTATGAGTTAGTCATATATGACTTAATTTTACTGTTCATCAAATTTCCTTTGATTTATTTTCTGTCAATCAGTGTTCTATATAAAACTGTTACGCAAGCAGCTTGATGTATCTTTCATTACAAAAATCAGAGATACAAAATACGATAATTTTATCTCAACATGTATACACTCTTTCCGTATACATACTGTCATAACAGAACATTTACAGTGAGAAATAAGACATCATAAATTCTAGATAAATTAAATAGTCAGATTCTTAAGTCAATAAAAAGCAGAGTTAAAAAAAAATTGTAGTTCATTTATGCTTACAAACATAATTACAGCTAAAAATGAATTAAAAATATACACTCAATGGTGAAATATTCAAATAACAAGTGCAAATCTAAAACAAAGCCTTTAAAAAAGTTGTGTAAATTTTAATTATATATCTGAATCAGCAATTTAATTAAGAACTGTTATTGGTTGTTTTTTTACTTAATAATGTTTACCATTGTAATAAATTATTTATATAATATGAAAGTTTTTACATGAAGACAATTTCAAGTATTGCTTCACTCTTATTTGTATTACTGAGTCCATTATTTATTAACGTCAGTTATGGTGCTAACGAAATAATACCATTAAAGCAACCAGTGGAATCAAGACCTATGAAAATAACATTTATATATAATGCAAAGAGTGGAAAAATAAATACTTTTATGGATATTGGACACAAAATATTGAACCCTGATACATATTCTTGTAATCTTTGTTCTCTGACATACGGTGTATTTACAGAAAAAGAAGAATGGAAAAAATATAGAGAGAACAGTTCTTTTGAATTAATATTTTTCCATAAAGATGAATTTGAGAAAAAATATAAAGGTAATGAAAAATTTACCTATCCCATAATACTTAAATCTGAAACAGATGGAATCTACGAAGTATTAGTACCTACCCAAAAAATAAATGAACTCAATGGCATCAGTGAATTAATAGAAATATTACCTAAAAAATAAAATTAGTTAATTAGTGCATTTATTCAAACTGCTTTATATTAATTTAGCATTTGATTTTCTACTTTATGAATCCAGGTCTAATATTCAAAGCATTCATTTTAGCTGTTTCATTCCCCTGTTTTAAAGCATCAAGAAGATTTTTACCGTCGAGAACTCCCATTACAAGCCCTGATGTAAATGAATCACCACAGCCTATTGGATTCAGAGCTTTAATTTTTTCAGGTAAAAATGATCCTATATTACCTCTATCGCAATATACTGTTTCTTTTGCTCCCTGAGTTATTATAAAAACATTATTGTAGACAAGAGTCAATTCTTTTAGCTCATTTTCAAAATTAAAATCGTTCTTTTTATTATGAAAAGTATCATAAAACTCCTGCATATTGATTTTTATAAAATCAGGTCTTATACGCTCATTGATAAAAGAATTTTTCAAATCTTCATTTCTGTAATCAGCAAAAACAAGTTTATTTAACTTTTTTGATTTTTCGACAATTCGAGGAATTATTTTATCTGAGAACCCGGAAAGTCTACTGCCTGAAATAACTACAGCTGAATAGTTAGGAACTAATTCATTAAATTTTTCAATAAAATTATGTTCAACTTCACCTAAAACAGCTTCAGGTTCATTTACTACTAATTCTGAAATTGTTCCATCAGATTCATTGATAATGGTATAACATATTCTTGGTTCAACTTCTGTAAGTACAGGGCATAAGTTAACTGATTTTTGTGCTAAACTTATAAATTTTTCAGTGCTGCATCCACCAACTTGAGTTAAACACAATGAATTACCTCCCAACTGGGAAAATACTCTGGCTGAATTAATACATTTTCCAGACACATCAAACCAGTATTTTTTGCATCTTGAAACTTCATTAACTTCAAATTTTTCAAAAAGCATAGTTTTTTGAAAACCGGGACTTAAACCAACAAATAAAACTTTATGCATAATTTGGTATTATCTTAATTCATTAACAAAATTTCTTACACTCCTGTAGAAAGATAATAAAGTTGTTAATTTACTTGAGTGTAATTCAGGCTAAATCTTCTCCTGCAAATATAATAAAGTTGTTAAATAAATATATATTAATATTATTTCCAAGTTTCAAACAAATAATAAAGTTGTTAATTTATTCTTCTATATCGGCTATACTATATTTTAAATCCAAGCAGTTTAAGTTTAAGTTTAACCTGAATCCGTGAGGTATATAAAGTTAAAATTTATCCACTGATAACCTGTTTTGCAGGGTTTATTTTTTATTTATCTTTCAGGCCTTCATTTTCTGAAAGCCCAGCTGAATTATTTTCTAAATTTCTTGATATTTATCGTTTTTAAGTAATATTATCTTTTACTATTACACATTAGGCTGAAATATCAAGAGTATAAATTAGAGTAAGGTAGTGAGAAAATCAATAGTAACAACGATTTAATTTTGATTGGTTAATATTTTATATAGGAAAATATTATGGAAATAAATTATGTATGCCCTAAAACAAAAAAACAACTGATCAAGCAGAGTGATGGATTATTGACGAATGACGGAATTATATACCCCTTTATCAGAGGGCATAATAATCTAAACATACCTAATTTTCTTATTGTTCAGGAACATGGCGAAGCAGCCAAACAGGCCTTGGTTATGTATGACCATAAATCTTCGACTAAGATTTATAGAAACTTTTTAGATTGGCTTTTTTTAACATTTGATGAAGATGAATCAATTTTCAGGGCAAATCTACTAGCAAAATTAAAACTCCAGAAAGGGTATAAGGTACTTATTACTGGTTGTGGTCTTGGAGATGACATACGACAAATAATTGATGTCATTGGTTCAGATGGTGTAGTGCACGCTAACGACCTTGCAGCGGAAATGGTAGTTGCTGCTTCCCATTATGTCATGCTAAACCAACCAAATTCAAAGAATATATTCCTCTCAGTATGTGATGCACAGAACCTTCCTTTCTCAGATAATTACTTTGATGCAGCATTTCATTTCGGTGGAATAAATCTTTTTGACAACATAAAGTTGTCTATAGAGGAAATGGAAAGAGTAGTAAGACCAGGTGGTCGAGTTGTCTTTGGAGATGAAGGTGTTGCACCCTGGCTGCGGAATATAGAATACGGACGTATAGCAATTAATAATAACTCTTTGTGGGCAGCTACAGCTCCGCTTGATTTATTACCAAGATACTGCATGGATGTTCATTTATCTTGGGTGCTTGGGAATTGCTTTTACGTGATTGATTTTGAAGTATCAGACAGTGGCCCTTATATGAATAAAGATATGGGCCATAAAGGAACGAGAGGTGGCAGTATGAGAACCAGGTATTTTGGTCAGCTGGAAGGTGTTACAGAGGAAAGCAAGAATTTTGTGCTAGAAGATGCAGAGCGCAAAGGAATTAGTATACATGATTGGCTTGAGCAAGTTATTAATGAGAAAAAACAGCTATAGTAAATCTATTTTGAATTCAATAGAAAGCAGGGACGCTAACGAATAAGGATAGATAGTTTTTTCAAAAGACTAAATTCAGTATTTGTGATAGAGTGTAATAGAGTAACAACTATCTTATTCGGGTTATTGTACAAGTCTGAATCATTCAAGATTCACTATATATATCCTGGATTCCTGGTGCTGACAGAAAAATACAAAAATCAATTGTACGTTAAACTGTATTGAAAGAAACAGCAGTTACAGGAAATGGGCAGTTGATATTGTTAATTTATTTGGGTGTAATCCAGGCTAAACTCACTTCTGCAAATATAATATGAACATAATAGAGAATCCCTTTTTATTGCTTAAAAAATTAAGCTCGCTATTACTTCGACATACTAAAAAATTCAAGTATTTGCTCTGATCCACAACATTTAGGAAAGAGCCTAATAAATTAAAAGCCTTAACTCCATCCTTACTTTTCATTAATATATCAATATCGCACATTAATCTACAGAAAGAATCTCTGTATAGAGTGTTAGCAAGAGCAGAACCTTTGAAACGAATGTACTCAATACCCTTAACATTCAATAACTGGATAGTTTCTTTAAGCTTAAGTTGCTTACGTCTTCTAATATCAATAACGCAGGCTGACTCGTTAAACTTCTCCATTTCTAAAGATAAGTCTCCAGGATAGTCTATTTTATTACGACGCAAAATAGTATATACAAGAACTTGAAGGTGTTGTTTTTTAGCAAAGTCAAAAACTGATATCATTCATCATCCGAAACATCAGCAAAACTATCACAATTGAAGCATCCAGGCAGTATGCGGATAAATAAGTTTTCCAAACTACTGTTGTCCATAGTATTAATTCTACATTAAGGGTTTTATTTAAATAAAAAATGTTAAACCACTGCACTGTTTTATAGTAATATTGGGCAAACTGAAATAATACAAAAAACTACAATCAGCTATTATAGCAAATTCTAACAATTCTACGAGCCCAGTTGCTCAAAATATTATCATTTAGTTCATTATAATTATTAAACATATTTTTAGGGTGTTTAATTGTATTAAATTTTACATCGACCCCAGTTTCTTGTTTGAGGTAATTATAGTTTTCACTCGTTTTATTCTTAACCCAATTTTTATTATTTGAAATAAACAGTTTAATTTCATTTTTTATTATCTGTTTTATTATATTTACTCCACCCTCTCTAGTAATCTTTATCAGACGAGTTGAACAACCTTTAAACTCACTGCCTTGCTCAATCTCTATTAAATAAAAAAGATTTGCAAGTATTGAAAAGTTAACAACAGCATACTTTTTAGGTTCACCAAAGACATTAGTTGTAAATGAGTTATTACTGTTTTTTTCAAACTCATAAAATTTAACACCAATTTCATTTTGAGCTACTTGTAATTGGTTAAGCATATTTATAAAGGCTTCTAGTTTAACCTCCATAAGATCAGGCATACTTTCGATTCCAGATATTTCAATAGACTTCTTTTCTCCATATATACTTGGTTCATTATTATTTACTTTAACTTCCTTATTTCCATCTCCTGCTAAAATCTTATCTTTTATTATTACAAGAGCTTTATTTTTATCCTGCCCTGAAATCTGTCTCTCAAGTCTATATGGTCGAACTTTAAGTTTATTTCTAAAGCCAAACTGCACAGAGCCTGTTTCTATAACAGGAATATCTGATGAATCCTTTGGACTGCTAGTATCAGTTAAATCTACACCATATTTTGAATTATCGCTGTTTACCTCTTTTTCAACAATATTTTTGTCTTTATCATTACATTCATTATCGGTTATTTTATATAATTTTTCGTGGGTGCACATAACGTTGGGGTAGTTGATAGGTAAATTATTGAATGATTTAATTTCATTAATCCAGTTAACTTTATTCTTTTTATCACACCAGAAAGATGCTCGTATTCTGCTTCCAGTAAGATCTACATAAAAATCTTTCAGCTTAATAACTTCTGCATTAATATCTGTATTTTCTTTGTTAGAAATAAAACTTGTAAATACTGAATAAATTTCATTTGATGATATTAACCAACTCAAATGTTCCCTAATACCAATATTATTATATACATTTAAACTCATAGGTTTAAAATATTCTATGTTAACTGTTTCATCATCAAGTTCATTTATTTTGTATATTGATCTAAAAACACCTGGATTCGTGACAAACCTGGTAAGAAAAGAACTGTTCAAAATAAGGGTTCTATATAATTCATATACAGGTAAAACATACACCTGTTCATCTTTATTTAAAATAAAGTAATACTGCTCAAAAAATTGTTTTTGAATCTTGTTTACATTATCCGTATTTTTATCTACTATCTCTGTATATGTTTTAGGTTCCTCTAACCTAAAATTCTTTAATGATAAAGTTTCAATTTGTTCATTTTCAGGGCTAATCAGGCTGTTAGATTTTGATATACATCCTAGCTTCAGCATAGGAATAGAGTTAAAGTTCAAATTGAAATAATGATTCTTTATTTTGTTATCATTTTTACTTAGAAATAGAACACTTATTCGCCATTGTGGAAAATTCTTATACTTAAATATATTGCCTATTGATTTTAGCCAATAACCTTCAGGAATATTTGTTACGCTGATGCTTCGCATGTTTCGCAGTGACTCCCTTCAATTAAATTTAAAATATAATTTTTAACTTCTAAATCAATATTCTTTCTCAAACCTGCTATTCTGTAAATTTCCCACTCTTTAACTATTCCATTCTCAACTTTCAATTTCTTGTATACTGCTAAAATTCTTCTTTTTTGAGAATGAACTACATCTTCAGTTACGACATTAATGAAATTTTTACATTTCTTCAAGTTATTGATTTTTTTCTCTAATATTGATTTTTTATTGATCTTTTTTGATAGTAATGATGTAGTAATTCTAGGGTATGCTTCATTTTTTATAATGTTGTTATATGCAGTTTTTAGCTCATTTAATATTAATAGATCTCTTTCAACCCAATTCACACGATTATTAACATGTCGTTTCCTTTTGCGTATTGGAATATTTTTTTTAAGCCAGTCTTTATCATGTCTGAACAGCCAGGTATATAGTCCTGGTTGAAGCTTTCTGATATTATCCACAGAACATAAATCAACTTTGCTTAATAATAAAATCCATTCATTTCTTTTTGCATTTATTTCATGGCAAGGTTTCACTTTATTAATTTTCTTCTTAAAATAGTATCTACTGATTTTAATACTAAAAAAAAAATTGAAATCAGGGTTAAAATCTTTTTGAAAAAAATTGATTACAAAAATATGTATAAGAGGATGAAATACTTTTCTTTGTTTTCTTAATATAGTTTTCAACCAACAGCTGTCTAAGCTTCTAGATATTGTAAGACTATATTTCTCTAGTATTTTATAACCTGAGTAATAGTTGCTAAAATCTGCATATAGACAATCCCAATTAATTCGGTTTTCTCCTATTAAATACCCCTGTTTAAACAGATATTGTTTATAAATTTTACCAATTGAAGTATAAGAAAAATTAAAGTCAACCTGCCTGTTCAGTATCTGATAAAAATATAAAGCAAATCTAGTATACACTTCAAATATTTTTCTATTATATGACACAGAAAGCATATTTATACACGTTTCATTATTGGCTACCAGGAATTCATGTTTTTGAAGTGGGATATAATTTACATTACTTTGATTCAATGGAATCCTATGCTTTAAACATACTTCCACCACCGGTATCTGAAATAAGCGTCTCCAATAACTTTCACCAATTATATCTAAGTCTTCCAAATAACATTTTGGACAATACCTTAAATAAATAGGATTTTTCACCTTACTGGCAACCAATCCTGATCGAGTATGAATATTGCCACCATATGTGTTTATCATAGAAGGAATCAATTGATTTCTTCTATGATTATCAATAAAAAATGAATATACAGGAAACAGAGTATATTGGTTAATTATAGAATTATATGAATTTCCTATTTTAGAACTCAAGCAGTTTAAATGAGAAGGGAGATCTACTGTTGCTGAAACTGTTTTTATTCCATATAAAGTATTTAATGTTTCTTTCCAACCTGAGCTTAAAATATGATTATGATACCTTGCTATTAAACTATATAGTACTTCATCAGAATATTGTTTTGGAAAGTATCCAATCATACGATTCCTGCAAATTCTCTAGGGTCTTTGACAAGTCCACTTTGAATATAATCATTATAACAGGCATTTTCTTCTAGCAAATAATCAGGTAGAACAACAGGGCTATCTTTTTTTGTAGATTCAATATCTGTACTGATTTTAGGTTTTGCTGTTTTTGTGTTTTTAGACTTTTCTCTCATTTTTTTAAGGTCAATATTGCTTGCCAACACTTGAAGGTCTGAAATTGCATTGTCAATATTTAAAGGCTTAATGTCATCGTATTGCCTTATTAAATCAGGATTACCGCTACGAAGAGCATTTAAAAAATCATCCATTGGTTTAAAGTATTTTTTAGCAGTTTTATCTATAATATTCAGGTCTAAATATTCTTTTTTTGATGCTAGGGCAAACAACTGTGATAGTAATAAAAGTTTTACCACTAAATCTGTAATACCTTGAGTATGATGATAAATCAAATTGGAAAGTTCTTTGGAATAATTAATTGGTTTTATGAACCATTGATAGTATAGCATTTGCTCTATAAAATCCTGCCACATTTCTCCTATTTCAAATCTATCCCATAAGATTGACCCTATCCCACTACTTCTACGAGCCTGCCGAAAATTATGATTAATGATACCCATTGCTTTTGGTGTACCCACTAAAACTATTGGAATTCCAATACTATTTTCAAGATCAACAAAAAAATTTAACATTTCATCTTTTCCTCCTGATCCTTTAACACTTAAATTCTGTATTTCGTCAATAACTAATAATCCGACCCCATGAATCATACAAATTTGAGCAACTTTTACTTTTAGGGGATCTGTAGCAATGTTATTATAATTTTTACCTCCAAGTATTGTGCTATAATTAGTTCCTAGAGCATTATCTAAAGCAACTAAGATTTTAATACATAGTTGTTTTGTACTTTTGCTTGGGCATTCAACATGAAGATAAACTACTTGGTATAAATTGTATTTTTCATGAAAAATCACTTGTTCATACCCTGAAAGAATTTTTGCAAGTGTATAGCTTTTACCAATTCCTGAAATTCCAATTAACGATAGACACCTTGCCGTTTTTGCGATTGTTTGATATTTTCGGGCCTTAAAATCATTATTTTTAAATCGCACAATTCCGTTATTTATATCTTTTGTAAATTCAGCATTTAAGGGATTTCTTCCTACATATCCTCGCCTAATTAAAACAGATATTTTATATTGCAGATCAAAGTGATGATTCAAAGGCAAAAATACATCCAAAATTTTCTGTATATTGTGTATTCTAATATGGTAAGGTTGAGTTAATTCTTCATTTGAAATTACAAAAGAATCATCAAGTAATTCATATACTTCTGATTCATCCCAAATCTTTGGAAGAGCTTCTATGAAAGGATTACCTGTATAATCTGTAATATCTTGTTTTGAGTAAACAGCTTTAACAAAATAGCTCATCTTTTTTTATTTTTCCGATATTTTGAAACTATGTCAGGTTCATCATTAATAGTGTTATCTTTATTGTGAGCAGTGAGCTCTTCTTCTTTTTTTTGATTCGGTCTTTTTCTACTATTATCTATAATTGATAAATTATCGTAATTGTAAAATCTTTCATCACTTCTATTTTTATTTATACTTTTAACTTTTTGGGCTTTGCTAGTTTTAAATGGAATTGTATGTGACTCAGTTAATTGGGTTTCTTTTTTAAGAATATTTTCAATATATTGATGTTTATTTATGGTATTTGAAATACTCCCATTTTCAAATTCACTTCTTTTTTTATTTTTTTTATCTATATGCATTTTTAATTCATAAAAACTTATGTTTTTATAACCTCGACTTATCTCAGATATATAAAATTTAACTATTTTGTTGTTAGAATTTTTATAGTATATAAAATTGACTGTTCTAGGATCATATGAAATATCTATTTTCCATGTTTTACTTCTAGCCTGCATTAACCAGATATCATAATTTGTATCCTCTGATAGGTAATAACAGTTCTTAAATAAAACTCCCTTTGATGTAACTTGAGCTTTATCTTTTGGTAATAAAGAAAAAGTTATTTTATCTCTAGGAAACTCTTTAAGTTTTCCAGATCTATTCTTTATTCCCCAGCGCCATAACTTTATTGGAATTGGTTGAACTGTATCTCTTATCATATCAGAATCCATATCATAACCAGTAATATAGTGATTTGTGTTATAGTCAATAATTTCTATTATTAATATTTTTATAAAAGCATCAATACAAATTATTGCATCAAGACGATAATCTTTTGATCCTCTTGTTTTGTGATCTTTATGCATATATCCTGGTATATGAGCTTTTAGTTTTTCCTGAATTGTTTTAAATAGTCTTTCTACTATTCCCTTTAAATCAGCTCTATATGGTGGAGTATTTTCTATACGAACTCCAAAATCATTAATAAGGTTTTCAATATTATATCCCTCTAACTCTCCTCTATCTGCTAGAAAAGCATCGGGTAAATACTTGCATGGCCATATATTATCGTCATAATTATTTTTTAATCCATACTCAATTAATAACTCATCTTTGTTTTTTGTACAATTTTCAATTGTTAATAATGCACATAGCCAAGAAGCTGGTTCTAAACCAACATAAAAACCCACAATCATTCGGCTAAATACATCAATAGCAAAATATAGAGTGGGCTTTCCTATAATTTTCGTTCTATCTTTTGAAGACACAAGGCTAAAATCAGCAATTGTTGCATCTATTTGATAATATTCCCCAGGTGCTTTAACTTCAGAGTTTGTTGTATGTTTTATTGGTCTATGTTTTTTATTATATTTTATTATGCCATCTCTTTTGATAATTTTTTGATCAGGTTTAAATAATTTATTATACCAATATTTATATTGCGAAAAAGTAGGTCTCTCTTTTCTAACTATCCATTTTCCTGTATTGCTATTTTTATCAGAAAAATAATGCTTAATCATAAATTCATAACTTGTTATAAAAGATATTCTATTTCTTTTTTCATAATATTTTTTTGATGATTTAATAATTACATTTTTTAATTCATCGGTTATATTTATACCTTCATCCTTAAAAATATTGTCTTTTCTTGGCCTTCCTCTTTTTTTTTCAATTTTTCTGTCTTTTACAGATCCACAATTTTTATAATCAGGTAGTAAAGAATTTTTACCTTTACCTCTCTGCCAATACTTTCTTAAATATTTATATAAAGTTGGTAAATTTGTTGTTTTTGACTCAAGAGTTTCATTTACTATAATTATTCTATTCTTCTTATAATATACTTCAGGTTCAGATGAAACTATTTTTGAAATAATATCCCACGCTCTATCTCTGATATGTATATCTTTAGCAGAAAGGTTATCTGGTAATAATGTAAATGGATCATCAACTTGAATAATTTCGTCAGAAATTAATCTATCATAATAATCTGAAAATTTTAATATCTCAGGCCAGGCAGTATTGTTATTAATATCTATTACCGATATCAAATTTAACTCAATATTAAACCAAAGAACTCTCTCTTTTCTCTCAAACTCATAATATTTATATACAGAATTAAGCAGCAGCATAAATTTTTAAATACTCATTTATTGATTTTACAGTTATAAGGCTATTAGGTATTATTTTAAACCAAGGCATATTCAATGGAAGAATAATTATTTTATTTGCAATTAAATGCCATATTATTGTCATTACAAACTCAGATTTGATATCTATTTTATTCGAAATAATATTAGATATATGATTAATTGAAAAATTTGAATGAATGCCTAAATAATGACTAAATAAATCAATAATCTGAATACAGTTTTCTTTTTTCATTTCAATTGTTTGGTCTACATTTTTTAAATTATGTATTTGTTTAATATTTTTTGCTACTATTTTTGGTATTTGTTTTTCAGTAACAACACCCCAGTCAACTCCCTTTAGCTTCCAATATACTTTTTCAATATGAAATTTTTCATTAACTCTTTCATCAGCAAGTTGTCCAGAGGGTTTAACTGTTCTGATTTTGTAATAAAATTCTCCAGCACTATTACAGCACTTAATTTTGAAATCAGATGTCATTACAATTGGAACTTTAGAGTAAGTATCTGTAGGATGTTTTATATTTAATTGATCAGCTATTTGGAGAGTAATAGATCTATCCAATGGAAACTGTTCATTAATATCAACTATATCATCTGCCCATTCCAATAAATAAAAGTAATCTCTTTCATATTTAGAAAGTAGATGATGTATTCTATTTGTTTTCCATCCCTTGATCCTTACAACTACACCTAGAGAAGGAACATCATGGATAGTAAGCCAAGGTTTATAACTAAATCCAGTCCCAAGTCCTCTTTTTTCTGATAAGAACTTTGTGTATTTATTTTCATCAAATGTATATTTTCGCTTGGCCATATAATATATATACTGCAACAAAGAAACAATTCAATATTATTAAGCGACTTTATTATGTTTTTTTAATAACTTTATTATTTTATTAATAACTCTTTATCTTTTTAAACAACTTTATTATCTTTCTACAACTCCAGAATAAATTCTCATATCTACTCTACAGTGACCGATTTAGCCAAGTTTCTTGGTTGGTCAATTGAGCAGCCTTTTTCTTTAGCTACATAATAAGAAAATAGCTGTAAAGCTACAACTGTAGGAATTGGATTTATAAAATTTGAACATTTAGGTATCCAGATAACATCATCAGCATGCTCTTCTATTTCATTATCACCAGCTGTTGCAGTTGCTATAACTGGTGATTTTCTTGCTTTACATTCCTGTATATTACCTATAATCTTATCTTTTCCTGGTACATCATTAGCTAATGCAATTACAGGAATTCTCTCTTCTAGAAGAGCAATAGGCCCGTGTTTCAATTCTGCTGCATGATAACCTTCTGCATGAATATAACTAATTTCTTTCAGTTTTAAAGCACCTTCTAAAGCTACCGGATATAGATACCCTCTTCCTATATAGAAAGCATTTTTTACTGAAGCATATTTTTTCGCTATCTTTTCAATTTCTTGAGCACTCTTCAATACTTCTTCAACTAATTTAGGAATTTCTGTTATCTCCTTAGATATCTCAAGTCCTTTTTGCCTTGACAGTCTATGTGACCGACCAAACTTCAAGGCCATCATCAACATAATGACCACTTGACATGTAAATGCTTTTGTAGAGGCTACACCTATTTCAGGTCCTGCATGAAGATATACTCCTACACCAGCTTCTCTTGCTATTGTTGAACCTACTGTATTACACAATCCTGCAACTAATGCTCCTTTTTGCTTTGCTTCTCTGACAGCAGCCAAAGTGTCTGCTGTTTCACCTGACTGACTAACTGCAATGACCATTGTATGTGGTTGAATTATTGGGTTCCTATATCTAAACTCTGCAGCTTGAGCTACTTCAGTCGTAATATTGGCAAGATCTTCAAAATAATATTCTCCAACTAAGCCTGCATAAAAACTTGTCCCGCATGCTGCAATAACAATATTAGATAACTCTACCATTTCCTTTGGAACAAATCCTAACCCCTGCAAAATTGGAGAACCTGTCTCAAAGTTAAGCCTTCCCCTAATTGCGTTTTTAATAGATTCAGGCTGTTCAAAAATTTCCTTGAGCATAAAATGATCATAGCCTGACTTTTCAGCTGAAGCTGGATCCCAGTCAATATGAGCTGTTTCCCTTGTAACAGGAATATTTTCAACGTCAATAATTTCAATATCATTTTTCTTAAGAATGGCAATATCATTATCATTTAGATAAATTACTTTTCTTGTATATGAAATAAGAGCAGACACATCGCTACCTATTATCATTTCATCGTTACCTACACCGATAACAATAGGACTACCTTTTCTAGCTACAATTATTCTATCATTGTGATATTTAGAAATTACAGCAACGCCATATGTTCCATGTAATTGTTTTAATGCTGCAGCAACTGCTTTAACAAAATCACCTTCATATAACTCTGAAATTAAATGTGCTATTACTTCACTGTCTGTATCAGAAGAAAATTTATGGCCTTTTTTTATCAGTTGTTTCTTAATAGAAGAATAATTTTCAATGATTCCATTATGAACTACAGAGAAACTCTGTTTGTCATCAATATGAGGATGAGCATTTTTTTCAACAGGTGTACCATGAGTAGCCCATCTTGTGTGGGCTATCCCTAAATTAAATTCTATATTTTCATATCCAGGCCATTCAATTTCAATAGAATTCTGCAGATTACTTACTTTACCAGGCTTTTTTATAAGTTTTATATTATCATCTTCAACAACTGCAATTCCAGCAGAATCATATCCTCTGTACTCAAGTCTTTTAAGTCCATTTAGAAGTGTGTTGACAATCGGACGTTTACCTATATAACCAACAATACCGCACATAAATCTATAATACCTTTCTGCTAAAAAACTATTTAAGAATCCTTATTAATTCATTCTTTAAAATTCCATAGCCGTTTTGAGTAAGAATTGACTCAGGGTGAAACTGAAACCCCGAAAAATTATTTCCTCTGATAGCATGAATCTGCATATCCTTATCATAACATAAATTTATATCTTTTAATTTTTCTGTATCTTTATAAATACCTGTAAAAGTATTATAAAATCCGACAATTTCATACTCATCAAATAATTTAATTTTTTTAGCAACTCCCTGCCATAGTTCTTTTTTATGGTTTACCTCAATTCCTAAATGTCTGCATAATACCTGATGTCCAAGACAAATACATAAAAACTTCCTGTTGTTATCGGAAAGTTTTGAGATAGTTTTAAGAATTATTTTCATTTTAGGATTAGAGTGTTCGTTTGGATTTCCTGTTCCTGCTCCGACAATGACAAGGTCAGAATCATCTGAAGAGAAATCAAAATCGCTGTATCTAATAATATTAGTTTCTATTCCCATGGAAGTAATCATATGCCCCAGCATAAAGCAGAAGTCATCTTCATTATCAATAATAGTTATTTTTTTCCGTGTAAGTTCAGGGATAACAGTATCACATTTTTCCTGTCTAAAAAACCAGAATTTTGATAGGTTTTTATTTCTATCGTAAAGCTTTTCTAAAATATCAGAATCTTCTTCAAAATAACTCAGCATATGTTCTTTTTTACTGAGGATCTTATTGAGAATGCTGTCCAAAGCAGCTTTGAGTTTGGATTTTACCTCTTCAAGTTCTCCTTCAGATTGAGAATTTCTAACTAAAGTACCACCTACTCTTGCAGTGATTGTCCCGTTGTTTTTTATATGGAGTGTTCTTATGAGTATAGAACTGTCCAGATAAGGTCCATCTTCATTTTTCCCGACAAGTACTGCTGCTGAACCGTAATATTCTCTTCCTTCAGGTTCATATATAGCGTTAATCCTACATGCATTTTCCATAGGACCTCCAACCACAGTGGCAGCATACATAGACTCTCTGAAAATATCTTTTAAATTTTTATCACTTCTGCCTGTAAGAAGATATTCCGTATGAATCAGTGCTGACATTTCCTTTATTATGGGTCCTACAATTATTCCACCCTGATCACAAATTCTTGCCATCATCTTCAGTTCTTCATCAACAACCATAAACAGCTCATTTATCTCTTTATCATCCGATAAAAAGTCTAAAAAGCTTTTTTTGAATTCGTGAAGGGAAAAAGTATTATTTTTCCTAAAGGTTCCACTTATGGGATGCATTCTGACTTTTTGATTATCCACCACTAAATGTCCCTCAGGGCTTGCTCCAAGAAAAAACTGCTCTCCATCGTAAATTATAAAAGTCCAGTGACTGCCAAATTCATAATTCAAAAGTCTTTTAAAAATAGTCAAAGCCTTATTTATATTCATATCTGAAATTGTAGTTGAGGCTTTTCTAGGAATTACAAAGTTGCATCCTTCTCCATTGCCTATTTCATTTTTTATGATCTTATCGAGAAGCTCCATATATTTTTCATCAGAATAGTTATATTTTAGATCTGAATCAAATTGAATTTCATCATTTGGAAGATGTTCCATAAACTCTTCAAGTTTTATATCTACTTTCTTATTTATATCAAATTTAATTATAGGAAGCACTTTACCGGCGCATTCAAATCCTTTCTCTCTAATTTGATTAAAAGGAACTACAAATAATGTTTCTCTATCCCATTGTATATCATTCAATGAAAAAACTTTTGACACATCTCCTTTTATAAAAAGTAAATCTCTAGCATGCTTTCTTTTGAGTATAGCAAAAGGCTCTTCAAAGTTATAACTCATTAGTATTTCCAATTATTTAAAAGTTTTTTATATATAGCGACAAAAAATATCATCTACTAAAATTAGTTTATTTTAAATAGTAATTAAAGTTAGGTATTATTAATTTTGTAGAAATAATTCAGAAGATTATTAATAAAATAGTATGAAGCTAAGATATTAAAACTTCTTTAAATTATCTTAAAAGTTACCAATAATAAATAGAATAAAGGTGCATTGATCAATAGACTGTCAACTAAATCTAAAGCTCCTCCAATACCGGGAATAACAGCACCAGAATCTTTTATTTCTGCAGATCTTTTTAAGGAAGACTCAGACAGATCACCAATAAATCCGCCTATAAACAGAGCTACACCTAATATAATAGATATATCTAGTCCGTATCCAAATCCTAATATTTCTATAACAAGTACAGATACAATAATACTTACAATCAAACCGCCAATCGCTCCCTCCCAAGATTTTTTAGGACTTATTGTCGGTACAATTTTATGATTCCCCCCTTTTCGCTTTGAACATATAGTTCCTATTACATAAGCGCCTACATCACCTGACTTTGTAACAAGAATTAAATATAATATCAAACTTACTCCAAAATATGTTGTTCCATACCCATGTACATATATCAAAGTAACAAAATTCAGAGGAACAACCAGAAGCAGCAGTATGGTAAGAGAAGCAATAACTTTTAAAATCTGCTCCTTATTATTAATAGAAAAAAGTATCATTACCCAGAATAAAATAATCAAAACAACACAGAGAATAAGTTCAATCTTAAACTGATAATTGTAAATATGAGATAAAATAATACTTAAAAAAATTACTATTGCAAAAAATTCACTTAAATAATTAAATTTTTCAATATTAAATTTAACAAGAATACTGGAAAGTTCTTTAACACAAACAAATGTCAGAAAAATACCTGCAACAATAAAAATAGCGAGGCCTATCGGACCTTTAATAAAAAAGACAGCAAAAAAAATAATTAATAAAACAACGGTACTAAACAGTCTCGATAAAAACATTAAACTCCTCCAAAGCGTCTGTTTCTAGAATAATAGCTTTCAATTGCTTCTTTAAATTCTTTTTCTCCAAAATCAGGCCATAAAGTATCAGTAATCCATAATTCAGAATAGGATAACTGCCATAACATAAAATTACTCAACCTATACTCTCCGCTTGTCCTGATCATTAATTCAGGATCAGGTATATCTGGAGCATATAGAAAAGAAGAGAATTTACTCTCATCTATATCATCGAGTTTAATTATATCATTTTTGACAGCATTAACAATTTTTTTTGTAGCATCAATTATTTCAGCTCTGCTTCCATAACTTAAAGCTAAAATTAATTCTCTTTCTGTATTTTTACTCGTATTCTTAACTATCCTATTCAGAACTTTTCTGGTTACATAAGGTATATCATCAATTCTGCCGATAGTTCTAAGTTTTACTTTTTTTTCCATCAAAAGATCATAATTTAACTCTAAAAACTCTTTCAGAAGTTTCATTAACCCAATAACTTCAAGTTTGGGCCTCTTCCAGTTTTCAGTACTGAAAGCATACAGAGTTATATATTTTATATCAAACAATTCAGCAGCATCTAAAACTCTGCGTACAGCTTTTGCACCCTCCCTATGACCTTCAATTCTCAGCAAACCATTCTTTTTTGCCCAACGTCCATTACCATCCATAATAATAGCGACATGGTTTATTTTATTTTTATCTACTTTCTCCACCATAGAAATAATCCTCCAGCATAATACATAAAATATGATATATAGGTAAATGATATTCCTGTATTCTATAAGTTTCAGTTGAAGGAACTTTTATTGAGCAATCAGCTATTTCAGCACATTTGCCTCCTGATTTACCTGTCAGTAGTATTATTTTCATTCCTGAGGCAGATGCCAATTGAACAGCTCTTAATACATTTTTTGAATTCCCTGAAGTGGTAATAGCTAATAAAACATCATTCGGTCTTGACAAAACATATAATTGTTGTGCAAAAACCATTTCTGAACAAACATCATTAGAATAGGCAGTACTCAATCCGGGATGACCAGTCAGCGAAATTGTTCTTAAACCATCTTGCAGATATTCCGTAATACTCTCTCCATCCTTCCCGAACTTATCATTTAATCTACCGATCAGGTCTTTATTTTTAATTTTTCTTGGTAATAAAAAACCTTTCATTAACTCTCCTACAATATGTTCAGAATCAGCAGCACTTCCTCCGTTACCGCATACAAAAAGAGTTGAATTAAGTTCGAAACATTTTTTCAATATCGAATAAGCATTCTTAATATCATTTTTGAGATATAATAATTCATCGAAACGTTGAAAAAATCCATTTAAATCTTTATTATCCATAATAAAAAAAAGAAGTTAATAAGTTATAAATTTAGTATAAATAAACTGTTAATAAATGTTAATTAAAAATTATTAACATTTTAACTATTAAGAAATCAACAATATATTAACATTAAAAATTAATATATAGTATACTCAAAATTTGCTTTATAAACAATTTTATGAAAGTATAATAATAGATAAATAAATATTAAATAAAGAATAAATATTATTGGCCTGTTAATAAAAACAAAATATTTTGGAGTAAAAGAGGAAACATGAAAATAAAAATTGCAAGAGACATTTTACTTTCGTCATTACAAAAAGTTAACAGCATTATAAGTTCACGCTCTACTTTACCAATTCTTGGAAATGTTCTTCTTCAAGCACAAAATGAAAAGTTAACTTTAACAACAACAGACTTGGATATTCGAATTAAAACAGAACTGAATGCAGATGTAATAGAAGAGGGCCAAACAACTTTACCTGCTAGAAAATTTTTTGAGATTATCAGAGAACTTTATGGTGATGAAGTTTATTTGGAAAATGAAAATAACCACATGTCTATCCAGTGCAGTAATTCTAATTTTAGGCTGTTAGGTTTATCAGCTGAAGATTTTCCTCTTCCTTTAGAAAGTGGCACAATAAGAAATTTTTCATTAGATCAGGTAGAGCTATCAAAAATTTTAAATCTGATTTCTTATGCAGTAAACCAGGATGATACCAGAAAAGCCCTAAATGGAATTCTATTAAGTATTAATGAAAACAACTTTACTTCTGTAGCAACAGACGGAAGAAGATTAGCTTTAGTTGAAAAAAATATTGATGATCTTTCAGGTAATGACGGAGATATTATTGTTCCAGTAAAAAGTGCAAATGAACTTAATAGGTTATTGGGTAAATCTGGAAATGTGAGAATTAAAATAGGAGAAAATCTTATAACATTTGTTCTTGATGATTCAACAATAATGACAACTAAACTTATTGATGAAAATTATCCAAACTATAAACAGGTTATTCCTGTATCTTTTTCTAGAGAAATAATTCTCCCTAGAGAAGAATTTGCTGCATCATTAAAAAGAGTATCTTTAGTTGTTTCTGAAAGAAATTTTTATGTTAAGATAACATTTACAAAAAATAAACTGGAATTAAGTGCAACAAGTACTGATGTTGGAGAGAGTAAAGATTCTATCGATATAGAATATGACGGCCCTGATACAGTTGTTTCTTTTAACCCTACATTCTTACTGGATCCGTTGGTAAAAGTTGATTCAGATGACATTAAAATGAAAATGAATGATGGTTACAGTCCGATCGCATTGTCAAATGATGACGGATTTCTGTATGTCATTATGCCAATGCGCAATCGTTAATGATAAGTAAAATATTACTGTCTAATTTTAGAAATTATCAAAATCAGGTTATTGATATTAATTCTAAAATAAATGTTTTGGTTGGTGAAAACGGACAGGGTAAAACAAACTTGCTGGAATCTATTTATTTTTTAGCTTTCCTCAGATCCTTTAGAACATCCAATATTCAATATTTAAAAAAAATTGGATCTAAAGGTTTTTATATTGCAGCTCAAATTGCCGCTAATGGCTGGGAAAAATTTATTGAAGCAGAATTTTTATATAAAAAAAACTTAAGAATTGATAATATACAGGTTTCTAAGTCCAGTAATTTTGTAGGTCAAATTAGACCTATTGTTTTTACACATGAAGATATTAAACTTGTTTCAGGCAGTTCTAGAGTCAGAAGAAAGTATATCGACATTTTACTGTCATCTCTAGATAGAAATTATTTAATAATTCTGCAGAATTATATAAGAGCCTTAAAATCAAGAAATATTTTGCTGAGAAAAAAGAATAAAGATATTTCACATATCTCTGCTTACGAACCAATACTGGCTAAATTTGCTGTTCAAATACTGCATTACAGATATTCTATTATAGATAAACTTTCTTTGAAATCAGATTTAATAATTAAAGAAATAAAAGGTAATGCTAATGATTTTAATATTAAATACATATCAAAAATTAAAAATGAACTTATTTCTGAAGAATATATATCAGAATTATTAAAATCAGAAAGAGATAAAGATATTTTAAGAGGGTATACAGGAGTAGGGCCTCATTTAGATGATTTTGATTTTTTTTTGAATAATAAAAATTTAAAACATTTCGGTTCTATCGGTCAGGCAAGACTTGCTTCACTTTCACTGAAAATGGGAGAAATAGAATTGATAACTGATAATAACCCTGAATATAATGTTATTGCATTGGTCGATGATGTTTCAGGAGAATTGGATGAAAAAACGAAAGATGAGTTTTATAAAACTATAAGCAAAGTAAATCAATTATTTTTTACTTTTACAAGATATGATGAAGAGAGTTATTTTAAAAATGCTACTAAATTCAGTGTTTTTGAGGGTAAGCTAACTTAAAGTTAGTTTTTCTTTTTATCCATTTTTTCTTAAAAAATTTAGATCTTTTAATCAAAAGAAAAGGTTCGATACCGAGTAAAAAAGAGCAATGTTCAGGAACATATTTTACATGTTTCATAAATTTCTTAACTCTTGATTCAGGGTCTATTCCAAATATTGGAATATTTGAGTTAATATCTGATAAAGCTTTATATAACTGCATATTTATCTTTCTATAACTTAAAGCAGAAGCTTCAGTTTTATACAGTTTGTATGAAAGTCCTTTTTTCCATTTTGCAGGCCAGAAATTCAGTTTTGATCCGCTTTCTTCTAAGTTTGAAAGAGAATTATTCCAAAATGAATTTGTTGTAAAGTCACAGGTAAAAAAAATATTGTTTTTATCGTAAATTTCAGCTAAAATATGAACTGGTTTTGAGTTAGGATATTCATGCAAACTTACAATTTGAGTGTTGTATCCACCTTGTAAAAGAATATCTGAAAGTAAAATATATTTCTCAAGCAGAGTACCTTTTTTATTATTCCAGGTTTCATAGGAAAAAATATTATTATTATCGGTTTTTATGGTTTTTACCTGATCGTTAATTTGTAGAAAAATATGTTTAGCCGTATTATTATCTGATTTTAACCTTTTGTACAGTTTATTAACTTTTAAAGAATTAAGCCAGTAATCATAATCCAATTTTGTGAATGGAGGATTAAAAAAATTTATATTAATACCTGCATTTATTGCTAAATAGTAATATGTTGGGCTTGGTACATACGGTTCACTTTTTTTTACAATCCTGGATGCAGTCATTACTGTTTCACGAAAATTATTATTCTCAAGAGAGTCTAACCATTTTTTTGAAAGAGAATAGCTTATTTTTGTTCGTGGTTTTAAAAAGCTGAAGAAGTTTGTCCGGTATAAACTTGTAATACAAACAGTTATTACAATTAGTGATATTATAATAATATACAAATTGTGCAATATAGATTCTTTGTCAGTCTTATTCATATAGTATCTGTGTTATAATTAGTTTCCTGAAGCAATGTTTATCCATTGATATTTGTTTTTTATTATAATACTATTGATGAAAAAAATTATTATTGATTCGTAAATGAACAAAAAAACTGGTTTTTATAAACAATTAATTCCTTTATGCATACCTCAAACTTTAGGAGTATTTAATGATAATGCTTTTAAGTCTGTTGTCATTTTTACTGCTTTAGGACTCTCTAATGACTATGGTTATAATGCTTTTCTAATGGCCTTAATGACCATTGTATATGTCCTGCCGTTTTTAATATTTGTAGTTCCTGCGGGATTAACTGCCGACAGGTATTCAAAGCGTTCTATATTAATAATTACAAAATTGGCTGAATTGATTATCATGCTGCTTGGAACTTTATTTTTTTATAAAATTATTGATTTTGGAATTTATCCTTTAATTATCATTCTTTTTCTCATGGCAATGCAATCATCTTTTTTTAGTCCTTCGTTTTATGGTATTCTACCTGAAGTTTATCCAGAAAAAGAGATTTCAAGGGCTAATGGGATTCTGGGAATGTTTTCTTTTATCGGTATAATTACAGGATTTTCATTAGGTATAATAGTTAAAGCTTTATCAGGTCAAAATCTTTATATATGCGGTGTCTTTTTAAGTATTATTTCAGTAATAGGTTTTCTATATTCATTCAAAATAAAAAAAACAAATAAAGGTAACAGTAAAGTCCTATTGAATAAGAAAATTTTTTATGAATTTAAAATGACTTTTTTAAAAATAAAACGAAAAAAAGATATATTTCTCTCAATTCTTGGAGAAGCTTACTTTTATGCATTTGGCGCAGTTATGCAGACCATTCTTGTTTTGTATGGAAAATATATATTACTTTTAAAAACTGATTTAGAAATAGGTTTTCTTCAATTCATAAGTGCTGTAGGAATGGCTGTAGGTTGTTTTATGGGAGGAAAACTGTCGAGAAATAAACTTGAATTAGGATTATCTCTTTATGGTTGTGCTGCTTTAGTTGTTCTGTTAATACTTACTGTATTTTTAAAAGGAGGTGAATTTTCTCTAATTGTTTTTGGATCAACATTTTTAATATATCCATTACAGCTTTTTTTCCTGTTCTGTTTTGGAGTTGCAGGTGGTATTTTTGTAATTCCTGTTAGGGTTTGCCAGCAGGAAAGAACAAAAATAGATGAGAGAGGACAGATAATTGCTTTTTCTAATTTTTGCATATTTATCTGTATTTTTATTGCCGGAGTAATAACTTTTATGCTAACAGGAGGTTATGAAACAGGTAATGAAGCAACATTTATAAAAAATTTATATATTTTAAATAATTTTGTTTTTACATTTTCTCCATCTGCTATTATGCTGATAATAGCAGGTTTAACTTTAATATTAAGTATAATTTCAATTCTTATGTATAAAGAATTTTTACATAGATCAATTTCTATTTTTATTACAAGGTTTATTTATAAACTGAGGGTAATTGGAGAAGATAATATTCCTTTTAATAAACCGGTAATATTTCTAGCAAACCATGTTACAGATATTGATGAATTTATTATAACCGCGTCTATTTCTCGAAATATTAAATTTATATTATATGAAAATAGTATTAATGGGAATTTTCGGAGAAAAATTTCTAAATTTTTTGGTTATATTTTAAAGCCTGAAAATAGTAAAACTGAAAATTATAATGCTTATAGCAATAGAGTGAAAAACATTCTTAAATCAGGTCAGAGTATTTGCATTTTTCCTGAAAAAAATATTACTAAAAATGGACTTATAGGTAAATTTTATGATGAAATATCTGATATTTACCCTGAAAAATTAGATATTCCTGTAGTACCTGTTTTTATTGGACCTTTGTGGGGAACTAAATTTAGTTATCATAAAAGTGATAAAAAACTAAGACCTCATTTAATTAATGTCTGCTTTGGTAAAAGTTTAAATAAAAATATTAAGCCTTATAAAATCAGACAATGTGTAAGTGAGCTTGCGGCAGAATCTGAATATCTGCCTAGATATGCTGAAAAGACACTGCATTACAATTTTATGTGTATTGCTAAAAAAAATCCATTTAAAAAACTTCTGTTTGATTTTAAGGATGAATCACTGAGTGCATTTAAAATTTTATTAATAAGCCTGATATTAAGCAGAGAAATTAATAAAATAAAAAAAGAAAGTAATAACATAGGTATTCTGCTTCCTAGCTGTAATTTTGCATCAGTATCTATTTTAGCTGCAATGTTTTCTGATTTAGTACCAACATTATTAAATTTTACCTTATCTGAAAAAATATTTAATCTTTCAGTTGAAAAAGCTAAGCTTGATATAATCATTACAAGCAAACTTTTTATTCAGAGGGCTAATTTAAAGAAACGTTCAGAAATGATTTTTTTAGAAGATATTTCAAAAAACATATCATTAAAAACAACAATATTTTTCATCATTTTGATTTTTATTCTTCCATCATGGATATTAATACGTTTAGTCTGCAAATCTTATAAAGACATTAATCGAACAGCAATTTTACTTTTCTCAAGCGGTTCAAGCGGTATTCCTAAAGGTATATTGTTATCTCATCATAATATAAATAGTGATGTTAATTCATATATACAGGTCATGGAGTGTAATACTAAGACAGATTTCCTTATAGGAAATCTTCCTTTTTTTCACTCTTATGGGATAAATTTGGGATTCTGGATACCTCTGATGTACGGAATAAGAGTTGTATATATTAAAAACCCGCTGGACGTATCATCAGTAATACAGGCAATCAAAGAGTATAAAGTAACTTTACTGGCCGCTACACCCACATTTCTAAATAATTATATAAAAAGATCTTATCCTGAAGATTTTAAATCATTGAGGCTTTTGATATTAGGTTCTGAAAAAATGAACTCAACTCATTCAGATAACTTTAAACGACATGCTCGTCTTGAACCGATAGAAGGATATGGATGCACAGAACTGGCACCTGTTGTTTCTATTAATATTTCAGATGATATTAAAGATCTGGGACAAAAATGTGGAAAACTTTACAGTATTGGAAAAGCACTGACAGGTATAGCATCAAAAATAGTTGATATTGATACATATGATGAATTACCTCCTGGTCAAAGTGGTCTTTTATTTATAAAATCTCCTACGATTATGAAAGGCTATCTTAATGATGCTGAAGCTACTGATGCTGTAATGGTCAATGGTTGGTATAACACAAAAGATATAGCCTATGTTGACGAAGATGGGTATATAACAATTACTGGTAGAATTTCAAGGTTCAGCAAGATGGCCGGAGAAATGGTTTCTCATGAAATTATAGAAAATTTTATAAATGAAGCTATAAATTCGGAACACAGATGCATAGCTGTAACTGATACCAGAGATGAAAAAAAAGGTGAAAAATTGATTGTAGTATATACAGACTTGACTGTATCAATTGACAAAATAAGTAAATATTTAAAGAATAAAGGATTACCAAATTTATGGATTCCTAAAAACGGAAATTATTATAAAGTTGAAGAAATACCTATACTTGGTTCAGGAAAACTAGATTTGATAAAATTAAAAAAACTGGCATCAAATATTACGTCTGAGTATTAATATTGTAATATCATCATACTGCTTGTTCGTTTCCTCAAACTTATTCACATCTTCATATACTTTTTTAAAAATACTCCTAAGTGGTAAAGTTTGATTTCTAGATAGAATTTTAATAAGTCTTTTTGATCCGTACAGTTCATTTTTTACTGAAGATGCTTCTAAGATGCCATCTGTATATAATATCAATTCATCTCCTTTTTGCAGTATTTTATGCCCAGTATCGTATTTTATATCTTTGTATAGCCCTATGACAGTATTGTTAAAAATTCCGAATTCAGTTGCTTTTCCAGTTTTTGTTATAACAATACTGCTGTGATGTCCAGCATTGGCATATTTAATCTCTCCTGTAGTAATATCGTAATAGGCAAGAAACAGAGTAACAAACATAAATGCCTTGTTATCATCACAGATTATATTATTTGCTTTTTCTAAAGCTTTAGCAGGATTATTTTTTTTATCCATACATACAGCCTTTAGCATAATTTTAAAATTAGCCATAAAAAAAGCAGCTGAAATGCCCTTGCCTGATACATCGGCAACAAGAACAGCAATTTTATGTTCTGAAATATAAAAAAAATCGTAAAAATCACCAGCTACTATTTTAGCGGGTTTAATTCTTGCATAAAGTTCAAATTCAGGACGCATAAAGTTTTCTGTTATATTTGGGAGAGAAGATATTTGTATATCTTTTGCAATTTCTAATTCACTCTCAATTAATTGATTTCGTTTTAAATTATTCTTAAAATGATCCATATAAATATTTAACTCTTTACTTAAAAAGTTAAATGCTCTGGATAATTCTCCGACTTCACTGTTGTCTTTATCATCTACATCTATTGAAAAATCAATGTTGTCAGATCCAATATTTTTTACCTTTTTTGTTAAATTATGTATCGGATTAGTTATTGAGTTTGCAAGAGTCCAGGCAAGATATATCAGTATAAGAGCTATTATGATGATAGAAAGAATATTTTTATAGATAGGAAATGTTGACATTGACCAGTAGATAGAAATTACTATGGCAATCAGTATGTAAGAAACTATTATTTTTGTCCTTATTTTCATATATTAACAGTTTTTTTATTTTAAATTTAATAGTTATATAATTAAGTTTAGGTATTATAACTAATAAAGTTAATAACATTTTTTTTTATTTTAAAAAATAATAAAATTGATGGAAGATATAAAATGGAACAAAAAGATATACATCATGTATCAGTTGATGTAGAAACAATTTATAATAAAGCATTGGTAGCTGCTTCAAAGAGTAATTTTCCATATGCAATTGAATTATTGAAGCTTATTGTAACCAAAGAACCTGGCTTGATCACTGCCAGAAATAAATTAAGAGAAATAGAAAAAATTTACTGCAAAACAGGATTATTGAAAAAAAAGTTTTCTTCTTTGAAAATTAATAAAATAATAAAATCAGGTCAATTATCTTTACTCAGAAAAAAAAATGAATCTGCACTGACTTCAGCTGAAGAAGCTTTATCTATTGATATAAGAAATATAGCGGCACTTAAACTATTAGCAGATGCAGGAAAGGCTATGGGAGCTGATTTTATAGTAATTGAAGCTTATGAGCTTGCATATAGTTTTTATCCCAAAAATGTAGATGTTATAAAAAAATTGGCAAATCTGTACAGAGATGCCAATAGAGGAAGAGATGAACTTAAAATAAGGCATGCATTGTCTCAAATGTATCCAGATAATCTAGAATATAAATCTGAAGAAAGATCCGCCGCCGCCTTGGCAACTATGGAGAAAAGTAAATGGGAAGATAAATCTATTTCGTTCAGAGATAAATTGAAGAATAAAGGTGAGTCTGCAATTTTAGAACAGAAAGAAAAAATAATTCATAATGTCGATGATATTAAAGATATAGTTATTTCACTTAAGAATAGGTTAAATTCAGAACCAGGCTCTGTGGAAATTATAAAAAAACTAGGATGGTTGTATTATAAAGGTGAAGAGTATGCAGAAGCTTTAAAATATTTCAGAAAAATTGAAAATGAGCATAATATTTTTGATATTTCTATAAATAAAGCTCTGGAAAGCTGTGAAGTATCAATTTTGAATTCAAAACTTACAAATTTAAGTAGTAATAATTATTCAGAAACTGAAGTTGAGAAAATTAAAAATCATATATTAATTATCAAAGAAAATTATGCAGCTAAAAGAGTTAATGCATATCCAAATGATTTAGAATTGCATTTTGATTTAGCTATGGCAAACTGGAATAATAATAATATTGACTGTGCGATAGAACATTTTCAGGTTTCTCAAAAACATCTTAAATGGCGTTTACCGTCAATTATTTACTTAGGAAGATGTTTTTACAGCAAACAGCATTATGATTTAGCAATTGATCAATTTAAAAAAGCAATTTCGCTTAATGATGGGGTTGTAGATAAATATTCGCTGAATGCTATTTACCATTTAGGGATAACTTTTGAAAAACTTGATGATACTGAAAATGCTTTTGAATGCTTTAAGCAAATTTATTCAGTAAGTTCCAAATATAGAGATGTCGCTGATAAAGTTCAAAAATATTATGACAAAAGTAGATAAAATTAACGGTTGGAAATGCAGAACTATCAATAAAGAAATATTTAAGGCTGCTATTATTTCTTTGGATAAAATAAACGATGAGTATTTGGTAAAATCAACAAAAAACAGAACTGTTTTTAAATTGTTTTATAATAAAAAGCTTTACTATGTAAAGTATAGTCACCCATCATCTTTTTCTCATAAAGTAAAAGAATTGCTTTTTTCAAAATCATATTCTGAATTTAAATCTGCACATAATTTAGAAAAAGTGTGTATCCCCGTAATAAAAATGATCGGATATGCTAAAAAATACGGGAAAAGTTTACTGATTTCAGAAGATGCAGGAACTCATAAAATTAATGCAAGAGAATACTGGTTGAAAACAGCGAAAACAAACCCTGAATTGAAAATAATATTTGTTAACTCTCTCGCTGAATTTATAAAAAAAACAATCAATGCAAATGTTGTTCATCCAGATTATCATATGGGAAACTTACTGATAGACGAAAAAACATTACAATTTATGTTTATTGATCCTTATGGAATTAAAGTTAGTAAAAAAAAGAAGGATATATTTAAAAATGGTTTAGTCATATTAATAGCTTTTTTTAAAGGAGATTTTCCCAGAGAAGAGTTTTCAGATTTTTGTATAAAATCAGGAATTATAAATAATATTGAAGAATTTCAAGATTTATGGAATAGTATTTTACTTTATCAGGCTAAATATCTGGATAAACAGTGGAAAAACAGAAGAAAGCGTCTCTTATCAAAAAATTCAAGATTTGCAACTACTTTAGTTGATGAATGCGGTGATAAGTGGCGAATTAAAAAAACTCTAACAGGTGAAAATTATTTCAATTCAAATGATTTAAAGCTAAATTTATTAAAGTCAAAATATAGGCTTTTAAAAACAGACAGCCAATCATCGGTCTTAAATTCTTGGTTATTTTCATTTTATCTTCAGTTTAGTTCAATTAACCATATTAGGCCTCTTGCATTGAATATTGATAAAAATATTTTAATATTGGAGAAAATTGATTATCAAAGCTGTAAATATGATAATATGAAGTTAGATGAATTTATTCATAGGTGCAAAATGAGTGGAATAAATATTATCAATCAAGATGAAACTGTTGCAGAGTTTAACAATGAGTTTTTATTGACCGACAGTAATCCGGCCCATTATAATTTAGTAAATAAATTTTATTAATTTTTTTATTAAATTTACTATATAGAGCTTGTCTTTCTAAAATCAATGTGTACTTTATAAATCTTTTAAAAGAAGTGGTCCTGTAGCTCAGTTGGTTAGAGCAGGCGACTCATAATCGTCTGGTCGTAGGTTCGAGTCCTACCGGGACCACCATTTTTATATCTATGACCTTTTGTGTCATCTCCTGAAGAGTTAGGACATTCGGGTTCAAATATCTTATTTTTATAACTATCTTTGTTTTTACTGTAAATACCAAATTTTGACCATGTATGACCAAGCCAGGTGCTAAATTAGGTGCTAGTAATATAAGTACTCCTGAATTTTTCATCCTTTCTATACCATAGGAATGTGCCTTTCCTGGGGGATTGTCAAACAAGTTGACAATCCATCAGCAATTAAAAATAAGCAGGTGGTGGCAGTATCGGCAGAGGTTTGTTGAACTGATTGCCAGGATTATTTATAGGAATAGTAACAGGTGTATGAGTATTATCTGCTATTGGCCCATTATTATCAATTGATGAATATTGGTTAACTAAATTATTCCACCCTCCGAATGGTGTCAGTAGCATATTATTGCTATCAATTAAACCAAAATTTTCTGACCGGTTATAAAACCTGAACACACACCCTCCACATATAACATCAGCCATATTTTTGCCAAAAACAGTTTTGTTCCCGAAAACATAAGGTATTTGAGTCCATGATCTGGCATTGTTCATGTCAACACAATCTTTTCCCCCGTATTCTGTTAAGATAATTGGTGCATATCTTGCTATTGGTGCAAGAAGATTATAAAGATTTAGATAGGCATTCATACGTCCCGTATCATCTCCACCATTCCATCTATAGGTATTGTATCCAATAAAATCTGCACATTCATCTTTTGATCCTGATATATAATAGCTCATCGCATCGAGTGTAAATGATGGATCATCACGCAGAACAACACCTATCGGAATGTTTCTAGGTGCGTACTGTTTCTGATAAGCTTTCAGATATTTTATCACACCTTTGACATAGCTTGCAGCCATCGGGTCAGATCCAGCGCCAAATGTACCATTAGAAATAGGCTGTGCTAACAGTTCATTCGAGACAGAATAACACAGGACATTAGAATATATATTAAATTTTTTAGCCACAGCTATAACTCTACTACATACTGCAGCTAAATTATAGTTTGCATTAGCATTTCTTGCATAAATACAAGTAGCAGCTGGACCTCCTGTAACCATTCCAATCATTACATAGATGCCTTTACTGTTCAAGTAATTCATAACCTGGCTGTGGTCCTGAGTTGGATCTACCTGATATACACGAATTGTATTAATATTTGCTTTTTTCCAATAGTTTTCATATAGGTTTTCTATATTTTCCAAATTAGCGTCAGAGATAGCATCCTGAGCTCCAACCGGATTGTCGACCGGCTGAAAACAAATCGCTTTTATATTTATGCGTTTATGTGAGCCGTCATTATAAACGAATTTATTACCGTAAACTGTTACCGGTATCACATTTGCCTTTGCCAATGGCACTATAATAGTTGATACACAAAGAGAATAAATAAAAACTTTTAATAATTTCTTCATTTTTTTCTTTCTTTATATTAGTTGATTTTTTATTGTACTGCAGAAAAAAATATTCAATTCCTCTATTGTCTATTTCTGTGCTAAGACAGCTAATTTTGCCTGACATCCAGAAAGAAACTGGCTGCTGCTTAAACTTCGAAGACATTTATCCGGCCGGAAAACAATAAGGATCATTTTTCAATCTTCTGCATGATCGTACTCTGACTCACTTGAGAAGAAAATCTTATGTATTTTATAAATAAATCAATTAATAAACCGGCTGTTTTTCCCGACATAGACTAAAACCGGTATAAATTGCTGGTTTGCATAAAGGATTCCTTACTCCAACAGTCGGAGCTTTAAAGGTGCCTTCGGCGTTTGCTACATGCGAGGAGTTATTAACCGAGCATCCTTCTTTTTATTCCTCGGTTCTTACGCCTTCTCACTCGTCGCGTACATGCGCGTGCGCGTTTTTAATTATTTTAATATTTTTTTATATATATTACGAGTCTATAAAAGGTTAAGAATTAACCTGTTATGTGCTTGACTATAACAAATTTTCGTGTTCTTGAAAAACGGGATTGTCAAGTTGTTTGATATTCCAGCTAAAGGTTATAAAACCGATAGAATTGTCCTTTAATTCATCTAATCAGTAATTTCTCTGAGTATTGCACAGGCATAGTTAACACTCTGGTAATTTATATATCTGATATTAGTTTCCGCATGAATTAATCCCCTTGTCGGGTGATTAATTCTAAACTTGTGATTAGGAGGGCGGTTACCTGTGATAAATGATGAGCGCAGGTATTCTACGTCATCAGGATGAATGCATTTATAAAAACAATCCAAATCCATAGTTTTTAATTCGTCAGCATTAAAACCGGTTATCTCCTCATACCTTTTATTAAAAAATATATATCGCTTTGTCTGCAGGTTAGCGAGGGATACACCTTCATATATGGAAGCGATAGAAGAAGCAAGAACATTGACAATTCTTTCTGCCTTAACCTTTTTAGTTATATCTTTGGTAATAAAAAATACAACTCCATCCTCATTATAACATTTTTCATGAATAAACTTTCTACTGTTGTCATAAGTCAGTATTGTATAATCTATAACACTTTCATGGACACAGCTGTTTCGAAATTCATTTACAGCTGCCCTATGATCTTCATGTACAATACGTTTTATCCAAAAGCCACTGCTGCTGAGGTTACTCATCTGAGAATAACCAGATATCTTTTCAGCAGCCCAGCTTACATAATCATACTTAAGTCTCTTGTTTTTTATATCAGCAAACCAGAAAACAATATCAGCCAAATTGATAACTTTTTCCAGGAGCTTATGCTTATCAAGGATAATCATTTCGTTAGTCTTCTCCTCTATGTACACAACAATATCCGTAACAGCACCATATGCATCAACAACCGGAGTTCCGTAAAGCAATCCTTTTCTGTTATTTAGTGATCCTCCTGGAAGCTGTATTTCATATGCAGATACATGTTCACCCGAAAATATTTTCCGTTCAACTGCCTGCAATGCCACTGCAAATTCCATAGGAAAAACCTGATAACTGTTTCTTCCTACGATGGCCTCGGGAGTTTTGCCAGCTAGACGTGCAAAATGCATATTGGAAAATTTGAATAAATTATTTGCCCTTTTTTTATACAGGCAGCCTGCTACAGCATCAGTCATATTATTGTAGCAATATATCTTTCTAGCCTGTACTGCAAACGCCTCACTCTGTAGATTTAATTTTGTCTGAATGGAATCCAGAAAAACTTTGTCAGCTACAGTCAGTAAACCTTTTATCCGCGACATAATATTTGAATGCGGCAGTTCAGTACCCATAATTTGATAGTTATCTTCGAAATCTGAAATACTGTTGACATCTACATGCAGGACCTTAGCCAACATAAAAATTTCAGATTTTGAGGGGATGGAATGCCCTTTCTCCCAATTCCTTACTCGTCTTTCAGATGTACATAACTCATACGCAATCTGTTTTTGCGTTACCCCCAAATCCTTTCGTATCTTAGCAATTTTCCTATTCTTAAAACTCATATAAAATCTGCAAAATGTTTAGTGTTAATACCTAATACTAATAACAATATTGTATAATAATATAGCTCTATGCCCCTAAAAACAGTAAGCGCGGCATAATCCCATCATAAAATTTAAATATCCCGATTAATGTAGTTAATGTACACTCGACTATCAAGTTTTTTAAGTTTCAAAGGGAATATCAAATAACTTGATAATCCCTTCAATTTAAGGTTCTTACTTCTGATAACAGATGAATAAATATGAAAATTTCCATTTTCTAGTTATTCTTTATTGTTATTTAGAATCGATCAATTTTTTCTTAATTTCCACATGTTTATTATTTTCTTTTCTTTTTCCTCCTTTTTTTGTTTAATTTTTGTCAAATGTTCCTCTTTAAAACACAACTCTAAAAAGCTTTCATAATCATTTTCAGAAATAAAACCCTTCATATTATAGAGAGTATTATTTTTATCGTCTTTAATAGGGAAGTTTACTGATTGCTTATATTTTGACAGAAATTCAATATCTGAATGACAGCTACCTAATATTATTTTTATGTACAGATAATACAAATGATTTCATCCATACTGGTGTCCTTAATTTACAGGAAATACTTGAAGTTCCATTATAATTTTTATTCATAATATAAACTCCTCATTAATTTTATTTTTAAAGGTTAGTAATGTTAATCGGGTTATCTGATACTGCTATAACCCGACTAGTATTGATTATTAAATCAGTGTCTTAAATATTCTTATATATACTGTTTTTAATAGTTGTGTCAGTAGTGCATAAGCTGCTAATATTCCTGCCCACCATGCAAAGTAAATGTAGGGTAGGTTAACTAGACCAAGACTGTGTCCAATACTTGTGAAAGGTATAATTACACCTATGATAATGATGAATATAGTCATTATTATCAGTGGGAATGCAGCTCTACTCTGTATGAATGGAATTTTTTCAGTTCTTATCATATGTATGATCAAAGTTTGAGTTGTTAAACCGACAACAAACCATCCTGTTTGAAATATTGCCTGCTTTGAATCACAATTTGCTTTAAACACGAACCACATGAGAAGGAAGGTGAGTACATCAAAGATGGAACTTATTGGACCGAAGCATACCATAAATGCTGCTATTGATTTGGCACTCCATCTTCTAGGGCTTTTTACAAATGATTTGTCCATTCTATCCCATGGAATTGCAATACTTGAACCATCATAAAGCAGATTTTGAAGTAGTAACATTATTGGTAGCATTGGAAGAAAAGGAATAAAAATACTTGCTATCATTACACTGAATACATTACCGAAATTTGAACTTGCAGTAATTTTAATATATTTCATTATATTGCCAAAGGTTTTTCTACCTTCTACAACACCTTTTTCTAAAACAAGAAGACTTTTTTCCAGTAGAATAATGTCTGCTGCTTCTTTAGCGAGGTCTACACCAGTGTCAACTGAAATACCTACATCTGCTTCACGCAGTGCCAAAGCATCGTTGATACCGTCTCCCATAAAACCGACAACATGATCATTTTTCTTTAATGTTCCCACGATTCTTGCTTTATTATTAGGAGAAAGTTTTGCAAAAATAGTAACATCTTTGATTTCACTGTATAGATCTGTTTCAGGAATTTTGTCTACTTCTGGACCTGTAAGCATTTTATTACCTTTCAAACCAACATCCCTGCAGATTTTACTTGCTACAAGTGCATTATCACCGGTTAATACTTTAACTTCTATATCATGTTCTTTAAGTTTTTTCAGTGCTTTTACTGCAGATTCTTTCGGTGGATCTATGAAAGCTATATATCCTGCAAAAACAAGATCTTTTTCATCACTAACTCTAAAAAAATCTTCTTTCCAGTCATTAATTTTTTTATGAGCTACAGCAATAACTCTTAAACCGTCTTCTGATAAATCATCTTTTAGTGAAGTAATTTTATTTTTTGCAGCAGAATCAAGTTTTAAGATATTTCCATCTTCGTCTTCAAAATGAGTACATTTGGCTAAAGTTTCTTCTACAGCACCTTTACAAACAAAATTAATATCATTAGTTTCTTTGTTTTTTAGAATTACGGACATTCTTCTGCGTACGAAATCAAAAGGAATTTCATCGATTAATGTATATTCGTTTGATATACTGTTAATGCCTTTTTCCTTTGTCTTTTTGACTACAGCTTTATCAAGAAGGTTTTTTAAGCCTGTTTGGAAATAACTGTTCAGATATGCATAATTAAGTACCCTGCTAGTCTTTTTACCATCTGCGTTCATATATTTAATGAGAACAACTTTATCTTGTGTAAGTGTTCCTGTTTTATCCGTACATAATATATCAATAGCTCCGAAATTTTGTATTGCACTCAATTGCTTTACAACAGCTTTCTTTTTGGCCATTGCAATTGCACCTTTAGCCAGACCTGTATTTACAATCATTGGAAGCATTTCAGGTGTAAGTCCTACAGCTACAGATATTGCAAAAAGAAATGCATTTGACCAGTCATGATGAAAGACTCCACTAAGAACGAATACAATAGGTACCATTATGAGCATAAATTTTATCAACAGTTTGCTTACTTTATTAACACCTTTATCAAATGCTGTTTCAGGCCTTTTTCCTAATAGATTAGTTGCCATTGAACCAAAGTATGTGTTATTTCCAGTAGTCAGAACAACTCCAGTCGCAATGCCGCTTACAACCGTTGTCCCCATATAGCACATGTTTTTAATATCCAAAATTGAAGATTTTGTTTCTTTTTTATTCGTATTAGGGGCAGAATAATCATCTGAACATATCACATTTAAATCTTCATGTTTTTCTATAGGCAGAGATTCACCTGTCATCGCAGATTGTGAAATGAACAGGTCTTTTGTACTTAAAAGACGTAAGTCTCCAGGTATCATATCGCCTGCTGATAAATTGACAATATCACCCGGTACTACATCTTCAACAGGTATATCCATTCGTTTTGATTTGAAAATGGCTTTATTCTCTGGATATCTTGTGACAGTTACCTTGTTATGAACAAGTTTTTTTAAGGTTTCCGCTGCTATGATTGCTTTCATTTCTTGCCAGAATCTTAATCCAGTGCTGATAAAAACCATAACACCCATTACTATCACAGTTTCAAGATCAGATGTTAGAAATGATACAACTAAAAGGAATATTAATATAAGGTTAAATGGATTATAAAATGATATCCATAAGATATGATACCATTTTGGCGGTTTATTCGCTTCTACGATATTTCTACCAAAGCCGTTAAGTCTAAGTTCGACGTCTTTTGGTTTTAAGCCGGCTTTGCTAACTTTTAATTTATCTAATAATATTTTTTCATCACAAGCTGAGCTTTTTCTTATTTGTTCTTCCACTTTTGCGATCGTTTGATCAATTTTATTTTTCTTTAATTTATTCATTTTTATCACCATCCTGGTTATTCTGTTTTACAGTTCTTCTACCCAATAAATGAATTAGGATATATGGTTCATTTATATTTTTGGGAGTATTAAAATAGAAGAAATAGATTATTAAACTTCAGTAATTTTGACAAAGAAATCCCTTATAATTATTTATGGGAAATTATATAAAAGTGTTATTACTATCAGAATTTAAATATTTATAAAAAGAAAATTTACATAATATTTATGTGAATATCATTAGCAGAATAGGAATATTAAGTAAACGATATGACAGATTCTTGTCTTTTTATCCTTTAATAAATTTATCAGGATGAAGTATGAGCTTATCTGCATTTAACGTAATTAATATAAATCAAAAACCGTTATCACTATTTGCTTTAAATTCACTATATTAGTTAATTTATATTTTCAGTATATTTTAAATATCACAGTAATTATCTACAGGAATTCAAACACCTTATATAAAGTAAATAGAATATAGAAATTGCTAAAGTTTAGAATTTATTTTCTGTTAACAGAAACAACTCGGAGGTTTTAGAGGTAAATAGTAAAAATTGTTGTTAAAATTATTTTTAATCATTGTTAATATCCCTCCTTCCGGTCCTTTTTTTTCTTTTTGAATTATAAAATATAAATTGCCAATTTGCTCATGCAGCTGGCTATGCATTTTTATGACAGTATTTTTTCTAATGCTTTAATCATAAAAACATTAGGAATATAAACTTAAGTTTTATATTTACAACTATTTTTTTACAGTTTATCTACAAACAGACCATAGTTTCTTTATCTTTTGTAAATCTTTATTATATAATAGGGTGGTATATTTAATGTGAGTGAGTTTTGGTTTATAACTATAAATGGTGATTTACCGTATGTTCGAGTTCCGTCGGAATCACCATTTTTTCACAGAAGTATATGTTTTATAATCTACTTATTTTCTTTCAGTGTTGCAGGTTTACTTGTTATGCTCTGCTGTTCTAATAGAGCTTTTTCCTTTGCCAGGACTTTTATTTCTTTATTAAGCATTTCTACTCTTTTGTTGGCATACTCAGAAGCCTGTCTGTAATTTTCTTTTGCATGTTCTGTCATTTTATCATGCATTTTACTTTGATTATCCAATTGCCTGTTAAGAGACTGAATTTGAGAATATAATAATTCAGTTTTGCTTTTATTATGTATTTGTAGAGTTTTGACTTTTTCTTTATGTGTGAAAAAAAGTTCATTCCTGTAAAGGTAACCGCTGATAAGAATAGCGATTATTATAATAATCGCTATTATAGCTGTCCAGAAGGTAGAATGCCTTAAAATAGGCTGTTTTTCTTTTCTTTGGTTTATTAACTCTGAAATAATATCTTTATTTTGTTTTTCCAGTATTAATTCTGCATGCTTTAAAGTTTCTTTTTTCGTTTGGTCATGAGTTTGCAATTCATGGTCATTTGTCGCATTTGCCTCATTTTCGAGTTTTGTATTCTTTTTCTTACCAAGGTTTTCACTACTTTTAGTTATAAATGGATATTTTTTTATTAAATATTCAGGGTTAATTAAAACCTTATTTTTATCTTTTTGTATAATATCTGAGTCACTTTTGAATTGATCAATAAATCTTCTTATTGTTTTTTCTGATTTCCCTGTTGCTTCAATTGCTTCATTTACATTCAACCATGTTTCAATCATTAAATTGTTCTCCATTCTTATTGGACTAATTTAAAATTACTCTATCAAGTATCTTTTTTGGTCTTTATTAGGACAATGTCTAGGTCGATTATATTAAGACTAAGTCAAATAATCAATATTGATAGTTCTTAATATTGGAAGGAAAATATAATAAAATAAAAAAGACTACTTGATTAGTGTCATTAAAATGTTGTATAATTTCATATTATGAATTAGAATTGTTTATTATAAAATTCTATATTTAAGATATTT
>MPMD02312614.1_pt1 | contig 50036 bp, 40 predicted proteins | sample 1617291 | NCBI WGS metagenome assembly MPMD02 (sample SAMN05944810, study PRJNA350692) | marine metagenome | biome: marine; feature: ODZ; material: water; isolation source: 120 m water sample filtered on 30 um supor filter | place: Pacific Ocean | collected 2012-04-09 | depth 120m m | reverse complement strand
TCCCCGCTGCTCTGCATAGTTCTCCCCGCTGCTCTGCATAGTTCTCCCCGCTGCTCTGCATAGTTCTCCCCGCTGCTCTGCATAGTTCTCCCCGCTGCTGACAGCAGGCCGAGCCGAGACGATCGGCGTGAAGCTCTTCGTTCATCCTGCGAGCCTGCAGCGCCGAACCGTTGAAATCGCCCCGTGTTGGGGCCCGGTCCCTTTCCGGTCCCTATTCGACAGAATGCCTACTGCTCGGGCCTGGGGAAAACGCAGCTCGAACTTCCTGTGCTCACTTCAAGTCTTACAAAGCGGCATTCCCACCAACCCTCACCTCCCAGCCCCACAACCCACAACGACCGACTGAGCAGAACCCCGGGATGAGCCTCTGCGCTCTCCTTGCTGCTCGCGCCTGTAGTCGAGCCCCCTGGTCAGCTTCTGACCGCCCATTCCGGGGGCTTCCATTACACTCCGGGGGCTTCCATCACAATCCGGGGGCTTCCATCACAATCCCAATTCACTCATCCTGTCACCAAGAGGTGCACGCAATGAGGGTGTCTCTCCGTTCGCTTCTGGTGGGCTGCATCGCATTCGGGCTGGTGCTCGGAGTGGGTTCGGGTGCCTGGGGACAGGTCGATCCGGAACTGTTGAGGGACGCGGAATCTGGGAATGCCGAGGCCCAGAACCTCTTGGGGGTGATGTACGACACCGGTGAAGGTGTCGCAGAAGACGATGCCGAAGCGGTGAAGTGGTACCGGAAGGCTGCGGAACAGGGGCATGAGGACGCTCAGTTCATCTTGGGGGTGGCGTACGTCACCGGTGAAGGCGTTGCGGAGAATGATGCGGAAGCCGCCAAGTGGTTCCGGAAGGCTGCGGAACAGGGGCATGCGGAGGCTCAGTACACATTGGGGTTGGCGTACGCCCTCGGTAAAGGCGTTGCAGAAAACGATGCAGAAGGAGTCGAGTGGTTTCGGAAGTCAGCGGAACAAGGGCATGCCACGTCTCAGTTCAACTTGGGGCTGGCGTACGCGGACGGCAGAGGCGTCTCAGAAAACGATGTCGAAGCGGCGAAGTGGTGGCGCAAGGCGGCGGAGCAAGGGCTCGCGGGTGCTCAGAGCAACTTGGGGGCGATGTACGAAACCGGTCAAGGCGTCGCAGAGGACGATGTAGAAGCAGTCAAGTGGTATCGGAAGGCAGCGGAACAAGGGCATGCCACGGCCCAGTACAACCTGGGGGTGATGCACGCGAACGGCAGAGGCGTCGTTCAGAACTACGTGCTTGCTTATATGTGGATAAATCTTTCTCGCATGCAGGGGGATGAAGACGCACGCAAGGGTATGGAAATGCTCGTCGACAGGATGACAAAAGAACAAATTGCAGAAGCACAGAAAATGGCGCGGGAGTGGCCAGCACACCGAGCGAACGAGTAGATCCCCGGGACGAGCCTCCCTGCGCTCCCTCCAGCCCGCCGCACAAGGAGGCACTGAAACCAGCGCACCGGTCGACGCTGACGACGAACCGGTTTGGAAATCCCGACTCTGCTTATGCTTTTGACGGTCTCAACTCATCAATCTGCTTATGCTTTTGACGGTCTCAACTCATCAATCTGCTTATGCTTTTGACGGTCTCAACTCATCAATCCAGATTTCGAATCATATTGCAGAACAGGCTGAATGCGCGTTTTCTGCACGGGGAGACTACGGATCGAACCCTCCGCCTGCCGCAAATGTTCCGGCTAGCCATCAGGCTGTGGCACGGAATCATCAGGCCGCTCGAGCCACGGGGTCTCGCACAGTCGCATGGTTTCGTCCCGGCGCGCGCAAAGTTCGCTCTCGGCCGCTGGGCCCCGAGCGGCTCCCGAGGCCCTCCTAAGGCTGCTCCGGCTGTGGACGGCGATGGATTGCCCGGGTCAGAATCTGAGATCTTGAGTTTTTTCGCTCCTGCGCGTACATGTACGTCAGGTGCCCATCCGCAAATCGAGCGCTGGCTCAGATGGGCTCACACGCGCAATCGCGCAACACTGGAGGTTCCGAGATGCCGCGAGTCATCAAGCTGGGAATCAATCGTCCTATCTCGCAGGGATTGCTCCCGGATCCGGAGCCCTGCGAGACGAAGTACACGCTCATCTCCGTAGATGACCACCTGGTCGAACCGGCGCATACCTTTGAGGGCCGGCTGCCGCGCAAGCTGCAGGATAAGGCACCCCGCGTCATCGAGACCGACGAGGGCCATGAGGTCTGGTACTTCGAGGACCAGCCGTATTTCCAGGTCGGCTTCATGTGCACCGCGGGTCGCCCGAAAGAGGACTGGAGGATCGAGCCCGCGCGTTTCGAGGAGATCCGGCCGGGCTGCTACCAGATCGACGAGCGCATCAAGGACATGGACCTCGGCGGAATCTGGGCGTCAGCCTGCTTTCCCTCGGGCGTTACCGGCTTCAGCGGCACGCTCTTCTCGGAGGCCAAGGATCCCGAACTGGGTCTGGCCTGCATGCGCGCCTGGAATGACTGGCTATTCGAGGAGTGGTGCTCTCCCTATCCAGAACGCCAGATCCCCATCGGGGTCACCTTCCTCGCCGATCCCGTGAAGGGCGCCGAGGAGATCCGGCGCAACGCAGACCGCGGCTTTCGCGGCGTGACCCTGCCCGAGCGGCCCCATCGCATCGGGCTCCCGTCGATCTTCTCCGGCGAATGGGATCCGATCATCGAGGCTTGCGCCGAGACGGATACCGTGATCAACCTACACGTGGCCTCGTCGGGCTTCGCCGAGACTGCGCCCGGCGCCCCGATGGGAGCGAGTTCGACGCTATTCGGTGTGCTCTCCATGCCGGCCTGCGTGGAGTGGCTCTGGAGCGGCTACCCCGGGAAGTACCCGAACCTGAAGATCGCCCTCTCCGAGGGTGGCATCGGTTGGGTGGCCATGATCCGCGACCGGCTCGAGAACATCATGAGCCGCTCGGGCTACGGCAAGGACTGGCCCTTCAAGGATGCGTCGCCAAGCGAAGTGCTGTACCGCAACTTCTGGTTCTGCATGATCGACGACCCCTCGACCATCTCGACCCGTCACGCGATCGGCGTCGACAAGATCATGTTCGAGTCCGACTATCCGCACGGCGACGGCACCTGGCCCGATACGCAGCAGGTAATGGAAGATCTCATCGGTGACCTGCCGGCGGAGGAGATTCGAATGATCGCCCACGAGAACGCGGCTCGGCTCTTCCGACATCCCCTGCCGGAGAAATGCCTGCCCTGACCCGCTGGCCCGCAAGGCCGATCGACAACCCCGGCGTGTCCCCTCCCGTCGACGCCACCTGATCGCGGCGCCGGCACGCCCAGCTGGCGACCGTCTCCGGCCATCGCGGATTCGCAGACTGTCGTGCGCGCGCTCAGCCGGACTCGGTGGCGTGGCGGGCCGCGAGGTAGCCAAAGGTCATGGCTGGCCCGATCGTGCCGCCGGCGCCCGGGTAGGTGCGGCCCATGGCCGACGCCGAGCAGTTACCTGCCGCGTACAGGCCGGGGATCGGCTCGTCGCTGGCCGTGAGCACCCGGCCCTCGGTGTCGGTGCGCAAGCCGCCCTTCGTCCCGAGGTCACCCGGATAGACCTCCACGGCGTAGAACGGAGGTGTCTCGAGAGGTGCGAGGCAGGGGTTGGGGCTCACCGCCGGGTCGCCGTAGTAGCGGTCGTTCGAACTCTCGCCGCGACCGAAGTCCTCGTCCACGCCCTTTCGCGCAAACTGGTTGAAGCGCGTCACGGTGGCGCCGAGCTGCTCGGCGTCGACGCCGAGCTTCCCCGCGAGCCCGGCCAGGCTGGAGGCCTTCGTCAGGAAGGATTCGCGGAGCAGGCGGGAGAGGCTCCAATCCGGCTGGGAAAAGCCGGGCCGCACGGGGCCGCAGGCATACTGGCGGCGATAGTTCGCATCGAAGACGAAGAAGGCCGGGATGGAGGGCACTCTGGCGTTCGCCGCGTACATCCGCTTGACCACGTCGTTGTAGGGCGACGCTTCGTTCATGAACCGCTCGCCGCTCTTGTTGACCATCAGCGAGCCCGGCAGACCCTTCTCGACGATCATCGGGAGGGCGCGGTCGAAGGTCGGCGGCAGGAACACGGGTGTCCACCAGGCTTCGTCCATCAGGCCGAGACTCGCGCCCACCTTCTCACCGATCGAAATCGTATCGCCCACGTTCGATTCGCTTCCGACGGTCCACGTGTTGCCGATCGGCAGCTGCTGGTGTTGGCGGCGCAGGGCCGCGTTGTGCTCGAACCCGCCGGCGGCGAGCAGCACCCCGCGCATTGCCCGAACGCGCAGGCAACGGCCCTCGCGCTCGACCAGCGCACCGACCACACGCCCGTCCTCGACGATGAGCTCGCGGAGCGGTGCGTTCAGCCAGAGCGGAACGTCGCGGTCCAACAGCGACAGGCGCAGACGGGCGGCGAGCGCCTTGCCCAGCGTGAGCCGCGTATTCTTCAGACCCCGCAGCCGCGCGCGCCAGTTCGTGAGGTATCCGAAGAGGAGCCGTGACATCAAGCCGAGCATCGCGCGGCCGCCGCCCATGAGCAGCGGCGCCTCGTTGATCTTGATGCTCAGGAAGGCCATCAGTCGCGAGCGGTACTTCAGCGTGCGCTGCTGCTCGAAGACATTCCCGAGGCGCAGTGCGTCGATCTCGGTGGGCTCGATCGAACGCCCCCCGCTCTTGCCGCCCACCTCCTCCGGGTAGTAATCGGGGTAGAGGGGGACGATCTCGAAGCACACTTGTGAATTGTCTTGGAGGTAGCGGACCATCTCGGGAGCGGCGGAGATGTAGCGGCTCAACTTCTCGGGGCTGGAGCTTCCGTCCGTCACCGTCTCGAGGTAGCTGAGACCTTCCTCACTCGAATCCTCGATACCGTGCTCGAACATCAGATGATTGTCAGGCACCCAGAGTGCACCGCCCGAGAGCGCCGTGTTCCCGCCGTAGAGCTCGCTCTTCTCGATGACCAGCACGCGAGCGCCGCGATCGTGCGCGACGATCGCACCAGTCATGCCCGCTGCGCCGGACCCCACGGCCAGAAAGTCGACAGTCTCGTCCCAGTATTCACTCATTTCGGCCTCGATCTCTCATTTCACGCGCTTCGTCGGCTCGAGCTTGGCGAGTCTCGCCAGGGTGAGACCCAGCATGTTGGCGCGAATCTCTTCGCTGATCTCGGGGTAACCCCACTTCTCCTGGAGCTCCTCGGGCATCTGCAGGTTTCGCACGAAGTCGACCACCCGCTTCGTCTCGTCGAAGGGCAGGTCGAGCCCCATCACGATCTTGTCGTTTCCCACCCACTGCAGGGCCTCACCGATCGCGTGATAGCCGCGGTATGGCGAGCGCTCGAACCAGCCGATGATTCCGGACAAGCTCAGGTAGAGGTTCTGGTGCTTGCCGGCGAGTCCGATCAGCTCCTCCGTGTGGGGCCAGCCCATGTGGTAGGCAATGACCACGAGTTCTGGAAAATCGATCAGTACCTCGTCGAGCAGACCAGGATGCGTGTGGCTGCTGGGCTGCGGCACGACGTAGGATGCCCCGGTGTGGATCGTCAGCGGGATGTCGAGTTCACAGGCTTTCTCGTAGAAGGGCCACATTCCCCGGTCGTTCAACGGGCTGTCCTCGGGTGCGTAGACCTTGCACAACCGGGCGTCGTGCTCCTTGACCAGGAACTCGAGTTCCCAGAGGGCGTGCTTCAGGCCGCGGCGCAGGATGGGGCCGACGTTGCACTCGAGGTAGAGCCGCTCCGGATAGGGCTCGATCTCGTTGATGATGTAGGCGTTGGTCGAGAGGCTGCCGGTGTAGCCGCTGACGTCCATCATCGGCTCGCGCAGCGCGAAGGCCACGTCGACGCCGGCCGTGTCCATATTCTCGATGAGACTCGGTGCGAACGGCGGCCCGCTGTGCTCGCCGGCGGTTTGCTCGGCGATGCTGCGGCCCGCCCAGGCGCGAAGCACGCCGTCGACACTTGCCCACCAGCGCGCCATGTCGGGGTAGTAGGTCAGCTCCATCAGGGCGTCGCGGTTGATGAAGTGGCACTCGGTCAGGGCCACGAAGTAATCGGGCTGGGTCACGTCGTTGCCTTTCTCTTCTCACTGGAGGTCGCCTTCGTCCTGGCGTCCTGGATCAGTTGCCAGATTCGCTGGGGCGTGGCGGGCACCTCGGTCGCCCGGACTCCAAGGGGGACCAGCGCGTCATTGATCGCGCTCATGATCGCAGCCGGCGTGGCGTGGATCGCACCCTCGCCACAGCCCTTGGCACCCAGCGGCGAGAAGGGCGAGGGCGTCACCAGCGCCGCCTTCTTCGCCATGGGCGCCTCGTTGATCGTCGGCAGGAGGTAGTCCATGAACGTGCTGGTGAGGTTCTGGCCGTCCTCGTCGTACACGTACTCCTCCAGCAACGCCGCCCCCACCCCCTGCACGAGGCTCCCCTGCGTCTGGCCTTCCACCGTGTCCGGGTTGAGACGGGTTCCACAATCGTCGACCAGAAAGTAGTCGAGGATCTCGACCTTTCCGGTCTCGGGATCGACCTCGACGAGAACCACGTGACATGCGTTGGCCGAGGTGAGATACGTCTTGGCGCGGCCCTGATCGTCGGCGAGCGTGCGATTCGGGGCGGTCCACACGTGGGTGGCCTCGGGACGCGGATCTTCGTCGGAGGGGAGCAGATCGCTGCGCGTGAGCATCACCGCGGCAACCTGGGCCAGCGGAAGCTGCGCATCGGGCTTCTGCTTCAGCCGGAAGACTCCGTCGAAGAACTCCACGTTCTCGGGCTCGGTCTGCAGGAGCGGGGCCGCGACTTTGATGAGCTTGCGCCGGATGCGCTCGCAGGCACCGAGCAGGGCACCGGTGAGCGCAACGCCGAGCCGGCTACCACCGGGGCCGAAGTTCGGCGGTGCGGCCTGCGTGTCGAGATGGACCACGTGCACGTCGCTCATCTCGACGTTGAAGTAGTCGGCCACCACCTGGGTGGCGAGTGTGTACTGTCCCTGCCCCTCTAGGGCGAAGCCGACGCGCACGGTGATCTTCCCGAGCATGTCGATGCTCACCGTGGCGCCTTCGGGCACGCCGACCCCCTGCATGCCCACGGTGGCGTAGGCGTTCCAGTCGAAGACACCGGGCTCGATGACGTTCACCAGGCCGATGCCGAGGTAGCGGCCCTGGCGCCGCGCCTCCTCCTGTCTCCGACGAAGCTCCCGGTAGTCCGACAGCTCGAGCACCTTGTCGAGTGCGGCCTCGTAGTCGCCGCTGTCGTACTCGTTTCCACTGGGAATGGTGTAGGGGAAGCGGTCGGACGGGATGTAGTTTCTGCGCCGGATCTCCGCCGGGTCGAGGTTCAGCTCGCGGGCGGCGATATCGATCAGCTGCTCGAGAACGAAGTTATGAGGCGGTGGCCCCATCCCGCGGTAGGCGCTCGCCGGCACCTTGTTGGTCGCCACCAGTGTGAGGTCATAGGCCGCAGCCGGAATCGTGTAGCAGCCCGTGAAGCAGGCCAGGGGCTTCACGGCGCTGACGGCACCGAAGCTCTCGCCACCGGCCCCCAGGTCGTCCAGCAGCTCGACACGCAGGCCGGTCGCGATCCCGTCGCGCGTAACGGCAAGGGAGGCCCGGTAGTGACGGTCCCAGGCCTGACCGCCACCCGCCGTCAGATACTCCATGCGGTCTTCGATCCACTTGACGGGGCGCCCGCCACTCTTGCGCGAGAGCATCGCGGTGATGTACGTGCCGCGACCGCCCCCTTTTCCGCCGAAGCTGCCGCCGTGCGGCTGGGCGATCACGCGCACCTTGTTGGATGCCAACCCCAGGTTCACCGCAAAGCCGCGCGCGAGCATCGACGGCGTCTGGACGGACCCGCGGCAGGTGATGCTCCCATCCAACGGATCCCACTCGTTGACGACACCGAAGGTCTCGAGGGGATTGGCGCCGATGCGATGCCAGCGGAACGTCTCGACGAACACGTGGTCCGCCTCGCGAAACGCCCGGTCAACGTCGCCCCAGGTGAACTCCTTGTGCAGCATGACGTTCGTGCCCCGCTCTTCGAAGAGCAGCGGGGCTCCGGGATCCGTGGCCTCCATTGCGTCCACGACCGTCGGGAGCGGCTCGTAGTCGACCGCGATGAGTTCGAGCGCATCCTCCGCCTCGTAACGGCTGGCAGCCGCCACGGCCGCCACCGGCTCGCCCGCAAAGCGCACCTTCTCGGTCGCCATGCAGTAACCGCCCCACCCCTCCGGCACCGTGAACGGCGGGGAACTCCAGCGTTGGGCGTCCGCGCCCGTGACGACGGCGACGACGCCCGGAAACTTCTCCGCCTCGGCGGTGTCGATGCGCGCGATGCGCGCATGGGCGAACGGGCTGCGCAGGATGGCGCAGTGGAGCATTCCGGGCAGACGCACGTCGTCGACGAACTCGGTACGTCCGGTGAGCAACCGGGGATCTTCGACGCGGTCCACCGATTGGCCCAACCAACGCGGAGCGCTGGCGGGGAGGTCCTCGATGCGTTTGGGGATCTCGACCGTCATTTCACCCCCCTGATGGACTTCGCCCGGCCACCGCTGTATCGCGGTGCCCAATCCGCGCAAAAAGGGCGAGCCGGCGCCTGGCTCACCCTCCCCCGGGAACCCTATACAATACACTCTAAGGTAAGAATAGAATCCAATACAAGCTTATACTCTCATGAATCCACCTGTCGAGAGCAGGAGAATAGACTGTACCTTCGGTGCGAAATCCGATGATCCGTCGCTACGTTAACTCCCACGGGGGCCGCGTGCGGGCGCTACGCCAGGCACCCGCGGGGCTCCGCCTCCGGAAACGCCGTATTCGTGGTCCCGGCGAAGGACAATGCCTGTCTCCAAACGCGTCATGAACTCGGCCCAGAAGACATGCGGGGGCGTTTCCTGCGCTGCGGCTCGCTTTCCCAAGAATGATTCGGGCCCTGGAAGCCCTGTTTTGGCGGCCATTCTTCCAACAATCTTCAATCAACGGGAGTCATTTCACCGATGGTGCAGATCAAGAACCTCGCCGACCACTACAGCCGTCCCGATTGGGCGCGTCACATCAATGCCATGGGCGATGCGCTGGGAGGAGCGGCAAACCTGATCCCGATGGACCCAGGGGAACTCGTGCAAACCGCCATCGCCTCGACGGGTGGGCTCGACGACTTCGGCGACTTCGATGGCGACTGGAAGACACGCTTTCTGTCCCTGATCGCAGAACTCGAGGCGACAGGGAATCTCAACGCTCTGGGCCGCCTGATGACGCGTCAGGAGTTACTGCGCGGACTGCGGACGAGGCTCCTCCTGACCCGCGCTCGGAAGCAGAACCCGGCGATCTCGGAGGAGAAAATCGAATCGCCATTGGTCATTACCGGTCCGCCGCGATCGGGAACCTCGATTCTTTTCGAGTTGCTGGCCCTGGACCCGAATGCACGAGCGCCTCTCGCGTGGGAAGTGCTTCACCCGGTCGCCTGGGAGGGCGCGGACGCGTCAGCCAGGCAGCGGATGGCGGAATGCGAGCAAGAGTTCTGGTCGGACGTGCAGCCGGAATTTGCCGCAATCCACGAACTGCGGTCTGACCTGCCGGTGGAGTGCGTGACCTTGACCCTGCCCAGTTTTACAGGTGGTCATTGGGGCATGATCGCCAACATGCCAAATTGGGAGGCGGACTATCCGGCGACCATGGAGTACCACCGCGCGCTGCTGCAGGCACTTCAATTTGGTCGGCCCAAGCAGAACTGGGTCTTGAAAACTCCCCTCTATCTGATCTTCATCGATCTGCTCTTTGCCACCTACCCCGATGCATGGGTGATTCATACCCACCGTGATCCCCTCAAGACGGAGCCTTCGAGTCTCAGTACGTTGGCGACGGTTCGTTGGGAGCGATGTAATCAGGTCGAACTACCGGAGGCGGGCGGAGCCGGTCTGGGTCTGATGATGATTGCCCTCGCGCAGCGGCGTGCGGCCGGAGAGCTGCCCGATCGCATCGTCGACTCGCACTTCGCAGACCTCATGGCGGACCCGGTTGCTGCAGTCGAACGCCTCTATGATCAGATAAAGCGCCCATTCCTGCCCGAGCATGGAGACTCGATTCGCCGCTACATCCAACAAAAACCCAAGGGCAAGTTTGGGACCCACAAGTACACCCCCGAAGAATGGGGATTCGACTCGGTGTCGCTACGGGAGCAGATGCGCCCCTACACCGATCACTATGGGATCGCCCTCGAAACCTGATCGAGGGGAAGCAGCCCGCGTGAGCGGAGGGAGGTCCTCCTCGTGCAGGATGATATCGAGGTCTTTGCACGTTCGCGCCTGCTCGCCCAGAACCGCATCTTGCCCGGACATGACAGATCCCACCTGGCTTCCAACCGCCTAATGAGTGATTAGGCCGCGCGCCAGTGGATGAGGCGGCTCCAGATGAGGGGAAGGAGTGGCTCTCGCAGCTGGCGCCCACCTTTGACGTGCATGTGGAGGTGGTAGACCGTTTGGCCCGCCTGCGGATTGGTGTTGATGACCACACGAAATCCCGAGTCTGCGATGCCTCGGTCTCGGGCGGTATCCCGAGCGAGCTCGAGCATTTCTCCCAGTAGAGACGGGGACGCCTCGAGAAGAGAGGTGACTCTTTCCTTCGGAATCACGAGCAAGTGAACCGGAGCAGCTGGTGCGCAGCGGTCTTCGATCACGAACGCGTGCTCGGACTCGGCAACCCACCTCGATCTCGGCATCTCCTCGAAAGGGCCTGGTTAGGTGAATTGGCGCTTGAACCAAAAAGCCGAAGATGCAGCGCTTCGGTTACCGCTCCGGTTTTTCAGTATTCGAGACGAAGAGCCCCGAGATCAGTGGCCATGTGACTGCTTTGAATTGTTTTTCGGTGAGCTCGACATCGATTGGGCCAAAGATCGGATTCTGGCCGGTTCCACTGTTGAAAATCGGACTGTCCTGGATATGAAGATGGATGTGCGGGAAATCCGTATTCCCCGAGTTGCCACAGAGGCCCAACGTCTGCGCTCTTTGAACACGCTCATTCGGCTTCACGGCTACGGTATTCCGCTTCAGGTGAGCGAGAAACAAGAACAGCCCTTCGCCTGTCTTGATGACAACATGGTTACCCGCAGGATTGCCTGGATCCTTGGAACCCAAGGGCTGATCGGGCAGGTCATCGACGATACCGACAACGACCCCTCCGGCTGGTGCAATCACCGGTTCATCCCAGCAGAAGTAGTCTTCGAGATTGGTGGACCCACCACGCGTCAATTCGCGGCCACTGGGACCACCGACCAGCGCAAAATCGACTCCGTATCGTTGAGCCGGCTGCATAACGTGGTGATTGACATTGGGTGTATCTCCCGCAGCAAATACGAACCCACGGCCGTTGAAAGGCAAGCTCAGATCTTCCGCCGCGACCTGTGTTCCACCAAGGAATACCAGCGATGCTTGAAGAAGTGACTTCATCACAGCCGGATGGCCTCCTGACATAGTTAGCAATTGTAACACTGATGTTCAGAGACTCTCGTAACGCAGCGGGGGCGGGTTGGCAACATCCCAAAACAAAATCAGAATTCCACATGCGCGCACAAACGCTTGGATATCAAATACTGCGGCGCGCGCGGGAGCTGCTACGCCGTCTGGGGCTAGTTGAGCGGTCCGGTCGCAACTCGATCCTGTCGCGGGGTTCGAGTCGCACCTCCCAACTGGAACCTGATCCCCTCGCCTGCCTCGATTGGACGCAATGTCTACTGATCGGGCCTAACGCGAACACAGCTTGAGCTTCCCAGGCTCCTCGCGCCAGCGACAGGTCGGCGAGGCCATGAGCTGGGCTCTGGGCACGCGGGCTCAGGCTTTCCTATCACCGGTTTCGCTATTACTTGAAGAAGTACGGCTCTTGAGCGGCCGCCCGCTTCCGAAGGCGCCGCGGGAAGGTGGCGGTTCCGGCTAGGCTCAATTGGCGGGCCTTATGGCATGAGTGTCTGCTCTTGGAGACGGATGGCGGGTGTAGCTAGGACGGGGCTCCGATGATCATCAGGGAACGCGTCGAGAATGGCTTCGAGGCCTGGGGGCACCTTCTATTCAGGCATCGCTGGGCCGTAGTCATAAGTTCGCTGCTTGTGGCGCTGACATTGGCATCGGGGGTGCGGCGCCTCGAGACGGAGGTCAGTTTCGAGGCTTTCCTGAGCGAGCGAGACCCGGTGCGGGTGGCCTACGACCGCTTCCGTGAGCAGTTCGGCCGCGAGGATGTCGTGATCGTTCTGGTCGAAGCGCCCGATGTCTTCGATTTCGGCTTTCTCGAGAGGCTGCGCACTCTGCACGAGGAAATCGAAGAGCGGGTGCCCTACGTGTCGGAGGTGACCAGCCTGATCAACGCCAGAGATACGCGTGGGCAGGAAGAATCGTTGCTGGTGCAGGAGTTTCTCGAGGACTTGCCCAGCGACCCCGTCCAGCTGGCCGCCCTGCGTCGAAGAGCGCTGGCCAACCCGCTCTACTTGAACAACATGATCTCGCGAGACGGCCGCTTTACAAATCTGGTTGTCGAGCTCCAGACCTATGCTCCCGATGCCTCAGCCCAGCAGGCGCTGGGGGGCTTTGATGACGAGGGGGTAGCAGCGGATCAGGAGCCCGTGTACTTGAGCGGTGACGAGACCAGCGAGTTCGCCACTGCGCTGGTGGAAGTGGTGGATAGCTACGATACCCCCGGCTTTCGCACCCACAATGCGGGCCAGGCAGTGATGCTCCAGATCATCGCCCGCTCCATGTTGCAGGACATGCAGCGCTTCGTGGGACTCGCCGTGCTGACGATTGCCGTTGTCCTCTTTCTGCTCTTTCGCAGGCCCTCCGCGGTGGTCATTTCGTTATTGGTAGTGATCTGTGCCCTGACTTCCACGATGGGGTTGATGGGGCACACCGGGGTACCCATCTATCCACCGACGCAGATCCTCCCCTCCCTGTTGCTGTCGATCGGTATCGGGGATTCGGTCCACATCCTGTCGATCTACTTTCAGCGTCTGCGCGCCGGACGCTCGCGGGAGGACGCACTGGCGGATGCGTTGCGCCACTCGGGACTGCCGGTGGTGCTGACGAGCCTTACCACGGCCGGGGGCTTCGCTTCCTTCGCCGTCATCAAGGTCTGGCCGGTCGCGATGCTTGGCTTCTTCGCGCCCGCCGGTGTCTTGCTGGCGCTCCTCTACAGTGTGACGCTTCTGCCGGCGCTATTGGCGGTGTGGCCCACACGCGCGGTCGAAGTGCGCGCGGAGGCGACCGGACTCGGTGGTCTGGATCTCCTGCTGAGTCGCCTGGGCGAGGTGGCTGCGAACGCGCCGTGGACGGTGGTGGGCGTCTCGGCGGCATTATGCCTGGTGGCCGCGCTTCGTCTCCCCGAACTGGGCTTCTCCCACAATCCCCTCAACTGGGTGCAGGAGCAGACACCGATTCGAGTCGCGACAGAGGCCGTCAACCGGGAGATGGGCGGAGCCATGGGCGTGGAGTTCCTGATCGACACTGGGCGTGAAAATGGCCTCCACGAACCCGAGGTATTGGAGGCCATGGCGGCGTTGGGCGAGGAGTTGGAGAGTACGCCCCACGCGGGCCTACGGGCGGGCCTTACCGTCTCGCTGGCGGATGTGGTCAAGGAGATCCATCGAGCTCTCAACGAAGATCGCCCGGAGTTCTACGTCATTCCAGATGATCGAAGGCTGGTGGCTCAAGAGCTGCTTCTCTTCGAGAACAGCGGCTCCGACGATCTCGAGAAGATGGTCGATTCACAGTTTCGCGAGGCTCGTATCAGTGCGCGCGTTCCCTGGCGCGACGCCATCGACTTCGTGCCCTTCGTCGACGAGATCGAGCTCCTGGCTCGCGAAAGGCTGGGAGATGTGGCCGAGGTCACGCTTTCTGGAAATCTGCCCCTCCTGACACGTACGATCTCGGCCATGATCCGCGGGATGTTCCGCTCCTATGGCCTGGCCCTGCTGATCATCGCCCCGCTGATGATGCTCCTGCTCGGCAGCTTCCGACTCGGCGTGATCGCCATGATCCCCAACCTGGTACCGATTCTGCTGATGCTCGGGCTGATTGCCTGGCTGGGAAAGCCGATCGACATCTTCGCCCTGATGGCCGGCGGCATCGCGATCGGTCTGGCCGTGGATGACACGATCCATTTCATGCACGGCTTTCGCCGCAACTTTGAACGCGGCCTAGAGGCCCCGGAAGCCGTGCGCGAGACACTCCTGACCTCGGGGCGTGCGATTCTGATCACCACGCTGGTACTGGTCACTGGCTTCTTGATCTTCACCTTCTCATCGATGCCCAACATGGTCGCCTTCGGGCTCCTGCTGGCCTTTGCGATCACGGCGGCTCTGCTGGCCGACCTGCTGCTGGCCCCTGCGCTGATGTGCCTGGTGAGCCGACGCCCGGGGGCGCAGCGGGGAATCACCCGCGGCTCCACAACGGGCTCCTAGCCCCATACCGGACCCAGATCCCCTCGTCCGCCTCTATTTTGCAGAATGCCGGCTACTCGGACCCAGCGAAAACGCAGTCTGAATTTCCTGTGCTCGAGTATGGCAAGCTGCGCACTCGGGTCGGTCCGAAGGGGACCGGCCGCTGGGCATCCAAGTCTTCGACCAGTGCGTGTCTCATCGGCACGTCCCGCCGAGGTCATGCCTGCCGAGACTCCCGCAGCGCTGTATCCGCCGGCGGAGGACGGCCGTTCCAGCGCTCCGGCACATCATCCATAGGCGAACACTCGGACACACGGAATTGCAATTCGTAAAACTCGATCTCCGACCTTCTCTTGCGAGCTCCCTCCAAAGTCCGCCCCAAGACGGAAGCGCAGAACCCCAATTCGGAATTCGGCTACGCTAAGCAAGGCCTTGCAAGGAAAAGTGGACAGTCGATGAGCGAACGTGAAGCAAGGGGCAGGCGCCGGGTCGGCCAAGTCTCGGTGGCGTCGCACATTCTCACTTCCGCCACGTTCCTGGCCGTGGCCTCGGGACGTTCTAGGTCGCCTTCCGGATCTACGCATGGACCATGGGTCGATCCCGCGGGAGAGCGGATCAGGGCCTTCAATTTCGGAGTGAGTGGCTACTCGGCCGAGGAGATCGATGAGAACCTGCGGGTCAAGGGCGCGATCCACGACGTGAATGAGGTCGTCTACCTCATGCACATGAACGACTTCGCGCACAGCCACAGCAGCTACGAAGGTGCCAGCGGATAACATGGGAGCCTGTTCCAAATGAACTGTTCGATGCCGACAAGCCTAGGTCAAAAGTTCACCGTGTTGGTCGTCTCCGACCTCGACGTGGATTCTGCCGTCGGTGCAGGTGTGCATGCGATCGAAACCGAACTCGAGGCGCTCGGCCGTCCGGTTTCGACGGCTCACTCGCTCGACGACGCAGAAGCCCTGGTGGCTTCGAATTCCGCCCTCGCCTGTGTGGTGCTCAGCTGGACGCTCGCCTCGGCGGACAGCGCTGCGCTCACGCAGACGCTACGCATCCTCACGCGTGTGCGCGGGCATGCCGAGCGCCTCCCCGTGTTGCTCGGGGCCAGCCGCTCGGCGATCGGAAACGTCCCCATCGAAATCGTCGAGCAGATCGAGGGCTACATCTGGGCACTCGAAGACAGCCCGGCCTTCATCGCGGGCCGGATCGACGCGGCCGCGCGTCGCTACCTCGACAGCGTCCTTCCACCCTTCTTCGGGGCCATGACGAACTTTGCGGACGTGCACGAGTACTCGTGGCACACACCCGGGCACACCGGCGGGACCGCCTTCATGAAGACCGCCGTCGGGCGTGCCTTCCTCGGCTTCTACGGCGAGCAGATGCTGCGCTCGGACCTGTCGATCTCGGTCGAGGATCTGGGCTCGCTCAACGATCACTCGGGTCCGGTCGGCGAAGCCGAGCGCTATGCCGCCCGGGTCTTCGGTGCGGATCAGACCTACTTCTCGATCGGTGGAAGCTCTGCGAGCAACGAGATCGTGCTCCATTCCGCGGCTGCCGACGGGGACATCGTCCTCGTCGACCGCAACTGCCACAAGTCGCTCAACTACGCTCTGAAGCTGAGCGGAGCAATTCCCGTCTATCTCAAGCCCACCCGCAACGCGCGCGGCGTGATCGGCCCCGTGCCCGCGAGCGAGCTCGAGCCGGAGACCATCCGAAAGAAGCTCGAAGACAGCCCGCTCGTCGCCGATCCGAGCCAGCAGCCCGTGCTGGCCGTGCTGACGAACTCGACCTACGACGGTCTCTGCTACGACGTCGAATGTACGACGGCGCTGCTCAGCCAGAGCGTGCCTCGAATCCACTACGACGAAGCCTGGTTCGCCTACGCCCGCTTCAACCCGATCTACGAGGGCCGCTACGGGATGCACCGCGGCGTGCGGTCCGACGACGACGCGACCGTGTCGGTCACCCACTCGACCCACAAGCTGCTGGCGGCGCTCTCGCAGGCGTCGATGATCCACGTACGCTCGGGCCGGGTTCCCGTGGAGCCGACGCTCTTCAACGAAGCGTTCATGACCCACACTTCGACGTCACCGCAGTACAGCATCATCGCCTCCACCGATGTATCGGCCAAGATGATGGACGACGCGGGTCCGGCGCTGACCGACGAATCGATCCGCGAAGCCATCGACTTCCGCCAAGAGATCCTGCGGATCGGGCGGGAGCTGAGGAACCGGGATGCCGACGACTGGTGGTTCGACACCTGGCAGGTCGACGAGCTGGACGGCCGGAGCTTCCTCGACGCCAAGCCGGATGACCTGGCGACCGCGCCCGAGGCCTGGCTGCTCGGGCCGAAGGCGTCGTGGCACGGGTTCGGAGACCTGAGCGACCGATACTGCATGCTCGACCCGATCAAGGTCACCACATTGACACCAGGCGTTGGTCCCGACGGTCGCCTGCTCGATCGAGGCATCCCAGCCGCGATCGTGTCGAGATTTCTCGGCGGCCGGGGGATCGTGGTCGAGAAGACGGAGCCCTACTCGATCCTCACGCTGTTCTCGATCGGCACCACGAAGGGGAAGTGGGGCTCACTGGTTGCCGGGCTGTTCGAGTTCAAGGAACTCTACGATGCGAACGCGCCGCTCTCGACCGCTCTACCCGAGCTCATCGCCGCCCATCCGCAGCGATACGGCGGGATGGGGTTGTGCGATCTCGCAGGCGAGATGCACGACGCGATTCGCGAGCACGGCATCCTGGGAAGCCTCGACGCAGCGTTCGAGACCCTTCCCGAGCCCGTACTGACTCCCCGCGATGCCTATGCGCGGCTGGTGCACGGTGAGGTGGAGCCAGTGCCCGCAGCCCAGCTCGAGGGGCGCATCCTCGCGGTGCAGGTCGTCCCGTATCCTCCGGGCATTCCGCTGCTCATGCCGGGCGAGCGCTTCGGCGCGGAGACGCGGGCCGTCGGCGACTTCCTGTTGGGCCTCGAGTCGTTCGACGCCCAGTTTCCGGGATTCGAGCACGACACCCATGGCGTCGAGGTAAAAAACGATGAAAGCGGCCGACCCTACTACGTCCTGTACTGCGTCGAGGCGTGAAGCGCGTGTGATGGGCCGGCTGCGCGATCTGCTCCCCATTCCCGCGATCCTCGGACAGGCGGACCTCGGTATCGAACCGGATTGCAACAGGACCGGGGGCCGGCCGAAACATGCGTCGCCTGGAGGACCGGGTGGACGCGGAAGATGAGCCCCTAGTAGAGTTCGGCGAGTAGGCTCTTCGTGGACAAGAGGGCGGTCTGCGTGCGAACCGCTTACGAGTTCGCGAACACCAGATCCAGGGGAGACCGCATCGCGCCCCTGCCCTTCTGCCCGCCCGGGTCCAGCCACACCCACGCAGACATCCACGGCCTATGTGGCCGAGGGCATTGGGAAAACTGGAGCGCGAGACGGGGGTCGAACCCGCGACCCTCGGCTTGGGAAGCCGATGCTCTACCGCTGAGCTACTCGCGCTTTCAAGACCCTAGGGTTAGCAAGCCCGCACGCCCGGGCGCAATCGGGTGACCTGCCCCCCGGTCTAGCCCGCGCTCTATGTCGGACCCCCTCGCCGTCGCGGGCTGATTCCCGGTCGATGACCTCCACCACACGGCCTCAGGTGCCTTCGGCACGGCATCCAAGGCGTCGTGGTATAAGAGCTTTCCCGCGGATGCCCTTCGCGGATAACGAGCGAACCCCGCCAGCGCAATGAGTGGCCGTGAGCGTCGGAAGTTCGAGCTGCGTTTTCCCTGGGCCCGGTCAGTAGAGATTCGGTCAAATAGAGGCTGGGGAGAGCACCCGGTCCCAATACGGCCATGGGATGAACGCGGACTTGTGTCGCTGCTGTAGGCATCGGGCCAGTGCGACTTCGGCTTCGCGCAGCTTCCGAATGATCTGTTCCGGCGTGTGTGCACCTGATGTTGAATCACGAGAAGCGTCTGGAGCTAGGCTGGACGGGAAGCGCGCAAGCCGTGCAGCACCCAGATCCCGCCTCCAACCAGCAGCGCGAGCAAGAGAAGGGCACCCCAGCTCGAAGTTGATGGGACCGCCTGGTCGCTGGCCGCGATCGTCACGGTGGTTGTATCCGTACCGCCGATCGAGGCGCCGATGGCGCCGCTCAATACGGCGCTGAAGTCTTCGGAGAACTCCGGTTCGACGTCGTCGATGATGGGCACCTCGAAGTGCTTGTCCACCGAATCTCCGTCTGCCCAATTCAGCGCAGCGGACACCGGCGTGTAGTCCGATCCTGCCGTGGCCGAGCCGTCGGCCGTGGCGTAGTTCACGCTCGCCACTCCTGATGCACCACCGGTGCGGCTCACGTAGATGCGTACGCTGGCTCCGTTTTCAGCCGTTCCGTAGGTTGCCGCCTTGAATTGCAGTACCCCTGCCGGCTGGTCGTTGCTCTCGATCGTCACCGTAGTTGTGCTCGGGCTGTCGATCGCCGCACCGCTGACTCCACTCAGCGCGGCCGTGAAGTCTTCAGCGCCCTCGGGATCGACATCGTCAGTGATCACCACGTCGAAGTACTTGTCATCCAAATCGCCATCCGCCCAATTCAAAGTGCCGGCCACCGCGGTGTAGTCCGAGCCAGCCGTGGCGGAGCCGTCGGCCGTGGCGTAGTCGACGCTTGCCGCTCCTGGTGCAGACCCGACGCTGGACGACGAGCGGCTCACGTAGACACGCAGGCTCCCACCGTCCTCTGTCACGCTATAGGTCGCCGACTTGAACTGCAGCGTGTCCGTCAGCTGGTCGTTGGTCGGAATTGTCACAGTAGTTGTGCTGGGGCTGCCCAACGACGCACCGCTGGCCCCGCTCAGTGCAGCCATGAAGTTTTCGGCGTCTTCGGGATCGCTGTCGTCGCTGATCGGCACGTCGAAGTACTTGTCTGCCGAGTCGCCATCTGACCAATCCAAGGTTCCGGACGCCGCCGTGTAATCCGAACCAGCCGTCGCGGAGTCGTCGGCCGTGGCGTAGTTGACGCTCGCTGCGCCCGATGAGCCACCCGTGCGGCTCGCGTAGATGCGGACGCTAGCGCCGTCCTCCTCCACCTCGTAGGTCGCCGACTGGAACTGCAGTGTGCCCGTAGAAACACAACCATTCATCACCGAAAGATCGGTCTCGGTGTAGTTACCCGGCTCGCCACTGCCCTCGGACAGCCCAACCAAACCACCGGATGCCTGGATGCCGAGGTAGCTGAGTACGATGGTCCCGTCGAAGTGCATTTCTACCTGGAATGTGTTCAAGTCGAATTCGGCGTACTGCGACACATTCTCCCACGTCACCACGACACGATCGGAGAGTTGCCGCCAGCTGACCAGCGCACCGAAACTGGAAAAACTGGGATCCAGGTCAACAAAGAGTGCCGAAATCCGTGGCTGAACGAAGTGATCCGCCAGTGATTCGGTGTAATCGGTATCGCCGGCGATGAACGTGATGTAACCGTTACTGCCGACATGGAACGTGGAGTAGCCGGTGCCGTAGAGTTCTACCGTTGCCCCGCCGCTCAGGGTTACCGCCCCGGAGTCATCGTCCCCGAGGAATAGTTGCGTTCCACTACTTGAATCGACCGGGAGAGCGGTGATGGATTCGGCAAAGCCGCAGTAGGTTTCCGGGGAGCCATCGGGGGTCAAGGTCAGGCTCAGGTTGGCGAGATCGTTGTCACCTCCGAAGAGTTCGGTGAAATACAGTGTGGGCACGGGCTGATCGCTGGCCTCGATCGTCACGGTGGTCGTGCTGGGGTCGCCGATCGACGCACCACTGACTCCGCTCAGCGCGGCCGTAAAGTCTTCGGAACCCTCAGGGTCACTGTCGTCGCTGATCGACACGTCGAAATACTTGTCCGTCGAGTCGCCATCCAACCAGTTCAAGGTGCCGGACGTCGCGATATAATCCGATCCCGCGGTGGCTGTTCCATTGGCCGTGTCGTAATCGACGCTCGCTGCTCCCAACGAGCCAACCATGCGACTCACATAGATGCGGGCGTTAACACCGTCCTCCGCCACGCTGTAGGTCGCCGACTTGAACTTGAGCTTGCCCGGGGAAATACACCCGCCCGCTGCCGACAGATCGCTTTCGGAGAAGCCGGCAGGCTCTCCGCTGCCCTCGGACAGGCCAGCCACCCCGTCGGGCACCGCGATGCCGAGGTAGCTGAGCACAATCGTCCCGTCGAAGTGCATTTCGACTTGGAACGTGTTCGAGTCGGGACTCAAGTACTGCGGAACATTCTGCCACGTCACGACAGCTCGGTCTGAAAGCTGCTGCCAGCTGACCACACCCGCCAAATCCGGACTCAGGTCATCGAAGAGTGCCGAAATCCGCGGCAAGTCGAAATGAGCCGTGAGTGATTCAGTGTACTCGGTATCGCCGCTGGTAAACGTGATGTAACCGTTGCTGCCGACATAGAACGTGGAGTAGCTGGTGCCGTAGAGTTCTACCGTTGCCCCGCTCAGGGTTACTGCCTCGGAGTCATCGTCCCCGAGGAATAGTTGCGTTCCACTACTTGGATCGACCGGAAGATCGGTAATGGCCTCGCTGGAACCGCAGTAGGTATCCGGGGAACCGTCGGGAGTCAGAGTCAGGCTCAGGTTGGCGAGATCGTTTTCGGTAACGAAAAGTTCCGTGAAGAGGTCGGGGGTGTCGGGCGTGGTAAACGTGTAGCAGGCTCCGCCGTTGTCATCGGTACTGCTGTTGGAGGCCTCGTCCTCGGCGTCCACGGCGTAGTAGTACGCGGTGTTATCCGTCAGTCCGGCAAGGTCGACGGAGTGCGTGGTGTCGCTGCCGCTCCCGGATACGCTCTGCGTCAGGGAAGCACAGCTCGAACCGAAACGCACCGCAGCGTTGGTGGCCTCGTCGGTATCGAAGCTCACCGTCGCGCCGTGCGCCTCGAGGTTGGAAGTCTGGACGTTGGAGATGATTGGTGAAGTACAATCGACGGTCGCGGCGGCCGTGACGGTCACGTTCGTACCACCCTCGCCGTCATCTGCATCGACGTAAGTCGCGGTGACGGTGTCGCCGTCGGCGACTTGCAGAACGCTGCCACTGTCCGTGACGTTCAACGAGATCGATCCCTGGAAGAGCGCGGTCGCTTCGCCTGTCTCGGTGAGCAGGACACTCTCGCCAGCCGGTTCGGAACTGGAGTCGATTCCGATGGTCGTCGTCTGGACCGTCGAGTCGTCGGTATTCAGGTCGCAGTCGATCACGGTCATCGTGACCGAGGCATCGCACGCGTACTTCGACTGCTCCAGGCTGATGACGCCGCTCGATGTGCACGACACCAGGAGGGGCGAGGCGGCAAGAGAGAAGCTCTGCGGACCCTGGGGAACGGCGAATCCGTAGACCTCTACCCGCCACACGCCGGGCTCGGGTCCGGTGACCCTGACCTGCTCGATATTGTCGACTCGATTGGCCTGGGTCTGCACAGCTGCAGCACTGGGCGCAGTGGGCTCGAGTGTCCAGGGATAATGTGTCGTGCCCGAGGGGCTGATGACCCGGATGTCCAGATCGTTCACCAGCGCCGGATCGACGTTGGGTGTGCCGGGTACGTCATCCCACGCCAGGGTTACCTTGAGTTCGGAGTCGCTGACGCCGACCGGCACCTGCACCACGAAAGTCTCACCCTGGCTGACCTGGTCTTCGAAGAAGTTCCCGCTTCGCATGAAATCGACGGTCTGCTGCGCGCGAACGGACCCGTAGCCAAATTGGTGGTCGGGTCCGGCGTTCCCCAGGTCGACGGCATTGTGGGCGAACAGCACCTTCAGCGTGGAGTTCCGCGGGTCGGGCTCGGTGGGAAAATTTGCCCGGAAATCCTGGAGAATCAGAGAACTCAGGCCAGCCACAGTCGGTGCGGCCATTGAGGTACCACACATGCTGGTGTAATCGCTGTCACCCGACGAGCTAGGCGAGGTCACACCGAAATCATCATTGCCCTGACAACCCGGCGCCGATATGTCGGGCTTCATCCGGCCGTCATCGACTGGACCCCAGCTGCTGAAGGAAGTCATCGTGTCGTCGTTGGAGTTGAGGGCACCCACCGTGATGTGATTCTTCGCCCCGGCGGGTGGCGCGGTGCTGTAGTAGTCGCCGTAGCCTTCGATGTCGCAGGTGCTGCCCTGCCGCTCGTTGCCGTTGGCCCAGATGACCCGGAAAGGCGCGCCGAGGGAGCCGCCGACGATCGAATCGATCAGGGCGGAAGTCACGCCGTAATCGCCCTGGATCGAGCAGGGAAATCCATTCGGCTCCGTATTGGTGCCGATCGAATTGTTGCTGATGTCGGCTCCCCGGGTATTGATCGCCTCGTTGTAGTCAGAGTTGATGTCACCGGGGTTCGAGTAGAGGAAGATTTCGCTTCCGTCGTACTGAAAGCCGTAGGAGACCAGGCTGACGTTGGGCGCCATGCCCTTGTACGTGCCGCCACTCGCCGTTCCATCACCTCCGATGGTTCCGGCTACGTGTGTGGCATGGTCCTCGGGCCCGCTGCTGTCGTGAACAGTCAGCCGTCCGCTGAAGTCGACGTGTGTCGAGCGCGCGGTTCCCCCGTCGTAGACCATCACCATGACGCCCGTGCCGTCGAGATCGTAGGGTGCCGCCTGCAGGGTATTCGCCTCGCTGATGACTCGGTTGCTGTCATTGATGACGCTCATGGGCGGCAGGGGCCACTCGACCCACATGACAGCATCCTCGGCGATCAATGCCGGGAGCTGGCTCTGCTTCAGCGTGACGACCAGCCCGTTGATCACCGGCATTCTGGCGACCGTGGTCGCATCGTTGGCTTTCGCGACACCCGAGCCTTCGACTTCCAGGTCTACATCCTGGTGGAAGAGAACGTACACAGCCACGACGAGGTCATCGGGGTACTTCCTGTCGATGACGGCGTACTCGGGGATCTCGAGTGCCGTCACGGCGGGGTGGGCCTTCCATGCAGACTGGATGGGGAGGACGGCCGCCTGACCGGCAGCCGCGGACAGCTGTGCGACAGCCGACTGGCCCGCCGCAACCTTGGCAAAGAACGCGCGATTGCCCAGATAACTCAAGAGGGCGAGGCCGGACTCGCCCAGTTCCTCCTTCGACTCGGCTTTCACGGGACTGGGAAACTGGACCACGACGTGGCGCGCTTCGACGGGGTCCGCGAGTTGCGAGATAGCGCTCCGGAGCGTCGGTGCCGAAAACGACTTCGTATCGACCGGACCGGACCGGAAGTGGATGACCGACTGCTCGGGATTCGCGTTCGCCGGGTGAGCCATCCCGGCTGCGCTCAGAAGGAGAATTGCGCAGGCGGAGACGCTGCGACCGAAAAGGCGATCGAACACGGTTCCCTCATTCCGTCGATTTGTGAGGCGACAATGCGACCAGGAATGAGCCAAAAACAGAATTCTCCTATAGATCCAGCGCCTTACGGTCAGATTCCCTTCCATCTTGAGAGGTACGTGCAGGCACAGGACATCCTCGCTTGGCCGCGGCCCAGCGATGCCTCTAGCATAGGCAATGTCAGCGCCAAACCGAGCTGACGAGCGGGTTTCCTTGAAATTGCCCGTATAAGAGCCTGTTCCCCTCCTCCGCGTGGATTTGACAGCGTTTCTAACCATCGGACGTCGCGAAAACGCAGTCCGAACTCTCGATCTCCGGACGCCGTGCTCCAGTCCCAGCGGCACGTGGCGAAACCCATCGAAGAGCCGGTCGAAGTGCGAGAAATAGGATTCACCGGAATTCTGTGCTTCCCTGTCGCAGTTTCAGAGGGGTCTCTCCAGCGTGGAGTCTGTGATTCTCACGGCCGTCGCGGGGCTGCTCACGGTGCTGGCCACTCGCAACTCTCCCGGCGCTGGCCCGGTCGGGCCTCACGTGAAGGATTGGCGGTTCCGAGGGACGACACGAGTGGCGGCCGGCGCGATCGCGGCGCTTGGAATCGGTACCGCGTGCAACGACGGGAAACAGGCTGAGCCAGACACGGCCTCGGCGACCGCAGACCCGGCGGAAATCGAGGAGCTGGAACGGCTCGCCGTACTGGGGTACGTGAGCGGCTCCGTCCCCGCCACTTCCGACAGCGGTGTCACCTTGCACGACCGGGAACGCGCCAGCCAGGGATTGAACCTGGTGCTGTCGGCCCACGCACCGGGTGCCACCCTGATAGACATGGACGGCAACGTGTTACACGAGTGGCAGGCGAGCTTCCGGCAGGTGTGGCCCAGGCGAAAAGTCCTGAAGCGCTTCCGTAACGCGAACTGGTTTCGCAGGGCGCATCTCTTCCCGAATGGAGATCTGATTGGAATCTGGGCACACAGCGCGGGGATCCTGAAGCTCGACCGGGATTCCAACATCCTCTGGTCCAGCACGGTCCCAGCTCATCATGACCTCGAGGTCATGCCCGACGGCGACATCTACGTGCTCACTGTAAAGAACCACATCGTCCCGCGGGTGCATCCCCGGAAACCGCTGCGCGAAGACTTCATCACGGTCCTCGATCCGGACGGCAGGGTCAAGCGCAGCACCTCGCTGCTGGAGGCCTTCGAAAACAGCAAGGCCTACCGGTTTCTCTGGATGCTGCACCCTCAGAAGACCGGGATCGCCTTCCACGCGAATACGATCTCTGTGCTCGATGGCGGGCTAGTGGAGCAAATGCCTGAGTTCGGGCGGGGTCGCGTCCTCACGTCGATGCGGGCCATGGATACCATCGCGGTCATCGATCTCGACGGCCCGGAGGTGGTCTGGGCACACAAGGGTGGGTTTGTGGAGCAGCACGATCCGCAGATCTTGACCGACGGAAGTCTGCTCTTGTTTGACAATAAGGACGGATTCGAGCGCTCGAGCGTCGAGGCATACGACCCGAGCAACATGAGCCTGCGCTGGGCCTACCGCGGCACGCCCGAGCATCCCTTCTACTCCGAGCACAGCGGGGTGGCCCAGCGGCTCGCAAACGGCAACACCTTGATCACCGAATCTGCCAACGGGCGTGCCTTCGAGGTGACCGCCGAGGGCGCGATTGTGTGGGAGTACTACAACCCGAACAAAGCAGGACAGGACGACGAGCTGCGTGCGACGCTCCACGAAGTGCAACGCTTGCCGCCGGACTTCGACCTCTCTTGGCTCACCACTGGGGCGAAGTGAGCTGAGCGCTCCTCGCTGGGGCCCGCCGGAGATTCGACGGTATGGCTGCACGGTGCTTCCCGCCCGCTCGATACGCGCAGCGCTTGAAATCCTCCAACACTTAGAACTCTTCCTTTTCACAACTGCCCTTTTACTGGATTCCGTTACGGTTAGGGGAAGAGAGAAACCCGAGGAAAGCAATGCCGGTCAGCGAACTCATTTCAGCGCAAAGGATCCAACGGCGGGTCGGTGAACTGGGCAGCCTCATCACGGCTGACTACGCGGGGGTCGGGAAGCTGGTTGTCATAGGCGTGCTGAAAGGGGCCTTCATGTTCACAGCCGATCTCGTGCGCTCGCTGCAAGTCCCCTGCAGTATCGAATTCATCCGGGCAACGAGCTATGGCAACGAAATGCAGTCGTCTGGGGAGGTCACGATCACACACCAACCGGACATCGCAGGCCAGGAAGTCCTTCTCGTCGAGGATCTCATAGACACAGGCCTAACAGTCAACACGATCGTAGAGGAATTCTGGAAGCTTGGGCCTGCCTCCCTGAAGGTCTGCGCCCTGCTCGACAAACCGTCCGCGAGAAAATATCCCGCTGAAGCCGACTACTTCGGCTTTGAAATACCGGACACTTTCGTCGTCGGTTACGGCATCGACCACGCGGAACGCTTCAGGGAGCTCCCGTTCATCGGGACCGTGGACTGAGGGAACTCCGTATCGCGGGACCGATCCCCTCCCCCTCGCTGGGAGCGACCGGCTAGTCCTTGGGCAGGCCCAGGATTCGCTCCGCGATGATATTGCGCTGGATATTCGGCGCTCCACCGCCGATTACGCTGCCGTGCATGGCCAGCGACTGAAACTGGGTGGCGCCCGCAAGTTGGCCCTTACTGCCCAGCAGGGTCATCGCGAGATCCGCCATGTCGAGCGCAAGTTGGTTCGAGATCACCTTGTTGACGGAGGTCTCGCTCGAGGGGTGCTGCCCGTTGAGCTGCCTGGTCAGGTAGCGCATCCCGTTGAGGCGCATTGCCGAGATTCTCGTCTCGAAGCCCGCGATCTGGCCGCGCACCAACGAGTCCTCCAGTGCCGGGCGTCCGTTCTTGCACGCGCCGCGCGCCAACTCCTTCAGCGCCTCGAGTTCGCGCTCCTTGCTCGTGGATTCCGAGATGCCGGAACGCTCGTTGGCAAGCGCCCCCATGACTACCCGCCATCCCTCTCCCTCGGCACCGAGCCGGTTTTCTAGCGGAACCCGGACGTCGTTGAAAAAAGTCTGGTTGAAGCTGTGGTGTCCCACGAGACTGCGGATCGGGCGCACCTCGATCCCGGGCGTGTCCATCGGCACCAACAAACAGGTCATACCGCCGTAGCGCGACTCGCGCGTCTCATCCTCCGTCGTCGTGCGTACCAGGAGGAAGATGTTCTCTGAGACGTGTGCGGCAGTCGTCCAGATCTTGGAGCCGTTGACGACATAATGATCGTCCTCGAGTACCGCTCGCGTCGTGATCGAAGCGAGGTCGCTCCCGGTGTCCGGCTCCGAGTAGCCCGTGCACCAGGAGCTCCGTGCGTTCAGCAGGTCGGGCAGGAAGCGCTGCTTCTGCTCCTCGGTTCCGTGGCGGATCAGCGCCGGTCCCACCCATTGGAGACCCATGAAATCGCTCCCGAGAGGAGGCGCCTTGGCCGCCGACATTTCCTCCTTGAGAATGAACTGCTCGAGCAGGCTGCCGCCGCCGCCGCCCTCTTCCTTGGGCCAGGCGAAGCCAATCCAGTGCTTCTCGGCGAGCTTGCGATTCCAGGTGTCGAGCACCGCCTGGTCGCGCCCGCTGTAGGCGTCGAACTTCTCGGGCTTGTTTTCCGCGATGAACTTCCGCACCTCGGCGCGAAAGGACTCCTCCTCGGGTCCAAAGTTGAAGTCCATCAGATCCCTCCGAAGGTCGCAACGCGATCGTAGTGGTAGCCCTCGTTGCCGTACATGGGGCGCGCCCACTTGGATCGCTTGAGATAAAGCTGGATATCGTATTCCTCGGTGTAACCCACAGCCCCGTGGAGCTGGATCCCCGTGACACCGATGCGCGTGAAGGCTTCGCTCGCAAAACCCTTCGCCTTCGACGCCGACCGGGCAACCTCCGCCGGGCTCGCATCGAGAGCCCAGGCGGCATGGTAGAGGAGCGACTTCATCGACTCGATGTCGACGTAGCCCTCGGCGAGCGGGTGTTTCACCCCCTGGAAGCGTCCGATCGGGGAGCCGAACTGGACGCGTTCCTTCGCATACTGCACGGTGAGGGCGTGCGCGGCCTCGGAGGCGCCGATCATCTCGGCGGTGATGGCAATCGCACCCCGGTCGAGAAGCTGCGCAATGGCCCCAGCCGCTGCACCGGGGCGGCCGAGGATCGCCTCGGTATCGACCCGCACACCGTCGAGCCTCAGGGTTGCAAGCCGCTTGGTGCGGTCGAGGGTGCGGACGTCCTCGATCGAAACGCCGGCCGCGGGAATCTCGACAAGCGCCAGTCCGAGATCGGAATCCCCGTCTCCGGTGCGGAATGCAACCACGGCGAGGTTCGCCTGGGCACCATCCGGGACGCAGCACTTTTCACCCCGTAACACGAACCCGTCTCCGTCGGGTTCGCCGCGCAGCTGGATCCCGTCTGGACCCAACCGGTCGCCTTCCTCGATCAATGCGAGAGTTCCAATACAGGAACCGTCGGCGATCCGGGAAAGCCATCGCTCCTTCTGTGTGTCGTCACCCGACTCCAGGATCGCGGACGCCGCGAGCACCGAGGAGATCAGCGGTGCGGGGAACAGGGTCCGGCCCGTCTCCTCGAGCAGAACGACGAGTTCTTCCCATCCGAGGCCTGCCCCCCCGTAGCGCTCGGGAATCACCAGGCCGAGCCAGCCGAGCTCGCCGAGCTGCTTCCACTGCTCGCTCGCATAGCCGTCCGGCGTCTCGGCGATGCGGCGCACCTCGTCGATCGGGCATTGTTCATCGAGAAACTTGCGCACCTCTCGTCGCAGGAGTTCCTGCTCCTCTGTGAAGCCAAAATTCATCTCGTTCTCCGTCTCATGCAATCACTTTCCCCGGGTTTCCCGCGGCTCCACGCGCGCACCGATCCCGCCCGGAACCGGAAGCTGACCGCAGCGGCGGGAAAGGACCCCGAAACCCGTTGGAGAGCTCTACTTGCCCTTCTTGGCGGCCTTCTTGAGCTTCTTTTCCTTCGGCGTCAGCTTGGGCTTGTTCTTCTTGTCGGTACGCTTCTTGTCTTGGGACTTCGTCATGGCGCAAGGATACCGCGTTTTCCCGGAGTTCCCGGGCTAAGGGACGATCACTCTCGGGATTACATCACGGGTTTCGAATGGACGCATCGTCCCGCTGAACCGGATGCGGTGGGAGTGACAGGAGATGGCGACGTCGGCCATGTCCCGTTTCGGGAACCTGATTCCCTCCCGGCCTCTATCGTGACGGGGCCTCTCTTCGTCAGACCCTGCGAAAATACAGCTTGAACGCTCTGTCTTCCCTGAATCCGTTCCCTGGTGTCCACCGGATCCTCAGCCCCAGACAGACGCTCAGCGGACGGGTTCTTCGCGTCGTTGCTCAATTGCGGGACCCCATGAAGATTCGGAGCACGTACCAGAACATCAGGGCTACCGAAGCGAAGAGTTGCAGGGCCCCCGCCACGTAGCGGTCCTCGGGATATCGGTTGAGCACGTTCGAGGTGTCATAAAGAATCGCGGCTCCCGCCACACCGACCATGGCCACCGAAAACCAGGTCCCCAGGCTGAAGCCAAAGAGCACAGCACTCACGATTGCCACCAATGCCAGAATCATCGCCCATCGCAAGATCCCGCCCAGAAAGGAAAAGTCCTTGCGGGTGGTGAAGGCCACGGCGGTCAGCCCCCCGAAGCCAAGCAGGGTGACCAAAGCCGCGCTCGTGATCACACCGGGAGCGACCTGGTTCGCCATGTAGAGCAGAGGCACGAAGATGATGGCCTCGGCCACGACGAAACCGGCGAGCGCCGCATACTGGGCTCCGAGAGATTCGGAGCTGCTGGCCACACGGCTGGCGATCCAACTCACCACCATGAAGCCCCCCAGGACCAGCAACCAGGAGCCGGAAAGCAGCACGCTCGCGATCTGCTCCGCAATCCCCGTACTGAAGAGCCAGAGTTCGAGCAGCGTGAAGGCGACGATGGCGCCCAGCAGGTGGTTGTAGGTACGCGTGATGAAGGCGGCCCGCGTTTCGACAGGCCGGGTTCCGACCGGTGTGTAGGCTCTCGCCACAAATTGATCTGACTGGCTCATTTCTTCCTCCGTGCTTGTATCCCGACTCGAAGTCAAGATAGCCTGGGTCCAAGAGTCGGTCGGCTACCGCGAGTTCCAGGAAATCTGCCTGCCGCCTAACGCACTGGACTCCTTGCTGCCGGCGGTGCCTTGCTGCCTGGATTGAAACGCCTCAACCCTTCTGATTGTAGCCCAGCTTCGTGCCGGCAAAGCCCAGCCGGTCCGCTACAGCGCCTGGCTAGGCGGCTTGCCCTTGGAATATGCAGGCGGGGTGGAAAGAATACCGAGTTGACACGCTGCCGTGAGATTGTCGGAGAGGCCACGCTGGCGGGCGACCTTCCCGTCTTTCAACTGCAGAAGAATGACCTCATCGTATACGACCCGCTTGCCGGAGGGTGGAAACACCCAGCCGACCATTCTGGGCAGGCGATTCGAATGGTCGTGCCAGCTCTGCCTGTATCAGCGCGCTGTTCCGGCCCCATTGGAACCCAGCCCGCTTTTTGGTCCCTGCCGGAACACCGCTTGGCCTTCCCGTGTTTCTGCTCGGCAGATTATTCGCCCATGGGGGCCGCATACACTCCCCGGCCTAGATTCGACAGGATGTCGACCGTGTACACGTCGAGTCACCCTGCTTCGCCCGCCAGGAGCGGATCCGGACGTGTCGCACCGAGAGCATCCGTTCGATCGCTTGCCACCCCGGCGCCATGGGCCGACCAGGGCGTGATAGGCTCGGCATCGTTCCGGAACGGAAGAACCCGCACGTGCGCTTCCACCGCCATCTCGTCGAATCGTTGCTACTGGGTGCGGTTCTCTGCTCCGGCTGCGCGAAAGCCGCGGAACGCACCGGCACCGAAGGGTCCACGTGCCTGGCGGCGGCCAGCGAATTCTCCGAGATCCGCGTCTGGACCCCCGGGCGTTGGAATCGTCTCGTGGGTCCCCTGCGCTTCGGGGAGGTGCTGACCCCAGCGGGCGGAGCGCACCGCTTTGGCTACCGGCGCTTTGGCAATCCCGAGGCCGATCCGCTCGTCCTGCTGATCGGTCACGGTGCCGTGATGTTGTCGTGGGATCCGGCGATGCTCGTGGACTTCGCGCGTTGCTTCGACGTGTACACGATCGACAACCTCGGCTTCGGTCATTCGCGTTTTGTGGATGGGGCCGAGACGAAGCTCGCGGCGATGACCTTCGAGGACATGGCAGATTTCGTCGCGGGTGCGGTGGAGGGCATCGAGTCCCTGGGAGATCGGCGCCCGCACGGTCTCGGGTGGGCCATGGGAGCAAAGGTGCTCTTCCTGGCTGCAGAACGACACCCGCACCGTTTCGGAACACTCGTGAACGCCGGCGGATGGATCTCGAAACCCGTGGGTACGGGGCCCAATCCCTGTGCCGTGGAATCACTCGAAGTGTCCAATCCCTGGGTGGTCGCCAGCACCACATTCCGCGTGTCTCCTTCGCAATGGGGCTGGCGCAAGGCGCTGCACGCCTTCCGCGGCCAGCTTGGAATGATGGCACGCACGAGCGCTGCCTATCTCGCGACCTGGGACGACAGAGAGGCCTGGCCAACGCCCGTGCAGCGTCGAGAGCAGGCCCGTGCCTCGGCATCGGCCTACGCGAACGACCTGAGACGGATTCAGAATCCCGCCCTCGTCGCCTATGGGCGCCAGGACGACAGGAACTTTCCCTTCCCCGGTCAACCCGGGGCCGCCTGTGCCCACGGCGCCGCCCCCCCGGCGCGCTGTTCGGCGGGTCGTGAGTGCTGGTGGGGGCTCGGACCGCTCGACGATTACGAAAGCGCGCGGGATCTGCTCGAAAACGCCGAGCGGGTCTGCCTGAAAGGTTTCGAGGGGGCCCACGGCTTCCCCTCGCAGAGCCAGTCGAGCTTCATTCCCGCCGTCGTCGATTTCGTTTCAGGTGCGGAGCCGACTGCCTGTGAAGAGGCGGTTTTGCAACCCGCGCGATCTCAGGGTCCCTGACACAAAGTCTCCACCCGCTCGCAGAAACCACCCCGCGTCCTGCTCTGGGTCTCCAGCGTGATTTTCACCCTGATCTGCGGGTACTTCTTGGCCGCCTTCTTCGTCGACGACACTGGTATGTCTTCGTGGCTGCGGCGTTCGATCTTCTGGGTCGATCTGCCAAAGCGAGGTCTGTTCCAGACGATCAGCTCGGCGCGCCTGCTCTCCTGAGGCGCTACGCACCTGTCTTTAGCAAGCTCGCGTCCGCTTGAGCCGCCGGGCTGGCTCTTTGCCCCGTCTCCGACGAGCAAGTTGACGAGCCGGATAACGGCCCGCCAGTCATTCTCCGGTAGCAGCATGATCTGCTGAAACTTCTTCCAGAGCCGCCGGGTCTCGGGATCTTTCTTGGCCCGCCCAAGAACGACTTGTCATAGCGCCCTGTTACCGGACATGATGCCGAAAACACGGCTTGATTCGCCCATTCGCTCGTCTAGGCGCGGGCGGATAGGCCGCCAGAGGGAGGGCATGGACCGCACGCGGTTGGAAGTCACGACTGCGGAGGTGCCGGGCCAGCAGACGCACTACGGGAACGTGTTCCCACTGGCGTATCTCTGCACCAGCGAGCGGGCGTCCCCGGCCGATGCCGTCGACTGGGCGCGCAAGCATGCGGTCGAGCTGATTACACAGGCCGCCGAATATGGCGCAGTGTTCTTTCGAGGTTTTCCGCTGGTCACTCCCGATGACTTCGACGCCTTCGTCGCGGCCTTCGAGCTGCCCTGCTTCAGCTACGAAACCTCGCTCTCCAACGCCGTGCGCGTCAACTACACCCCCCGCGTCTTCTCCGCCAATGAGGCGCCGCCGGAGGTGGACATCAACCTGCATCACGAGATGGCACAGACGCCCATCGCGCCGAGCATGCTTTTTTTCTTTTGTGACACCGCCCCGGAGGCCGGTGGCGCGTCATCCCTCTGCCGCTCCGACGCGCTCTGGGACGAGCTCTCCGAGCAGTCGCCCGCGTTCTCCCGCGCCTGCCAGGAGAGGGGGCTGAAGTACACCCACAGCATGCCGGCCGAGGAAGACCCGCTTTCGGGAATGGGCCGCAGCTGGAAGAGCACGTTCAGTGTCGAGACCCGCGACGCCGCCGAGACTCGCATGGCCGAGCTCGGCTACACCTGGCAATGGCTCGAAAACGACTGCCTGCGAGCCACGACTCCGGTGCTCCCCGCGGTGCGCGAACTCGACAGCGGACGGCGCGCCTTCTTCAATCAGCTCATCGCCGCCTTCACCGGCTGGAAGGACAGCCGCAACGACCCCTCGCGGGCGATCACCTTCGGCGATGGCTCGCCGATGGACGACGAGGGCGCCCGGCTCGCCGTCGCTCTCGCCGAGGCTCTTAGCTTCGACGTCCCGTGGCGGCCGGGTGACGTCGCCCTGATCGACAACTACGTGGTCATGCACGGCCGCCGCACCTTCCGTGGCACGCGCAGGGTGCTGGCCTCGTTTGTCGCCGGCCGCACCCCTCAAGCGACCTGACTCCGAGCATAGGAAGTTCGAGCTGTGTCTTGCCTGGGTCCGATCAGCAGGCATTCTACCCAATAGAAAACTCGAACCTCCTACCTGCTCCGTCGCACCCGGCTCCCCAGAAACTCCCAATTTTGGCGGAAGACACCCAAAATATCCTCTCTTGACAATCGCGCCGAAATACCGTGCCGAGGGGACGGCAACGACGGGGATCAAGATCAGAGACATCCTCGTTGCGCGGTCAGCTCACGCCAACATACCGGAGGCGGCTCGGGCAACAGCATCAGGATCAGCATGCCCCTTGCCAGGACGTCGAAAATCTCGTTTGCAAACCCAGCCCACACAGCCCCCAGCGAATGCGGGAATAACTTGCCGTATCGTGGGCGTATCCGCGTGCGTAGCCGTCCGTTCCGAGAGGGATCGGTTTCGAAGGCTGCACACTCGGCCCCAACAGCGCCGTGCCTGCTGCAGTACCGCTGATGCCATGCAAAACATCGCGGTGGGGAGGCGGGAAGAATGTGCCGCACCCTACAATCCGGTTCGCGATGGCTCTGCTCGGGAAGTGGATGGGTAGTAGGGCGGAGGAGAGGGCATGAGCGAGGCGAAGATCACGTTGGTCGGCGCGGGTGGATTGTCGTTCGGACCCACGATGGTAAACGACGTCATCCACACGCCCGAGCTCGCCGGCAGCCGGTTGGTGCTCCACGACATCGACGCGACGCGGCTGGCGCGAGCCTACCGTTTCGCCGCTCGACTCAACGCAGCAAACGGGTCTCCCATCCTGCTCGAGCAGGTCACCGACCCGAGCGAAGCGCTCGATGGGGCAGATTTCTGTATCTCCAGCGCAGAGCACGGTCGATTCCGTTACTGGCGACAGGACTACGCAATTCCGCGTCGCCATGGCGCCACCCAGGTCAACGGCGAAAACGGGGGGCCGGGGGCGGTATTCCACTCTCTGAGGAGCATCAAGAACACGCTGAGCATCTGCGCCAACATCGAGAAGCACTGCCCCAATGCATTCCTGGTCAACCTCTCCAACCCGATGAGTCGCGTGACACTTGCCATCAACGAGGGAACCAACGTGCGCAATGTCGGCATGTGTCACGAGATGCCAATTGGCATCGTGCGCCTGGCGCGGTTGCTGCGCGTGCGTCCCGCTCGGATCGAGGCCAGAGCCTCGGGCATCAATCACTTCACGTTTTTCACCGAAATGGTGGACCGGCACACGGGCGAAGACCTGCTGCCGCGGGTTCGAGCACTCTTCAACCGGAGAGTCTTCGACTTCGGCCCGATCCTCACCCGCCTCGCCGCAGCGACCGAATCCCGACCAGTCCTGGCCATGCTGGCCGACCAGCTATATGCACCGCTCGTGGCCCATATGATTCGGGCCTACGGGCTGGTTCCGTGCTCGGTCGACAGCCACATCGGCGAGTACCTGCCATTCGCCCACAAAATCGGCGGCCATCACCCCGCCCACGTCGACCAGTTCGCACGGATCGACAAGGTGTTCGAACGGCTCACGGGCTGGCTTGCCGTGACGAGAATCCCGGTGCCCGTACAGCGGATGGGCCACAGCCTCGAGGAGGTCGTGCCGATCATCGCTTCACTGTGGACGGGGGCACGCCGGCGGATCATGGCAGTGAACGTCCCCAACCGGGGTTTCCTGCCCAACGTCGCCGACGGAGCGATCGTCGAAGTAGGTGCGGAGGTGGACGGCGACGGTATTCACCCCGACACCATGCCGCGGGTCGCCGAACCGATCGCCGGACACATCGCCACCCAGGTGGCGCTCCAGAACCTGATCGTGCGGGCCGCATTGACCGGTGACCGTGACCTCGCGCTTCGCGCGGTGATCGAAGACCCGGCATCACCTCTCGACGAAGGCGCATGTCGCGCACTTTTCGACGAACTCGCTGGCCTCCAGGCGACCGACTTGCCATTTGGCTAGACCCCGAAGGGCTACTCGGCGCCGGGCGTCTCGCGCGGAGCCACGGGTATTCCGTGCCTCGCGATCCTGACCGCTGCTCGGGTCTCCGTGCGAAACTGCTCAACGGTCAGCGAGTCGGCGAAGACAAAGGCCACGAACCACTCGATGAAAATCGAATAGAGCGTAAGCGCGGCCCGGCCGGGTTCAATGTATTGCGCGATCACCCGCTTCTTGTACCGCTCACTGAACAACGAGAGCAACTATTGCCTCATAATCAGCTCGCGGTCGAAAAAGCGTTGCCCGATGCCTTCGAGGCCGAGCCTCGATACGGCCAGCGGTTTCGATCAGAATGTGTACGGCAGATAGACAGACGTGGTATTTTCGGAACGACGGCTTCTCGGCCGCAGCGAATTCGTGCAAGGAGACCCACCAATGGGAAAGTACCCCCGTCAAGAAATCCTCGATGCCTTCGACGCCTACAACGCTGCACGCGAACACGCACTCGAGACCGGTGACTGGTCGCGATGGGTCGACTGTTTCCGGGAAGACGCGCACTACATCGAACACGCCTATGGCGAGTTCCATGGTCGCGAGGCCATCCGCGAGTGGATCACCAAGGCGATCAAGCCCTTTCCGACCATGATCTTTCCGATCGACTGGTGGGCGTTCGACGAGGAGAACGGCGCGATCGTGCTCCAGGTTCAGAACTGCCTGCCCCATCCGACCGATCCCACGGGCGAGGTCTTTCAGTTTCCCAATTGGACCCGGCTCGTCTACGGCGGCGACGGCCTCTGGGCCAGCGAAGAGGACGTCTACAACCCGGAGCGCGATGCACCGAGAGTCGTGGGGGCCTGGCTCGAGGCAGGCGGCAAGTTCGCGAGTGAGGAGTTCATCACGGAGGCGGAGTTCACCGAGGACACGAAGAAGGCCGGCGGGTAGGAAAGCGAGGGGGAGGAACGTGAGCCGCTTGATCGATTCGATTTCCGGTTGGGCCATCTGGCTGTCCATGCTGCGTCCGGTGCAGTTCATCGACGCGCTTCGCCGTCTCCGCGTCGACCCAGAGGACAGCCAGCAAGGCGTGCGGCTCTTCTACGCGGCAGGAGGAAATGACGACGCACGAGCCCTTGCGCTGATGAAGGCGAGCCCAGAAGGCCAGCGAATCCTCGATGCACGCGAGCCACTCGTCTTCGGAGCCGAAGACCGCGCACACCTGCGTGCAATGCGTCCAGGCAGCCTCGGGCATGCGCTGGCCGTCTTCTACGACGAGGAAGACATCTCCTGGGAGGGACTGACGGGCGCAACCGAAGGCTTGATGCCAGAACCCCGAGATGCCGAGCACGGCTTTTTTCGAGATCGCAGCCGCGCCGTTCACGACGTCCTGCATGTGTTGACGGGCTACGGCCGCGACTATCTCGGCGAGGCTGTGCTGCACGGCTTCACCTACGCGCAGTACGGCAACCACGCCTACGGATTCCTCGGGGCCTTGACTTGCCTGGGCCTCTGCTTCGTGGGGCGCCGAGACGCGCCGGGCCTGTTCATCGATGCCTGTCGCCGGGGCCACAGAGCAGACTCGCTCCTGGCCGTAGACTGGGCGGCCGCATTGGACGAACCGGTCGAAGAGCTACGGGCACGCTTCCAAATCGGCCCACCGCCGGCCTACGTTCCGCTGGATTCCTCGCTGCTCGCCGCCAAGAATGGGCTCGCTTCCACTCACTGAGTAATCCAGAACCGCTTCGGGTCCCGGGGGCTACACCCTACTCCGTCCGCCCGAACCCCTCGACCAGGGCTCACCAGATTTCCGGGTCTCCCTCCTCGGGTTCATCGGAGTAGATCGCCTCTCCTTCCCGCATGCTCCGATACTTCTCGACTGGCAATTCTGGAATCCAAACGCAGAGGCCCATGATCCAACAATTGTCAAACCTCTCGTCGATTCGCCTCCGATTGCCGCCCATCACCGAGTTCACCGGCAATGTGGTCGTGAAATCTCTGTGCTTCCTCCTCGCGTTCTCCAGACGCTATCCGACCGTGTCGATCACATTGGTGTGCAGGGTTTCTTCGATGTGGAAACCGTGACAGTAAAGCCCGCCTGTCTCTTCCACCCTGGTGTCGTGATCCTCTCTCACCCACCTCCATTGGACAGAATGTCTACTCCTCGGACCTAGCGACCACACAGCTTGAACTTCCCAAGCTCGACCAGACAGGAGTTCTCTCCTCGGGCTTCCCCCTGAACGCTGACCAACTAAATCTCACACTCTTCGACAAAGCACACGCGGCATCGCACGCAATCGGTTACTTCGGACTCTCGAAGCTGGGGGTCGCGCAGGCGTTCCGACGGTCGGTGCGGCAGACCACTCCATATCTTTCAGTTCTCCGCGTGGGACGAGGCCGTTCAAACCGCCGCCGAGACGGGCCCGATCACACCTTCGAGTGTCGCATCTGCAACTGACTGGAAATACGCGGCATTTCGGACTCCCGCCTCCCTCCCGCAGCGACCGGCCACAGCATTTTCGAAAAAGTTCGAAAAACCTGCACCCCCTGTGAAGTAGTTCACAGGGGACGAGGTCTGGATCTGCAAAAAATCACTCAGTGAGTGAGACAGAGCGCCAACGGCTGAGTGGGCGATTCAAGCAGGGTCGAATCGGATCGCCAGGAAAAGAAGAAAACACAATGATCGGTGGAAACAAACCGAACTCCAGGGGCCTTCGAGGCAGCGCTGAAGCTTTTCCCCTCAGATCTGGAACACCGCTCATAGCTCCGGATTCACAATCGCTGGGTGGACGGGCTCAAAAAGAAATATCGGTGAACGATCTCTGCTTACCACGCGTCCAACTCCAAGAATGCATCAGGCTCTTAGGTTCACTAACGATACACCCTCATGCATTGACAGGGAAAAACCAGAACGGGACGACATGTCTCTACAGAATCGCTGCCGTCCCAAACATGACACTAACTTCACCGTATGCTCGGAAGTTGGAGTCGGATCGCCACTCTCAGTCCTTTGGTATTGAAGTGTTTTTCAGCAAGCGAGAACAAGCATCTGATCGTTCTATTCCCGAACATTCGCAATCAGCATTCTCGACATATATCTTCTTAGGCGCGTTGATTCCTAACGCTGAAATCATCTCGTGGTTCCAGCGAAAATCTTGGCCAAAAGGACGGCCGCAGGCAGAGCGCGTCGTTAGCGAAAAGCAGACGGAGCCGGAGCTTCCCCCCCGAATGCCTCCCATTCACCACACATCCCACGAGCACGGGAACGTTCTTGTCACGACGGTTGTCGGGCTGTTTGCGCTGGTGGCCCTCGCGACGCTCGCCATCAATCAAACCATGGCCTACGAGGCGCAGGCCAAGCTGCAAAACGTGGTTGATGCCGCTGCCTTGGCCGGGATATCGGCGATTCGTGACGGTGGAGATCAGAGCATGGTCACCGCCCGCGCCCAGGCGGTAGGAGATGCGCACGACATCCGCGGCGCTACCTCGCTCGATGTCAAGTTGGCTGAATCGAGTATCGATACCGGTTGGTTCCATTTCGGGAGCGGCGGCTTTCTCGAAGAACCCACGGAAGATGCCGTTCCCGCGGTCCGCGTCGACGTCACGCTGGAGGGCAACCCCAGTTCCGACAACACTGGTGCCCTGAAGCTTTTCTTGAGTGGGGTGATGGAATCGCTCACGGGGTCGTCCGTGGCGCGGATCAAGAGCGACGCCATCGCCGTGGTTCGCCCGCGCGACTTCGTGATCCTCCAGGACATCACCTGGTCGTTCCGCGAGGAGTTCGAGTACGCCCGAGACGCCGATCTCGCCTTCGTGGAACTGCTTGCAAACCGCGATGGCGGACTCGGAGATCGGGTAGGTGTCGTGACCTTTGGGCGCGAAGCGTACAGGTCGCTCGATTTCGAGCCGGTCGCGAGCGAAGCCGAGAAGATCACCGACTACCTCACCTACGACATGGAGGTGTGTCAAGACACGAGCAGCCAGAGTGGCCCGGACGGGATCAACTGCCGGGGCACCGGGACCGCCGATGGGATCCATGCTGCCAGCGAGCTTTTCGAGGAATCGAGTTCCACGAGCGCAGACCGGGTACTCGTGCTGCTGACTGACGGGAGACCCTGTCACCTGGAACTCGGCTTGCCAGAGGCGGTCGAGGCCGGTGAAGCGCTTGCGCTCGATGCTGCGCAGGAGGCAGCAGACCTCGGAATCAACATCTTCGTCGTGGAGTTCGCCGAGGCCACGCCCGGAAACAACCATCTGTGCATGCAGCCGAACAGCGCCTTCAATCTGGCGCTTGCAGACGGATTCGGATTTGGTGTGACGACGGATGATCCGGCCGACCTGGAAGACAAACTCGCACAGGTCGCAAAAAAGATGCCGGCGCGCTTGGTGCACTAAAAGACCTTGCCCGACTGCGGTTCATTGGATCGCAGCGGCAGGATGCGCCGTTCCCTCACCGGGAGGGGGGGCGTGAGTAACTGAAGAATCAAATGGAGAAACAAAATGCTGAAGCGCTTCCTCAAGGAAGAGAGTGGAATGGAGATGGTCGAGTGGGCCATCGTCGGGATCCTGTTCGCCGTGGCTGGCGCTGCGGGCTGGGGTCTGCTGGCCACGCAAATGAGTTCCACACTCGGAACCGTCGAGTCCACTCTCGCGGGCAACTAGCCCACGTCTCGATACCCATGCTGAGACCGACACGAACAAGTGCGATTCCGCAGGCGCAGGATTCTTTCGCGGCACCTGCTCTTGCAAAGCCGACTCTGATCTCAGTCGGAACAGGCATCGCCATCGCCGGTCTCGTGTTGGCCGCCCCCCCCGCCGACCGGCTGCCCTCATTCCTGGGGGCAGCCGGTTACCTCCTACTCGCGATCGAGAGTGATGTGCGCTCGCTGAAGATCCCGAACTGGCTGAACGGTGCTGGCCTCGTCGTAGCCCTGGGGCTAGCCGGGTGGCTAGGCGGACTTTCGGGTTTCGGCACGGCGCTTGCCGGCGCTGGTGCAGCTCTCGCTGTCGGCTTCGTGCTCTTCGCGCTCGGCGTGATCGGAGCCGGGGACGCGAAGGGTGTCGCGGTACTTGGCGCACTATTCGGACTCTCAGCGCTACCGGGTGTGCTCTGGTGGACGGTGCTTGCCGCTGGAACACTCGGCATCGCGCTCATCCTTGCCCGCGGTGAGGCAATAAACTTTGCGCGCCGTTGGTGGCTCATGGCAACCGCGTTTCTAGTCACTCGAAAACTCTTCTACATCGCACCGAGCCGCGAGAGTGCTGCGGCCACAGGACTGCCCTTCGCGGTCGCGATGGGCCTCGGAACGGCTGCCAGTGGAGTGTGGGGGGTACCGTGGAGCGGATGAAACTCGCCAATCGCCGCGAACTCGGCTCGACGTATGTCGAGATGGTGATCGTACTTCCGTTGCTGCTGATCCTGTTGTTCGGGATCGCCGAATTCACCCGACTCTTCATCCAGGCCCAGATCGTCCACTGCGCGGCACGCGAGGCGACACGCGAAGCCACGCTGTTCCGACCCGACTGCGATGGCGCTAAAAACGCCGCGGAGAATGCAGCAGAAGACATCATCCAAGCGAATGCAATCACACGCGGCAGCTCGTTCGATGTGGACGTGGAGAATGCCTGTGATTCTGAAGAGCCCGCACGTGTCACGGTCTATCTGGATACCGAGTTCCTCGTACTCGCCAGGCTGGTGAACAGACTTACCGGGGGGAGCCTCACGGACGAACCGTTCAGGCTCAGCTCGACGCTGATAATGCGAAACGAGGCACATGCCGGAGGCTGACTCCGAAAGGCTCTACCGGCTACGGCTCTCATCGGAGATATGAAATGAAAAAGAACCGACGTGCTCTGCTGTTCCTCGGGCTCGGCATTGTGCTGGCGGGAGCCGCTGCCTGGTTCAACCTGTCTCAGCTGCGTGGAGCCCCGGATGCAAATGCGGCCACGCTGGAGTCGGTTGCCGTAGTCGTGGCGCGCACGAGCCTGCCCGTTTCCGAGCCGATCCGTGCACTCCAGATCCGGCTGGTAGAGTGGCCCAAGGCAGTCGTCCCGCCGGGCACCTTCACGTCCCTCGACGATGCCGTGGGACGCGTGCCCCGCCGCAGTTTTCACGAAGGTGAGCCCGTCCTGGCAAGGGGACTCTTCGAATCCGGGGCCGGCGCCGGGCTCTCTCCGCTGATCGGCGAGGAGATGCGTGCGGTATCCGTCGAGGTGGACGAGGTAATCGGCATCGCCGGGTTCGTGAAGCCCGGAACGCGGGTAGATGTGGTGGCGACCATCAAGGCACGCGGCCGAGCGATCGACCCGTATTCGAAGGTGATCCTGCAGGACATCCGGGTCCTCGCAATCGATCAGACGCTCGAGGAGCACGAAAGCGGACCCTCTGAAACCGTGAATGTCGTGACGCTCGAGGTGACTCCAGAGGACGCGGAGAAGGTCGCCTTCGCCGCACACCAGGGAAGGCTTCAGCTCGCCCTTCGAAACCCCACCGACAAGAATGTCGTCGCCACGCGAAGCGCTAGTGCCGCCGCTCTCAGAGGGCGGGTCAAGAAATCCGGCCGGCCTTCGGGACGACGCGTCGAGATCATCAAGGGGTCGAAACGGGAGTCGAGCTACTTCTAAAAGAACAAGGGAAGTCTCGGCAGACACTGCAGCTGACAATCTGATGGATTCAAAGTGATCCAAAAAGGCGTGCGACAGGACAGAGGCATTTAGAATGGCTGATGTAGTTGATGTAGTGAGTGGAAAGTTGATCGGAAGCGTGGCAGCGGTGGTGGTCTTGACAGCAAGCACAGCAGCCGTTTCCGGCTCTGTTGGATTGGACGCGTTGCGGGTAGCCCACGGTCCTGTGGTGGAACTCTCGGCTCCGACCGACGCAGCCGGACGGCTGCACCGCATCGCCCTCGAGCGGGGAAAGTCGACGCTCGTGCGGACCAAGTTCGAGGTCAAGCGTGTGGCGATCGGGAGACCCTCGGTCGCAGATGTCAACGTTCTCGGACCGCGCGAAATCCAGATCGTCGCGCACCGGATCGGAGAGACGAACCTGCTGCTCTGGGGCCGCAGCGGGCGCGTCGAAATAGCCCTGGATCTCTCGGTCGGCCCCCCGCACTCGGCACTCGAGGCGGAGCTTCAGCGCGTCCTCGAAAACCCGACGCTCGAGGTCGATGCGACGGGCCACGCGATCGTGCTGAAGGGTACGGTCGACAGCCCGGTGGACATGGACCGGGCGCTCAAGGTGGCGCGCGCAGCGATTCCGCGCGAGACGGTGCAGGCCGGTGAGCACTCCGGTCAACAGAGCATCAGCATCGAGGAGGGCGATGACCAGATCGTGAACCTCATGACTGTAGGCGGAAACCAGCAGGTGATGATCGAGGTCGTCGTCGCCGAGATGAGCCGCACCTTGCAGCGCCGCCTTGGAACCAACTTCGCGGGTGTTACCACGGTGGGCGGTGCTGACGTCAATTTTTTCTCGTTCCTACAGAACATGACTCGACTCGATGATACTGAAGCCCTTGCTAAGACACTCATCGGGGTGACTCAACGCGTCAACTTCATTTCGACCATCTCGAAGGGCTCTTCAAACCTCGACCTGTTCATCGAGGCGATCCAGGAAGATGGACTCGTGAAGATCCTGGCCGAACCAAACCTCGTGGCCCGCAGCGGAGAGAGCGCCAAGTTCCTCGTTGGAGGTGAGGTACCGATTCCCGTGCCGCAATCGGGAGCATCAATCGGGACGATCACAGTCGAATTCAAAGACTTCGGCGTGGGGGTGACTTTTACGCCCACCGTACTCGGAACGGATCGCATCCACATGCAGGTCAGCACCGAGGTCAGCGAGATCGATCTCACCTTGGGTTTACAGCTCGAAGGATACGTCGTTCCGGCGTTCAAGACCCGGCGGGCGGCAACGGCCGTGGAACTGGGTGACGGTGATAGCTTTGGCATCGCCGGACTATTGCGCGACGAGGTGATCGAAGTGGTTCACCGCTTCCCGCTGCTTGGCGACATCCCAATCCTTGGGGCGCTCTTCCGGAGCACGCAGTTCCATAAGAAGGCGACCGAGTTGGTCATCATCGCCACGCCGCGGCTCGTAAAGCCCCTTCCACCCGGACCTCCCGAGCTGCCCACGGATCGCTTCATCGAACCCGACGCGGCGGAATTCTTCTTGCTCGGCGCGCTCGAAGGCAACGCCTGGAGCCGCTTCTGGAACTCCACCAAGAGCGTCTTCGGAGCCGACTCGGACACCACAACAGACACCTCGATCGAGCCGCCGCCCGACGATCTGCTGGCCGACGGCATGGCAGGAGATGCGGGCCACCGCCTCGATGTGGGGCTTGCGGAGGCAGAGCTATGAACAGGTCGATACCGAAGCGGGTCACACCGCTAATTCTCGCCGGGATGGCCGTAATGGCCTGTAACCACCTTCCGGGCCCGGTAGAGGACCACTGGGGCGAGTCGGTGCGCGGTACGCGATCCGCGATGGTGGCGGACCCAGAGGCCGGGACAACGCCCGCTGACCCGATCGACGGGCTCGATTCGCTGAGCGGTGAGATCACCGTTCAGAACTACGAAACAGACAGCAAGCGCATACGCAAATCGGATGATGAAGAGTTCTTCCTGGAAGAATTTCCCTGATAAGCGGTAGGGCGATCCACTAGTGAGGGTTTCTGTCAATGGCCCAGCTCAACTGTGCGGTTCTCGCACTCGATCCCGACCTGCGTGGACAGCTTTCCCAGCTGCTCGAAAACACCGGACACGCCAGTGTCGCCGTCGCGGTGGAGCGGTGTTCGGACCTCGAAGACGTCGTCTGGCGTGTGGGTCCCGACCTGCTCCTGGTCGCACTCGACGAAGAGCCAGAAGCGGTACTGGCTGCCGTCGAATTGCTCGGCGATCGCCGTCCGGTGGTGCTCATGTGCGGACCCCAGGACGAGAGCGATCTAATTCTGCGCTCGATGCGGATCGGTGTTCGTGACTATCTCCCACTTCCGGTTCCGAGCGAAGAACTCACAGCGGTGGTGCAGAGTCTCATCCTCGAGCGCACCGCGAGCGAAACGCCCGAGCGCGGCACCGTGGTGGGTGTGCTCGGAGTCAAGGGCGGTGTCGGAGCGACGGCGGTCACGTGCCAGCTCGCCTCAGCACTTCAAGAAACCGGCTCACAATGCGGGATCATCGATCTCAACCTGGTGCACGGAGACGTCGCGCTCTACCACGACCTGTCACCTAGCTTCACTCTCGCAGATCTCGAACGACAGGAAGGTGAAATCGACAGAACCTACGTGCAGTCGCTCGTCACCCTGCACGCTTCGGGCGTGGGTGTCGTGGCTGCACCCACATCCCCGGAACAGGCACGTCGAATTTCTCCGGCACGGCTACAACGCACCGTGGCCCTCATGCGGGACTTCAACCACTTCACGCTGCTCGATCTTCCGCGCGACTGGAGCGACATCGCCGTGGCCACGATCGAAATGGTGGACCGCGTAATCCTGGTGATTCAGCGCGACGTCCCCACACTCGCGCATACGAAACTCCACCTCGGGCTTCTCGAGCGGCTGGGGATCGAGCGCAGCACGATCCACCTGATCGCCAACCGCGACGAGGGCAGCTCGGACCTCTCGGACCGCGATCTGCGGGAGTTTCTCGGCCGGCCGATCGATCACCGGCTTCCAGACGACCGCGAGTCAATGCTCGAGGTGGTCAACAGTGGCAGCTCTCTTGGCGAGATCGCACCCCGCAGCACCGTCCGGCAGAGCTTCCAGGATCTCTCGCAGTCGCTCCGGACCTGGTGCGGCATGCACTCCGCGGGAAATGTGGAACCTGCACGCGGACTCGCCCGCGTGCGCAACCTGATTCGACGGGGACGCAATGGCCTTGATTGATCGACTGCGTGGACGCGTATCAGAGCCGGTTACTCCCGTAACGGACGAGCCCGAGGCCGACAAGCGCGCCCAGGAGCAGGAGGCGGCCAAGCGCGATACAGAGTACCAGGAGCTCAAGTCCCGCATACACAACCGCCTGTTCGATCACATCGATCTCACGCGGTTCGCTCAGGTCAGCGAGAACCGCGTCGCCCAGGATATCGCCGAGCTCACACACCGCATTCTCCAGGACGAGGAGGCGCTGCTCACCGCGGACGAGCGACAGCGCGTCATCTCCGAGGTGCAACACGAGGTATTCGGCCTGGGTCCTCTGGAGCCGTTGCTCCAAGATCCCCGCGTTAACGACATTCTGGTCAATGGACACTCACAGATCTATGTGGAGCGCAGCGGAAAGATCGAACCCACAGTGGCGCGCTTTCGTGACGACGCACACCTGATGCGCATCATCGAGAAAATACTCACTCAGGTCGGTCGCCGGGTCGACGAGAGTACGCCTCTGGTGGACGCGCGCCTCGAAGACGGGTCCCGGGTGAACGTGATCATACCGCCGCTCGCGCTCGACGGTCCGATGCTCTCGATTCGCCGCTTCCAGGAGGACAAGCTCACCGCTGAAGCATTGGTCGAGATTGGCAGCCTGACGCCAGAGGCCATGAAGGTTCTCGAGGGCATCGTGAAGGGACGCCTCAACGTGCTGATCGCAGGTGGAACCGGTGCGGGAAAAACTACCCTGCTGAACGTCCTTTCGGGTTTCATACCCGTCAACGAACGCATCGTCACGATCGAGGACTCCGCCGAACTGCAGCTCCGCCAGACCCACGTGGTACGGCTCGAGACGAGGCCTGCAAACGTCGAGGGCCGCGGCCGAGTAACGCAGCGGGAACTCGTGATCAACGCCCTGCGGATGCGGCCGGATCGCATCGTCGTCGGCGAGGTACGCGGCTCCGAGGCCCTCGACATGCTGCAGGCAATGAATACGGGCCACGACGGATCACTCACGACCATCCACTCCAACTCACCGCGTGACGCGCTCATGCGCCTCGAGACCATGGTAGCGATGACGGGCTTCGAACTTCCGTTGCGGGCGGTACGTTCGCAGATCGCCTCGGCAGTCGATCTGGTGATCCAGATCGCACGCCTCTCGGACGGCACGCGCTGCATCACGAGCATCCAGGAAATCACGGGCTCCGAGGGCGATGTGGTGATGATGCAGGAGATCTTCCAGCTACAACGGAACGGCGTAGCAAACGATGGAACCGTACTGCGCCGTCTGGTCCCGGTGGGTATCCGGCCGCGCTTCTGCGAGCGTCTCGCACACGATGGCATCGAGTTCGGCGGGGAACTCTTCGACCCCGAGAACGTGCGGGCCGACATGCGTCCGGAGAGCGCGGCATGACTCGTATCGGCATGATCCTTCTCGCGCTCTCGTTGATCTCGTTCATCGAGGTCGGCATTGTCATGGTGCGCGGGGTGCGTTCGGACCGCAGAGAGCAGCTGCGGCAGCGCCTGCGCCGCGTCGCCCAGCGAATCAATGACCCGCGTCGCGGACCGGCTGAGATCTCGATCATCCGAGAAGGCACGGGCGGCTTCCGCGCGCGCCTCGAAGAGATCGTGCTGCGGCTGCCCTTTTCGATCGCCCGCCGTATCGACGTAGTGCTCTATCGCGCCGGGATCAGTATTGGCGCGTGGCGTTTCCTGGCACTCACGCTGAGTCTCGGTGCGGGTGCAACGGTGGTGGGCATCGAGATCTTCTACGACTGGGCACTCGCCCTGCCACTTGCGCTCGGGGTAATGTGGCTGCCCTGGCTCTTCGTCAGCTGGCGGCGCGGGAAACGGATGCGCACCTTCGAAGAAGATCTGCCCGATGCGCTCGACCTGATCTGCCGGGCACTGCGCGCGGGGCATGCGCTGCTCGCAGGCTTCCGCATGGTGGCAGACGAACTCGACGACCCGGTGGCCGCCGAGTTCAACGTGCTTTCGGAAGAACTCGCGCTCGGACTCAATCTCGAGCAGGCACTCGAGAAATTCTGTCTCCGCATCGGTCTCCCCGATCTCTACTTGTTCTCGACGGCTGTGCTGATTCAGCGTGAGACGGGGGGAAACCTGGCCGAGATCATGGAAAAGCTCGGCTACGTGATTCGGGCGCGCTTCCAGTTCTACGGAAAGGTGCGCAGCATGACGGCCCTCAACCGCGGCGCGGCAATGATTCTGCTGATGTCACCACCGACCTTCGCCGCGCTGATGTATCAGGTAGCCCCCGATTTCGTGAGCACCCTGTGGCTCAGCGAGGGGGGGACGTGGATAGGGACGACCGTGTCCGTGATGACCGTGGTCGGCTATCTGCTCGCTCGGCGCATGGCCGTGGTAGAGGCTTAGCAGAGCCATGGCGATCGCAAGTTCAGCTCTTCTGTTCGCCGGAATCCTCTTTCTGTTTCTCGGCACCTGGATTCTCGTGAGCGAGCGCTCAGCACGCCTCCGACTCGATCGTCTCGATGCAGGAGCGGCGAGCGACAGCGAGGTTGGAATCTTCCCGAAGGAACAGTCTCTGCTCGTACGCCTGCTCGCGCCGTTCGCGGGTCGTCCCAGAGAGGCCGAAGGGGGCCGCGACGACCGAAAGCTCCGGGTGAGGCTCCTGCATGCGGGCTACCGCAGCCCGGGAGCTTCCGTGGTGTTTCGAGGCAGCCGCGTGATCCTGGTTCTGGGTCTGCCTCTCGGCTTCTACCTGACGCCGCTGCACCTGATCGTCCGCGAGAGCCTGGTACTCATGACGACCGTGTCGCTGGCGGGCTTCGCCTACATACTGCCGAGCTACCTGCTCGATTGGCGCACCAAACGTCGCTCGCAAGAGATCGAGCGCCATCTTCCCGACGCACTCGACCTGCTGGCGGTATGCGTCGAGGCGGGACTCGGTCTGATCCAGGCGCTCGCTCGTGTGGGCCAAGAGATTCGACGCATCTCGCCCGTCCTGGCCGAGGAGCTGGAGCTCGTGAATCTGGCCACCCGCGCAGGCCGATCGAATGCAGAAGCGCTTCGCGAGCTCACCCAGCGCACGAATGTCCGCGAGGTATCCGTACTGGTAACCATGCTCACCCAGACCGAGCGATTTGGAACGAGCCTGGCCGATGCCCTGCGCACGCACAGCGATGCAATGCGAACTCGCCGCATGCAGCTCGCCGAGGAGCGCGCCGCCAAGGCATCCCTCCGCATGCTCTTCCCGACCGCAATCATTCTACTGGCCCTGCTAGTACTGATCGTAGGGCTCGCGTCCGTCCAAGCATCCAAGATCCTGAACGGACCCTAGACGAGGAGCCTGGAACCGTGATTGTCAGACATCAACGAATCTTCCGATTCGGAGCGGCGTTCGTGCTCGCTTCCATGCTCGGCTGCGCGGGCTCGGGTGGACCGCTCAAGATCCGGCGTATCCAGACCTTCGACAAGGCATTGGCTCGCCAGCGCGCGCTCCACGCCCCGGAATTCGATCTGAAGGGTCCGAGCGAGGACCCCGCGCGTCACCTGGCCACCGGCGATGTCCACCGCGCGCAGGGACGCAACAGCGAGGCCCATCGGGCCTACGTGCGCGCTCATTTCGCCGACCCGGAAAGCCTGGTGCCGCTAGAACGCATCGCATACCTCGCTCTGCGCGAGGATACCGAGCATGCGCGCATCCTGTTCGAGGAACTGGTCACCGATGCGCCCGATGCGCCGGGACTACGCGTGGGTCTCGGGTACGCTCTCGCAGCCTCGGGCGAACTCGAAGCCGCGCGCGAGCAGCTCGAGCATGCGGTCGAGCTCAACCCAACCTCGCAGGCGGCGCTGCTCACTCTCGGAATCGTGAGCGACCGTCTGGGCGATTCGGAAGCTGCCGTGCGGGCCTATGAGCGAGCCCTGGCCGCGGGCCTCAACAACGCGCAAGTCCTGAATAGTCTCGGGGTCTCGTACCTGCTCGCGAATCGCGCCGAAGACGCAGTGAGCGTGTTCAAGAACGCGCGCGCCCTCGAACCGCGCAACCCGGTCTTCTCGAACAACCTGGGACTCGCGCTCGGGCTACTGGGACGTGACGCTGCGGCGATGACGGCCTTCGAGCGCACCGGCAGTGAGGGCGACGCGCTCAACAACCTCGGTCTCGCGCGGTACCTACGCGGCGACCTATCCGGCGCACGCACCCTCTTCGAGCGCGCCCTTCTCACCAACGAAACCGACGAACTGCGCGTGCTGCGCAACCTGGAGCGCGTGGAACAGGCCTCCTCCCAACCCGGCGACGCCTGACCGTGACGCCATCGCCCACAACTTCGGGCGCCAAATGCCGCTCTGGGTTCCGCGCGATGACGATTCCGGACGAGATTCCAGTGGGGCCCGTTCAGCGGTCCCTCCAATGGAAGGGCTCTTTTCCCTGGGTCCGGTGCGTAGGCATTCTGTCAAATAGAGGCGGGCAAGGGGCTCAGGCCCCAATCGCGGGAAAGACTGGCAGCACCGCGAATCCACACTCGACGACCTTCGCCAGAATGGGCGCTTTTCACCATATTCGTGCTCTGGTTTTCGCCATCGCGCGCTGCTCAGGTTGCAGGCTCACGCTGCCGATACCGGCCGTATGGGCCAGCAGCGGACGCGCAAGTCGCTCCGGATTCTGCTCGACGGCACGATGTGCACGATCGGTGGTGGATTCACGTACCTGGTAAACGTCGCGCCGCGCATGGCCGCCCGCGCCCCGGAGCACCGATTCCTCCTGCTCGGGCGCAACCCACTCCTCGCAGAGGCCATGCCCAGAGCCGAAAACCTCGAGGTCCGGTTGCTGCCCCCGGTCGGCATTGCGGGAAGATTCCGCTTCTCCTACCTCCAGGCTCCGCGCATCGCCAAGCGCTGTGGCCGGCCCCTCCATACTGGTACCAGCCTCTGAGTTAGCCTTTTCGGAGGCTGATAGGAGGCAGGATGAAGCGCGCACGCTTCGCAGAGGAGCAGATCATCGGAATTTTGAAGGCGGCGGAAGCGGCCGGAAACATTCG
>MPMD02008030.1_pt1 | contig 50036 bp, 45 predicted proteins | sample 1617291 | NCBI WGS metagenome assembly MPMD02 (sample SAMN05944810, study PRJNA350692) | marine metagenome | biome: marine; feature: ODZ; material: water; isolation source: 120 m water sample filtered on 30 um supor filter | place: Pacific Ocean | collected 2012-04-09 | depth 120m m | reverse complement strand
GGCGATATGGCAACAAAAAGGAAGAGCTCACCCTCGATCAGATAGCCCTGGTCGCCCGCCGTATGAGGCGACTGGGTGTCGCACAGGTCGCCCTCGGGGGTGGAGAGCCCCTCGAGCGAGAAGATCTCGACGAGATCGTCCCGCAGCGAGTCCCCCGGGAAGGTCTCGTCGAAGACCTCTGCGTGGAAGGGCATGCGGCCCGAATAGAGCATGTAGTCGACCAGCGGGATGAAGCTGCCGAGCCGCATCAGCCGGCCGAGCTCGACGTCCTCGATCCGCTCCTGGTACTCGGCTCCGAGCACCGCCGCGGCCAGCTCCGCCTCCCAGACCCCGGAGACCTCGATACCCGCCGCGAGCAGGCCCCGACCGACCGGTCCCCTGTGGAACCGGTACAGCAGCTTCGGCGTGCGAAACGCCTGGCTCGAGAGGTAGAGCACGCCCTCGCCCGGGCGCACGAGCCGCCGGTGCATCGGGGCTTCGACGACGACGAGGGACTCCGGACGCTCGCCCTCCGGAAAGGCCCCTTCCCAGGCCAGCGACAGCTCCTCGAGGCGTCGCGGCCGCCGAGGTCCCCGGTCGATGAGCCAGAGCCCATCGCCGAGCTCCTCGAGGCGCCCATCCACCACCGCGATCGAGAGGCGGGCGGCCTCGCCGTGGTAGCTGAGGGTCCCCTCCCCCGCGACGCCGTTGATCACGCCGACGGTGCCCTCTGGGAGGCTCAGCTCAACCGTCCAGCTCTGGACGGAGAGCTCCTCGGCCTGGGGGTACCAGCCGCCGTTTGCCCAGAGTCCCCCGCGCAACGCCCCGAGGGCCCCGTAGCGCCGAGGCAGGCTGGTGGTGAAGGTGCCCTCGGAGAACTCCACCGACCCCGTCGACGGCGCCCCGGGGTAGGTGCGCTGGAGCGTGTAGTCGTCTTCGGGCTCGGGCAGCCTGGCCAGCGGATCGACCAGCTCACCAGCGATCTCGTAGGACCCCCGGATGGTGCGCAGGTCGTCCTCGACCGTCGCGACGATGCGGGCTGCGGACGCTGCGCCACCCAGACTCAGCGCCAAGAGCCAGGGGCTCAGAACGTGAAACCCATCCCAGCGTGGATCTCGGGCATCACTTGAGGCGTCCAGGTCGACGCGAGCTTGAAGTGGAAGGCCCGGGACACGATGCGGATGCCCCCGTGGATGCGGGCGCGGCGCCACGCGTCATCGGTGGGGTCGTAGGCCTCTGTGTTCTTGAAGCCACTCACCGGCGTCACGCCCAGGCTCTGGGAGACCTCGCTGGCGAGCTTGGGCTCCGCGTGCAGGATGACCTGCCCGGCGCCGATGAAGGGGGAGAAGCTGGCGCTGTTGACTCCGAGCAGGGAGCCGAAGGGCAGGGAGTAGGACAAGGTGCCCGACCAGTCCATCGCGCCGAGCTCGAGCTGGTCGTTGCCGACGTAGCCGGCGTAGCCGATCTGGAAGGCGATGTCGGGGGCTTGCTTGTAGCCCTCCAGCGGCGCGACGCGACCGTAGCCGCCGAAGACCGTCTGGCGCGAGAAGCCCACCCAGCCCAGGTTCACCCCCAGCTCGGTCGACAGGGGCAGGCCCTTGCGCACCATCAGCCAGGGAATCCACAGGGCGTTGCGTGCATCGCCGTCGACGTCCACCCGGTCCCAGGGCGACGGGACACCGAAGTCCGGGGCCTTGTTGCTGTGGAAGGCGATGGTCGTGGCGAGGCCAACCTCGAAGCCGTTGATGCCAAGGGTCTCGGCGGGCGCAATGGGCTTGTTCGCGACCGCAACGCCGAGCTCCTGGACGACCGTGCGGTAGTCGTCGACGTTCTCGGCCGGATCGAGCACGGGCGAGTCGTTGTGGTAGGCGAGCTGGGTGAGGTCGACATCGTCGGGCCAGGCCGTGGCCGTGGCTCCTGCGATCAAGGCGAAGAACATCGCCGCAGAGGGTAGCAGAGCGGGGTCGGAGCCGGGCCCTCAGGCCTTGCCGGCGTGCTCGGCTCGGGCCTTCTCGATCTTCTCGGCGTCGAAGCCGCCGTCGTCGTCGTCGTCGATCCAGGCGTAGTCGACCTGCTCGCCGTCGACCTCTGCGAAGCGCGGGCGCCAGCCGGCCCGGCGTGTCCACAGGAACATGCCGCCCCAGAGGGTGGCTGCCTCCGCCGCGATGAAGCCGAGGGCGCCGGAGAGCACCGCCTGCGCCACTCCGCCGAGCTGCTCGGACAACAAGAGCGCCTGGAAGGCCTCTCGAGCGCCCTCGCCAGCGATGGTCGGCGACAGGAGTGTGGCCAGGATCTGGATGGTCGATCCGAAAGTGATGGGCCAGAACTCGGCGGTGGTGACCCCGATCGCCAGCGCCGTGAAGAAGTAGACGGCCGCGGTGGTGAAGTGGGTCACGAACTTGGCCAGCAGCGCGGACATCAAGAGGCCGACCTTGCCGCGGTAGGCGCCGACAGCGTTCGTGAACTGGTTGAGCAGACCGACGATCTTCTTCAGCGGGCCGACGCCGCCGAGGATGCGCTCGGCGAGGCGAGCGAAGAAGACGATGATGTCGGGCCAGACCAGACCGACGATGACAACGAGGCTGATGCCACCGGCGACCGCGGCGATGGCGCCGGCGAGCAGGGGCGCCTTGTCCGGCTCGCCCATCTTCGTCGTGACGTCGACGATGACCTGGTACCCGAAGGGCATGGTGACGACCATGCCGAGGAAGAGCCCCGTGACGCCGATGAACTTCTCCAGCGCCTTGGCCGTGATGGCGCGGGGCCACTGGTTGCTGTAGCGGCCAGCCTCGTAGAGCGTGTAGCCGTCGAGCCCGATGGTGCTCGGCAGGAAGGTCCCGATGAAGCGACCGATGAGGAAGGCCGTCATGATCTTGGACCAGAAGGGGTAGCGGATGCCCTGGCCCTTCAACAGCAGGTGCCAGGCAAACGCGCTCGAGATGACGCCGATGAACTTCACCCCCATCGCGACGGACGCCCACAGCAGGAACGTGCCCGTGTCGACCTGGTCGATGTAGAGCGCGATCGCCTCGTAGATCGGCGCCCTGACGCCCTCCTCGACGTCGATTGGGTGGCGCAACAACGCCATGATGCCGACGAAGGTGAAGATGACCTTCGCGACCATGTCGATGGAGCCACGCGGCCCCTTGTCGATCTTCTTGCGTCCGACCCAGAAAGCGGCAAACGACCCCAGCAGCGCGCCGATGGCGACGATACCGAGCGCGCCGGCCCAGGCCTTCCAGATGACGATGCCGAACATGACGGCTGCAAGGGCGATGAGCGCGTAGCCCACGGGGTGTCTCCGAAGAAATCCTCCCGCGCTTAACCCCCGATCTGGGTCATGACGCCCTCAAAGGGCGTTCCACCCTCCATCAGCGCCTCGTGACCTTCGCGTTTTCCAAGGACCATCGCCCGAATCGCGGCGGCGATGTCCTCGTCTGAGGCCCCCTCCCGCAGGGGCTTGCGCAAGGAAGGTGTGCCGTCGTCGGAGAGGCAGGTCCGCAGGTGGCCGTCGGCGGCCAGGCGCAGGCGGTTGCAGCGGGAGCAGAAGCGCTCCGACAGCGGTGAGATGAAGCCCAGGCGCAGCCCGAGCTCCTCCAGTTTCCAGTGGACCGCTGGCCCCTCGCCGAGGTGCTCACGGTGGCGCACGAGCGTGTAGCGCTCGCCGAGGCGCTCCCTGATGGCGCTGCCCGTGACGCCCCGGTGCCAGCGAGCCTGGAAGGGCATGTACTCGATGAAGCGCACGACGAAGTGCTCCGGGCGCCGTCCGAAGTACTCGACCATGGGAAAGAGCTGCTCGGCGTTGAGGTCCTGGAGGAGGACGACATTGAGCTTGACGGGTGTCAGCCCCGCCTCGACGGCGGCGTCGATGCCGTCGAGGACCTTCGCCAGGTTCCCGCCCCGCGTCATCGAGCGGAAGAGCTCGCCCTCGAGGGCGTCGAGGCTCACGTTCAGGCGACTCAGTCCCGCGCGGGCGAGACGCTCCGCGCAGCCCGCCAGCCGATGGGCGTTCGTCGTCAGCGCGATCTCCTCGATGGCCTCGATGGCGCCGATCTCCTCGACGAGGCGCTCCAGGTCACGGCGGATGAGGGGCTCGCCGCCGCTGAGCCGGATCCGCCGAATGCCCAGCTCGGCGAAGATGCGCACGAGCCGCGCGACCTCCTCGTAGCTGAGCAGCTTCTTCCGAGGCATCCAGTCCACGCCGTCTGGGGGGAGACAGTAGACGCAGCGGTAGTTGCAGCGATCGGTGACCGACACGCGGAGGTAGGTGTGGTCGCGGTCGAACCGATCGAGGAGCAAGGCCTAGCGCCCCAGCTGTGCGTCGATGAGGGTGGCGATGTTCTTGAAGACATCCGCGACGGGACCCTCTTCGAGGGCCGCTGGGGATCCGCTGTCGCCACCGGCCCGAATCGCGGGATCCAGCGGGACCTGGCCGAGCAGCTCGACGCCGAACTCCGCCGCGATGCTGGGACCTCCGCCCTCGCCGAAGGGGTGCATCCGGTCCCCGCCGGGGAGCTCGAGCCAGCTCATGTTCTCGACCACGCCGAGCACGGGGACGTCGAGCCGGCGGAACATCTGGACGCCACGTCGGGCGTCGAGCAGCGCGACCTCCTGGGGTGTGGTGACGATGATCGCGCCGGCGATGGGCACGTTCTGGATCATCGTGAGCTGGGCATCGCCGGTGCCGGGGGGCAGGTCGATCACGAGGTAGTCCACCGGCGCCCAGGCCACGTCCTGGAGGAACTGGCGGACGGCGCCCATCACCATCGGTCCGCGCCAGATGATCGCTTGTCCCGGATCGGCGAGGAAACCGATGCTCATGCACTTCACGCCGTAGGCCATCAAGGGCACGATCTTCCGGTCGGCGTCCGCCACCGGCTTGCCCTGCACGTTCATCATCAGCGGCAGGGAGGGGCCGTAGATGTCGGCGTCGAGGAGGCCCACGAGGTGCCCCTTCGCCGCGAGCCCGACCGCGAGGTTGGTGGCGACCGTCGACTTGCCCACGCCACCCTTGCCGCTGGCGACCGCGACGATGTGCTTCACGCCGGGGATCGGCGAGAGCTGGACGGGCCCACCGTGGGCGTGCATGCCCGGCCCGGACATCCCGGGGACCTTGTCGTCGGAGGCCGGCCGAGGGGGCCTTCCGCCGCCGCGGCGCACGCCCTCGACCCGGACACTCGAGGCGATGCTGCCCTGCCACCCCGCCCCGGCGAGGTTGCTCTTCAAGGCCTCGACGATGCGTGCTCGATCGTCGCGCTCGTGGTCCTTCGAGAAGTCGAGGGTGAAGCTGAGGGTGTCGCCCTCGATGCTCGCGTCGCTGACCATGCCCGCGAGCCAGACCGAGCGGTTGCTCAGTGGATCACGGACCTTCGTGGCGGCAGGTTCGAGGTAGCGACGGGGGTCTTCGTTGGCCATGCGGCCTGTCTAACGCGCACTCCACGCCAGCAGCAGCGACGCGAGCACCGCCTGGGGCGATCCTTCGTGGCGACGCGCCTTGCCATCCCAGCTGTAGACCTGATCTCCCTCGCACACGTAGATGCGCCCGGTGTCCGTGGCAAAGAGTCGCCCGTTTTCCGGATAATCCTGACCTGTCACCTCTTCGGCCGTACGACCGAGGCGTCCGGTCGAGTGGAGGACGCCGCCCCCGCGCCGGGAGACCCCGATCTTCGCCGGCAGGCGGTGGAGCGCCACGACCTCGCCGACAGGCTCGCCCGGTCCGATCAAGAGCACCTTCGAGTTGGCTCGACGCAGGTCGGGGAAGCCGTAGCAGCCGTAGGACTCGTCGTTGATGATGGCGACTCCACGCTCGCCCGCGGTGTTGAGGATCTCGAGCACAGGAGCGGACTTCGCGATCGAGGGCGGCAGGTCGGCGCGCGCCTCGCGATCGAGGGAGCCACCCAGGGCGGCGATCTGCTCCATCCAGGGGGGCGTGTCGAGGACGGGCGCCTCCTCCGAGCCGATGAGCTGGAAGCCCCGCTCCGAGGGATCGTCGTCGGTGGTCTCCTCGATACCCGGCGCCAGGTCCTCCAGCTCGGGGAGGAGCAGCTCCTCGAGCGCTACCCGCACCGCCGCGCGCGACTGGGGCAGCGAGACCAGCAGCACGCCGTGGGAGAGCCCCGCCGAAGCCCGCATGCGGAGGGACTCGGAGCCGAGCTCGCGCTGGGCGAGGCTGTGGAAGAGCGCATCGAAGCCGGGCACAGCGTCCTCGATGATGCCCCCGGCGAGGACGCTGTCTGTCTCGGGGAAGAAGCGGCTGCCGGTGACGATGACCACCCGCGTACCCTGGGCGGCTGCCGCGGTCAGCGCAGGCCCGACGCCAACGTCCTCGACGTGGCGCGGCCCGACGACCGTGTGGCCCGCGTCACCGACGAGCGTGGCGCAGAGGCCAGCCGGACCATCGTCACGCCCGCGAAAGAGGACCTCGACCCGCATTGTTCCTCCGGAGAAGGGGCTCCTCAGAGGTATAGCCCGCGCTCAGGGTTCGAGGTCGATCGGCCGGTTGATGTTGCGCAACCAGCTGGTGGGCATGGCGACTCGCTCGGCACCGTCAGCCAGCTTCTTCGCCGCATGGCCCCCCTCCGCGATCTCCCGGGCGCGGCCTGCCCACGACCCCGGATAGCGGGCGACGAGGGGATGGACGTGCCCGTCGAAGGCCACGCTGGCGGGTCCCAACGCGAGGAACGCCTCGGGCGGAATCCAGGGCAGATCGCAAGGGGCGAACACCGCCTCGCCGAGCTCGAGGGCGACGGCGACGCCGAGGGCCGGGTGGCGGGGCTCGAGGGGCTCGACGAGCACGGGGAGACCGAGGTGATCGAGGCGTCGGTCTTTCGCCACGATGCCGACCTGGAGGCCCGCCGCCTGCATGGCGCGGGCGACGCGGAGGACCATCGGGATGCCCTCGACCTCGACCGTGGCCTTGTCACGACCGAAGCGAGACGACGCTCCTCCGGCCAGGACCCAGCCTCTCAACACCCGCGATCCTCGCGCGGGGGGTGTGATGGCCAGCCGTAGTCGGGCCCGGCGCCATCGAGGAAGCGCCAGGACAGGACCTGCACGCGCACGGTGGCTCCGGCCGGTCTGGTGCCTTCGTCCGCCGGGATCAGCGTGAGGCCATCGGCCTCGGCCATCGAGGTCAGGACCCCGCTGGACTGAGTCCCGGTTCCGCTCGCGACGAAGCCCTCTGCGGAGCGGCAGAGCTTGACCCGCGCGAGCTCGGCGCGCCCTGGCCTCGCGCGGATGGCCGAGGCGAGGACGGCCTCGACGACCGGCAGGTGCGGTCGTGGGTCGCCGAGCGTCTTGCGTATGACGGGCCGCACGAACTGGAAGAAGTTCACCATGCAGCTGACGGGGTTCCCGGGGAGGCCGAAGCAGGGCACGCCGCGGACCCTTCCATAGGCCAGGGGCTTGCCGGGCTTCATCGCGACCTTCCAGAAGTCCACCTCTCCGAGGATGTCCTTGACGTGGTCGAAGTCGCCGACGCTGACCCCGCCGGTGGTGAGCACGAGGTCCGCGCGCAGACAGCTCTCGAGGGCCTCCCGCAGACCCTCTGGGTCGTCCGGCGCGATGCCGCAGTGGATCGGGACCGCGCCGGCGGCGAGCACCTGCCCCATCAGCGTGATGGTGTTCGAGCTGTAGATCTGACCGGGTTGGAGCGGCCAGCCCGTCTCGACGACCTCGTCGCCGGTGGAGAGGATGGCGACTCTGGGCTTCTGGGCGACCAGCACCGATGGAAGGCCCAGCGAGCTGATGAGACCGACCGCCGCCGGGTCCAGCACGCGCCCCTTCGAGAGCACCACCTGGCCGCTGGTGACGTCGCCGCCGCGAGGCCGGATGTTCTGTCCCGCCGTGGCGGCGTGGTGAATCACGACCTGCTCGTGCCCGCCGTCGGTCTGCTCGATCATGACGACGGCGTCTGCGCCCGCCGGCACCGGAGCACCGGTCATGATGCGGCTGCAGCAGCCTCGAACGACCTCTCTGTCCGGGACGCCTCCCGCCGGGATGGTCTCCAGCACCCTCAGGGAGCCAGGCAGATCCGCGGCGATGACCGCGAAGCCATCCATCGCCGAGTTGTCCCAGGGCGGCACATCGAGACCAGAGACGATGTCCTCTGCGAGCACGCGCTCGAAGGCCGCCGACAACGGCACGCGCTCGGGAAGGACCGGTCGAACCGCCGCGAGGACCCTGCGGAGCGCGTCGTCGACAGAGAGCATCAGTCCACCCGAATGCGGAGCTTCTGCCCGACATGGATCGTCGAGCCGGACAGGTCGTTCCAGTCCTTGAGCTCCCCGACCGAGCAGCCGTTGGCCTGGGCGATGCGGCCCAGCGAGTCGCCCGAGCGAACCTCGTAGACCTTCCAGTCGTCGCTGGGACCGTAGAGCCTGAGCGTCTGCCCCGCCTGGATCCTGGAGGCGTCGCTGATGCCGTTCCACTCCATGACCTGGGAGGGTGTCACCCCGAAGTCCTTCGCGATGCCGCTGATCGTGTCGCCGCTCTTCACCGTGTAGACGAGCTGGGTCGTAGAGGCGGCGTCGCCCCCGCGGATCGTCAGCTTCTGGCCGACGCGGATGTGGTCGGCGTCGCCAAGGTCGTTCCACTCGACGATGTCGGCCACAGCGACCCCGTAGCGGGTCGCGATGGCGGCGATCGTGTCCCCGCTCCGGACCGTGTGGACCGTCGTGGTCCGCGGGGGCTCGGGCACGGGCGCGAGCTCGGCGGACACCCCCTGCATGGGAATGACCAGCTCCATGCCGACGTAGATCCTGCTGGGGTCAGCGATGCGGTTGACCTTCGCGATCTCCGTCTGGCTGACCCCGTACTTCGAGGCGATGCCCGAGAGGGTCTCGCCGCGGTTGACCTCGTGTCGCCGGTAGCTGATGCGCTCGCTCGGCGGGATGGCCTCGAAGCACACGGCGAAGGTCTCGGCGCTGCCCTCCGGCAGGTGGACCAGCGTCGTCCCATCGGGCGGAGTCGCCCCGCGCAGCAGGCTCGGGTTCAACTCGACGATCTCGGTCTCGGTGGTCTCCGCGCACCCGGCGATGACGTCGAGGGTGACGGCCCCATGCACCTCGACCGACTGATAGCGCAGCTCGCCCTGGGGCTCGATGTCCGTGAAGCCGTAGCGCTCCGGGTGCTTGCCGATGATGGCGGCGGCGATGACCTTCGGGACGTAGTTCCGGGTCTCCTCGGCGAGGGTCTCCTGCTGCGCCAGGACCCAGAAGTCGCGGGTGCCGTGGCGCTTGATGGCGCCGTTGACGCGCCCTGGCCCGGCGTTGTAGCTGGCCCAGGCCAGGTACCAGTCGTCCTGGAGCTGGTAGAGGTCAGCCAGGTACGCGAGGGCTGCGCGCGTCGAGGCTTCCGGGTCGACCCGCTCGTCAGCCCAGTAGTCGACGCGCAGGCCGTAGGCCCGAGCGGTGGGCGCCATGAACTGCCACAGGCCCACGGCCGAGGCGAAGCTGCGAGCCGAGTTCGAGAACCCGGACTCGATCATCGACACGTAGACGAGATCCTGGGGGAGACCAGCGTCCTCCAGGGCCTTTTGCATCATCGGCCGGTAGCGGCTCTCCCGAGCCAGGTAGAGCGAGAACCACTTGCGTCCCCGGCCCGTGAAGTACCGCATCCACTTCTCGACCATCGGGTTGATGTCGATCGGGATGTCGAAGTCAGCCTCGTCGACCTCGGCGAGGTGGAGTGGGTCCACCGCGAGCGCCGCGACGGGGTCCGTGTAGAGGCGCAGGTCAGGCTCCCGACCGAGCACTCCGACCCCCAGGAAGCGCTGCTCGTCGAAGCGCTCGTCCGCCAGCTCGCGCGAAGCTGCGACCTCGTCAGCCGAGAGCGACACGCCCTTCTCGGCTTCGAGGGTCTCCCAGATCCCAGGTTGTTCGGCCCAGGACAGTGTGGCCAAGAGCGCCAGCAAGCGGACTCCGCAAAGGCCGCTCCTATCCGACCGGGATACAAGCAGCCATGGCCCGGGTAGTGGTCGTCACAGAGGACGAGGCGCTCCGGGATCGGCTCCGGGAGAGCATCCTGCGGGTCGGCCACCCCGTCCGGACGGCTTCGGACTGGGACGGACTCCTGCGGGAGCTGACCGATCCGGCCTGCGCGTTGATGCTCGTCGATGGGCGCCTCCCGCAGCTCCTTCCAGCCGCGTTGGTGGGCCTCGCGGCTTCCCTGCGCCATGCGCCCCGGGTTCGCAGCGTCGGCCGACCGGCCCCACCGCTGACACCCGTCAGGACCGAGCAGCTGGCGCTCCTGGTGACCCGCAGCGCGCGACGCGTGCCCGGAGCGGAACGGCACGAACTCCGGCTGCTCGGCCTCGGAAAGGACACCTTCAAGCTCCTCGCCACCGCTGCCAACGCCGACCTCCCCGTGCTCTTCGTCGGAGAGGTTGGCACCGGGAAGAAGCGTCTCGCCAGGGCCCTGCACGCGCGCACGGGCGCTGCCGGTCCCTTCCACCAGGGCACAGAGGTCCTCGATGGTCCGCCCGGCACCCTCTACATCGCTGGAGCCGCCAGCGCTGACGACCTGGACCAGATCGCCGAGATAGCCCGAGACCGCCGGTGGCGCGTCTGCGCCGGACTCCGCACCCCGCTGCACCTGCCGGCGTGGCGCCACTTGACGTTGCGACCTCTCCGCGAGCGCCCCAACGAGCTTCGCAGGCTCCTGAACCTGTACCTCGAGCGCTACCGGATGCGCCTGGGGCTGCCACGCAGACGCCTCGACCGGGCGCTGTGGAAGCTGGTCCGGCGCCACAGGTGGCCGACAAACGCCAGGGAGATGGAGGGCTTCATCGTCCAGTGCCTGACCTCCACCACCGGAGCGATCATCCGCGCAGAGGACCTGCCCGAGCGGGTTCGCCAGGCGGTCGACCGACCCCCGCACGCCGCGGCCATCGAGCAGGTACGCAGCCTCGAGCGCCTGGCCGAGGAGCGCCTCGCCCCGCTGGTGGACTCGCTGGAGGTGGACTCGGACATCCCCGTTCACCGCCTGACCGTCGAGGCCACCGAGAGGGCGCTGATCCGACTCGCCCTGAGACGAACTGGCGGAGATCAGAAAGCTGCCGCCGAGCTGCTCGGGATCGCGCGGAACACCCTTCGAGCGAAGGGCATAGCATACGGACTCATTCACCCGAGGCGGCGCGAGTGATCCAGGGTCTGTATGGAATTACCGACTCCGGATTCGGCGACCCGGTAGCGCTCGGGCTGGCCTGGCTCGATGGCGGCGCCAGGGTGCTGCAGGTCCGATGCAAGGGCTGGCCAGAGGCCCGGGTCCGGTCGGTCCTGCTCCAGCTCCGGGAGCCCTGCCGGCGCGCTGGTGTGCCGATCATCGTTAACGATCATCATGCCTTGGCGGAGTTCTGCGATGGCGTCCACCTCGGCCAGACAGACGGGTCCTTTCCCCAGACGCGAGGGCTCCGCGGGCGCTCGACCCACAGCCTCGAGCAGCTCGAGGCGGCGCTGTCAGAGGGCGTCGACTACGTCGGCTTTGGCCCTGTGTTCAGTACAGCTACGAAGTCCGGTGTGGGCACGGGCCAGGGTCTCGCGGCCCTCTCGGAGGTGGTGCGAGCCTCGACGGTTCCGGTGGTGGCGATCGGCGGCATCGGCCCCTCGAACCTCGCCGCCGTGAAGGAGACGGGGGCTGTCGCGTGGGCCGTGATCTCAGCGGTCCTCGGGGCTCCGGATCCGGTCGCAGCAGCCCGCCTGCTTGGCTGAACGAGGGCATCGAGCAGGGCGCGGGCCTTCAGGTCCGACTCCTCGAGCTCCCGCAGCGGATCAGAGTCGGCGACCAGCCCGCAGCCGACGTGGAACTCGGCGAGGTCGTCCACCACCGTCGCCGTGCGGATGGCGACGCTGAGCTCGGCGTCGCCCGCATCGTCGAACCAGCCGATGGCTCCCGTGTACACGCCGCGGGGGGTGGCCTCCAGGTCGTGGATGACGGACATCGCCAGGACCTTCGGTGCCCCGGTCACGGAGCCCGGCGGGAAGCTGGCGTCGACGAGGTCGAAGACATCGCCGCGGAGGCGTCCGCGGACCGACTGCTCGGCGTGGAGCAGCGTGGGCAGCTCGCGAATCCGTCGGGCTCCAGCGACAACGCTCCCGGGAACGCACACACGCCCGATGTCGTTTCGGACGAGGTCGACGATCATCGTGAGCTCTGCCCGTTCCTTGGCGCTGACCTCCAGCTCGTCCCGGAGTCCCAACGGACGCGTGCCCTTGATCGGCCGACTCTCCACCTCGCCATCGCGGACCCGCAGGAAGAGCTCCGGGCTGTTGGACAGGACGCAGCCCTCTGGAGAGACGAGGTAGGCGCCGTGGCTCGCCGGACTGCGCCGGCGGAGCCGCAGGTAGGCCTCCAGCGGGTCGCCGACTCCATCCACCAGGATGCGCCGGGCGAGGTTCACCTGGTAGCAGTCGCCCCGCGCGATGCGGTCGAGGACCCTTCCGACACCAACGAGAAAACGCTGCGGGTTGCCTCGATCGACCAGCTGCCCGCTGGCCCCCGGAGGTCCCTCCTCGACGGCACCGACGACGGCGGCTCGAGCCTCTGCGAGGAAGCGCTCGGGGCCCACGGCGATCCACCGTCCCCTTCGGCGATGCAAGGCCCCCTCGTAGCGCCGAAGGCAGAGATCCGGGAGCCGACGTGGGGCTCGCGGAGCGGGCATGCGCTCGCACCAGCGGCCGGTTTCGTAGCCCAGCCAACCCACCAGCCCCGACACGAAACCCAGGGGGTGACGGTGTCGAGGAGAGAGCATGTGGCGAGCCGAGCGGATCCAGTCGGGGCCCTCGCGGACCTCGTCGCTGGCGCCCCAGACGAGGAAACCCTCGTCGCCGGAGTCGAACCAGACGAGATCGTCGCGCGCGGCCAGGGCCCCCGCGACCGCAGCGGTGGAGGGAGTCGGTGCAAGCTCGATGGTCCGCACGAGCGAGCCGGCTAACTCGCGCGCAGAGCCCCGTCAGTGGTAGAAGAGTGGAAGCAGGAGGTCCCCGGGACGCATGCACGTCCTGATCGTCGACGACAACGTGGGCTTCTCCCGGCTGCTGCGCAACCAGCTCGTTCCGGACGGCTTCGCTGTGTCCGCCACCAACGACCCCGCCGGAGCCCGCGCCTCGGCGCTGGCGAACCAGCCGAACGTGCTCGTGGTGGACGCCGACCTCCCGAGGGGCGGAGCAGAGCTGGCTCTGGAGGGCATCTGCGAGGTGCTGAAGGCCTCGGTCCATACCTTCCTGCTGACGGATCGCTCCCCGGAGAAGCCGGACATCGTCGCACTGGCGGAGTCCTTCGGCGCCAAGCGGATCCTGGTGCGGCCGATCCCCATGCTGCAGTTCGCGGAGATGATCCACGAGATCCTCGCCAGCGAGCCTCGGACGCACCCAGCGCCGACAGATGAGGTCTCCGAGCGGCCTGTCGCCCCGTGGGAGCGGGATCCGAACTGGGGAATGAAGCGCCCGGAGCCGAAGGCCCGGACCTCTCGTCCGGTGCGGGACGACCCGACACTGCCGCCCCTCGAGACGATGTCCGAGGGGTCCATCGGTGCAGTGCTCCTGCCTCCTGAGCCCCGACCGGGCGCGGAGCCGGTGGCTCCCTTCCAGCGCCCGACAGCGCCTTGGGAAGAAGACGCAGAGTGGGGACGCGACAGCGAGCCCGCCGCCTCCCAGAAGGAGGGCAGGGAGCTGCCCCCGAGCCCGCCGCCCCTCGCGCCTCCCGTGACCCGCGCGATGCACATCAGGCCGAGCAAAGAGGCAGAGCCCGAGCCCGAAGTGCCGCTCCAACGCCAGCGGGTCCTGAACATCGGCATCCTGCGCACCCTCACCAAGATCTGGGGACGCCGCCAGTCGGGCACGTTGAAGGCGGCGAACCACCCCGGGACGGCGCTGTTCGCGGATGGAGCGCCCGCGGACGTCATGAGCGAGATCTTCGCGAAGGAGTCTCTGGAGTCGACCCTGGATCTGACCTTCAGCGAGACCCGGAGCAAGCCCAACCACCGTCGCCCGAGCTTCACGAGCATCCTCTGGGGAGCCGCGATGGAGCTCGCAGAGCCTCGCTTCATACGTTTCAACGGCGGCAAGGCACTGGGAGACTGCGCATGGCCTGCCACCCTGGACGAGCTGCCGATCCACCAGGACATCAGGAAGATCGCCGCCTCCGCCGACGGCTACATCAACCTCTCCGATCTCATCGATGCCATCAGCGTCACCGACGTCAAGCGTGTAGGCGAAGAGCTCTCGGCCTTGGAGTGCATGGGGATCTTGAAGTTCGCCCCGGTGCGCGAGGCCAAGGTGAGCAAACCCCTGCTCTTCCGGCCACCGGAGCCGGAGGCGCCAGCCGTGGTCGTCGAGACCGGGTCACAGCGTCGCAGCGGCCGCCTGCGCATCGTCGACGACCTCGCCGACGAAGAGCTCCGGGACGCGGGACTCGCCCCAGAACAGACGCCGGTCTCGGGCGAGCCGTCGCTCGACGAGGAACCGACGCGGGACGGGCCGCCGCGCCCGAGAAGGGCTCGCAGCTTGAGGCAAGCCCAGATGGAGCTCAAGCGCCTGCGACGCGAAAAGGAACACCTCTCGCGCGCCGACGAGTGGACCGTGCTGGGCATCCCGCCGACGGACAATCGCGCCCTCGTGAAGGCCGCGGCAGCCCGCATGAAGCAGCGCTACGACGACCTGGCGGGGGACGACGGCATCCACGACGAGGCCCGCCGAATCGCGGCAGAGCTCAGCGTGATGGTCGAACGAGCCGCCGAGATGGCCCGGCCTCCGTCGGACAACCCCCTGAAGGCCTCGCGCGAGGACCAGGCCTTCCTGGCGGGGGAGCGAGCCATGGCCGCCAAGGACTGGGAGACCGCCGTTGGCTGCTTCCGGACCGCCTACAAGGCCGACCTCGACAACGCCGCCTTCATGGGGCACCTGGGCTGGGCCATGTGGCGCCTGGCCGAGCACAAGCACGACGCCGACGCCTCGAAGCTCCGGGACGATGGGATCGAGATGCTGCGGCTGTCCGACCAGTTCGACAACGGCAGCGACCAGATCCAGCTCTACCTGGCGACCGCCGAACGAGAGAGGGGCGAGTTTGCCCGCGCCGAAGCCCGCTGCATCCGCATCCAGAAGCGCGAGCCGAGCTTCCCGGGCGTGGACATGCTGCTGGACGAGATCCGGCGCGCAAAGGCCGCGAATACGCCCAAGACCTGAGCGGTCAGTCCATCTCGTCCGGCCGGATGTCGTTGCTGAAGTCCGGCGGGGGGACGTCGTCGTAGTCAGGCTCGGGGAGCCCGACCGTTTCGCGGCCATCGGTGGGCTCTGCGCCTGGAAGGCGACGAGGTGTGGAGGCGCGCTCGAAGTCGGCCTCGAAGCCCTCGTCGTCCTCGTACTCCTCGTCGTCGTACTCCTCGTCGTCGTATTCCTCGTCGTCGCTGCGCGGACGCACGGGTGAGCCCCCGTCCTCCTCCGCCTGGAGGCGGTCACGACGCTCCCGAATACGGTCCTGGCGCTCATCCCGGCGAGCCTCGACCTCGTCCGGGTCGAAGTCGGTTCTCGGTGAGCGCAGGGTCGTCGTCCGAGAAGAGCCCGACAGCGAGCTCGAGGAGCTGCGGTTCCAGCGCCAGCTCGGACGCTCGAAGGTCCCGATCACGCCGCCGAGGTAGGCGCCGTCATCCGTCTTCGCCCGCTTCATGTCACCGTAGAGATCCGCCAGCGTCGCGAGCTTCTCGTCCAGCAGTGTCAGCTCCACGTCGACGCTCAGGCGGCTGCGCTTCAGCGGCATCGCCAGGCTGATCTCGCCGCTGAGCTCGGCCTCGAGCACGTCGCTGAGGAAGACACCCTCCTCCACCTCCGCCCGGCCGTCGTCGATGTCGAAGCTCAGGACGGCCTCTGTGAAGGTCATCGGGGGCAGGTCGAAGCCCGCCACCTTGCTGCCCTCGCCGATGGCGAGCCCGGGGAGCCCGAGCTCCAGCGTGCCCGTGCTCTGTTTCACGTCCGCGGCGTCGAAGACGATGTCGACGACAGCGTCGAAGGTGCCCGACAGATCGACGCTGCCACCATCGAAGTCGAAGGGATAGCGGGCCAGATCGAGGCCCTCGACCTCTGCCTCGATGTCGCTGGTCTCGTCGGTCTGGATCACGGTACCGACGACATCCCCGCCGTAGAGCTCCGCGTCGAAGGCCACGCCGACGTCGCCGCCGACGAGCTTCGACGGGAGCGCACGGGCCGAGACACGGTCGGCCTGCACCAGCAGCTCGGGGACGGACTCCTCGCCGCGACGAGCCCTCGGCACCGAGTAGAGCCTGGGCGACTCCAGCGAGACCCCCGTGGCCCGCCATGGCGCCGTGCCAGCCAGCTCCAGCAGCATCTCGCCGCGGCTGGCGTCATCGACTTCGTAGACGAGGCGGTCTCTCAGTGCCTCGCCAGGGAAGGTCAAGTGGAGTCCGAGCATGAAGAAGCCGACGGTCCACAGGACACCCAGGACGGCGAGCGCGAGCTTCTGCATCAGCCTTCCTCCATCTCGAGCAAGGAGTACGCGGCGACCTCGAGCTTCAAGTTCAACATCTTGTCACCCTTGACCTTCACTACCTTGAAGTTCGCGTTCGACACCCGCAAGGGGTAGCCGGTTGCCTCGATCTCATAGAGGAAGCTCACGGCCTGGTCGAGGGTGATGCGCGTGAGCGAGACGGTGTGGTTCTTCTGGACCAGCGAGCCGAGCTCCACGACCGAGTTCTCCCGGACGCTATCGAGGCTCTCGCGGATCCCCGCCTTGCCGGCAGCCTGCTCCATGAAGGCCGACAGCGAGGTGGACTCGTGCTGCCGCAGCTCCTCCTCGATGTCTTCGAGCTGCACGCTCGCCGCGCTGTAGTCATCCTGGAGCTGGGTCACGTAGGCGAGGTCCGCGTGGCGCTGCTGGAGCTGGCTGTCGAGGTTGTCCAGGCTCGAGCTCATGAAGCTGAAGCCCCCTCCGACGAGAATGAGCAGAGCGAAGCCGCCCAGCCCCATCAACAGCTTGCGGTCACGAGCGGACATGCCGTCGAGGACCGCGTCGAGACGGGCCGTGAGGCCCTCGATCCGGCGTCGAATGGCGCTCATCCGTCCACCTCCTCTTCTTCTTCGAAGGGAATGGACATCGAGAACTTGATGCCGTCCCCGACCTTGGTCTCGTCTGCCTTCTTGGCGTTGGAGAAGCGCTCCTCCTCGCGCAGGGCCGACTCGATGGTGGCCGCGGCCTCGTAGCCGGAGGTCTCGGCTCGGAAGCTCACCCCGGTGGCGTTGATGGTGAGCTCGCTGACGTTGATCGAGGCCTCCGTGGCCTCTGGGAGGGACCTCGACAGGTCGGTGAGCACGCTCAGTGTCGGCGGCTCTCCCCCGACGGTCGAGCCCAGCGCATCGACCTTGTCCACGACCTCGCTGGTCTTCTCCAACATGATGGCCTTCGCCATCGACGAGTCAGATGCCCGCTCGGCGCTGACGTCCGGGAAGGTCTCCGTGACGACCGCGGCGATCTCGCCCTCGACCTCGAGGATCTGGGCCTGGTACTGAACGAAGCGGACAACGAACAGGCCAGCCCCGACCAGGCAGAACATCAAGGCGGCGACAGCACCGAAGCCGAGCACAGTGCGCATCGTGGCGATGTCGCCCTTGTAGGCGAACTCGTCCTTGCGGAACTGCAGCTCCTGCCCGCCGGTGAGCCCTGCGGCCCGAAGCGCCAGCGCGTGGGCAAGCGCGAAGCGGGACGGGTCGCCGAGGTCGTCTGCCTCCGTCGAGATGTGCACCCGACGAACCGGCACCCCGAGATTGTCGGCGATGAAGACCGGGAGGCCGTCGAGCGAGGCGCTGCCGCCGGACAGCAGGACCTCGTCCACGCCCACCTCCAGCTCGTCCTCCATGGCGATGAGGGTGGCCCGCAGGTGCGCCAGCAGCGGGCGAATGGCCGCGCGGAGGACGTCAGCCACACCCCCGGGCTCCTTCTGCCTCAGCGAGCCCGGCTCTGTGAGGTCCTCGTCCTCCCACTCGACCTCGGCCTGCACCGCCGTGGAGAGCCTCGCAGCGTGCTTGGCACCCTCCGCGTCCTGCCAGCTGATGCCGAGCTCGTCTACGAGGGCCTGGGTCAGGACACCGCCTCCGATCGAGATGGCTCGGACCCCCAGGTGCTCCCCACCGCGACACAGGGCGACGAGCGTGCGCTCATGGCCGATGTCCACGATGGCCTGGATCCCGGCGCCGTCCCCGAAGGTGGCGAGGACATCGGCGTCGAGGACCACGTGGCGTGGGTCGACGGCGATCGCGGTGAGCGCTTCGAGGCGACTCGCCACGCGCTCCCGCGGGGCCAGGGCACAGAGCACCCGGCTCCCCTGCCCCGCCGCGTGGACCCGGTGGTCCAGGACGAAGTCCTCCAGGTCGAAGGGCACGTAGCCCTCGAGCTCGAAGGTCAGGGTCTTCTCGATACGATCCCCAGCCGAAAAGGGCAGGTGCACGTTGCGGACCGAGACCTCTTCGGCCGGGATGCCCACGGCGTAGGTGGTCGTGTCCTCCAGCTGGAGCTCGGAGAGCAGACCGGCGGCAGCCGCCAGGCGCGGCCCCAGGCCTTCATCTTCGGAGCTCACCGTTCGCACGCGGTAGTCGCGCACCTGGACCTTGCCCAGTCGTCCTTCCAGCACGGCCAGCTTGACCGTGTGGGATCCAAGGTCGATGCCAACGAGTGTCGCCATCAGTCGATCCTCCAATACTTGATGCGTCCAACCTTGCTGCTCGAGAAGTCCAGCACGCAGACCGCGGTAGCGCTGGAGTTCCCCACCATGCCGGTGCTCTCGATCCTGAACGTCTCGGAGCTTGTCTTGACCGCGTCCTTCAGATCGAGCCCCTCGCGAACCGAGTAGTTCGTCATGTCCACGATCCAGTCCTCGAACTCCTTCGCCTTCGTGAAGTCGACGATCATCGTCTGGTCCCGCATCTGCTGGAGCAGGCGATCCGCCTCGTAGTCGGTCACGGTGGGCTCGAGGTAGGCCTTGAAGAGGCCCTTCAGCATGTCGTCGCTGGCGGTGTTGATGTTGATCTTGCCCGGCCCGAAGACCGTGATTTCGTCGCCGAAGCGCTCATAGACGTCGTCCTGCCAGCCCTCGACCAGCCGGATCTCGTCCTGGGTGTCGAAGCGTGCGTTCTTCGACAGATAGGGCGAGTCCAGGCTGTTGTAGAGGTTGTCCTCGTAGCCACCTCGCCAGATGCGGTTGGTGTCCTGGTCGATCCAGTCCGCCATGTCGGCGATGAGCTCCCAGCGCTCGATGTCCTTGTCGTAGAACCACTGATCGTGGGCCTCGCCAGACATCAACCCGTAGAGCTGGACCGCGATGGGATCGGTCTGGAGCGTGGCCAGCGTGCAGGTGCCGTCACAGGTCCTGCCCAGGCGGTTCACGTTGATCTTGCGGTCTTCGTCGCTGATCTCGGCGGCGAAGTCGCCGTCGAAGTCCAGGAAGGACTTGTCCGAGAAGCGGCCGGTCCCCCGACTCTCCTCGCGCTGCTCTTCCGTGAGCCCCTCCTCTGCGAAGTCCTCGAGCTCGTCGTCGTCCACGCTGCCGCCGCTCACGAAGAACATGCGCAACAGACCGGTGTTGATGGCCGGGATCATCTGCCACAGGGCGTCACCGAAGTTGAAGCCCGGCGCCATGCCGCCCATGGAGTCGCCCAGGCTCTCTCCCAGCTGCTTGTTCGCGACCAGGATGAGCCGGTAGATGGCGATGCCGGATTGTGCGAGGTAGTCCGCGGCGATCTCGTCGCGAGCGTGCGCCGTCTTGAGGAACCGCACCCGCGAGGAGTAGGCGATCTCGGTCACCAGCACCGTCATGAACAACAACGTCGTGAGCACCATCAACAAGGCGATACCTCGCTGATCCACGCGCTTTCCACGTCCGTGCCGGCGGGTGAGCTTCACTGGGCGAGGTCCCCCGGTCCGGTGCCGGCGCCGACGTTCTCGTCCTCTTCGTCCTGCCCGGAGAACAGGTCACAGCGGGCCCGCTTGCCGTACTGGAGCAACACGGTGGTGGCGTATGAGCGCTCCACGAGTTCCTCGTTGTCCGCGTCGTCGGGATCGGGGCCCATGACACCAAGCACGATCTGAGCCGCGCGAGGGAGGCGCCCGTCCTGCTCGGTCGAGGTGCTGTCCCACTCATCCGCCCACTCGCAGGTCGTGGGATCGAGGAAGCGGATGGTGAACCGCGTCACACCGTAGGCAAGGGGGTAGATGACACCGTCCTTGTCGGGCTCGTGGTCGATCCGCGGTGCCTCCCGGTGCATGAGCACATAGGCGCCCTCCATCTCCGGGTCGTCCTCGGCCCAGATCGAGATCTCGGACTGGTCGGACTCGCGAGAGTTCCGGTAGAGGCGCTGGTGAGCCAGCGTGGCGAACCACAGGTTGTCGACTGGGGTCTCGTCCTTGGCGACGAAGACCGTCACGTAGCTGTTGGGGACCTGGGTGTTGAAGGTCAGGTAGGCGAGCTCCAGCTCTCGCGTGACCGTGTCGAGTGCCACCCGCACGGACTGCTGGTGGGCGTCGTTCTCCGACAGCAGCTCGCGCGCCTGCAGCGTGTTCGAGAGCGTGGCGATGGTGATCGTGCCGATGACCGCCAGGATGCCCAGGGCAACCATGACCTCGACCAGGGTCATCGCCTTGCGCATCACTGCACCGCCGGGACGACCTGGCCGGTCGGGTTGACGATGTGGGTGACGAGCTCGATGTAGTCGCCGGTGTCCTCGTAGTCCTCGCCACCCCACCAGACGATGACCCGGACCTCGCGGATGTAGGGAGAGAGGTAGTCCGAGAGCATGTCCTGGCTGACGCCGAGGTCGTCGAGGCCCATGCCCTGGTCCTCTTCCTCGGGAGCGGAGCTGGTCTCTTCCTGCTCGCCCCAGTAGCCGCTGCCAGACAGGGAGTCCGCCATGGACGCCATGTCACCGTCGAGTGTGAGCTCGACCTCGCGCACGGTGTAGGCCCAGTAGTACCCCTCGAAGCTCATCGTGTTGACGTCCCCCCACTGACCGTCGAGACCGCCCGCAGTGAAGCCGCCGAAGATGCCCTCCTCGAAGTCGCCCTCCTCCTCGATGGTGCCCTCCTGGAAGCCCTCGGACTCGACCAGGAGCAGGGTCTGGGACATCTTCTCCTTGGCCAACATCGTCGCCGTCGTCATCTTCTGGGACTCGAGCGTCATGATGTAGGCGGTGGTCTGGGAGTTCACGAGCACGAACAGCGAACCGGCGAGGATGGCCAGGGCGACCATCACCTCGAGCAGGGAGAAGCCGCGGCGCATCACAGATCCAGCTCCGGCCCTTCATCGGGGAGCCAGTCCATCGAGTCCTCTGGCTCGACGATCTCGTGTGTGACGAGCACCCGGCCGCTCAGGGGCTCGACCTCGATGGTCATGCCGTCTTCGGGGTCGTCGACGTCGTGGACGCGCAGCACCGTGTGCTCGCTGAAGCCGTTGGGGAAGATGTAGCTGTAGACGATGTTCCGTTCGTCCTCGTCGAGCTCCTCCAGTTCGGCCTCGTCGGCTTCGCGGAGGTCGCGCTCCATCTCGACGGCCTCGCCGTACTGAGGCGTGTAGACCCACGCGAGCACGGAGCCCCGGGGTACCTCGACGGTGGTGTTGAGGGCGTCGTCCTCGAGCCCGGAGAAGCGCTTCTCCATGAGGCGCTGCAGCTCGGCGTCCTCTGCGTCGGCCTCCTCCAGCTCGCGCTCCGTGTATTGGTCCATCTTGTCGGCGAGGTCCTCTTCGTAGTCCTGCAGGTCCTCTGGGTTGGTGAAGATGAGGGTGTTGGGGTCACCCGCCTCGATCGTGTAGGTCTGCTTGTCGAGATCGAAGGCGATCCGGAAGGTCACGTTCCGCATGGCCGCTTCGTCGTGGAGGAACCGGTAGGTCTGGGCCAGCTCGTTCGTGAAGCCGGTCTGCTGGAGCGCCAGGGCGTTGCTCACCGCCGGGATCGAGACCATCATCACCACCGCGAGGATCGCGATGACCACCATGATCTCGAGCAGCGTGAACGCCCGGGACATCAGAGCACACCCATCACGATCCAGACCAGCGGCACGGCGGCCAGCAGGCAGCCGAAGAGACCGATGAGGACGATGTAGACGTGGTCACGAAGCATCGGGCTACCAGTCGCAGGTCTCATCGGAGAGCTCCCAGCTCTTGATGTCGGCGTTGGCCCCTTCACCGCCCTCCGCGCTGTCCTTTCCGAGGCTGATGAGCTCGTAGTCCTTACCGCTGGTGGTGCCGGGGCTGTAGTACTGGAAGGTGTTCTGCCAGCCGTCCCTCGGGACCTCGCCGGTGCCGAAGTACTTCGCCGCGACCTCCATCCCGTCAGAGGTCGAGGGGAACTTGCCCTTGTGCTTCGCCGCGTAGGCCTGCAGGCCCTGATCGGCAGTGCCCATCGAGATCTTGGTGGTCTCGCAGGTGGCCTCGTCGAGCTTGCCGACGACCTGGAAACCGACGATGGCCATCAAGCTTCCGAGGATGGCGATGACGACCATGATCTCGACCAGGGTCAGGCCCCTCTGCGAGCGGACGGTGTTGAGAAAGAGACTGTTGTTCTTCATGTGACTACCCAGCCAGGTTGGAGATGTTGAGCATCGGCAAGAGAATCGCCAGGGCCACGAAGGCTACGACGCCGCCCATGCCGATGATGAGGACAGGTTCGAGGAGCGACGTCAGCGCGTTGACGGTGTTGTCGACTTCCGTCTCGTAGGCGTCGGCGACCTTGTCGAGCATCGGCTCGAGCTCGCCGGTCCTCTCGCCGATGGCGATCATGTGGGTGACCATCGGGGGGAAGTGGCCGCTGGCCTTGAGCGGCACGGCCAGGGACTGGCCCTCCGTGACGTTTCGCGCGGCCTCCCTGATGGCCGCCTCCATGACCTTGTTCTGGACCACCGTCGCGACGATGTTCATGGCCGTCAGGATCGGCACGCCAGAAGACAGCAGGGTCGACATGGTGCGGCAGAAGCGAGACACGGCGACGACGCGGTTGATGCGGCCGAAGACCGGCAGCCTGAGCATGAGCCCGTCGAGCTTCTCCTGGTTCTCCGGGCTCTTCCTCTTCCAGCGGCGGAAGCCGTAGGCGCCGCCCACGGCGACGATGAGGATGGCCCACCAGTAGCCAGCGACGAAGTCCGAGATCGACAGCAGGACCTCTGTGACGAAGGGCAGATCCGCGCCGAAGCTGTCGAAGACCTTTCGGATCTTCGGGATCACGAAGACGAACAGACCGGTGACGATGGCGAGCCCGACCAGGCTCATCAGGATCGGGTAGATCATCGCGCTGACGAGCTTCCCGCGCAGCTTGACGCTGGCCTCCGTGTACTCGGTGAGGCGCTTCAGCACCGTGTCGAGGGCGCCGGCCTGCTCCCCGGCCTTGACCATGTTGACGTACAGATTGTCGAAGATGTGAGGGTAGCCCTCCATCGCCTTGCCGAGGCTGTCCCCCTCGTTGACCTTGTCGCGCACCTCCGCGAGCACGACCCGCGCCGTCTCGTTCTCGACCTGGTCGATCATGGCCGTGAGCGCCTCGATCATCGGGATGCCCGCGTTGATCAGGGTCGACAGCTGGGACGTCATCGTCGACAGCTCGGTGGTCGAGATGCCCGAGCGTCCGAAGAGCTTGGAGAAGTCGACCTCGACCGACAGCCCCTTGCCGCGGGTGGCCGACTGTCCAGACTTCTGCTCGTTGATCTCGGTGGGGAAGACGCCCTGCTTGCGCAGCTTGGAGCGCGCCACCTTCGCCGCGTCGGCGTCGATGATGCCCTGGACGGACTTGCCACCTGCGTCGAAGCCCCGGTACTCGAAGACGGCCATTACCGACTGTCCTCCTGGGTGACACGCATGACCTCCTCGAAGGAGGTGTCGCCCTCGAGGGCCTTTCGGATGCCGTCGTCGCGGAGCGTCTTCATGCCCTGCTCGACCGCGATGCTCTTGATCTTGCCCCCGTCAGCGCCTGACATGACACAGTTCTTCACGGCGTCGTTGACGACGAGGACCTCGTAGATGCCCGTGCGACCGCGGTAGCCGGTGTTCAGGCACACAGGACAGCCCCTCGCCCGGTAGACCCGGTGCCCGAGGACGTCCGCGGCGGAGAGCTCCAGGTCGCGGAGCTCCTCTGCGGAGGGCTGGTACTGCTCCTTGCAGTCCAGGCAGAGCCGCCGCACGAGGCGCTGAGCCAGGACCATCAACAGCGAGGACGCAACGAGGAACTCCTCGACGCCCATGTCGATCAGGCGCGGAAAGGCACCGGGCGCGTCGTTCGTGTGCAGTGTAGAGAAGACCAGGTGGCCTGTGAGCGAGGCCTGGACGGCGTTGTCCGCCGTCTCCTTGTCGCGGATCTCACCGACGAGGATGACGTCCGGATCCTGCCGGAGGTGGGCGCGCAGGGCCGACGCGAAGGTCAGCTTGATCTTCGGGTTGACCTGGGTCTGGCCGATGCCACGCAGCTCGTACTCGATCGGGTCCTCGATGGTGAGGATGTTGAGGTCCGGCGCGTTGATCTCGGAGAGCGCCGAGTACAGCGTGGTGGTCTTCCCCGAGCCCGTCGGACCGGTGACGAGGATGATGCCGTGGGGCCGCCGGATGTAGCCGCGGAAGACATCCAGCGAGTCCTGGGACATGCCGACGGCGTCCAGCGAGAACACCGTGCCCTTCTCGAGGATGCGCATCACCACGCGCTCGCCGTGGCGGACGGGCAGGGTCGAGACGCGCAGGTCGACCTCGCGCCCGGCCATGCGGATGCGGATGCGGCCGTCCTGCGGGATGCGCTTCTCGGCGATGTTCAGGCCGGCCATGATCTTGATGCGCGAGACGATCGAGGCCTGCAGGCGTGGCGGAGGCTTGACGATCTCGTAGAGCACGCCGTCGATGCGGAAGCGGACCGCGAGCTCCTTCTCGAAGGGCTCGATGTGGATGTCGCTGGCCCGGTCCTTGATCGCCTGGGTCAACAGCGAGTTCACGAAGCGGATGATGGGGGCCTGGTTCGGGTCGTCGAGGATGTCCTCCTCGAGGTTCAGGTCCACCGCCCCGTCGCCCTGCTCCTCTTCGACCTCGGAGAGCACGGCCTCGGCAGAGCGGGCGGCCTTGTCGAAGGCCTTGCCGATGGCATTCCGCAGCACGTCTGCGGGCACGAGCACCGCCCGGATCGGGCAGCCGAAGACGACGCGGAGGTCGTCGATCGCCGAGAGCCCGCCTGGGGACGCGATGCCCGCGACCACGGAGCCGTTGTCGCGCCACAGCGGCAGCACGCCCTGCTCCCGAGCGAGCCCCAAGGGCAGCCGACGGACGAGCTCGATCTCGACGCGCTCGACGTCGATCTCCTCCAACAGCAGCAGGCCCGTGAGCGTGGCGATGCCGCGGCTGACCTCGGCCTGGGGGACCGGGGCCCGCTGCACGGCCTCGACGAAGGTGCTGCCGGACTTCTCCGCGGCCTTCCGCGCCTCGGCGAGGCGATCGGCGCCGACCCCCTGCTCGAGCAGGAGCTCATCCAGTGAGCGGCGTCGGATGGCCACCTAGAGGCCCTCCTCGTCGTCGTCGAGATCGTCCTCTGGGAGGTCGTTGAGGTCGTCCTCGGGCAGCTCCTCGCGGTCGAGATCCTCGTAGAGGCCCCCTTCGGTCTCGGCGGCTTCGTCTCGCAGATCGGCCTCGTCTTCTTCCTCCGGGACCTCGCCGATCGTGGTGGTGCCGCCAGAGCCGTCGGAGATCTTGGTCCGGTACATCGAGGGCTCGTCGATGACGTTCATCGAGCCGGCGAGCAGGTCGTTGAGCTCCTGGAGCTGCTCCACCTCGGTCTTGCCGTAGAAGCGACGCAGGAACTCCTCTCGCTGCGCGACCTTGACCCGGTAGACCTCCTCCAGGTCCGCGGGCGTGCTGATGACGTGGGGGGTGAGGAAGATCAGCAGGTTCGTCTTGCGGGAGACCTTGCGCTTGCCGCGGAAGATCACGCCCACCAGCGGAAGGTCGCCGAGCACCGGGACCTTGGACTCGACCTCTGTGTCGGTGGCGCCCATCAGGCCGCCGATGACGATGGTCTGGTTGTCCTTGACCAGCACCGTGGTCTCGGCGGACCGCTTGGAGGTGATGAAGCCGGCGCTCGTGACATCGAGGCCCTGGCTGTCCTCCTCGATCTCCGTCACCTCCTGGAAGAGCTCCAGCGTGACGTAGTCGGACTCGTTGATCTGGGGTGTCACCTTCAGGGTGATGGCGACGTCTTCGCGCGAGTAGCTGACGATGGGGTTGTTGTTGGAGTCGCGGCCCTGGCTCGTCGGGAAGGGGATGTTGCGTCCGACGACGATCTTGGCCTCCTCGTTGTCCAGGGTCAGCACGTTCGGGGTGCTGAGGATGTTCACAGAGGAGTTCGCCTGCATGGCGGACAGGACGATCCCGAAGGCCGGCACCGGGACCTCCTGCCCGTCCACGGACACGTTGATCGAGTCACCAAAGACCCCCATCGCCAGGCCGGTGAGGACATCGGAGGACAGCCCCAGGCTGCTGGTGCCGAGCTGCAGGGAGCCGAAACCGAAGGCGCTGTCGCCGGGCTTGCCGCTGTGCAGGCCCACGCCGACGTCGAGGGTGTCCTCGCTGGCGAGCTCCATGATGACGACCTCGACGAAGACCTGCTTCCGCCGGATGTCGAGCTGGGCGATCACATCTTCGATGATCTCGAAGGCCTCTGGCGAGGCGACGATGACCAGGGAGTTCGTGCTCTCGTCGGCCGTGACCCGCACGCCGTCGTCCAACAGCGCGGTGGCGCTGCCCGAGCTCTCGGAGCTGGTCTCCGGCTCACGGGAGTCCCGACCGGGGAGGCTTCGCCGGGAGCTCGAGGAGGACGTGCGCGTGCTGCGGGAGTTCCGGCTGGAGGTGGAGCTGGTGTCCTGGGAGAGGTTCGACAGCACCTGGGCGATGTCTTCCGCGTTGGCGTGCTCGAGGTACTTCACGTGGATCTGGGCCCGAGAGCGGGGATCGACGTCCTTGTCCAGCTCGTCGATGAGCCCCAGGACGGCCTCCATCGCCTCGCTGTTGGCCATGATGATGAGCTTGTTGCTGCGCTCGTCGGCGACGATCTTCTCGATGTACTTGCCCTCCTTTCCGACTGTGGAGGAGGAGGCGCTGGAGGCGGTGTCGGCGGACTTGTCCTTCGAACGGCGGCGGCGGCGGCGAGAGGAGCTGGACTCGGAGCTGCTGCTGCTCGTGGTGGTGCTGGTGGTGCTCTCCTCCGAGCCGTAGATCTGCTCGATCAGCGTCTTGATCTCGGTGGCCTCGGCGTGCTCGATCTGCACGATCTCGAGCTCGGCTCTTGGAGCGGCGACGTCCAGCTGGGAGACGACCTTCCACATTCGCCGGATGTTCACCGCCGAGTCCGTCACGATGAGCGTGTTCGTCGGTGCGTAGGCGAGGATCTTGGCCTGGCCACCGCCAAGGTCCTTCGCGACCGTGGAGATGTCGCCGACCGAGACGTTGTCCAGCTGGAAGATCTGCGTGACGAAGGTGTCCGAGTAGGGGATCGAGTCGCCCTCGTAGACCTTCAGCGGGTGCTGGCTGGCCTTGCTCGTGGCCACGATCTTGTAGGAGTCACCGACCTGGACGGTGGTGTAGCCGCTCACCTCCAGCGCGCTCTCGAAGGCGGCGTAGGCAGACCAGAAGGGAACTTCCTTGTGGGAGATGATGGTGACCTTGCCGCTGAGCTCGTCACCCAGGATGAAGTTCCGGCAGCTGATCTCGGCGAAGTACTTGACGACGTCGTTGATGTCCTGCTCGACGAAGTCGATCTTGAAGCGCGCGGTCGGGTCCTCGTTCGCGCAGGGGGGCTTGTTCCGGTCCGCGCCAGAGAAGGCCGGGGAGTAGGCTGTGTCCTCCTCTTCTTCCTCGACGACGGCGTCATCGATGGGCTCGAGTGGCTCGAGCTCCTCGTCCTCGTCGAGCTCTTCGAGTCCGGGCGGGCGAATCGGCCCGTCCAGTCCGCGCAGCCCGGGACCGGGCATGGGGCGGATCGTAGGAGGGGCGATGCGCGGGGGGTCGTCGTCGTCCGCGGCGTGGGCCGCACCCAGCGGCAGGACAAGCGCCAGGAGACACAACGACGACAGCTGCTTCAGCGTGTTCAAAATCTGCTCCAACTCAGCGAATCTCGTACTCGAACGTCGAGCGCTGGTTTCGCCGCGTGACGTCGAATGAGAACGAGCTCTCGTTCTGAAGGGTCTGGTAGGCGGAGAAGGCGCCGTCGGTCGAGGTCAAGGCCATGCCGTTGACCGCGTGGACGACGTCCCCGTTCTTGATGCCCAGCTTGTCGAAGAGGCTGCCGCGGCGGATGGCGCTCAGGCGGTAGCCGTCGATCTCGCCGTCGGAGCCCTTGTGGGGCACGACGCGGATCTTCGAGGCCAGGCTGTCGATGTTGTTCATCGCGTCGTCCACGACGCTGCGCTCGACGATGATCTTCTCGCCGTCCTTGGTGATGCCGTCTTCCTCGTCCGAGTCCGTCTTCTTGCTCGGGCGGGTGGAGCGCTTCGGCGCCTCCTCCTCCATCGCGAGGTACTCGATCTCGCCGTCCTTTCGGCGCAGCTTCACCTGCTTCTGCTCGATGCCGATGATCTCGGCCTCGTCCAGCAGCCAGTCGCCGAGGCCGTAGCCGAGCGCGTGGGCGTCGCGGCCGTCCTCGGCGATGAGCGCCGAGCTGTAGACCTCTGGCTCGGCGACGAGGGTGGCCAGCAGCACGACGCGGAGGTCGGTCTGACCGCCGACATCCTCGTCCACGTCGACATCGAGCTTCGTCGAGTCGAAGATGTTCCGCTCGAGGATGGCGCGGCTGTAGCTGCTGACTGGCCGGGGGCCGAAGCTGCGACCGCTGGCCGAGCCAGCGTCAGATGGCCCCGCGGCGATCCCGGCCAACGTCGGAAGCACAGCGTCTTCGGGCAGCTCGAGGTACTTGCCGAGGACCTTGTTGCCGGAGAACGCGAGCAAGAAGGCCAACACGGCGAGCACCGCTGCGCCGCCCCAGACGCGCTTCGATGTGAGGATCTCTCGCATCCAAATCCCAGATGAGGGGGTCCAAGCGCCTTCTAATGCAACGGACGTGCCAAGGCTCAGCAGGCCTCAGCGGCCGATCCGAGCACACCGGGGGACACCGTGTCAGGGGCCCCCGATGGCCGCATCTCCAGGCTGACAATCTGTCACGGTGCTACCCCAGGGGCCATCAGAGCCGCCTCGCCAGCTCCAGGGCCGCGCCGATGGCGTCACCCAGCTCGCGGCGCAGATCCCGGTCCGCGCGCAGCACCACCTGCTTCGCGTTCAGCTCACTGCCCTTGTGGGCGTGGACCACCGCCAACAGCGCCGCGACGCGATCCTCGTCCGAGAGGAGCTCCTCGAGCACCTCGCGCGGGCCATGGCAGGTGAGCAGCATGTCGGCGAGGGGGTTTGTCGTCGGCTCCGCGGCTCCGAGTTCGGCGTGGACGACCTGCACGCCGGGCAGCGCCCCACGGTGGTCCACCCGGACCAGGCTGCGGCCCTCTTCCAGCCCGACCGTCGTGTCGAGCCCGAGCTGCTACCTGCGCCACCGGACAAGCCGTGGAGCCCATCTCCACGTGGCCATCCCGACGCGAGGCCTGGAGGCCGAAGGCGCCGCTGTTGTCGAAGGCGGGGAGTCCGAGATCGACCTCGCCCATGAGGCCGTGGCTGTTGTGGCCCCGGCAGACGAGTCGATAGCCACCCTCGACCTCCTTCACGGACAGCGCATCGATGCCGAGGGAGCCCGGGTGGAGCTCGAGCCCGGCTGGCAGACGCTCGGGCATCCGCAGGTGCAACCAGAACAGCACGAAGCGGGATCCCGGGCGCTCGAGGATACGCAGCTCGAGCCCACGCCCGTCCAGCTCCCCCGCCCACTCCGTCGTGCAGAAGTCCGCGTTCGCGCGAGCCCCGACCCCCTCCAGACCGAGGGGCGCGAGCTCTTCTGCCCAGCCGCTGCCCTCCCTTGCAGGACGCCGCCTGTGGCGGAGCAGCCTCCAAGCGCCGAGCCCGCCCGCCGCGACGAGGAGGGGGCCCACCACCCGGCGAGTATAGGCTCACGGTGTGAGGGCCCTCTCTCTCTGGCTCCTGGCGGTCCTGGTCCATGCGGCCTGGGCGCTCACCGTACCGACCCCTGTCGACTGGGACCCGGCGTACTACAGCGCCGTGGCCGGCCACATCCTCGCCGGGGACGGCGCCGTGACCGGCTCGGCGGTCTTCCTGAGCCAGCTGCCCGAGTCCCTCCCGGCGGTGGCCGACCTCCACTGGGCTCCCCTGCCCTCGCGGGTGCTGTTGCCCGGCCTCGCTCTCTGGACACACGGCGATCAGCTCGTCACCGTCTGCATCCTCGCGACATGGGCGCCCCTGGCGTGGGCCATCGCGCGGGAGCTGGGCGCCGGTCCTCGGACCGCCCTGTGGGCGGGAGTGATGGCGGCTAGCGGCCTGGGCTACGCGCGCATGGGGGCCTCTCCGGACAGCATCGCGCTGGCCGGGGCCCTCGGTGGAGTGGCGCTCCTGGCGCTGCTGAGGGATCGCTGGGGGGTCCTCGCCCTGGCAGCCGTCGGCCTGGTGCTCACCCGCGGCGACGGCTTCCTTGTCGGCCTGGTCTTCGCGGCCTTCGTCCGCCGTCGGAGCGCCGGGGTGGTCGTCGCCATCGCCACCGTGGGGGCGCTCGGGGCGTGGGCGATGCGCTGCCAGGCCTTCGGCGGGTCCGAGTGGGTCGAGGCCCGCCAGGGCTTGATGGCCGCGGCGGACTATGGCGCCTGGCTGCGGGACGAGCCCGCCACCACGACCGCCAGGCCCCTGACGCGCCTGCCGATGATCTACGGCCTGGCCTTCGCCGCGCTGGTCCCCCTGCTCGCGGCGGTGGGCTTCCGTCGCCGGGCAGCGCCGCTGTTCATACTCGCCCTGGTCCTGCCGCTGTCCACGGCCCTGTTGGCGCCAGCGCTCGCCGAGTCCGGCACCCTCTACCGCTCGGGCGCGATCCTCGTCTCCGGCGCCTGCGCGCTGGCCAGCCTCGGCATCGAGCGGCTCGCGAGGCTCCGAGACCTGGACCTCCGCTTCGCCTACGGGGTGCTCGGCGGCGGGGTCCTGCTGACCTCGGTGGCCCTCGGCGCCCGCAACGTGACCCTGAAACCGTCGCTCGAAGTGGCCTGCCCCGAGCTCCCCGACGAGGTCGTCTTCTCCGACGAGCCGCTGCTGCTCGAGCTGCGCTGCGGAGCCTCGGCGGTCTGGCTGCCAGCGGGGCTCTCCACGGAAAAGCGCGAAGAGGTGCGCAAGCGCTACGCCATCACGCGCGTAGTCCGTGTACACGGAGGCAGCTGATGGAAGAGTCGCTCGTCGGTCTCGCGATGCTGGCGTTCTACGGCCTCCTTGCCGCTGCCCCGATCGGGATCGCCGTCGTGCACCACCAGCGCCTCATGCGCAGGCTCGGCGAGGTCGGCGAGGGTGCCTCCTTGGCCAGGATCGGCCACACGCCGCCCTGGCAGACCCACGGCAAGGGCTGCACCTGGGTGGGAGCAGGGCTCGACCGCGAGGTGCGCGCTGAGCTCCGAATGGACCCGAAGCGCCGGATCTACGCGAAGCTGCAGGTCCAGCGACGCCGCCCGCTGACTCCGGAGCTGGCGCTCGACTCGGAGACCTACCCCTGCCTCCGGCAGTTCGGCTTCCGCAGCGTCGTGCTCAGGCCCGACAAGGGGGACCTGTGGCGCCTCGCCTTCGTCGGCGGGGACCGCTTCTCCCTGCTCGGGGGCCTGAACCGCTGGGACCCCTCCCGCGACAAGGGCGCCGTGCCCAAGGAGACCGGGAACGAGGTCCAGGTCCGGCTGTCTCCGGGGTGGCTGGAGCTCGGCTACCGGGGGGTCACGCCCGATCGGATGGAGCGCCTCGTCGCGGCCCAGGCGGCCCTGGTCGATGCCCTCGAGGCCGAAGAGGACCGCCCCTGGCGCGAGGTCGTCGAGCGCTACGGCCTGGCCCGCACCGGCGACGAGCTGCGCGGCGAGATCGAGGGCCGGGACATCGAGGTCTCCTGCGTTCGCGGAAGCGCCATCATCTCGGTCCCGTGCGATACCCCACTGGTGGCCGCGCACAAGGACTGCATCGATGGCACCCGGCAGCTCGCGAACCCTGTACTCGGCATGCTGATCGGCGTACGAGGTCCCCCTGAGCTGGACATCGACGACCTCCTCGACGACGAGGAGGTCGTCGGGCACCTGCTCGCGGTCGTGCACGCCTGGCCCGGGAGCCGCGTCGAGTCGGGCAGGATCAGGCTCACCGCCCCCAAGAGGATCCGCCTGGAGCTCGCCGACTGCATCGAGCACGTCGTCAGCCTGGCCAGGATGCTGGAGGACCGATGATCGACGGCATCTTCGTGGGCGTCGTGGTCGGCGCCTTGGTCATGCTGACCCCGACCATCCTGATCCTCACGCTCCGGCCGCCCCAGCCGAGGCTGGACGGGCTGACTCCGGAGGGGAGGCGCATCTTCCACGGCAGGGCCGGACGGCGTCACCGCGCCAAGGCCGAGGGGCGGCGCTTCCGGGTCTACACACGCACGGCGATGCAGGACCTCTACGCCTGCGTCGCGGTCCCCCTGGCCCACGAGCCGGAGGGCACCCTGCGCCTGGGGCCGGTCGAGGCCTTCGGCTTCACCTCGGTCACCCTGACCGACGGGACCTTGACCTACACCGGCAGCGACCGCAGGCGGCTCCTTCACGACCCGCTGAACCAGCACCCGGCGCTGGACGACGGTCCCAGGCCGGATGGCGACGGGAGGCGGGTCCACCACCAGTTCGCCGACGGGCACCTGATGCTGGGCTTCCGCCAGGTGACCGACGAGCGCCTGCCGGGCATCTTGCGGGCAATGGCCGCGCTGGCAGACACCATCGAAGCGGAGTTCCAGCGACCCTGGGTGGAGCTCTGCGACCGCTACGGACTCAGCGGCGGGCGGGGACTGGTACAGGGTCGGATCGAGGGGTGCGAGGTGATCGTCGAGCCAGGCCTGGCACGCCTCCGCCACGGCCTGGAGCTGCCAGCCGGCTTCTCCCTCGGTCACAAGGACCGCGTTGATGGTCAGCCCCTGGGAAACGCCGTGGTCGACCTCTGCCTGAGGGTGGTCGCGGCAGGCGACTTCCGTCTCGACAACGACCAGGTCGAGCCCCTGCTGGAGGTCCTCCACGGCAGACCCGGGAGCATGCTGCAGGAGGAGACCCTGTCCGTGGTGGTGGACGACGAGGACCTCGCGGGCGGAGTGCGAGCAGCCCTGGCCCTGGTCTCCGCGCTGAGATGATCGCCGGGCTCGTCGGGCTCGTCGGACTGCTGGCCACCTTCGGCCTGCACCAGGGCCGGCTCCAGCGGGCCAGGGAGCGGCTCCCCGAGCACGTCACCGACTTCCAGGTCCGCCACACGCGCAACACCGACGGTGGCGTGGCGCGCATCTTCGACGGCCTCCACGGTGGGCGCCGAGTCCACCTGCGGTGCTGGCAGCCCCTCAAGGGCGACCGGACATGGAGGATACCGATGGAGCTGCGGCGGGAGCTGCCCGACGGCGTCTCGCTCGGTGCCGGCCCGGCGCTGGCGGTCTGGGGGCTGACCTCGGTCCAGCTGCGGCTGGACGACGGCGCTTGGGGTCGCTTCATCTGTACGGGAGACAATCCTCGTCGGCTGCTCTCTGCGCTGTTGGCCGACCCTCCCGCAGCGGCCGTGCCGACCGGTCGCGAGCGCTTCGTGGTCGCCGCGCACATCGACGAGGGCATGCTCACCATCGGCCTACGAGGCGCGGACGAGCTGCTCGTGCTTGCCTGGCTCCCCGAGTGGGAGACCCTGCTGTCGGAGCTGGAGCGCGTCGTCGAGGGCCCCTTCCGCGAGACCGCAGAGCGCACCGGGCTCCGCCTCGTCCTGAGCGAGGGACCGTGGCCACAGCTGAAGGGATGGGTCGACGGGATCAACGTCGGCGTGGTCATCGACGATGACCTCGACACGCGCATCACGGCGGCCTTCCACAACGAGGAGCTGGCCGAGGACCTGCTGATCCTGCACCAGGACCGCCTCGTCGGGGACGTGGACCTCGACGATCCCGTGCTCTCCATGCTCGTCGCCGCCCGATGCTCCACTCCCGACACCCTGCGAGCGCTGTCGAGGGCAGAGGGTGTCAGCGAGGCGCTGTTGGCAGTGGTCCACGCCTACCCGGGTTCCAGGGTCGTCGGGGACCGGGTGGAGCTGGTCGCGGACCGGGTCCTCGCTGACCAGCTCGCCGACGACGTGGACTCCGTGATCGCCCTCGCCCGCGGCCTGAAGGGCTGAGCGATGGTCGAGGTCGCCTACTGGTGCATGGTGCTCGGCGTGGCATCCGTGACCCTCGCGACCGTGTGCGGCTCGGTCTGGATCAGCGCCGTGCTCTTGGGGCGGAACCGGGAGACCCGGCGCATCGAGGACGGCTGGCGGCGCATCGCGGAGGGGCTCCACCTCCACCACAGCGGGCGCACGGGGAGGGAGCGCAGCTTCCGCGGGCTCCTCGGGGGTCGCAAGCTCACCCTGACCGCCCTGGAACACGACAGCGGCATCGACTGGGTCGTGCGCCTCGCGACGTGGAGAGCGCTTCCCCACCGCAAGGACCAACCCGGTCAGCTCCTCGACGGGGACATGGAGTTCAGGCTCCGCAAGGTGGGGCTCCAGGACATCGTGGAGCGCCTCGAGGGCCTCCTGGTCGTGCTCGAGGAGCTCGAAGCTGGTGTCGATCGGCCCTGGTTGGAGGCAGGCGCCGCCATCGGTCTCCGCGCCGATCCACCGATCGGAGGCATGCTGCCGACGCTCTCCGGCGAGGTCGATGGCCGCGCAGTGCGCATGCTGCAGCGGGAGGACGACCTGGGTCGCTTCATCGAGATCCGGGCCCGCTGGTCGAACCCGGCCCTGGGAGCCCTGGAGGTTGCGCGCAAGGGCGTCATCGACGACGAGATGGACCTCGACAACCCGGTCCTCGGCATGCTGTTGGGAACTCGGAGCGACCGCATCGAGGCCGTCGTCACCGCCTTCGCCGACGAGCGCCTGACGGAGACCCTGCTCGAGGTCATCCACGGCAACGAGGGCTCTCGGGTCCTACCGGGCTGGGTGGTGACCCAGACCCGCCGGGGGCCGGAGTGCGCGAGTGAGCTGCTCGCGGCGACCTTGCGCCTGGCGCGGATGCTGTCGGGATAGGAGCGCGGCGCGCGTTGGCGCGAACGCTCCTCCGTGCGCGGCGACAGCTGCGGTGGTGACGCCACCGTCCTCCTCCAGGGCGGGCCCCGAAAGCGACGGGATGTTGCGTATCGGCCTGGGTTCTCCGGAACCCCCGGAGATGTGCAACAAGACGTGCGTGCACGCCACCTCAACTCCGCCTGGCTGAAACACCATGTTTCTCCGAGACCGACTTGCCGCCTCAACTCCGACTGGCTGAAACACCATGTTTCTCCGAGACCGACTTGCCGCCTCAACTCCGCCTGGCTGAAACACCATGTTTCTCCGAGACCGACTTGCCGCCTCAACTCCGCCTGGCTGAAACACCATGTTTCTCCGCGACCGACTTGCCGCCTCGCCAGGCAGGCCACCAACCTCCAGCAAGCACCAGCCGCTGATGCCCTCGGAAAACCCGCTCAGCGGACCCGAGTGAAGACCCCGCCGAGCGACTCGTGCTCGAGTTCGACTCAGCCCCGCGGGGTGCGCGCGATGTGGGCCCGGGCCTGGATCGACAGCCAGGCGTCGACCGCCGTGCGCTCCTGGGGATCCAGGCGCGCAATGCGGCGCTTGATGCGCTGGACTCGCTGGGTGACCGCGGCCCGGCTCACGCCGTGGCGGCGGCTGTACTCGACCTTGCTCTCGGCTTCGAGCAGCGCCAGGATGAAGCCCTGGTCGATCTCGGAGAGCGCCACGCCGGGGATGACCTCGACCAGATCCTCGGGGTGGCGGACCGTGCCGAACCAGCCCAGGGCGGCCTCGGCGCCCTCTCCCTTGAGGACGTCGCGCTCGCGGATCGCCCGCTGAGCCAGGCGCCAGACGCAGCGGTCGGTGATCGTGCGAACGAAGGCGAAGAGCTCGTTGATGGTCTCGCCTCGGAAGCTGGCCAGCGCGCCGGTGATGAGGCGCTTGAGCACCTCTGCCACGGCCTCCTCGACCTGCGCTTCGCTGAGCAGATCGCGGTAGCAGCTGCGCCACACCAGGCGCGCGCGCCGGTCGATGTAGCCGAGCAGCCTCTCGTAGAAGGCCCGGGTCTCGGGCGTGTGCCGGTCTGCCAGCAGCAGGCGCAGTGAACGTCGGAAGTCCGTCATCCCCTAGATCCCGTTGCTGAAGCCGTCTCCGGCTGTCGGGGTCCAGATGTTCGTCGCGGGAGGCGGTGGGGGGGCGACCGACTGGTCAGCAGCCGGCAGCTGGACCGAGAGCGAGGTGATCAACCAGACATAGAAGGCGAGGATCGTGCTCATTTTTCGGTCTCCGTGCGAAGAAGCGCCAGGTCGGCGTCGCTGGCGATCGCCGAGTCCAGCTCGGCGACCATGGATGCGGGGTAGCTCCGACGGATCTGGACGAGCAGCGCGGCGGCCTCGTCGATCTCGCGGAGGCGGATCAGGGTGCAGAGGATGTTCTGCAGGTTCTCTCCGGAGCGCTCGCGCTCGAGGGCTCGGGAGCAGTAGTCCAGGGCCTGCTCGTAGCGGCCCATGGCGAAGGCGAGCCAGGCGCGGTGGCGCTCGACGCTGGCGAGGTCGGCGTTGAGGTCGGGACCGTCGTCCTGCCAGGCGGCGACCTCCTGCTCGGCGGTCATGCGAGCGGCCTCGGCGTAGTTCTTCACCTTCGGGTGGGCGGCGACGATGTGCAGCGCAGAGAACATCGTGACCCTTCGGATGCGGCCCTCGGCCTGAAGTCGCCTGACGAGGGCACGAAGCTCCTCTGGCTCCCAGTCGGGCTGGCGGAGGGCGTCCCGGAACACGGCCAGCGCTTCTGCCTCGTGGCCCGAGATCCGATGGACCGGAGTCTGGTAGGACTCCTCGTCGACGGTCTCGAAGATCCGATCGAGGATTGCGCGGTAGGACATCGTTCTCCCAGTGGTGGACAGCCACCGTGTGAGCGGTGGGGCCCAGCCGCCTGAAGGTTAACGATCAAACTGCAGAGTCGCTGTCAATGGGGGATTCCTGACGGGGATCTGGCACGGGACGTGCGTCGGGCGCCTTTGGCGGCCCTGAATGTGCCCTGTAAGAAGCGGCCACGGCACCCGTTCCCACCGCCACGCTTCGAGGTCCCCCTTGGTCGCTCATCTCGACAAGATCGCCAACTCCGCCTGGTTCACCAACTTCGTCACGGTGGTCATCCTGGCCGCTGGCCTCGTCGTCGGTCTCGAGACCTATCCGGCCATCTCGGAGGCCTACCACACGCCCCTGCACTGGGCGAACTGGACCATCCTCGGCATCTTCATCGTCGAGATCATCGTGAAGATGGGGGCCCACGGACGGCACTGGTACCGCTACTTCAAGGACCCGTGGAACATCTTCGACTTCGCCATCGTCGTGGCCTGCCTGATGCCCTTCGGCAGCGGCTTCGTCGCCGTGCTGCGCCTGCTCCGGGTGCTGCGTGTGCTGAAACTGGTGACGGCGCTGCCGAAGCTGCAGATCCTCGTAGGCGCGCTGTTGAAGTCGATCCCCTCGATGCTCTACGTGAGCGTGCTGCTCGGCCTGTTGTTCTACCTCTACGCGGTCACGGCGACCTTCTTCTTCAGCGAGAACGACCCCATCCACTTCGAGACGCTGCAGCTGTCGATGCTCTCGCTGTTCCGAACGGTCACGCTCGAGGACTGGACCGACCTGATGTACATCAACATGTACGGCTGCGACAACTACGGCTACGGCGGCAACGAGGCCCTCTGCACCCAGCCCAACGCCATGCCGATCTTCTCGGCGGGCTTCTTCGTCAGCTTCGTGCTCTCCGGAACGATGATCATCTTGAACCTGTTCATCGGCGTCATCATGAACGGCATGGAGGAGGCCCAGGCAGAGGCAGCGGAGATGGCAAAGGCCAGCCGCAAGGGCCGGGAGTCCCTCGCCGAGGAGCTCGCTGCGGTCAGCGGTCAGCTGGCGGAGATGCAGAAGGTCCTGGCTGCGATCGAGATCCGCGCGAGGAACGAGGCAGGGGCCCGCGCGGCAAAGTAGGACTCAGATGCGGCGGACCAGCTCCGTGTAGAGGTCCTGCCACAGGGGGTAGATCTCGTCCATCTGGGGCCCTAACCTCGGAACCGACTGCGCCACGCGGAGGTCAAGCTGACCCATGCTGTTGTTGTTGAAGCTGGCGAGCGCCGAGACCATCGAAGAGGCCTTCCCCCCACCGAGCGGCGAGCGCGTCGCGACCGAGGGCTACGGCGCCTCGCTCAAGACCCTGGAGCTGCGGGCGGCGGAGGTGCCCGTGCGCACCCACGACGGGCGCGAGGTGAACCACCAGGCTCGGGTGGTGGAGCTGCCGCTGGTCCCAGGTGACCTCCAGCAGTGCGCGGACTCGCTCATCCGCCTGCGGGCCACCTGGGAGCTGGAGCAAGAGCAGGAGGTGGTCTTCCACGCCACCAGCGGCGATGCGTTGCCGTGGGCGAGGTATCGGGACGGCGAGACGCCCTATGTCGTGGATGACCGCATCGCTTGGAAGACAGGAGGGACAGGACAGTTCGAGGACTACCTGGCGAAGGTCTTCATGTGGGCCGGGACGCACTCGCTGGAGCACCTGGACACGGTGCCGACGACCGAGGTGGTTCCTGGCTCCATGCTGATCCAGGGTGGCTTCCCGGGACACGCGGTGGTGCTCCTGGACGTCGCGGTGTCGGGGGACAAGACCTACGTGCTGGTCGGCGAGGGCTACATGCCGGCCCAGGACTTCCACGTGGAGCTGGGACCCCACTCGGGCTGGTGGCTCTGGGAGGAGGGCCTGCCGAGCTACCACTGGCCGATGAAAGCAGCCAACCTGCGAGCGTTCGACTGAGGGACGAGTTCTAATGGCACCATGGTCCGCTCGCTGCCTTTGCTCCTGCTCATGACCCTCTCTTGCGGAGGCGCGGTCGATCCCCCCAGGAGCGGGACGCTCCACGAGGACCAGACCTACGAGCACGGCGGGACCACCCGGACCTACCACTTCTACGAGACCGCCGGTGACGGCGCTCGACCCCTGGTCTTGCTGCTGCATGGCGGCGGGGGCGTGATCGACAACCACATCGGCCTCGGCGGCGTGAGCTGGCCTCACCAGGTCTGGCTGGACATCGCGGACGAGGAAGGGCTCCACGTGCTCGTCCCCCAGGGCATCAGCCGCCACTGGAACGACTGCCGGGCGGAGTGCACCCGCTGCGGAGACGAGGACGACGTCGGCTTCCTCGTCGGGCTCCTCGACGACGTGGCGACGCAGTACCCGGTCGACCTCGAGCGCGTCTACGTCGTCGGCGAGTCCAACGGTGGCTTCATGACCCAGCGCCTCGCCCAGGAGGTCCCGGAGCGCTTCGCGGCCATGGGCGTCGTCATCGCGCTCCAGCCCGCCGAGTCCGACTGCACCGCGCTCGATGTCCCCATGCCCCTGATGTACCAGGTGGGCACCGCTGATGCCGCGATCCTCTACGAGGGCGGCGCCAGCGACTCGAACACCAGCGTGCTGTCGGCGGCCGAGACGGTCGCCTACTGGCGAGACCTCAACGGCTGCGAGGCGACCCCGACGACCACCTCCTTGGACGATCTCGACCCCGATGACAGCTCGACTGTCAGCCGGGACGACTACTCCTGCGACCAGGGCGCGCTGTCCGTCCTCACGATGGACGGCGCGGGCCACGTCCCGCCGAGCATCGAGGTCGAGGTCTCGGCGTTCTGGGAGGGCATCGCCGGCATCCAGAACCACGACATCGAGGGGGCCAGGGTGTTCTGGACGTTCTTCTCGGGTCGGTCACGATGACCATCTGACCGCCCGATTCGGCCACTCTGGCCTTTCCCCGCAGGTCATGATGGGGTAGACAGCCCCCAGGGCACCGTGCATCCTGGCGAGCCGTATGCTTGCGCTCCTCCTCGTGACCGCCTGCTCGAAAGAGCAGAACTTCTACACGACCTCCCCTGATCCGGTCGGCGGCTCGGACTCTGCTACCCCCGACGGCACCGACGCAGACGGCGACGGCTACGACGAGGACATCGACTGCGACGACAGCGACGCGGACGTCCACCCCGACGCGACAGAGGTCTGCAACGGCATCGACGACGACTGTGACGAGCTCGTCGACGACGACGACGACAGCGTCGACCTGGCCACGACGACCTACTGGTACGAGGACTTCGACCTCGACGGCTACGGCGATCCGGACACCATCGCCGAGTCCTGCAGCGCCCCCAGCGTGGACCACATCCTCGTCGGCGGCGACTGCGACGACAGCGACGGGATGATCAACCCCGACGCGACAGAGGTCTGCAACGAGGTGGACGACGACTGCGACCTGCTCATCGACGACGACGACGATGACGTCGATCCGGCGACCCAGATCCCATGGTTCGCCGACCTCGACGGCGACGGCTACGGCGACCCCAACGACTTCGAGTTCGCCTGCGTCCAGATCGATGGCCGCGTCGAAGACGACAACGACTGCGACGACGGCTCCAAGGGCGTGAACCCGGGGCAGAGAGAGGAGTGCAACGACCTCGACGACGACTGCGACGGGTACATCGACGACGACGACGCCAGCTTGGACCTCGAGACCGCCAACTGGTACTGGGAAGACGCCGACGGCGACGGCTACGGCAACGAGGACAAATCCCAGCAGGCCTGCGACAAGCCCGACGGGTGGAAGTCCAACAAGAAGGACTGCGACGACACGGACGCGGACATCAACCCGGACGCCGCCGAGATCTGCGACGGCGAGGACAACGACTGCGACTCGGCCACGCCGGAAGACGGCACGGCCAGCGTCGGCAGCGCCTCCTACGGCACCATCCAGGCAGCCGTGGACGCTGCCTCTTCGGGAGACACCGTCACCATCTGCGACGGCACCTTCTACGAGAACATCGACACCAGCGTGTCGCTGACCCTGGAGTCCCTCAACGGCTCCGGCAGCGTGACCCTCGACGGACGCAGCAAGGGCGCGGTCGTCACCGCCGGCGCTCAGTTGACCGTCAGCGGCTTCACGATCCAGAACGGCAGCGGCCCGCTAGGCGGCGGCATCGACGGCTGGACCAACGACGCGGGCACCCTGACCATCGAAGACTGCACGTTCACCGACAACAGCGCCACCTACGGGGGCGGCGTGCTCGGTCCACCCAGCTACGATCTCGACGTCAGCGACAGCGAGTTCAAGAACGGGGACGTCACGAACTCCGGAGGCGGCGTCTACATCACCTCCGGCAGCCTCTCGAACGTCACCGTCCACGACAACGAGGCGGACTACGGCGGCGGTGTCTTCGTCGACTACGGCGGCAGCGCGACCTTCGACTCCTCCACCGACATCTACGACAACGACGCTACCTACGGCGGCGGCGTCTTCCTCTACGGCGCCACCCTCGACGGCGACGACGCGACGATCCGCGACAACGACGCTGACGACGGCGGCGGCGTGTTCATGACGGACTCGAACAACTCCCTGTCCAACGCGACGGTCTCCGGGAACACAGCCGACTACGGCGCGGGCCTCTTGTCCGAGAACTACAGCGGCCAGTTCGTCGACACCGTGGACTTCAGCAGCAACGTCGGCAGCTACGGCGGCGCGGTGTACGTCTACGGCGGCTCGATGGAGATCGAAAACAGCACGCTCGACGCGAACACGGCCAGCTATGGCGGCGGCATCCTGCTCATCCTCGACGGCACCCTGACGGTGGACGCCTGCACCCTGACGAACAACGGCGCGACCGGGGGCGGAGACGGCGGCGGACTGCTGATCTACAAGGGCGACCTGTGGTCCTACTCCACCGACTGGGGCAGCGGGACCAGCGACAACACCCCAGAGGACATCTACTCCTGGGTGACCGACAGCGCGAGCAGCGGCACGAGCACCGCCTTTTCCTGCGACGAGAGCGGATGCTGACATCCGTGTCATGATCCGGGGACGCGGGGATCACGACAGCGCGGCCCCATGGGGATCCACAGCGATGGCACGGCTCCTGCACAGCGCCACCGCAGGAGAACCCCATGCTCATCTTCGGACTCATCGCTTGCGGCGGCCCGGTCGCGTTCCAGGACGACATCGACGACCGCTTGGACATCTTCGGGCCCCGGAACGACGATCTGTCCACGCCATACGTCGAGACCGCCGCCTTCGAGATGAGCATCGTGCCTCGGCGGGACAAGGACATCACGGGCTGGACGCTGTCCTCCTCCGATCCCACCGTGCTCGAGCTCGGTGAGCTCGAAGCGGACGACTCCGGTCTCTCCGCCCAGGCGCACGCGCTCTCCACGGGGGAGGTCGAGCTCCAGGCCTTCGACGAGACCGGCAAGCTCCGCGCAACCGAGCTCGTCGAGGTCCGCAGACCCACCCGACTCGAGGTCGAGCACGTCGCCCCGCTGCTGCTCGGAGACCCCGACGTCCTCGGCGAGGAGGTCCCGCAGCTGCTCGTCGGCGGCAGCGCCACGATGCTGGTCGAGTACTTCGACGAGGACGGCCAGCTGCACGGCCAGGCCGAGGGACTCACCCTCGACGCCCACCCGATGCTGAACCCGACGACGCTGCAGCGGGACTACGAGGAGAACGTCGACTTCATCCAGATCAGCCCGGAGCTCGCCGGCGACTTCAGCTTCACCGTGAGCATGGGCGACGTGGAGAGGGAGATCGAGGTCGTCGGCGTGACCATCGACGCGCTGGACCACCTCGCCATCGCGCGCACCGACGAGGAAGAGGACGGCGGCAACCAGGTGGTAGTGGTCCTTGGCGAGGACAGCACCGATCGGCCAATCCTCGGGGTCGAGCCCGGCTGGAGGATCAACGGCCAGCTGCGAGAGGAGACAGGAGACGTCTGGGTCTACCAGCTCGAAAAGGGGGTAGAGAGCCAGGCCATCGCCTCCTTCGACAGACACCAGGTCGGCTTCGACTTCCAGAGCAGCGACGGCGCCGTCCACAGCACGAACACCCCGGGCTGCAGCGCCACCGGCCTGGGGGCCTCGGCCCTGCTGGCCATGGCCGGCCTCGTCGTCATTCGAAGGCGCTCCACATGATCGTCTTCGGCTTCACCGCCTGCCTGTCCGGTCACGTCTCCTTCGAAGACGACCTCGACGTCCGAGTCGACCTCGCGGCGACCGAGAGCGACCGGCTCCACACCCCCTACGTTCGAGGTGCGGCCTTCGACATCACAGCTCGGCGCGACGGCGTCGTGGACCTCTCGGACTGGCAGCTGGTCAGCTCGAACGAGCTGGTCCTCGACGTCGTCGACCTCCGAGCAGGCGAGGACTCCCTGACCGCCAGCGTAGAGGCCATCGGCGAGGGCGAGGCCCGCATCGAGCTCCTCGGCGCCAGCGGCGACCTCGTCGATGCCCGCGTCCTCGAGGTGGCCTTCCCCGAGTCCGTCTCGCTGCGTCACGAGAACGCCCTGCGGCTCGGCGTCGAGAGCGACGACGAGTTCGCCCTCGCCTGGGACGGCCAGGGCCGCTACCTCGCGACCTACATCGACGACCAGGGCCGCGAGCTCTCGGGCCACGGCGTGCTCTCGGCCGGGGATCTCGCCCCACTGCTCGAGGTGGACGTCGACGACTTCGCCTGGGGCGAGGACCGGGACTGGGTGACCCTGACCAGCGGCTGGTACGAAGGCGCGGCCGATGTGGAGCTCTACGTCGACGGCGAGCTCGCCGACGAGCTCTACGTCGAAGTGGTCGGGCCCGCCGACGTCGAGGAGATCGAGGTCATCACCTCCGACGAGGGCGCCGCGACGGAAGGCCAGGATCTGCTCGCCTGGACCCTCGGCTTCACGATGGACGGGCGCGAGGTCCACGGTGTCGACGCGACCTGGGACGCTGGTGGCCTGGCGCTCCGGGTGGGTGACACGGTCGAGTACGTCTTCGACCCCACCGAGCCGACGGACCTCGTCGCCCACTTCGGAGAGAGCGAGGACCGGGCGCTCATCCACGGCAGCGAGTTCCCGGGGGCGCGGCCTCCCGGCGGCTGCTCGGCGACGGGCCTCGGCGCCACTGGAGCCCTGGCCTTTTTGGGTCTGCTGGTCCTGAGGCGACAGCGACGGGGTTAGGCTCGGGCCGTGGCCGTCCCGACCGAACTGATCCGAGACCTGCCGCTGTTTCGCATGGTTCCAGCCCACCACCTGGACCAGGCGGCGGAGCTGGCGATGATCTCCGTCGAGGTCGGCGAGGGTGAGCTGCTCCTGGCGGAGGGAGAGCGGGACGACTCGTTGATGGTCGTGCTGCAAGGCGAGCTGGAGATCATCAAGGGGGATCCCTCGGTGCGCATCGCCCGGGTGGGCCGCGGCGAGATCCTCGGCGACATGGCCCTGTTCGGGGGCAGCGGTGTCCGCACGGCGACGGTGCGGACCCTGTGTCCCAGCTCCTTCGTGCTGATGGAGCAGACCGGCCTCGCGATCCTGCGCGCGCACGGCAACCAGCTCGTGACGGTGCTGGAGTCGACGGCGCTCCGGACCCTGGGTCGCCGCCTGCGAGACATGAACGACCGCATCTCGGAGATGGCGGTGGGGACCGAGCTGGCGCCAGAGGAACCCTCTGGGCTCCTCGCCCGCCTGCGCTCCCTGTTCGCGTCGGCCGACCAGGGACCCAAGGGACCTGCCCCCAACCCGGCGTCCGTGCTCGCGAACAGCTCCAGCTTCGACATCCTGCCTGCCGACAGCCGCGACGCCCTCGCCGACGAGCTGGAGGTCCTCTCGATCCCGGCTGGCACGGTCCTGCTGCAAGAGGGCGAAGTGGGCGACGACGCCTACGTGGTCGCAGCCGGGCGCGTCGACGTCTACCGAGCGACGCGCACCTTCGAGAACAAGAAGCTGGCCGAGTTCGGGCCGGGCTCTGTGTTCGGGCTGGTCTCGCTGGTCCACGGCAACGTGCGCTCCGCGACCTGCTATGCGCCCGTCGGGAGCTGGCTGCTCAAGCTGCCAGGCAGCGTCTACCGCGAGCTCGAGGGCACGAACTCGATCGAGGCCCAGGCCATGCGAGGCGTCGTCTACCAGTCCCTGGCCCGTCAGCTCGCCGGCGCCAACGAACACGTCGCCCTGCTGATCGCGGCGCTCGCCCGGGACCCGACCATCACCGAGCGCGAGCGTGCCGCCTACCGGGCCCTGGTCGTCGACTCGATCTGAGCGCACCGGCGACCGCGGCGCGATAGCTTCGTCGCCCCCTTTGCAAGGGATCACATGCTCCTGCTCTACGCCATGAACGCACACGCCGTGAACCTGTCCATCCCCCACGAGCAGTACCAGCTCGACAACGGCCTCAACGTCGTCCTCGTCGAGGATCACAGCCTCCCGCAGGTGGTGATCAACCTCTGGTACGGCGTCGGGAGCAAGGACGAGGCGTCCGGTCGCACGGGCTTCGCCCACCTCTTCGAGCACCTCATGTTCATGGGCACCACCCGCCTGCCGGACAGCGGCTTCGACGACCTCATGGAGGGGCAGGGCGGCTGGAACAACGCCTGGACCAGCGAAGACGCCACCGACTACTACGAGGTCGGCCCCTCCAGCCTCGTCGAGCTCTTCCTCTGGATGGAGGCGGACCGCATGGATGGCCTCGCCGGCGCGATGACGCAGGACAAGCTCGACCTCCAGCGCGAGGTCGTGCGCAACGAGCGGCGCCAGTCCTACGAGAACGCACCCTACGGCCAGGTCGGGCTGGACATGCCGGCGGCGCTCTACCCAGAGGGGCACCCCTACGCCCACACGGTCATCGGCAGCCACGAAGACCTCGAGGCCGCCACCCTGGCCGACGTCGTCGGCTTCTTCGACACCTGGTACGTGCCAAACAACGCCTCCCTGGTCGTCGCGGGGGACATCGACGTCGACAAGACGAAGGCCGACATCGAGCGCCTCTTCGGCGGCCTCGAGATGGGCCCCCTGCCAGCGCTCGAGATGGTCGCCACTCCCCTGAAGCCCGTGCAGCCCCTGGTGGAGATCACCGACGAGAGCATCGAGACGCCCCTGACGATGACCGTCTGGCACAGCGCGGCCGCCCTCCAGCCAGGAGACGCCGAGCTGGACGTCGTGAGCGCCATCCTCTCCAGTGGGCGCAGCTCGCGCCTGTATCGACGACTGGTCGACACGGGCGTGGCGCTGGAGGTCCACGCCTGGCAATACAGCCAGCTCCTGTCTTCGATCTTCGGCATCGAGGCCAAGCCGGCGGAGGGCCACACCGTCGAGGAGATCGAGGCCATCGTCTACGAAGAGCTCGCCCGGCTCGCAGAAAAGGGGCCGACCGATGCGGAGCTCGAGCGTGTCGTCAACGCCTACGAGATGCGCTTCATCCGGAACCTGGAGTCGCTCCAGGCTCGGGCCAGCGCGCTGAACCGCTACCACTACCTCGTGGGCGAGCCCGACTACCTCGAGAAAGACCTCGCCCGCTACAGGGCCGTGGACGCCGAAGCGGTCCAGGGAGCCGCCCGTCAGCTCACGGCTGAGCGGGCAGCGACCTTCCATGTCTTCCCTCCGGCTCCCGAGCCCACGGAGGAGACCGACTGATGCTGCTGTACGCCACCCTCCTCGCCTGCCCCAAGAAGAACCCCGAGAGTGCGGCCATGCCGGAGAGCTCCCTGGCCGAGCGGCCCGAGATCCCCGCTCCCCTCAGCTTCACCCCACCGACCGCCGAGCTCCTGAAGCTCGAGTCCGGAGCGGAGCTGTGGGTCATCCACCAACCCGGACTCCCGCTCGTCGCCATCGATCTCGTCGTCCACGGCGGCAAGGCCGCGGATGGCATCGCCGGCGAAGCGCGCCTCTGCGACAAGATGATGCTCCGCGGGGCCGGTGAACGGGACGCGACCGCCTTCGCAGAGGTCCTCGACCAGCAGGCCATCGACCTGTCCACCGCCACCTACGACACCGCCTCCATGATCTCGCTGGCGACCCACACCGGGCGCCTCTCCACGGGCCTGGAGCTGATGGCAGACGCCGTCGTGCATCCCACCCTGGAACCCGAGGAGTTCGACAAGCTGCTCGCCCAGACCAAGGCATCGCTGGACGAGAACCTCGCGCGGCCTCCGGTCGTCGCCTCCTGGGTCGCGAGCCGCCTCTACTGGGGCGAGGGTCACCCCCTCTCGAACCCGGCCATCGGCACGAAGGCATCCTTGGAAGAGGTGGGCGTCGAGGCCTGCACCGCCTCTCTCGAGACACGCTTCCGGCCGGATCGGGCGACCTTCGTCGTCGCCGGCGATCTGTCCGCAGAGGACGCGAAGGTGGCCCTGGATGCAGCCTTCGCGGACTGGACCGGCCCTGCCGAGGAGCCTCTGGATCTGCCCTCGGCCGAGCCGAGCCCGGGCTTCTACCTGGTCGACGACCCGGGCTCCACCCAGTCGAGCCTGCGGGTGGTCATGCCCGGGTGGCACGCCGTGCACCCCGAGCGCACCAGCGCCCAGCTGGGTGTCATCGTGCTCGGCGGCACCTTCACCTCTCGCCTGAACCGGCTGCTGCGCGAGGAGAAGGGCTACACCTACGGCGCCAGGGCGAACCTCTCCTACGGCGCCGGCTACGGCCAGGTCGTGGCCTCCACCAGCGTGCGCTCAGACGTCACTGGAGCGGGTCTGCGAGACCTGCTCGACCAGCTGCAGCTCGTCACAGAGGGCATCGACACCGCGGAGCTGGACAAGGCCAAGGGCGCCCGGCGCACGACGCTCACCTCGAGGGTGGAGACCCGCTCGAGCACGGCGGGCACCTGGGCCTGGTACATGGCCGACGGCCAGCCTTCCAGCCAGATGGCAGAAGACCTCGCCGCGATCGACGCCGCCACACTGGAGACCGTGAACGCAGCCTTGGCCCAGCTCGATCTGTCCCAAGCGGTGGTCGTGGTGGTAGGCGACATCAGCCAGATCGAAGCCCAGCTCGCGGAGCACGTGCCAGAGGCCACCTGGACGACGGTCGAGAAGTAGGCTCACGATGCGCTCATAGTGGAGACCTGATCTGCATCCGCCCGGGATCCCGGAGGTGGATGTAGCGCATGGTCGTGCGCAGGTCTGCGTGGCCGAGCAACACCTGTATGACGGCGAGGTCCGAGCCTTGTTCGAGCAGATGCGTGGCGAAGGCGTGTCGCAGCGAGTGCGGCGTCACTTTGCCCTCTACGCCCCCGGCCGCGGCTGCCCTGCCCACGACCTTCTGGATGGACCGAGCCGTGAGCGCCCCGCCTGCATTTGACGGGATCACCGGCGACTCCGGGTGTCTTCCGTGGGTTTGCTCCCGGAGCGTGTCCGTCAGCATCGGACTGAGCAGTGCGACCCTCTCTTTGCGTCCTTTGCCTCTCCGGATCCGCAGCTGGAGCCGACTCAGGTCGACATCGCCGACCCGCAGCCCGACGAGCTCACTCACGCGCATGCCACTTGCGTAGAGCAGCAGGATCACGAGCCGGTGCTTGTCGTTGGTGGTGACCGCAGCCATCGCGAGCACCTCCTCACGGGTAGGGACTCGCGGAAGAAACACCCCCCGCTTCGGCCGCGGCACCACGAACATCTCCGCCGAGCGCCCGTAGAGCTCGTGGAAGAGCAGCTTCAGCGCGGAGACCACCTGGTTGACGTAGGCCCGGCTCCTGTCCGCCTCCAGCAGTCCGAGCAGGTAGCTCCGCACCTGCCCGTCAGTGGCGTCACGCGGCACCACCGGATCAATGTGGGCCACGAACCCGCGAAGGCAAGACAGGTACGCCTTGATGGTGGTCCGCGCATACCCACGCAGCACCATCTCCTGCTGGTACCGCTCATACAGATCCTGCGAAAGCCCCACCTCGCCCTCCTCTGCCTCCGTATCCGCGAGGGGGACCAGAAACTGTCCGGGGGATCGCAGAAGTAGCCCTCTCAAGCATCAATGCGACACCGGTGTCGGTAGTCAGGCGTTAGGCGACATTGACGAGTGCTTTTAGCCCTTTAGTCGTATCGCTCCCGAAGTTGGGACCCTTCGAGTAGTGCCATGAGTTCTGCGCTGCCCTTGAGTGCGTCCGGGGAGACCATCGTTTCATTGAACTGGCGCCAGATGAGCGCTTCGACGACGGTCGCTTGGAACTTCCACCCTCGGGTGACACCGTACGCTCGGACGCGGGGATCGTCTGCGTCCTTCCAACGCTCGAACAACCGGGAGAGTGCCTTGTCTCTCTCGTGTTTCTGGAGCCAGTGTGACGTTGCTTCCGGCCCCGCCTCACGGAGGACCAGATAGGCGGCGAGCTTGATGAGGGCGTCGCCGAGCTGAGCCTCGGACCAGAGCGCCTGGTCGTCAGACGCGATTTCGATGGCCGCCAGTGCCTCTGCAGCGGCGTTGCCGTCCGCCTCCGAGATGCGCTGACCTTCCCCACGGCCTGTCAGTACGTGCCCGTCGGGGAGGGGCAGGTGAACGGCAGAGCGCCAACCTCCATGGACGCTGACCTGCTCGTTCTTGAAGACCCCGGTGGTGCTCATTCCGTACCACTGGAGCAGCTCGAGAAGCTTGTTCTTCGGATTGGATGCCATCTTCGTCCCCCTTGTTCGGTCAGTAGCCTGGGCACCACGCCCCTGTCCTCATATCCTCGATGTTGCCGGCAGCGAGGAGTTCCATCAGCGCGATGATCTCCGGCCGACTCAAGTGCTTGATGTGCTGCGGCAAGATGCTCGAGTCCTCGACGTCTTCGAGGATGACCCGGCCGTCGCGGAAAGCGCTCAACGTCCAGCCCGACCCGTGACTGACGGAAACATCAGGGTGCTCTTCGTCGGCGTGGTCGAGTTCCTGGAGTAGTTCGTCGAAGCTGGTGGTGTGGCCGGGAGGGTCCCCTTCGCCGTGGAGATGAGTCAGGAAGTAGCTCAAGTTGGTCCCGCTGCCTGTGGTCGTCACAGCACCCTACGCCAGGCACTCGTCAACGTCGCCTAACGAGGGATCTACCGCTCGGGCTTCGCCCGGGTCCTCCGCCTCACTCTGGAATGACCACTTGCCGGGGGGGTGTCTTCTCGCCCCGCTATAAGGGGGGG
>MPMD02130354.1_pt1 | contig 50609 bp, 40 predicted proteins | sample 1617291 | NCBI WGS metagenome assembly MPMD02 (sample SAMN05944810, study PRJNA350692) | marine metagenome | biome: marine; feature: ODZ; material: water; isolation source: 120 m water sample filtered on 30 um supor filter | place: Pacific Ocean | collected 2012-04-09 | depth 120m m | reverse complement strand
CGCCACACGCCATGACAAACTCCTTTCTCCCCGACGAACCGCAGCTCCCCCTCGACCGCTTTGAGGGCATCCGTAGGGACTACTCCGTCCAGGACGTGGAACAGCTGCGCGGCTCCGTGCGCATCCGTCACACTCTCGCAGAGGAAGGCTCCGCCCGCCTTTGGGACCTGCTGAACGGCGAAGACTTCGTCAACGCCTTGGGTGCCATGAGCGGCAACCAGGCCATGCAAATGGTCAAGGCCGGGCTCAAGGCCATCTACCTCTCAGGGTGGCAGGTAGCCGCCGATGCCAACGTGGCGGGACAGATGTACCCCGACCAGAGCCTGTACCCGGCCAACAGCGTCCCGTTGGTGGTAGAGCGCATCAACCAATGCCTGCAGCGCGCCGACCAGATCGCCCATGCCGAGGGTGACGACTCCGTGAACTTCTTCGCCCCCATTATCGCCGATGCGGAGGCCGGTTTCGGTGGCCCCCTCAACGCGTTCGAGCTGATGAAGTCCATGATCGCCGCCGGCGCGGCGGGCGTGCACTTCGAGGACCAGTTGGCCTCGGAGAAGAAGTGCGGACACCTGGGCGGCAAGGTGCTGGTGCCTACACAGACCTTTATCCGCACCCTCAATGCAGCGCGTTTGGCCGCAGACGTCTCGGGTGTCGCCACGGTCCTGGTGGCACGCACGGATGCCAACGCGGCAGCCCTGATCACCAGCGATGTCGATGAACGCGACCACGAGTTCCTCACCGGTGAGCGCACCGAGGATGGCTTCTTCCGCACCCGTGAAGGACTTGACCAGGCCATCGCACGCGGGATTTCCTACGCACCCTACGCGGACATGGTCTGGTGCGAGACCTCCAAGCCCGACCTGGCAGAGGCGCAACAGTTCGCCGAAGCGGTCCACTCCCAGTTCCCGGACAAGCTGTTGGCCTACAACTGCTCCCCCTCCTTCAACTGGAAGTCCAATCTGGACGATTCCACCATCGCGCGCTTCCAGCGCGAGCTGGGCGCCATGGGCTACAAGTTCCAGTTCGTCACCCTGGCCGGGTTCCACGCCCTCAACCACAGCATGTTTGAGTTGGCCACCGGCTACCGCGATGAGGGCATGGCGGCCTACTCGCGCATGCAGCAGACCGAGTTCGCGAGTGAGGCCAAGGGGTACAGCGCCACGCGCCACCAGCGCGAGGTGGGCACCGGTTACTTCGACCTGGTGGCCAACGCCGCCAGCGCCGGGAAATCCTCGACCACGGCCATGGCCGGCTCCACGGAGACCGAGCAGTTCAATGCCGGGCGGGACTCCGGCGACGAGCAGACGAAAAAGGCGAGTTGATCGCCCGCGTCGTCGTCGCACGGGAAAACACGTGTGGCGGCGGCGTGCCTCCCCTCTTCTGGCGTGGCTCCTTCAGACCGACTGAAGGTTCAGGGCCTCTTGCAGGTTCTCGTCGAGCTTGGCCATGAACTGCTGGGTTGTCAGGTAGCCCTGGTCACCGCCAACGAGCAGTGCGAGGTCCTTGGTCATGAACCCCGACTCAACCGTGTCCACGCAGACTTTCTCCAGGGTCTCCGCAAACTGAACGACTTCGGGGGTCTCGTCCATTCGGCCCCGATGAGCCAGACCGCGGGTCCAGGCGAAGATCGAGGCGATGGGGTTCGTCGAAGTCTCTTTGCCCTGCTGATGCTGACGGTAGTGACGCGTCACCGTTCCGTGGGCGGCTTCGGCCTCGACGGTCTTTCCATCGGGCGTCATGAGTACCGAGGTCATCAAGCCCAGGGAGCCGAAGCCCTGAGCGACGGTGTCGGACTGCACGTCCCCGTCGTAGTTCTTGCAGGCCCAGACAAAGCCTCCCTCCCACTTGAGCGCGGCCGCCACCATGTCGTCAATCAGGCGGTGCTCGTAGGAGACGCCTGCGGCCTCGAACTTCTCCTTGAACTCGGTCTCAAACACCTCCGCGAACAGGTCCTTGAAGCGCCCGTCATAGGCCTTGAGGATCGTGTTCTTGGTGGACAGGTACACGGGCCAGCCACGCTGCAGGCCATAGTTCATGCAGGCACGCGCAAATCCCCGGATGGAATCATCCAGGTTGTACATGCCCATGGCCACGCCCGGCTTCTCGAACTCGTAGACCGCGTACTCGGTGGCCTCGCCCCCGTCGGTGGGCTCGAATCGCATGGTCAGCTTGCCCGGTCCGGGGACCAGGAAATCCGTGGCGCGGTACTGGTCGCCGAAAGCATGACGCCCGATCACGATGGGCTGGGTCCAACCGGGAACGAGGCGCGGCACGTTGCTGCACATGATGGGCTCACGGAAGACCGTGCCACCCAGGATGTTGCGAATGGTCCCGTTGGGAGAGCGCCACATCTGCTTCAGACCGAACTCCTCAACGCGCGCCTCGTCCGGAGTGATCGTGGCGCACTTGACGCCCACACCGTGCTCCAGGATGGCGACCGCCGCATCCACGGTAATCTTGTCATCGGTGGCATCGCGCTCCTGGATCGAGAGATCGAAGGTGCGCAGGTCCACATCGAGGTAGGGCAGGATCAGGCGCTCCTTGATGAAGGCCCAGATGATGCGCGTCATCTCGTCCCCATCCAGCTCGACAATGGGGTTCTTGACTTTGATTTTGGACATTTGAAACTGAGTTCTACGGACGTGGTGAGGGGCCAGCTTGGAATTGAAGCCGAAGATTCTAATATCCCGCGCCGGATCTGTGTTGGCCCCAGACTGGGAATCGTGCGCCGAACTGTTAGCGCCCCGTTAGAAAATCGTCACCCTTGCGCTTCCACCAATCGCGCCAGGCCTTGAGCCTCTTGGCGCGATCGACGTCGGAGCCCACGGGATTGAAGCCCATGTCCTCGCCCGTGATACGGCGAAGTGCCACCACTGCCGCCTCGCGCACCGCGCCCTGCACGTCGTCCAGGGCTTCGATCAGCGCGGGCACGGCGGACTTCACTCCCAGATCATCAAGCATGCGAGCGGTCGCCATGCGCACGAACAGGTCCTCGTCCAAGAGCATGGGCGTGAGGTGCGGCACGACGTCCGAGTCCCCCGTCTCACCCAAGGCATAGACGGCCTCCAGTCGCAGGCCACCATTGGCATGCTGCAGGTCCGGCAGGTGGGTGGTCCAGGCCTTGGTCTTACCGGAAGGAGTGGTATCCCCCGACCCGACGGCCAGCCCCCCGGCAGAGAGAACGCGCAGGCTCTCTTCCAGCTCGATCACACGGTTCTTGTAGAAGCTGAGGTTCTTCTCAACCTCGATGAGAGTGTCCTGGAAACCCTGAAGCTGCTTCCCGCCGGCTTCTTTCTGGGCATCCAATTCCCCGCGCAGGGCGCGCATCTCACCCGCTGCGACAGCCTCCCGTCCGACGGAGAGGGCCAGGTCCGCCCGCAGAGACTGGATCTCCTCCCTTAGTGGCACGCGCAAGGTGACCTCTTTCTCGTGCACCTCCTGCTGGGCACGCAAGATGCGCTCACCCATGCCGGCCACAAACGTGTCATGCACACGTCTTGCCTCGCGCTGGTCCGCCTCCAGGGCACCTAGCCCTGCCCGATGTTCAGCCCCGAGAGCCTCGACCCTGTCGAGCAGAGCCCAGAGGCCCAGGCCGGAGAAGGCCAGGGCAAGCATGCCCACGACGACACCGCCAGTCCCCGAACCTCCGCCCGGGGCCTGACTCGCAACAGCGGGCGTAGGCTCAGTAGTCGGTTGGACGCTGGACAGAGTGCCACTCGCCGGGGGCGGAGCCTCCACGCTGAATGGCCCGCCCGCGGCGCCGGGGACCGTAGCCGTGTCAGGCGGCGCGTCGCCTTCCTCGGAGCCGCCCCCCATGGCCACGTCACAAGAGAGGCAGACCACGCGCCCCTTGCGCCGATAGGCAAGCCCGGCTTGAAGGTCCGAGTCGGGGACCGACTCGTTGCAGATGTCGCAAAAGTGGATTTCCATGGATTTCCTCATGAGAAGAGGCCCGCTCGGCGCAGGAGATGGTCAGGGCACCTCACAAGGCCACGGGCACCTATAGCATGGGATGCTCGGCCCCGGTTCTCCAGTCCCTGAGCATTGTGAACCCAAACCCTGCTATTCTGGGGCCCTCCTATGGACGATCCCCTTCCCATCCCCGCCCGCATCCAAGAGCGCCTGACCGCAGTGGGCCTGGAGTTCGAGGCCGAGTTCTATGGAGCTGCGACCCATCGGCAGCCCGACAATCTGGATGCTCTCGTCGAGTTGGGTCACGTCTACACCCGTATGCAACGCTACGGCGAAGGCCTGCAGGTGGATGAGGAGCTCGCACGGCTGATGCCGGAGAACGCCACCGTGCAGTACAACCTCGCCTGCTCCCTGGCCCTGATGGGTCGCATCGATCCCGCCCTGGACGCTTTGGAGCGGGCCGTGTCCTTGGGCTACGACGATCCAAGTCACTTGCTCGAGGACGAGGACATGCGCGCCCTCTGGAACGAGCCACGGCTACGCGAACTGGTACGGCTCATGCACCGCATCCCTGCGGAACCTCCGGCAGGAACCTGAGCCAACGCGGGCGTCTAGTAGAGGTCCGTCTCGCGAGCCACCAACCAGGCCTCCCAGGCCTGCGCCGCCACCTCACGCTCCTCTTCGTCTCCATCGGGATCAAACCCTTGGGATAGATGGGTCGCGTCGCGAAGAGCCTTGGCGCAAAGCGCCCGATACCACAGCTCGTCATCACGCAAGCCGGAGACAAGAACGGGCAGCTCGGCCCAATCCCCCAACTTGACCAGACAACGCGCACGCTCGTACTGCAGCTGACGGCCACCCTCGGCGCGCAGCTCCAGGGCAGCGACGTAGGGCGCGAGGCGCTCATCCCGCGTCTCCCCCAAGGCCGCAAGGGCTGTGCCCACAACCTTGGAGTTGGAGGTCGCGGCCATTCCCAACAGGAGGTCGTAGGCTGATTCACGCGCTTGAACAAAGAAGCGGATGACCTCCACCATCTCTTCGGTCCTCTGGATGTAGGGCACCCTTTCGGCCTGCTCGAGCAGCTTGCGGCGGAACTGGGGCGTGGGCTGAACCCACACGCTGTCAGTCTGGGCGGGCGAGATCGAACCGGTGCCGGTGGTGGTGCAGGCGGCCAACAGGAGGCTGGACAGAGCAAGCAGCAAGCTGCGCGAGATGGGCTGTTTCGAAGACACGGGCGCTCTCATGGGGTCGGTGGGTGTGGAGGCACCCAGAATCGGGACCCTCACCCCCCCTATCGGCCGTACCCCCCCCACTCCTTGACGCAAGCCGCCCCAAAGGTGCAGATCTCAGCGGGACCAGAGGCGACGCAATGGAGCCAAGCCCGCCGCGAATCCCAAGGTGAGACCCAGCCCCAGGAACCAGGGCGCGAGCGGATGGGGGGCGGGCCGTGGCAGAACCGGTGCTGGGCCGGCGGCGGGCAGCTTCCGGGACACGCGAGGGGACACGCCCGACCACTCCGCCGGGCCTGGAGCCAGGAAGGGCACGCTGGCCAGGAGACCATCGGCACCCAGGATGCGCGCCTCCATCAGGGTCCCGCGCGGGAAGGCCGCCAACTCATCCGGCACCGGACCCGTGCGCCGTCGGCGCGGATCCAGGGCGCTGCCCCCCACGCCTACCCTCAGAGCACTCGACGCCGTGGATTCAGAGACCCACTGGATCGCCCCTCCGAGGGGCGGCCAGAACTCGCAGGTCAGTGGATCAGGCCAGGCCAGGGGAACCTGCTCCAAGACCAACTGGCCGCTCTCATGCCCAAGGTGTACCTCCGTACTGCGGTCCACTCCCGCACTGGCCAAGGCCATGAGCAAGGGGGTCAGCGCACCCGGTGCATCCACGAGGTCGGGCGCCCAGGCAGGCGCAGGGGTGGTGGCCAAGGCGGCCACCCATCCCTGCCCGTGACGCTTCACAGCCAGGAGGGGTTTCCCCTCGGGTTGGGTCACCCACAGGGCGTCAGATCCTGCGCCCCACTCCGCCCGGGCGCAGGTGGGCGAGGCCAGAAGTTCGGGACCGCCGGTCTGCTGCGCCGCAAGCACGTCCCTGAACAAGGGGTCGGCGGGTGTCCCGGCCACGGCGATCTGCTCGGGGTCGGTACGCACGCGTCGCTGGTTGACTGCGCGCTGGAGGAGGCCCGCCAGAGAGCTCAGGTCCCCCGCCTCGATCAACTCCTCGCCGGGGGCCAACAAGGAAGGCAGGCATCCCCGATCGGCATGTTCACCCACTGCCAGCACGGAGAGGTCCAGGCGGGAGCGGGTGAGCGCCGCACGCGCTTCGGCTCCAGCCGACGCGGAGACCGCGCTGGAGCGTCCGTCAGAGAGGAGCAGTACCAGGCCCGAGGCGTCGGTCCTGCGCCGACTCTCCGCCAGCTGGCCGAGGGCGTAGAGAATGTCCGTGCCGCCGTGGGGAACGGCCGCATGCAACAACGGAGAGAGTTCCTTGCGTCGCTCAGCCGGCGTCTGACCCGTGCTACGAAACTCGACGGGGCCCAGGGACTCATTGAAGAACCGCAGTTCGAGTCGGTCCACGGGCAAGGCGGCGGGCACGAGCTCGAAGAGCGCCTCGCGAACGCGCTCGAAGGGCTCCCCTGCCATGGATCCCGAGCCATCCACGAGCAGGACCACGTCCCGCTCCGTGCCCCCCTCGTTCCCTGGATCGAGGGGCAGAATGCTCGAGAGATCCCCCTCTGCGGCCTGTCCTGCTGGGCTCCAGGAACCCAGGAAGTGCCAGCCGATCGTGGCCAGCCAGCCACCGCCGGAGTCGATGAAGGCCCGCATGGCATGGCCGGGAAGATCGGCAGGCCCCACGTCGAGGGTCAGAACCGCATCCACCTCGGGAAGAACACCCAGCAGCTGGTCGGCGTGCACCGGACGCACGTCCAGACCCTGCTGGGAGAGAGCTCGCCAGCCCGGCGCGAGGGCTGGAGCATCCTCCCGGTGCACGATGGCCAGGCGCAACCGCTGCCCCACGTTCAGCCACTCCGCAGCGCGCTGGTCCCCCGACCCCAGAGCGGAAGAGCCGTGGGAGAGTTCTCCCGGCGGGGTTCCTGCCGAGGTCACCTGAATCCGTAGCTGATGGGACCCCACCACGCGAGGGGGCAGGTCCAGACGGATCGACCAGCGTAGGCGCCCCCCCATCCCCGCGCTGGCGCTGGAGGGAAGCTCAGGCCTGGCTACACCGTAGGCCGCTCCACCCGGACCGGACAGGGACCAGTTCAGTTGAGGCAATCGGGCGGTGCTCCCACCGGAGGCGAGCTGCCAGTAGAGCTCCAGACGGGCGGCCGAAGGAGCGCCCGCGGCCACCGAGGGAGGCACGTGGACCTCTTCAATGCCGAGGCGCACACGGGTGGGCGGGTCCAGGTCCGCCCACTCCACCCGCACACCCCCGCGAGCCAGGAGCTCCAGGGCCGGAGCCGGATCGGCCGCGGTGTAGGTGCCGTCGCCATGCAGGACCAGGATCTGCTCGGTGCGCTGCGGGTCCAGCAGGTTCGGTGTCATGACCTCAAGGGCCTCGGCCAGGTGCGAACCTGCGCTGCTGTTCGCCGTGGCGGCAACCCTCTCCCCCGGGACCAGGAGTGTCTGCCGGCCGTCCAGGTGTGCCAGCAACTCCTCTGGCGAGCCCGGTCCGAAGGTGCGCTGGGCACTGGCCGCGTATTCCACAAGGAGGACCTCATGCCCGTCGGCCTGGGCCAGAGCGCACTGCTCGCGCAAGAAGCGCCCGACCTGCCGGGGCCATTGGGAGCGGGGGGCCGTGGCCGAAGCCGAGGCGTCCAGACAGATCGCCCGCAGGCCCGGCAGCTCAGGAGCGCGCGTCCCCCTGACCTGGGGTTGCGCCAGGATCGTCGCCAGGGTCAGCGAGGCGATGGCCCCCGCCAGGAGGGTCAATTCCAGGGTCGTGCTCCCGCGGGCCCGATCAGGTGCGCGCACGGCTGGGATCCGTAGAGGTGTCCTGGGAGGTCGCGCTGCGCACCGCGGAGCGGATCCAGCCGCCTCCGAGCAGGCGATCGTCTTGGTAGAAAGCCGCCCCCTGACCGGGGCTGACCGAGATCTCGGGCACGCTGAATCGCACCTCGGCCCGCTCCCCATCCAGCTCCACGCGACAGGGCGCAGGCGTGCAGTGATAGCGATGCTGGACGAGACAATCGAACCCGCCGGCGGGCGGCTCGAACCCGATCCAGTTGAGGGACTCCACGACCATGGAATCCGTGCCGCACTCGTCGCGCGTCCCCACCACGACACGCCCGGTCTCGGGCTCCACCTGTACGACGTACAGAGGCTCGCCCCCACCCACGCCGATGCCGCGGCGCTGGCCGATGGTGAAGTGCTCGGTTCCCTTGTGGGTGCCGAGGATCCGGTCGGTCGTGTCCACGATCTCGCCGGCGTGCAAAGGCGTGCCCCGCTGCTCAAGCAAGAGGCGGTAGTCGTCGGAGGGCACGAAGCAGATCTCCTGGCTATCGCGTTTGTGGTGGGTGCGCAGTCCGGCTTCCTCCGCCAGGCGTCGCACTTCCGGCTTGGTCAGATCTCCGAGGGGCAGAACCGTGCGCGCCAGATCCTCTTCGCGCACGCAGAACAGTTGATAGGACTGGTCCTTGGTGTCGTCCACACCGCGGCGTACCTCCACGCGGCCCTCGTTCACCTGCAGGCGCGCGTAGTGGCCCGTGGCCACGCCCGCCGCGCCCAGCTCGTCCGCCATCGCGAGCAGACGTCCGAGCTTGAGGTCCCGGTTGCACAGAGCGCAGGGGTTGGGGGTGCGGCCGCGGCCATACTCGGCCACGAAGTGGTTGATCAGGGAGCCGAATTCCGTGGAGAGATCCACAGCCTGAAAAGAAATGCCCAGCCCATCCGCCACCATGCGCGCATCGCGGGCGTCCGTACTGGAGCAGCAGGATTTCTTGCCCGCCTCCTCCTCGGTCAGCTCCACCCCATTGCGCATGAACAGTCCCACCAGGTCGTGCCCCTCGCGGGCCAGCATCCACGCCGCCACGGAGCTGTCCACGCCACCGCTCATGGCCACCACGAGGCGTTCGTCCGGGTTGAATGGGCTGGGCATGATTGGGGATGGGAGGGAGGCGCAAGAGATGAACGGAGCGCCGCGCTACCGGGTTCAGGCCGATTCTAGTAGCTTCTGCGCCCCTGAACAGCAGCCGGCCCGGATCCTCCCGAGGGTCGAACCCGAAGCCGCGAGAATCCGCCGTACACCCTCCCCGGCCTGCCCCTTGGCCGAGCCCACCACCACCGCAACCCATGCACCTCCCCGCTCCCGTCTTCTTCCAAGATCCGCCCAGCGAGGCCGCCGCAACCACCCAAGGGGAGACCCTCACCGCTCCCGCGGGAGAGGCACCCGCAAACCCGACGCCCGGCTCGGGCTTCCCCGACCCGACCCTGTTCCTGGTCATCGGTGCGCTGTTCTGGTTTCTGATCCTGGGTCCCGAACGCAAGAACCGCAAGAAGCGTCAGGCCATGCTCGACGCCCTCTCGAAGGGCGACGAGGTGATGACGACCGGCGGCCTCTTCGGGCGCGTGTCCAAGGTGGACGAGCACGAGGTGATCCTCGTCGTTGCCGACGGTGTGCGCCTGCGCTTCAGCCGCGCGGCGGTACAGGGTCTTCGCAACGAAGAAGACGAGCAGGACGAACCAGACGAAAGCAAGAAGAGCTGAGCGCCGGAGCTCGCCCATGATGGGCTGGCGCGCGCGCACCTGGCGGGCCACCTTCAAGAGCATCCTGCGCAACGGCCCCATCGAGTTCGCACCTCAATGGGCGCTGCGGTTCTGGACACTATCCAACCCGGAACTTGGACGTGCGGGTGAGAACCTCAGCGCACGCGCCCTGCGCCGGGCGGGCTGGAGGATCCTGGGCCGCCGCATGACGACACCCCACGGCGAGGTGGATCTGGTCATGGCCGGGGCCGGACAGCTTGTCTGCGTGGAGGTGAAGGCGGGCCGCGTGCGGCACTGGCCCGTAACGGACGGGAGAGTCCCGGCCGACTGGAACCCCTTGGGAAGGCCGGGCCGCCGGATGGACCGGAACCGGCTGTACGCCCAGCAGCGGGCCAGCCACTGGCTGGCGAGGCGCATGGAAGCGGGGCGCCTGGAGGGAGGTCGAGTGGATCTCGTGGAACTGCTGCTGGACTCACATGGCTCCAGACACGCCCTGGTCCACCATGCCCGGTGCCTGACACCCCTCGGTGAGGGCCCGGAAAATTCTTCCCCCACCCGTGCGCAGAGTCCGATTCACCCCGACTCGACCAGGATCCGATACAGAACCTGAAGAACCCCACTTCGAGCCTCTCGACCGCACGGCCATGGCGAGCAAAGTCCGCTCCCCATGCGCAGGCATCGATGCGCCCCCGCTGTTAGCCTGTCCCCACCCATGCTCCGCGTCCTCCAACACTTTCTGCCCATCCGGACAGCACTGCTGTTCTTCGGAGAGACGGTGATCCTGACCTTGCTGGTCGGGCTGGGCATGTCCAGACACCTGTGGGATTCACTGCGCGGTATCCGCGGAGAGAACTACCGCGAGCTGCGCCTGGCACTCGGGCACCTGGGGATGGGCGAGCTGGATGCCTTCTGGATCTGCATCCTCTCGGCATTCCTGGTGGCGCTGCTCTGCCAGGTAGCCATCGGGTTCAACCAGCTGTACGAGTTCCGGGTCTCGAACTCCTCCACAGAGCGCTCCCGCCGACTGGTTGAATCGGCGGGCGCGGGCATTGCTCTGTGCCTGGTGTGCGTCAGCCTGACACACGCCTGGGACCTGCGACGCGTACTCAATTTTCCCGGCCTGACCTACACCCAGAAGCTCGGCAGCCTGGTGGGCAGCCTCGTGCTGGGCTTCCTGGTCCTGTACATGTGGCGCACGCTCTACCACGGGATGATGCGCCGGGTGAATCTGAACCTGAGAGTCCTCATCCTCGGCTCCCGCGAGCCGGCCCACGAGCTGGCCCAGCTCATTCTCGACCAACCCGAGGCCGGCTTCGAGGTCTTCGGCATGGTGCCTGAGTCACCACGCGAGGAGGGGGAAGGAGCCGGCTCCTCGATTGACACGCCAAGCGTGTCGTTCTCCCCCATGGGAGCCGACGTCGTCTCCGGCTCCATGGCCAGCCCACGCACCGAGGCGCTGATTCTCGACACGCTGCCCCTGACGGCACGCAAGCGAAATGGAGAGGCGACCTCGCTGGAGAGCCTTGAAGGTGAGGGCTCCCTGCTCGCCCTGGCCCGCGACAATCAGGTGGACGTGCTCGTGGTGGCACTGGAAGACCGGCGCCTGGCACTGCCCATACAAGACCTCTTGCACTGCCGCCTGGGTGGCCGGGACGTGCGCGAGCGGGAGGAGATCTACGAGCAGGTGACGGGCAAGATCGCCGTGGCGGCCATGCGGCCCTCCTACCTGATCTTCAACGAGGGCTTCCGACGCCACCCCTGGATCGACCTGATCAAGCGCGGGACGGACGTCGCCCTATCGCTGCTCATCCTGGCGGTGACCTCACCCCTGATTCTGCTGACGGCCATCGCCGTCGCCCTGGATTCCCCTGGCCCGATCCTGTTCCGCCAGGAGCGTGTGGGACAGGATGGGATCCTCTTCACCCTGCGCAAGTTCCGCTCCATGCGCGTGGATGCAGAGTCCGCCACGGGCCCCGTGTGGTCCAGTGAAGATGACCCACGCATCACGCGCGTGGGCAAGTTCATCCGCATGACCCGCCTCGACGAGCTGCCCCAGCTGTTCAACGTCCTGCGCGGCAGCATGTCCCTGGTGGGGCCACGACCCGAGCGACAGCACTTCGTGGACGAGCTGGCAGAGCAGATCCCCTACTACAACCTGCGCCACATCGTGAAGCCCGGCCTGACGGGCTGGGCCCAGATCAACTACCCCTACGGGAGCACTGTGGAGGACGCCCTGCATAAGCTCCAGTACGACCTGTTCTACATCAAGAACCACAGCGTGCTGCTCGACCTCTCGGTGCTGTTCAGCACCATCAAGACCGTTCTCCTGCGCCAGGGGACCTGAGCCCCCAGAGGGGCTTTCCGAAACGCGAGCCGCAATCCCCTGACCAGCGGGTGAGAGGTGGCTATGCTTGGCGGCCATGGAGATCCTGTTTGTCACCCTGGTCGCCCTGGCCGGGGGAGCCCTGCCCCTGCTCATCCGCTGGACGGACCGCCACCTGCACACGGCCCTGGCCCTGTCCACGGGAATCTTTCTGGGGGCGGTCTTCCTACACGTGCTGCCCGCTCTGTCGGAGATGAGCCTCAGCTCTGTTGTCACCCAGCCCATCCCCGAAGGCTCCCATCCCGGGGTGGATCTGAGTCACGTCCACGGCGGAGATTCCTGGCTGTGGCTGTGCGTCCTGGCGGGGGTACTCGCGGTCTACCTGATCGAGTCCCTGGTCCTACGCACCCACGACCACGACGAGGCGCACCAGCACCGGGCGGTGAGCCTCGCAGCCCTGGTGGGCCTCGGGGTTCACGCTCTGACGGCGGGTATCGGGTATGCCGCTGCCCAATCCCACACCCATGTGGGTGGTGCGCTGCTCTTTGCCATCCTGGCCCACAAGGGCTTCGAGGCCTTCTCCCTGACAACCGTCTTCCAGTTGGCGGGGGCGGAACGCAAGTCGATCCTGTGGATGGTCGTCGGCTTCGCTGCCATCACTCCCCTGGGCATGCTCCTGGGTGAGTCCATCTCCGCCCAGATGGGTGAGCTGGGGATGGGCGTCTTGACCGCCCTGGCGGCTGGCACGTTCCTGTTCGTGTGCCTGTGTGAGTTGTTGCCAGAGGTGTTCCACCACCGCGAAGACAGCTGGCTGCGGGTCACCCTCCTGGTAATTGGCATCGCCATGATGATGGCCTTCGAGGAGCTGGGGCATTGATAGCCTGGCTGACGGAGATCTGGAGCCTGCTCTGCGCGTCCGGCCCATATCTTCTGGTGGGGTTCTTTATCGCAGGCCTGCTGAAGGTGCTCATTCCGGAGCGCTGGATCCTGCGCCACCTGGGGAGCAACAGCTTCGGTGCCGTGGCCAAGGCCGCTCTGGTCGGCGCGCCCCTGCCCCTGTGCTCCTGCTCGGTGGTCCCCACGGCCATCTCGCTCAAGCAGGCGGGGGCCAGCAAGGGAGCCACCAGCGCGTTCCTGATCTCCACGCCGGAGACCGGCGTGGACTCCGTGGGCATCACCCTGGCCCTGATCGATCCGGTCATGGCCATCATGCGTCCCATCACAGCGATCCTGACCGCCATGGGATGCGGTTGGATGGTCAACCTGAGCGAGCCCAAGGTCACTTCAGAGCCCGCGGATGAAGGAGCCCCCGACCCACCCAAGACCTGCTGCGCAACCTCGGATCCCGAGCCAGCCCCCCCACCCCCTACCACCTGCTGCGCAACCAGCCCCGCCGAGCCGGATCCCGCTCCGACGACCTGCTGTCATGGCGAGGCCGGAGCCTCATCCGAGCCGAGCCGCCTGAGGCAAGCCGCCACCTTCGCCTACGGCAAGCTCATGTCCGATCTGGCGCCCTGGTTCGTGGTGGGCTTCGCACTCTCTGCGGCCATCACCCTCTGGATGCCCGATGACTTCTTCAGGAGCTCCTGGCGCCAGGGGCTCCCCGCCATGCTGGCCATGCTTGTGGCCGGTATCCCCATGTACGTGTGCGCGACGGCCAGCACGCCGGTAGCCGCCGCCCTCTTGGCCAAGGGCCTCGACCCGGGAGCGGCTCTGGTCTTCCTGCTTGCGGGCCCGGCCACGAACGCCGCCACCCTGGGGGTGGTGGGAGGCTTCTTGGGCCGGCGCGTCGTGGGCGTCTACCTCGCCTCGATCGCCGTTTTCAGCCTGTGCGCGGGTTGGGCGGTGAATGCCCTCTATGAAGCCCGCGGCGGCTTCGAGAGCAGCACGATCCTGACCCGGCACGAACATCTCTCTTCTCTGCACCGGATCGGGGGCGCCCTGCTGGGGTTGCTCCTCCTAGGTCATGTCATCGTGATCCTTGCCCGGCGCGGGACCTCCCCACCTGATCCCAACCCAGCCTCATGAAGCCCCAAGCACTCTTCCTGCTCTGCGCCCTCCTGCCCATGGGCGCCTGCCAGAACACAACGTCCGGCACTCGCCAGGCCCCGGTCGTCCTCGCCATCCACGGAGGCGCCGGGACGATCCTGCGCAAGAACATGAGCGCCGAGAAGGAGGCCGCCTACCGTGCCAAGCTGGAAGAGGCCCTGCGAGCGGGGTACGCCCTGCTCGACGGCGGGAGCGAGGCCCTGGACGCAGTCCAAGCCGCCATACTCATCATGGAGGACTCGCCCCTGTTCAACTCCGGGCACGGAGCCGTGCTGACCTCCGCGGGAACCTGCGAGATGGACGCCAGTGTCATGCGGGGCGATACGGGGATGGCCGGAGCCGTGGCAGGGGTGACCACCACACGACATCCCATCCTGGCGGCGCGAGCCGTGATGGAGCACAGCCCGCACGTGCTCCTGTCCGGAGCGGGAGCCGACACCTTTGCCCGCGAACAGGGACTCGAACAGGTACCCAACGCATTCTTCCACACCACGCGTCGGGTGCAGCAGCTGGAGCGCTGGCGGGAACGCCAGAAGTCCACCGGCTCCCTGAGCGGAGCCTGGGATGCCCAGCCGGACGAGCGGCACGGGACCGTGGGCGCAGTGGCCCTCGATCGTGAGGGGCACCTGGCGGCGGGCACCTCCACGGGCGGCATGGTCGGCAAGCTCTGGGGTCGCATCGGCGACTCCCCCATCCCCGGAGCAGGAACCTGGGCCGCGGACCACACCTGCGCCGTGTCGGGCACCGGCTGGGGCGAGTTCTTCATGCGCGGCACGATTGCCAGGGACGTGGCCGCTCTGATGGAGTTCGGTGGCCTGGACCTTGAGCAGGCCGCCCAGCGCGTGGTGCGCACCCAGCTGACCGAGCGCGGCGGTACGGGCGGTGTGATCGCCCTGGACGCTCAGGGCCGGGTCAGCGCCCCCTTCAACACGGCGGGCATGTACCGCGGCTGGATAGACCGGGAGGGCAGGGTGGAGGTCCACCTGTACTCGGCTGCGGCCCCGGCCCCTGAGGGTCCCTGACCAGCCTGGCGGCTGCCACCCCACCCTCCTGCCCCTGCCAGGGGCGAATTTTCCTGACCCCGGGGGGGAGCGTGGTGGGGTCTTTTCCCGTATTCTCTCCGCCCGCCGTCCGGTTTGGACCGGATGGACCTTCCGTTGACCCAGCGATGGGGTCGCGATTCCCTCCCCCGACCTCCTCCCAACCCCGCCTCATTCTCCCATGTCCCGTACTTGTGAAGTCACCGGCCGCGGCACCCGAGTGGGTGGCACCATTGCCCGCCGTGGTCTGCCGAAAAAAGACGGCGGCGTGGGCCTGCGCACCACCGGAAAGAACAAGCGCAAGTTCAAGGTCAACGTGCAGAAGAAGCGCCTCTGGGTCCCGGAGCTCGGTGAGTACGTCACCGTCAAGCTATCCACCCGCGCTCTGCGCACGGTGATGAAGAACGGGGCCTACCCGACCCTGCTCAAGGCTGGTCTGATCCGGCCCAAGCGCGCAGCCGCCAAGTCCTAGGCCGGCCGCCCCGCTGTATCTGCGCCTGAAAGTTCGCGCAGGAGTTGTGTGCAGCGTAGATTGATGACATGGGAAAAACGCGCACAAACTGGGCACTCCTGACCTTGCTCCTGACGGGGTGTTGCACGGACGCGCCCGAGTCAGCGGAGCAGGAGCCGAAGGCCTCAATGGGAACGTTCGAGCGGGGAGCAGCCCTTGATGGCGGGCTCGCCGCGCTCCCCCCCGGCACTCCCAACCTGCCCGTCATGCCGGCCGCCGAACCCGAGGTGCCGGCGGCCACGGAGAAGGGACTGCCCGATGGAGTGCAGGCCATCTCCTTCCAGAGCCTCTCCCTGCTCGACGCCGACGTGGACGGACTGCTCGACCTGATCTTCAATCCCGTCGGGGAGGATGGGCAGGAAACGAAGACGGAGTTCGAGTTTCCTGAAAGCGCCCAGGCGCTGAACGGCAAGCGGGTCGCCATCGTGGGCTACATGATCCCCCTCGACTGGGTCCAGGGAGAGGATCGGATCACGAGCTTCATGCTGGTGCGCGACTTCGCACAGTGCTGCTTCGGCGGCATGCCGCGGCCGGACGAGTGGATCGACGTGATCACCCCCATTGGTGAGTCGGCAGGCTTCTATGCCTACCGGCCGATCCGCGTCATCGGGAAGCTGAAAGTGGGCCTCGATCGGCCCGCAGACGCCATGGTGGCCAGCGTGTATCAGATGGTCGCCACGGACGTGACGGACACCTGGTAGGAGCTGGGCTCCCCGGGAACTCAGCGACGGATCGGCTCACCGGGCGGGGGATCTGAGCCTATCCAGTTGGCCAGCTGCCCAGCTTCCGCGGCCAATTGGTCCATACCCGGGGTATCCACTCTGTAGGCCCCGCGCATGCGTCCGTGGCGATCCAACAGGAAGAAGCGGGCCTCGGGATCCCCACCCCGCTCGACCATGCCTTCAAAACCGGTCCCGTCCTCATCAAGCAGGAACACGTTGGATGGCTTGCGGGCGCGCTTCTCATCCAGGTAGAGGCTGAGCGCTTCGCTGTCCCCAACCCGCACGAACACGGCAAAGGTCACTACCGGCGACAGCCCGCGCACCCGCTTGCGCAGCACCCTCAGGTCCTGGAAGGCGCTCTCCCGGGACTGCTCTTCGGCCATGGGCAGCTCCCCCACGATGACCAGGTGGCCTTGCAGGCCGGCAAGGGTCACGGTGCGCCCGAACTCGTCCACATAAGACCCGCTCACGGCTGGACTCTCGTGGCCCGGTACGGGATCAGGCAGCTCAGCGGACATGGCGCGCAAGAGTGGCAGCCCCCACAGCCCACCGATGAACAGACACCAGAACCAGGGCCGGCCCAGGATGGCCAGCGGCCGCTCGGGCAAATCCGAGTTGATAGCGTCCCCTTGGTCCACGGCTGCGCCTTCCCGCCTAGAGGGGCGGCGTTGAGTCGCTGTCTTCCTCGGTGCGCACAACCCGGCGCATCCACATGCACACGCCCGTAACGATCACATACGGGATGGCCATGAAAGCCGCCACGTAGACCAAGGTGGAGAGAGCTTGGCCCAGAGAGCATGAGGGACAGGCCGCGGCCGGTGAGCTCAAGCCAACCAACAGGGTGAGAGCGAGGCCGGAGCGGACACTCCACCGGTTCAAGGAAGACCCCCTAGAGGGGCCCCGAGACCGAAGCACTGGTGCCAGAGGCTCCATCAGCGGTACAGGGTCTCCAGCATGATCAGGATCAGGGCCACACCCATGTAGACGGGCATCAGCGCGATCCAGCGCAACCAGGGCTTCTCCCACTTCAGGTGCATGAAGTAGGTCGCCACCAGGCCCGCCTTGGAGAAGGCCAGGAAGCACAACAGGAGCATCTTGGTCGTGCCGCTCCAGGCGGCGGAGTACACCGAGGGGATGTAGACCTCAAAGATGGTCAGAAGCCCCAGGGTCAGGAAGATGGTGATGTACAGGCCGCGCATGCTCTGCTCGCCCTCAGCATGCCCGCCGTGCCCCGCATCAGCAGCGCTCTCGTCGGTCGTCGTCGTTTGGTCAGTCATCGTTCGGTACTCGAGGAAGAGCTTCTTAGAGGAGATAGATGAAGGTGAAGACCAGGATCCACACCAGGTCCACGAAGTGCCAGAACAGCCCCACCAACTCCACCGGGCTGGAGCTGGTCCCACCCTGGGTGTACTTGCCCTTCATGGCACCGCGCAGGATGCAACAGAGGTAGATCACACCTGCAGTCACGTGCATCCCGTGGAAGCCCGTGACCGAGTAGAAGGTGGAGCCGAACAGGGAGTTCACGGTCTCCCCCTCCCACGTGCATTCCGCGAACCCGATGCCAGCATGCACCAGGTGCGTGTACTCCCAGACCTGGACTCCCAGGAAGAGCAGTCCGCCGAAGATGGTCACCATCAGCCAGCGCACAAGGCCTTCTTGGTTGCGCTCCTCGGCGGCCGCTACGGCGAACACCATGGAGAGCGATGAGCAGATCAGGATGAAGGTCGCTATCGCCGTGAGCGAGATGCCAAGGATGTCCGAGGGCACGGGCCACTCGGTAGCGGCGGAGCGCAGGATGCCGTAGGCAAAGAGCAATCCACCGAAGGACATCCCGTCCTGAGCGATGAAGATCCACATTCCGACCTTGCCACCGGTGGCCTTGCCGAAGTGGGGGTCCTCGGGAACCGAGGTCTGTGGGGCGGCGTGGTCCGCCGCGGCAACGTGTCCAGAATCCATCGAGGTTATCCTCTAGAAGACAAAGAAACCCAAGAACAAGAACAGCCAGACGATCCCGACAAAGTGCCAGAACAAGGCTGCATTCGAAACGAATGAACGGCGCTCCGGGCCGTAGCGCCCGAGCTTGGAACCGACGAGCGCCCAAACCAAAAGGAACAGGCCAACCACAACGTGGGCAGCGTGCACCCAGGTCAGGCCGAAGAACAGGGACTCGTAGAGACCCGAGGTCTGTGTGCGACCCGCAAGAATGAGGTCATACCAGAGCCAGGCCTGGAGCAGGGCAAAGCCCAGGCCCAGGAGCATGCCCGTGATCCACAGGGCGCTGAAGGAGGCCTTGCGCCCTGAACCCGCGTCGAGACTCAGGCTCCGTGAGCCACGCTCCACGAACACACTGCTGGCAGCCAGCACGAGCGTGGCGAGGCCTGCGATGGGAGCCGATGGCAAGGCAATCCCGGCCGGAGGCCAGACGGCGATCTTGTCGCGCAACACGAGGAAGGACAGGAACAGGGTGCCGAAGGCCATGGTCCAAGAGCCGATGAACAGGATCATGCCCAGGGTCGCATTGACCCTGTCCCGCCCCGTTTCCGGGGGAGCCTGATTCACGGGGCCGTCCCCATGGAGCTCGATGACGCCTGTCGTATTCATGGATGCTTGTACCTGCCTGCAGGCGCCTAGCCGGGTAGCTCCTCAGTCTGGTAGATCCAGTCGGTATCTGGCCCCAGAACAGGGTTGCTGAACTCGTGCGGCCCACACCGCACCACCGGGATGGTCTTGAAGTTGTAGTGCGGTACGGGTGTGGCAATGGTCCAGTCCACGGTCCCCACATCCCAAGGGTTCTGAGGGGCGGTCTTGCCCCACCAGCGACTCTTGATGAAGTTGAAGACGAAGATGAACTGAGCGACTCCCAGCAGGAACGCCGACACCGTGGTCGCCACGTTCAGATGCTGCAGCGGTCGCAGGTACTCCGCACTCGTGTGGTCGTAGTAGCGACGGGGCATGCCCGCGTAGCCACTGATGAACATGATGCAGAAGACCAAGACCAGCGGGAAAAACGAGAGCCAGAAGTGCAGCTTGCCCAGGCGCTCACTCATCATGCGACCGAACATCTTGGGGAACCAGAAGTAGATCGCCCCGAACGTGCCGAAGAGCGCCGATGCCGCCATGGTCAGGTGGAAGTGCCCGACAATGAAGTACGTGTCGTGCAGGAAGATGTCCGTCCCGATGGTCGCGCAGTAAATGCCCGTGAGCCCGCCCAGTCCGAAGACAAAGATCACTCCCATGGCAAAGAGCATGGGCGTGGTCAGGCGCAGGCTGCCTTTCCAAAGGGTGTGAAGCCAGTTGAAGAAGAGGATCTCAGCCGGCACCGAGATGATCATGGTCAACAACATGAAGCTCTCACCCAGCATGGCGCTGAGCCCGGTGGTGAACATGTGGTGTCCATACACGAGAGCCGACAAGACAGTCACGACAACCATGGCCCCCACCGACGTTCGATAGCCGAAGGCCGGCTTGCGTGCGAAGAACGAAAGCAGGTCGCAGACCACACCCCAGGCGGGGAGGATCAGGATGTAGACCTCGGGGTGACCGAAGATCCAGAACAGGTGCTGGTACAGGATCGGGTCTCCGCCTGTACCGCCGCTCATGATCGAGGCGGGCACGTAGAAGCTCGTCCCGAAGACCCGGTCGAGGACCAGGATGATCATCGCCGAGCCGATGACGGGGATGAAGAGCACGTTCAGGATGGAGGTCAGGAACAGGCCCCAGACCGTCAGCGGCATACGCATCCAGGTCATCCCGGGACAGCGCAAGCGGATGACCGTGGTGATGTAGTTGATGCCCCCCATGATCGAGCTGGCACCGATCAGGAAGACCGCAATGGCCCAGAGGGTCTCACCCTGGCCCACGGCACCCACCGTGGTCGACAGGGTTGGGTAGCCCGTCCAGCCGACCTCCGTGGCACCCAGGGGCACGAACAGGGAGTAGAACCCGACCGCGCCGCCAAGGAACATGGCCCAGAAAGACAGCATGTTCAGGGTCGGGAAGATCATATCCCGGGCGCCGATCATGAGCGGAATGCACCAGTTTCCCAGTGCGCCGATCATGGCCGGGGTCAGCCCCAGGAAAATCATGATCGTGCCGTGCATCGTGAACAACGTGTTGTACGTCGCCGGGTCGATGACGCCACCGGTGCGCGGGAAGAGCAAGCCCCCAATGAGCGGGACGGGGACACCTGGGTTGGCCAGCTGCCAGCGCAGCATCATGGCCATGATTCCACCGATGCCCAGCCAGATCAGACCAAACCAGAGAAACTGCTTGGCGATGACCTTGTGGTCGATGGAGAAGACGTGCTTCCGGAGGAACGTGGTGGGCTCCGGATGGATGTGATCAGAACTCATGGTGGATTACTCTTGCCAGTCCCAGGCCCAGTGGCCTTCGGTGTCATCTGCGTCGAAAGCAGTGCTCGCCAGTTGACTGGCCTCTGCCTCCCACTCGTTGAACTGTCCTTGCTCCAGAACTCGAAGTTTTCCAAACATCTGGTAGTGGGCAAAGCCACACAGCTCGGCACACAGGATCGAAAACTCTCCCTCAACAACGGGCTTGAACCAGGCGAGGTTGATGGCGCCCGGGTTGAGATCCTTCTTCATGCGCATCTCTGGCAGGAAGAGCGAGTGGATCACATCTTTTGAGGTCAGGTTGAAGCTGACCGGCCTGTCCTTCGGCACAACCAGCTCGTTGGTGGTGAGGATGTCGTCCGGTGTGCCGAACTCTCCATCCACCCCAGCCGCTCGGAAGCTCCAGGCCCATTGCTGGGCAAGCACTTCAACCTTGTAGGTTTGCGGATCCTTGGCAGCAGGAATAGCCCAATAGGCCTCGCGCAGGTCCTTCATGGCGATCACCAGCACCCAGGCATCGAGCACGATGAAGGTGATGATCGAGATGACGGCAGTCAAGCGCTTGTCGTGCAGGCTCTTGCCGTGATCGAAGGATGCTCTGTGACCCGGACGTGCCCGGTCGCGCAGCATCGGCACGATCAACAGCACCACGACCAGGGCGAAGGCCACGGAGACCAGGGTCGTGATCAGCCAGAACAGCTCACCAAAGCGATACCCGTAGTCGGAGGCAGGCTCCCCCGGCCCCCAACGCTTGTCCTGAGCCAGGGCCCAGGTGGAGGTCAGCATCAGCGCCAAGGGGCAACCAAGCCAACGACTGCGCAGGAGCGCGAATGACGGAGTGAATGTGCTCAGCATACTCATTTGTTGTCCCCACTGACCCGGAGGCCTCCCATGAAGGCGCTACGCGCGGCAGGTTGGTCCTTGTACGACACGATCAGGTTCTCGACGTAGTGGGCTAGAGCCCACAGATCTTCGTCGGAGATCGCACCCTTCCACTGCGGCATGGCCGTGCCCTTGATCCCTGACGCGATGGTCTGGAACAGATCGGCGGTGGTGGTTCCGGCCCGCATTTGGTGCCAGGTGAAGTCGGGCGGCATGACCTTGGTGGCACGGCCCAGGACCTCGTATTCCGAATCCTTCAGGGCCGGGTAGGTCAGGTTCTCGCGGTAGGTCGTGCCCTCGGGATCCTTGCGGATGACGCGCAACTCTTCGTTGGTTACGTAGCCCGGGTGGCACAGGTGACAGCTGGCGGCACCGTGGTAGATCTCCCGACCGCGCACGATGGCGCGTTCCTTGGTGTCCGTCCACGGATCCTCAGTGACCTCAATCGCGTCCCCCACCTGGGAGTACACGTCACGCCAACCCGACTCCTCAGGGGAGAGGGACTTGATGTACTGGATGATGTCGAGCAGCTGCACGTCGGACAGGTCCCAGGGCAACATGGGTGTTCCCGCAAGGCCCCTTTTGATCACGCTCAACAGAGCCTCGTCGCTGGGCAGATCCGCGGTCACCTTGGTGAACTTGAACTTGTTCTGCTGGAAGCTGCGGGGAGTGGGGCGCAGGTGCTGCCCAGAGCGACCGTAGCCGTCCCCGTTCAAACCGTGGCAACTGGAGCAGAACTGAACGAAGTCCTGACGTCCGTCCGTGAGCCTCTCTGCTGAGGCCCACTGCCAGTAGGCCCACTCGCCCTCGATTTCGCTCAGGCTGTACTCACCATGACTATCCACCCAGCCACCTGCACCACCTGCTGCAGTGGCGTCGTGGGTAAAGCGGCCGGGCTCAGCCTTGGCCCGCTGGGCGAACCAATCCGCGCCAGGGGCGCGAAGCCAAGCCCCCTCGGTCACGACCAGGGAGACATCGCGCGGGGCGCGTGCGTGGGGGTTTTCATCCTCACTCGTTTGCAGCGAAGTCAGGAGCCCCAGAGCTCCGAACGCCACGGCCAGACCTTGCCAGGAAATGCCTCTCATGATCACCTTGTGTTTTCTCGGACTTAGACTTCTGTCGAGACGTTGCTAGAGGAGATGTATGCAGGTAGCGCTCGGCGGACCGCGCTTACTTGCTGAATTCGAAGGAGATGGACTGGGCCTCACCGTCACCAATGGTGATGGTCTGCTTGCTGGCTTTTCCGAAGACCTCATGCTCCGCGGAGATGGTGTAGTCACCGGCGGGAAGCTTGGGCAGGGTGAACGACCCGTCCGCGGCGGTCACCGTGAAGAACGGGTGATCCACGATGCCCACACGAGCCTGCATCCAGGAGTGCATGTCGCACTTCACGGCGACGAGAACCTCGCCACGATTCATTTCGATGTCGAGGGCCTTGGAGCCCGCCGGCTGACTGACGTTGGAAGCGCGGTTCTTCCTGGGATAGGTGTGTACGTTGTGAACCGTGGGATCACTGTTCTTCACGCGCAGAGCCTGGCCTGTCATCATGCCCACGACTCGCGGGGTGTAGTTGCAGCCCACCTGATCGAGAACGACGGGCTCTTCAGGCGCCGTGAACGTCCAGGCGTCAGTCCCGTTGGAGACGTACACGAAGACGTTCTGCAAGCCGCCGGCGGCGTCCACCAGGACGCTGCCATCCGTCACGCCATCGCTGTTCATCTCAACGCACTTGGGGTCACTGTCCATGGCGATCTGAACGGGTGCCGGAGCCTCGCCTTTGAAGCTCGCACTTCCGCTCACGGTCGCCGTGCCGGCGCTGTCGCTCCAGGCCGTGGGGCCCGCAGCCTGAGCCGCGCCACCGGAGCCGCTGTTGGCGGGCGCCTGGGTCCCGGAGGAGCTACCCGGACCTCCCCCGGGAGGGGGCGCAGGGGCCTCCCCTCCACCTCCACAGGCCGTCAGAACAGAGGAGCTAAGCACAAGCGCGAAAAAAGACGTACGCATAACAGTGGAGACAGTGGGGGCTTTGTGGGTAGTGCGGCAGGACAGAGGGCGTAGAGTCAAACGGCATGACCGCCCAGTTTCAAGGGCCCCCAGCCAAGATTTCCTCCGGTTCGCGCCCCCCCCTGCCGACAGGTACGAACAAGGGCGAAGCCGGACAAGGCCACGCGCCGGACCCATGCAGCGGGCCAGATACAGGCACGAAGACCAGATCCTGCAGGGGAAGGATCAGATGGACGCCCAGACCCGGGCAGCCCTCGCAGCGCCCCGGAACGCCTCAGTCCATATGGGCGACGACACGCTCGTCCCCCATCTGGAGGCGGGTGGCCATGCGATGCACGACCTTGGCTCCCACCAGGCCCACCATGCGGACAACGCCCTTCTTCACCACCCGAACGGAGAAGTCCACCCAGGTCCACTGGGCCACCCCCCGCTTGCCACGGGAATGGTTGTAGAGCCGGTTCTGCTCGGTGACCAGCCACTCGGAGAAGAGCATGTAGCTCCAAAGCAGTGGATAGCGCAGGCCCCGGAACCGCAGCGTCTTCTTGGCCACGGGCATCAGCCACGGGAACCTCACAAGGATCGGGAACCACTTGTGCAGGTTCTCGATGGCCTGCTTGTCGTCCACGAAGATGGTGGCCTCACGGTTGAAGTTGGCAGGAAAATTCTCGTAGTCCGCAACGGCGATCCCAAGCCCCTCCGTGATCTCGTTCAACTCGAATTCGGGGTAGGGCTGAACGATTGAGCACAGCGGATGGTCCACCTCACATTCAATGTTCAGGCGGACCGTCTCGAAGTCATCTTCAAGAGTCCCTCCGGGTGCGCCCAGCATGTTGAGCGAACCTAGACGAATGCCGTGCTTCTTGATCCAACTGGCCGAGTCGATCAACTGCTGCCGGCCGGTGTTCTTACGGTAGATCGTATTGCGGATGTAGTCGTTGGCCGCTTCGAAGGCAATCCGGGCATAGATGCAGCCCGCCGCTTTCAGCTGCTCAATGTGGACCTCCTTGGTCATATTGGCCATCAGGATCACATCAAAGGGCAGCCCCACCTCTTTGGGCCAACGCTCGCAGAACTCCTCCAGCCACTTGCTGTCGATGTTGAAAATGTCGTCCAAAAAATGGACGAAATCCAGGGGGTACTGTTCACGAATGGAGTTGACCTCCGCAATGACATGGTCCACCGAACACTTGCGGACATAGTCGTTGTTACGTGCCCCGTAGACCTTCTTCTTCCACGCGTGGTGAAAGCAAAAAGAGCAGAGCATCGGACAGCCGCGCTGGGTGACGATGACCTTCCGCCCGCTGTCCCGGTAGAGCGGCTGGGCGTCGTAGATCACCGAACGGTCAGGAATACCCAGGGTGTCCAGGTCCTTGATCAGAGGTCGCAAGGGGTTCTTGACGATCGTCTCACCGTCGTCGCAATAAGCGATGTTCTGGATCCCACGCCAGTCCTCGCCCCTCTCAAGGGTGTCGAGCAACTCCACGATCGCTCCCTCGCCCTCGCCGATGCACAGTGCATCAATGCTGGGGTCGGTGACACAATCGGGCACGAAGGTCACGTGCGGGCCACCCATGATGGAAATGAAGTCGAACTTGGTCTTGAGCAGCTTGTTGAGGTCAAAGATCGGGGTGTGGTTCCCCGTCATGACAGACCACGTGATGACGTCAGGATCGTAGACGGAGATCTTCTTGAGCCACAGGGGATCCGGCAAGCACAGAGCCTCCATCTGATGGCCCGCGTCCTTGACGGCGCGGCTCAGATACATGGGCCCAAGGGGTTCCTGGGGCAGGGTCCGGGTGATGTGGAGGACTTTCACAGTGGGTGGGGATGGAAACTGTACGCCGGATACAGCGGAGGGGCCGGGAGGCAGCGTTTCTATCGACCAAACCGCGGCCGAACCAAAGCCCCAAATCTACCGCTGGGGGGAGAGTTTACCCTCCCCGGCGAGCCTGCTGAGGTATACCAATACGCATTCTTAAGGAATATCAGCTCTTGGGCCCAATCATGAAACCCCAGCCGATTTCATGCGCCTGTGGCGCTCCACGTGCACACCCAGGAGGGCCACATCCGGAGGCCGAACACCCTCGATTCTCCCTGCGGCCCCAAGGGTCGCGGGCCTGATCCGGGACAGCTTCTCACGGGCCTCGCCCCCCAGTCCGCTCAATAGGGAATAGTCGAGGTCATCGGGGATGGCCAGATTCTCCTGACGAGCGGCCCGCCGCACGTTGTCCTCCTGGCGCTGGATGTACCCGGCGTATTTGACCTCCACCTCAACGGTTCGAGCCAGATCGGGCTCCAGACCGGCCAGGGCCGGATGAGCGGAGGCCAGAGAGCCGAGGGTCACCTCGGGACGGCGCAGGATCTCGGCCAGGGTCTGCCCTCCCTGGCGCTCACTGCCCAGGAGGGCCAGGGTCTGGCGTACGCGCTCCGCCTTCGCTTCAACCCCCAGCCCACACTCCCCCGTGACCAACCCCACCAGGGCCGCCCGAGGCGTCAGGCGCCGGTCGGCGTTGTCGCTGCGCAGCAGGAGCCGGTACTCGGCCCGGCTGGAGAACATGCGGTAGGGCTCGCTGGGATTGGTGAGGATCAGGTCGTCCACCATCACCCCGAGGTAGGCCTCGTGGCGACCCAGCACGAACGGCTCGCGGCCCTGCAGCCACAGGGCCGCGTTGGTTCCGGCCAAGAGCCCCTGACCGGCGGCCTCCTCGTAGCCCGAGGTCCCATTCACCTGTCCTGCGAGGAACAGCCCCGGAACCTCGCGCACGGCGAGGGTGTGGCTCAGCTGACTGGGCTGGATGAAGTCGTACTCGACGGCATAACCGAAGCACTCGAAGCGTGCTTCCTCCAGGCCCGGGATGGTGCGCACGAAGGCCTCTTGCACTTCGGCAGGCAACGAGGTGGAGACTCCGTTGATGTAGGCCACATTGGTGTCGAGTCCCTCCGGCTCGACGAAGATCTGGTGCCGGTTGCGATCGGGGAAGCGCATGATCTTGTCCTCCACCGACGGACAGTAGCGAGGCCCCACGCCCTTGATCCGTCCGGCGTACATGGGCGCCCGATGGATGTTGTCTGCGATGATCTGATGGGTGGCGTCCGTGGTGTAGGTGATGTGGCAGGGGACCTGGGGCAGTGGCGGGAAGGCTCCCTCGGGAGCCGAGAATGAGAAAGGCTGAGGAACCGCATCACCTAGCTGCTCCTCCATCCGCTCCGGATTCAGAGTGGTCCCATCCAACCGCGGCGGGGTTCCCGTCTTCAGGCGACCCAGAGTCAGACCCAATGAGGTCAGGGATTGGGTCAACCCCTCGACGCTACGCTCCCCCACGCGGCCACCAGCCTCGGTCTGCTCGCCGGTGTGCATCACCGCCCCCATGAATGTCCCGGTCGTCAAGATCGTCGCTCCGGCGCGAAGCTCCTGACCCGCTTCCGTGCGCACTCCCACTACCCGCTCGCGCCCATCCGCAGCGCGGCTGAGCAGCAGGCTCTGAGCCCCTCCAGCGATCAACTCAAGACCCGGCTGAGCCCTCACGACGGCTGTGACCTCCTGCCGATAGCGGTGGCGGTCGGACTGGCAGCGGGGGGCCTGGACGGCCGCCCCCTTGCCCGTATTGAGGATGCGAAACTGGATGCCTGTGGCGTCAGCCACCTTCCCCATGGCGCCACCCAAGGCATCGATCTCGCGCACGATCTGCCCCTTGCCCAGGCCACCGATGGCCGGATTGCAGCTCATCTCCCCCACGCGCTCCAGGTCGAGGGTCAAGAGGCCCACGCGCGCGCCCAGGCGCGCCCCCGCCAGAGCCGCCTCGATTCCGGCATGCCCGCCCCCCACGACCAGGACGTCGAGGTCAAGCTGCCCGTCGGAGGTCGGGGTGGCGTGGGGATGGGTATAGCGGGTCATGGCGGGCTTGCTGGGCTCTCCTCAGGTATTTCAGCCCAGACTTGCCCCGCCGTCAGCCCCTGCGACGGAATTCCCAAGCAAGACTCAACGCCGGCGGCCCCGCTGGTCGAACCCATGTTTGTGCACTCCTGGATCTTCCGCAATCGAGCCCGCCTGAGGCTCATCTACGGCACGCCAACGCCTGCCGTAAGCCTGCCCGCGGATGAGGTGCGCCCCGAGTACCTCCCCATGGGGGTGGAAACACGCGTGGAAGGCCCCCTCGCCCCCCCGAGCGCGGCGGGGACGGTACAGGAGCGCGCACGGGACGTGATCCTCACTCCCATGCCCAGACGAGCCAGTTAAGCCCGCAACGAAGGTGTACACCTTCCACAGGGAGGTTGAGGCGACTACCTTGGGGGGGCGAGGATCACCTCGCAGCCTCATGCAACTCCCTCTCCGACACGTCATCCTCGTTCTGGCCGGGCTGGCCGCCCCTGTCCTCACCCACGATGCGGGGGCTCGGCCAGGATTTCGAGCCCAAGGCGATGGGGACCCGGAACGCAGTCTGGAAGATCTCCTGCGCCAGGCCCGCGCCGAGCGGGACCAGATCCTGTCCAAGCTGCGCGCGAACGTCGAAGTGATCCTGGGCCAGATGGAGTCCGCGACGGTGCGCGTCCGACCCGAGGAAGCGCTCAAGTCCCGGAAACAGATGGTCGCGCTCGGCCCCGAGATTGCGCCTCTGCTGCTGACGTCACTGCGCCCCGGACCCGATCCATCGCGTGGTGAACGGTTCCGCGCCATGGAGGTGGTCCAGGTCCTGCGCGAACTGCGCTCACCGTCCATCGGCATGCAACTCCTGGCTTCGAGCCAGAGGGGAGAGGCCGAGGGGCGCGTCAACGCCCTGCGCGTACTTGCCACCGATCCGAATCCCGAGCGGGTCATGGACGGCGTTCGCACCGTGCACGCCGAAGCCCAGGCCGGAGTCCGGACGGCCGCCCTTCTGGCCTTGGCGCAGCTGGGCTCGCCAGACCTGTCCGAGCTCCTGGCCGCAGATTTCGCCCAGGTGGAGATCGTCCACATCGGCTCTCTGCTCAAGGGGTTGGCCCAGGTCGAACGCAAGGAGGTCCCCTCCTGTGTGTCCCAGCTGCTGGCCACAGAACGCGCTACAACCCTGGTGGCACCTCTCCTGGACTACTACTCCGCCAGCAGCAAACTCTTCAACGATGAGGAGCATCTTCTGGCCTTGATCCAGCTGGCCTGCCAGCCAGCCACCGACGGCAGTGACGCCGTCAAGATCCTGGACACCCTCTCGGAATTCGACGTCACCGTGAAGGGCGCGACCAAGCGGGCCTTGGACGCCCTGCGGGAATCCTCCCAACTCAAACTGAGGGAGAGTGCCCTGGTTCTACTGGCACGCTCCAAGGACAAGGGGGCCCGTCGCAGCCTGATGCAGGCCTTCGACGAGCGCGTCAAGTACAGCCCGGCTTCTTCATCCGTCTACTCCCAGAGAGGCGATGTCTACTACCTGATCGCCGAGTACCAGAAGGCCATCAAGGACTACAAGACAGCCATCAGCCTCCAGAGGGGTCTGGCCAGCAAGGGAGGAGCGCACCTGGGCATCGCCCGCAGCTACGCGCGCCTCAAGCGCTACCCGGATGCGGAGGAGTATCTCTCCGCGGCGCCCGTCAGCATGACGACCCTGCGGGAGCTGGCCAATGACCCCGCCTTCAAAGTCATGCTGGAGACCAAGTACCGGCGCGCCTTTCACCTGAGGGAATAGGGCGCAGCGTTGAATCGAGTTGGTTGGATCCACAGCGCGCTCCAGGCGGAGCACGACACCGGCACCGGCCACCCCGAGTGTGCGTCGAGGGTGCAAGCCATCGAAGATCGACTGACCTCAAGCGGGCTGGTGGACTGCCTGGAGCTCAGCGAGCCGGAGGCCCTGCCCGTCGACGCCCTTGAGGCCGTGCACGACCCGGAGCACGGTGCGCGCATCCGCGCCGCCGCGGAGGCCGGCCAGTCCTGTGTGGACAGCGTCGACATGCCCATCAGTGCGGGCTCCTACGGCGCGGGGTTGATGGCCGCGGGCGCTGCCGTCGCGGGAGTGGATCAGGTCCTGCGAGCGGGCTGTGACTCCACCTTCGTGACCACTCGCCCACCGGGCCACCATGCGGAGGTCAACCTGGCCGGAGGCTTCTGCCTGTTCAACAACGTCGCCCTCGCCGCACGCCATGCCCAGGCTGAGCACGGCCTCAAGCGCGTGGCCATCGTGGACTGGGACGTCCACCACGGAAATGGCACCCAACACCTTTTCGAGGACGACCCGAACGTCTTCTATGCCAGCCTGCACCAGTTCCCCCACTACCCGGGAACCGGTGCGCGGGATGAGCGGGGCCTGGGAGAGGGCGAAGGCGCCACGCTGAACTGCCCCCAGGATCCGGGCAGCGGAGACGCCGAGTGGTTGGGAGCCTTCGAGGGAGAGCTCCTTCCGAGCCTGGAGTCCTTCCGCCCCGAGCTCGTGTTCGTCTCCGCCGGCTTCGACGCCCACGCGCGGGATCCCCTGTCGGCAACGCTCCTGACGACCGAGGCCTACGGCCAGATGACCCGCGCCCTACTGCAGGTGGCTCGCACACTCACAGGCCACGGACTGGTGTCCCTGCTCGAGGGCGGGTACGACCTGGAGGGGCTCGCGAGCTCCACCGCGGCCCACGTCCAGAGCCTCCTCGAAGACTGACCCGAAAATGCGCCTCACCACACAGACACACGAGCGGGACTCTGCCCAGCTGACGTACGTCTACCCCGTGGTCTCGCGGCGCGCCGGGGGTGTCTCGGTGGGTATCAACCTGAACCCCAACAACGCCTGCAACTGGCGCTGCGCTTACTGTCAGGTGGAGGAGCTGACCCTGGGCCCGGGCCCCGCGCTGGACCTCGACCTCCTGGAGAAGGAGCTGCGAGGGTTCCTTGGCGAGCTGCTACACGGAGACTGGATGGAGCGCCACGTGCCCGAGGGTTCCCGGCGCGTGAACGATGTGGCCCTCTCCGGCAACGGTGAGCCCACGACCTCGCCGGATTTTGCCCCGTGCATGGAGCTCGTGGCTGGCGTCCTCGACGACCTGGACCCCGACGGAAACCTGCAGACCATCCTGATCAGCAATGGCTCCCAGGTGCACAAGCCTCAGGTGCAGGCGGGCCTGGCCCATCTGGCCGCGCGGGGCGGTGAGGTCTGGTTCAAGCTGGACGGGGGGACGCCGCTCGAGCGCAGCCTGCTCAATGGCATGGAGATTCCGGACCAGAAGGTGATCGACAATCTGGTGCAGTGCAGCAGCCTGGTGCGAACCCGATTGCAGGTCATGCGCGTGGCGGTGGACGGCCTGGCCCCGGACGAAGAATCTGACGGGTGCTGGACCGCTCTGGTGCGCTCGGCCCAGGCGGCGGGAGCCAAGGTGCATGACGTCCTGCTCTACGGCTTGGAGCGCAAAGTCCACCAGCCGGGGGCGGAGCGCCTCTCAAAGTTGCCCGCTGAAGAGCTGCTGGCCCGCGGGGAGGCCATCAAGGCCGAGCTGGGCCTGGCGGTCCAGGCCCACCCTTAAGGTTGCTCCCTGGCATGCGGGCCGGGGAACGGCGTACTCTGGCCGGGCCCATGTCGGACCCCACCTTCCCCGTCCACGCTGCCCTGGTCCCCAGGCTGATGCTCACCTGTGGCCTGCTCCTCCTCGCGGGTTGCACGGGTCAGGGATCTCCGGCAACGCCCCGAGAGGTGCCCATGCCCGCCGCAATGGATGGCTTCGACCCAACGCTGATCGCCCTGATCGATGAAGCGGTAGCCGCAGTCAATCAGGCCCCCAACGATGCCCACGCCTGGCGCGACCTGGGGCAGCTGTACGAAGCGCATCTGATGCTCGAGTGGGCCTTGCCGGCCTACACGGCCGCCGTGGAGTTGGATGCGAGCGATGCTCGCGTGCAATACCGCCTGGCCCTGGCGCGCATGCAGAATGGTGACCTACACGGTGGGCTCATGAGCCTCGACCGGGTGCATCAACTGGAGCCGGACTACGCTCCCGCCTGGTGCAGACGGGGCGCGAGCTTGCTGGACCTGGGACAGGTGGCGGACGCCCGGTTGGCATTTGAGCGCGCGCTCTCCATGGATCCGGACAACAGCGCGTGCACGATCGGTCTGGCCCAGGTGGCCTTGCAAGAAGGGGATCCGGAGCGAGCGCTGGAGCGCCTGCAGTCGGCAACACTGATGGAGAGTCCGAATGCAGCCCTCGCCCACCGCCTCCAGGGAAAAGCCCTCTTCCAACTGGGTCGCGAAGAACAGGCCCAGAGCGAGATTGCCCGGGGTCAGGGTGCGCGCCTGGTCATGAACGATCCCTGGTCAAGGGAGCTGAAGGTCTTCAAGAAAGGCACGAGCGCCCTGCTCCTGCGCGCCACGCGCTTGATGGACCGGGGCAAGACCGCCAAGGCCGTGGAGCTCCTGGAGGAGCTGTTCGCGCGCGAGGCAGAGAACCCGAAGGTGGCGCGCAAGCTGGGGGTGGCCCATGCCGGTCTGGCCCAGTGGCCCCAGGCGGTCGCGGCCCTGTCCGTGGCCTCCCGCCTCGAGCCCGGTGACGCGGAACTGAAGGTCAGCCTGGCCTGGGCCGAGATCATGGCAGGTGACAACGAGGCCGCGCTGTCCACCACCCTCGCAGCCCTGGATCAGAATGCGGCCGACCCGGCGGCCCACGAGGCGCGTCTGACGGCCCTGCTGAAGCTGGAGCGCATCGAGGAGATGATCGCGGCCTACCGCGCCACACAGGATAGCCTTGGAAGCCGGACTGCGGCGCAGACGTGCCTGGAGCGTGTGCGTACCCTCAACCCCGATCATCCCGCCTGGGCAGATCTACAGGAGAGGATCGAGGCTCTCGAAGACGACGCACCGCGCTAGCACGCCCCCCATGACACGCGCCCACCACAGAATCACTCGACCTTGTTGGGTCGTCCTGCTGTGGACCCTAGCGGCCTGTGGTCAGGGAGAGCAGGTCGAGGAGACTCCCACGGCCGACCCCTGGTTTCGGGAAGAGGGAAGTGCCCGGGGTCTGGTCTTCGAGCACCGCTCGGGCCACGGCGAGGCCTTCTACTTCCCCGAGTTGATGGGCGGGGGCGCGGCGCTGTTCGACATGGACGGGGACGGGGACCTGGACGCCTTCTGCGTACAGAGCGGAGAGCTCGACGCGCCCGAAGCCGTCACGGGACACCGCCTCTTCGCCAACCGCGGGGACGGTCACTTCGATGATGTCACGGCCGCCAGCGGCATCTCGACCCGCGGCTATGGAATGGGCGTGACCAGCGGCGACTACGACGGGGACGGGGACACGGACCTGTACGTGACCCAGGTCGGGCCCAACGCGCTCCTGCAGAACCTGGGTGATGGGCGGTTTACCGAGGTCACAAGCGCCGCGGGCGTGGGAGATGATGGCTGGGGCACGAGCGCCTGCTTCTTCGACAAGGATGGCGATGGGGATCTGGATCTCTTCGTGGCCAACTACGTCAACTGGTCCGTCGACGGCGAGTTGACCTGCTTCGGCCCCACGGGTCAGCCCGACTACTGCGGCCCCACAAGCTACTCCGCCACGCGCTCGGACGTGCTGTACGAGAACCGAGGAGACGGAACGTTCGTAGACGTCTCGGAGTCCTCCGGCATCCAGGCAACCTTCGGCAACGGCCTGGGTGTGGTGGCCGGGGACTTCAACGGAGACGACAGGCCAGATCTGTTCGTGGCGAATGACCAGACCCCCGACCAACTGTGGATCAACCAGGGCGAGGGGCGCTTCGTGGACCGCGCCGAGCTCGCGGGCTGCGCCCGGGACCGCAACGGCACGTCGCGCGCGGGCATGGGCGTGGACAGTGCGGACCTGGACGCCAACGGCACGCTGGACCTCCTGGTGGTGCACATGGCCCGCGAGCACGACGGCCTGTTCTTCAACAAGGGTCGCTTCTTCACCGAGCGCACGGTGGAGGTGGGCCTGGGTCTGGCAACACTCCAGCGCACGCGCTTCGGAGTGGGCTTCATGGACTTCAACAACGACGCCCTGCTGGACGCCTACGTGGCCAATGGTCGCGTCAACCTGCAGATGGCTCCCCTGGTGGAGGGCGACCCCTATGCGGAACCCAACACCCTGCTGCGCGGACTGCCCGAGGGACGGTTTGAAGATCCCCTGCATCGTGGTGGCTGTGAGCAGCCCCTGCACGCCACGAGCCGAGGGGCGGCCTTCGGCGATGTGAATGGTGACGGCGGGGTCGATGTCCTGGTGGTCAACCGCGACGGCCCGGCGCACCTCTTCATGAACTGCGCACCGGCCCGCGGACACTGGCTGGCTGTACGGGCCGTGGATGAGCAAGGCCGGGACGTCCTCGGCGCCTTCGTGACCTGGACCGATGCGGCGGGTCGCGTGCAGCGGCGAGAAGTGAAGAGCGGCTTCAGCTACTGCAGTGCGAGCGCGGCCCGGGCGCACTTTGGCCTGGGCCAAGAGCAAGCCGGGAGCCTGAGCGTGCGCTGGCCGGGTGGGACAACAGAGAGCTTCGCAGTGGACGGAGTGGACCGAGTGATTCTGGTGAAGCGCGGGGATGGGGAGAGCTAGGCCCATATGCGACCGCACAGGGCCTGCCACCGATGACTGAGTGTGATCTCAGTCGCTGAGGCCTTCGAGCTCTTCCCAACGCTCCATCTTGTGCTCCAGCTCCCGCTCCAGCTCCTTGAGCTTATCGCGATCAACTCCTTGCTCTGATTGAGGGCGCTTGTAGTAGTCGGCAGCTGCTGTCAGCTCCAGTAGGGCGTTCCGTCTTGATTCCAGTGACTCGACAGCATCGGGTAATGCCTCGAGCTCGTGGGATTCGGTGAAGGTCAGCTTGCGCACCTCAGGAGGGCTCTGCTGGCTTTGGGACGGCTTCTGCTTGCCGCTGCCTCTTGGGTTGGCTTGAGCGCTTGCGCGCTCTTCCGCGCGTCGCATCAACACGCGCTGCCAATCCATGTAGCCCCCCATGTACTCTCGCCAGACTCCAGAACCAGCGTCTTCATCAGGTGCCAAGATGGATGTCACGACGTTCTCAAGGAACTCACGGTCATGGCTCACGAGCAGCAGCGTGCCCTTGTAGCTAGAGAGCAGCTCCTCAAGCAGGTCTAGCGTCTCAAGGTCCAGGTCATTCGTCGGCTCATCAAGAACGAGGAGGTTGCAAGGACGCGCGAGGATGCGCGCGAGCTGGAGGCGATTGCGTTCGCCTCCGGAGAGCTTCGTGATCTCGCCACGCACTTGATCCGGCGTGAAGAGAAAGTCAGCGAGGTAGCTGATAACGTGCCGCTCTGCGCCGTTGATGGTAAGGCTGTCTCCAGCTCCTGTGACGTTCTCTCCGACAGTGCGAGTCGGATCCAGGCTCGCGTGGAGCTGGTCAAAGCGCGCGACCTCGAGCTTCGTCCCGTGACGGACCGAACCGCTATCAGGTTTCAGTTCAGCGAGGAGCAGAGAGAGCAGGGTGCTCTTCCCTGCGCCGTTGGGGCCGACGATTCCAACGCGGCTCCCGCGGACCAGCTCGAAATCGAGCCCCTTGAAGAGGATGTTCTCACCGTAGGCGAAATCCAGGCCAAGAGCGCGCAGAACGAGGTGCCCTGAGCGCTCGTTCTCCTGCACCTTGGCGCGCGCTTGGCCGACTTGATCTCTCCTCGCAGTACGCTCTTCGCGGAGATCTTTCAGCGCCCGAACTCGACCCATGTTTCGGGTCCTGCGCGCGAGGATGCCCTTTCGGATCCAGACCTCCTCCTTGGCCAGGTGCTTGTCAAACTCGGCGTTTCGCTTCTCTTCATCAGCGAGGTCTGCTGCCTTGCGCTTCAGATAGGTGCCATAGTTGCAGTCGTAGCTCTTCAGCTTGCCGCGGTCGAGATCCAAGATGCGCGTCGAGACCTTGCGGAGAAATGCACGGTCGTGCGTAACGAAGAGAAGGGACGCACGTCTACTGAGTAGGACCTCTTCGAGTTTCTGGATGGCCTCCAGCTCGAGGTGGTTTGTCGGCTCGTCCAAGATCAAAAGGTCAGGGTCATGCGCCAAGGCGCTGGCGAGCAAGGCGCGCCGCTTCATCCCAGCAGAGAGCTCTGAAACATCCTCACCGGGGTCAAGTTGGAAGCGATCACATTCGCGCTCAAGGCGCTTCTCGATCTCCCATTCCTCGAGCTCAGCATCGGTGAGACTGCTCCGAATCAGGGCCTCGACCGTCCCGGTAGCATCGCTTCGTACGTCTTGCTCAAGCCGTGTGACGACCAGCCCAGGGCGGAGCTTCAGTTCACCCGAGTCGAGTTCGAGAGCGCCGCTCAGGACCCGCATCAGGGTAGTCTTCCCTGCGCCGTTCCGGCCCAAGAGACCGACGCGCTCGCCCGCCTCAATGACGAGGTCCGCTTCATCTAGGAGCGCGCCTGCTCCGAACGAAATGCTCGCTCCTTTCAGTTCCAGCTCAGCCATGGTGCGAGAGCATAGTGAGGAATCCGCGAGATGTCCGATCTGAGTCTATTTCTGCAACTCTGTGAGCTTGTTCTAGCAGGGCCACAGAGGGCCCTCGGTGGATGAGGGCCGCGAAGAGGTGCTGAGCGGAACCTGGTGCCAGGAGTTGAGGGCAGGTATCCATCCGGGCCCCACTACGTCTGCGTGCGGTATTGCCGGATCGGCTGGCGTCACTGCTCGCGGGAGATCCCCGGCAGATACCCTATCTCATCGGCCCGGGTGGACATCTCCTCCCATTGCAGCGGGTCCGTCAGGATCTGGACCGACATCGGGTACAGGATGTTGTCCTCCTTGAAGATGTGGTCACGCAGTTGAGCCACGAGGGTGCGCCCCGTCTTGGCCAGCTCAGCCCAGGGCTCATCTGATCCCGAGTCCAGCATCTCCTGAGCCATGTTCTTCACGCCCTTTTTCATGAGCCGCAGGTCCACGTGCTCGGCACGCATGACGGCGGGAGGCCCCCCCATCCCCCGCTCTTCGACCGCGGGAAACAACACATCTTCCTCCCTGGCATGGTGCGGCTCGGCATCCACAAGGGCCTGACCGACCTGGATCAGGGACTCCAAGGTGCCCAGCCGTGCTTCGCACTCCCCGGGTCCATCCGGGGCGACCAGCCCCTCGAGTCGATCGAGGTTTGCAAGGATGAGCTCATGTTCATCCATAAGGATAGCGATCATGTGGCCCGCCGGGAGGGAGTCGCGAAAGGCCTTCCTCTCACCGTTGCTCACCTGCAAATGCGCGGAGCACAGGTGGCGCATGCCCTCCGAGGGAGCACCGTCCCGAGCGAGCCGCTCTTCGAGGTGCATGAGTTCTTCGGGCGGGGTCTCCCGTAGGAACTCCCGGGCTTCTAGCTTGGTGTCCTCGCAGGAGGAGTTCCGTTGGAGGCGATCGAGGATCGAGGCGAGTTTCTGGGCTTTGTCCATGGATTCAGCTGGGGTGGGGCCTGGGCCGCAGGGGGCAAGATGGGCTGGCCTTCTTATCGTCGGTTTGGCCCGGGCCTGCCTTGACGGATGTCAATCCTGCAGAGAAAACGCCCGCCGGGGTGTCAGTCAGGGTCAGCGAGGGCTTCCAAGGCACCCACTTCAAGTAGCCGCAAGGTCGAGCCCGCCGACTCGAGGATGCCCTTGTCCCTCCACTGCCGAAGCAGGCGGGAGAGGGTCTCGGGAGTCATGGAGAGGTGGGCGGCCAGGTCCTTCTTGGACATGGGAAGTTCGATCCTCAAGTGGCCATCGGTCGCTTCCATGGGGATTCTCAAGAGGTGGGAAGCCAGGCGGGCCCCCGCCTGGAGGGTAGTGAGTTCGTCAACTCTCTCGACCAACGAGGACAGATGCTGACAGAGGGAGCCCACCATCGCCCCAGCGAGGGTATCGCTGCTGCGAAACAGCTCCAGGAACGACTTGCCCTGGACCTCAATCAACTCGGTTGGGGATTCGGTGGCCGAGGCATAGGCGGGATAGAAACCAAAACTGAAGAGGGCGGCCTCAGCAAAGCTCTGATTGGGTCCCTTGTGATGGAGTGCTTGTTCCCGACCCGAAGAGGAGATGCGGTACAAACGCACGCCGCCTGAGCGCACGATGTAGAACGCCGAGACGCGCTGGCCTTCTCGGAAGATCGTCTCCCCAGCCTGCAACGTGCGCACCCGGCAGCACTTGGCAATCTCTGCCAGCGTGTCTGCATTCAGGGATCCGAAGTGGGGAAGCCTCTGTAAGGTCTGCGCGATGAGTGGGACTTCCATGGCGGAATCCTAGGGAATCCTATTCCGGACGGGCACATTGAAGGACCAGGATCTGCGGCTCCGTGCTCCTCAGTCTTCCCCATCCTCCCCATCGGGAGTTCCAGCCACTGCGGCGCAACGCGGCCCGGGCGCACTTTGGCTGGGCGAGGAGAGAGCCGGTGAGCGAGTGGATGGCCACGCTGCCTCCCCCTGAGACACCCACGCCGATCGGTAGCAACTGATTTCCGGTTCAGAGTGCAGCATGGACTGGAAACCCGAGCCATTTTGATCCTTTTTTCTGTTGGGGTCAGGCAAACACCTACCAAAGGTGGCGCGTAGCTTCCAGCATGCCTACTCCTCCACCAATCCCCTCCGGCAATTGGCGCGGCCATGTTGCGCGGGCACTGTTCGGCGCGGGCATCATCGCATCGTGGTTCCTCAGCCACCGTCCTACACGCCACGCGACTGATACGGTTCTTGTCTTCCGTGAACAGGCGGTCGACCTCGGTGCCGCATTCACTCACGAGCCCTGCAAAGTCGATCCCCGCCTCGCCCCCATCCACCCCCAGATCGTTGGCACGGGGGCCAGTATCGCCGCGTGCGATTTCGATGGTGATGGCTGGCTCGACCTATACACAACGACCATGCGGGACGGCGCGCCAAATGCCCTGTTCCGCAACACCGGGGCGGGAAAGTTCGAGGATGTGGCCGCCGACCTCGGCCTGGCCGATCTCAATGTCGAGGGTGAGGGCGTCTCCCACGGATCAGTGTGGTGCGACGTTGACCGGGATGGCGACCAGGACGTATTCATCTACGGCTGGGGCCGGTCGCGTCTGATGCTGCAAGGGTCCGATGGTCGCTTTGAGGACCACACGGCGGTGGCTGGACTCGACCATTGGATGAACTGCGCGACGGCCGCCTGGCTCGACTACGACCGCGATGGATGGTTGGACCTGTTCCTCGGCGGCTACTACCACGAGAGCACCAACCTCTGGGCGCTCGAACACACGCGCGTTCTCCACGAGGACGGCGAGTTTGCCCACAATGGAGGACGTAATTTCCTCTTCCGCAACGTCCAAGGACAACGATTTGAGGATGTGAGCGATGCCATCGGGATCGGTGGCGACCGCTGGACCTACGGGGTGGGTGCAGCCGACTTCGACCGGGACGGCTGGGTGGACCTCTACGTCGCCAACGACTACGGCGTCGAGGAGCTTCTCCTCAACCAAGGCGGCGAGCGATTCGTCTCGGTGACGGACCTTGGTCTAGATGCGAAGTCCAAGAGTGGCATGTGCGTCAGCTTTGGCGACGTAACGGGCAAGGGGCAGCTGTGTGTCTTTGTGACGAATATCACCGAGCAAGGCTGGCTCTTCCAGGGCAACAACCTGCGCATGAGCCTGCTCCCCGAGCGGCGGCGACTGGTCAACCTGAGCTTGGGTGGGCATGGAGCACAAGACTGTGGCTGGGCTTGGGGTGCGGATTTCGGGGACCTTGACAATGACGGGGACCAGGACTTGATCGTCGTCAATGGCTTCCACTCAGCCGACCCCGACCGTAGCTACTGGTACTCGATGGACAAGATCGGCGGCGCGACCGGAACGCTGCTCGCGAACGCCGATGACTGGCCAGCATTCGACGGACGCAGCCTCTCGGGCTACCAGCGGACCCACGTGCTACTCAACGCCAGGGACGGGCGCCAGATGACGGACGCCGCGGAGGCCGTTGGTATCGATGATCGCTACGACGGGAGAGCGGCAATCACAGCGGATCTCTTCAATGACGGAACGCTGGACGTCGTCGTCGCCAACCAGGCGGGGCCACTGCTGATCTACCGAAACGAGCGCCGGCCAGCCGCCGACTGGCTGGGCCTGCACCTCGTGGGACGGGAGAGCAACCCTGATGCGGTTGGCGCGCACGTGCTCGTGGAGTACGGAGAGTGGCGCCAGATACATGTCGTCACTGCCGGCATCGGCTTCTGTAGCCAGACGGACCCGCGTGTCCACGTGGGTCTCGGCGACACCACCCTGCACCGGGTCGAAATCACCTGGCCCTCCGGCCAGGTCCAGGTACTCGCCGGCGAGGCACTCGTGCCCGGTCGCTATCACCGTATCGATGAGCCCATCCGATGAACTCCCCCCCGATGACGACCAGGAGAAACACAAGCGGCCTGGGCGGCCTTTATCGGCGCCTGGACGCAAAGCATCTGGTCGTGTTCCTGAACACCCTGATCCTGGTTGTCGCGGAGTGGCGCTTCGGAGGACTCGGTGGCTACGACAGACTGCTCATGGCACTGGGAGCCTGCATTGCCACCGAGGTCGGCCTCAGCCTGCTCATACTCGGGCGCCTGCCGCGCTCCTACGTGTCGCCCTACATCTCGGGAGTAAGCCTCTCGCTTCTCCTGAAACCCGCGCACGGCATCCTCTGGCCTTTTGCGCTTGGGGGGTTTCTCTCTGTGGCGTCCAAGTACGTGCTACGCGACAAGCACTCGCATCTGTGGAACCCGACCAACTTCTCGATCAGCCTCCTGCTGCTGACAGCGACCCCGGTACTCACAAAGCTGACCCACGAGTGGGGCAATAGCCTGGACGCGAACATCGTTATCTGGTCAGTCGGCGCCCTCGTGGTGCACCGCGCCGGCCTGTTGCACATCACGATGTCCTACGTTGCCGCCTTCGCACTGTTCGCGGCACTGCGTAGCGTGGTGATGCCAGACGCGCGTTTCCTGACAGAGTTGGCGCCACTGACCGGGCCGATGTACCAGCTCTTCATATTCTTCATGATCACCGACCCCCCCACCGTCGTCCGGGGCCGCACGGGACAAATCCGCATCGCTGTCCTGATTGCGCTGGTCGAAGCGGCAATCCGGGTTGGGCTTGACCTTGAGATCTCCTGGCTCGCACCGCTGGGGCCGGGGCCAGCACTTTTCGCACTGGCATTGGTCGGGCCTGCCGCGAAGTGGATCGACAACCGGCGCATCACCGCGCCCAACTCATGAGCGTCTTCGCCGAGCATCTTGGAGGCAATCTCTAGGCGGAGCTGGTCATCGCCGGGCACCGCTCCTCAGTCTTCCCCATCCAGATCTTCACCCGCCTCCTCCTCTTCGGAGAAGCGCTGCACGGGTGGCAGGTCGCGCTCCGGGCGTCCGTGATCCCGGAAGACTGTCAGCCAGTGATCGAGCCTGGGGTCGAAGCCCCCCTCCACGCTGAAGAGCGGTGCCACAACCCGCGCCACGCCGGCGGCGTCCACAAAGAAGATCCAGCGCTTGTTCAGGTCCACCGCATCGGTCAGGCCCACGGGCGGGGCCGCGGTGTAGGGATGTACGATCAGACGCGCGGGTGGGTCGAAGAGGGCCACCAGCTCGGCCCCCAGAGCCTCGACCTGTTCGGCCCCCAGGGACGCGGGCAGGGCGATGGCCACCGGCTGTGTGGCGCGCTCGCGGGCCAGAGCCTTCGACAGGCGCTCGGTGGAGTCCCGTGCCCGGCGAGTGATCGCCCCGACATCCACCTCCTCCCCGGCTTTCGTCCACGGGGTCGGGATCCACAGGAGCATGCTGCCGTTGGTGGAGGGCTCCAGCCCGTACACCGGACGGTTCTCCATATCCTCGAAAGCGGGTGAGGAGGGCTTGTCCAGGTGCAGGCCCGCCGCCAGCAGCCCCTCCACCCCCGCCTGACGGGAGCGGTCGAGACGCTGCACACGGGGCGTCGTGAACTGGAACGCGCCGCTGCTGGTGGCGAAGCCCACATGGCCCTCGATGGGACGGCCATCGGCGGTGTGATAGGTGGCCACGAGCCGACCATCGACGATCGCCTGCACGGAGGCGCCATCGACGAGCAGGACCAGGTCGAAGGCCGTGCGCTGCTTGCCGAAGTCGATGTTGCCACTGCGCGTCGAACCAGAGAGAGCCCCATCACGCTCCCACATGCCGGACAGGCTCCAGTCGATCTCCTCGAAGGAGGGCTCCTCCTCGCTCTCCCCCACCGCGTACATATACGCCCCCCCGCTGAAGGTCAGGCGCAGGCTACGGTCCCGGCGTTGGTAGCCGAACACGACCTGCCCACGGCCGTAGGCCGTGGTGAAGCGCACGCGCGTCTCGATGCGATAGGTGCCCGGCAGGAGGTAGTCCTCGCTGCGGGTGAAGGCCATGCCCCCGCCCCCGCGGTCCACCTTGCCGGTACCCGAGCGCTCCTTGCGGCGACCGACCAGCAGGTCCCCATCGGGGAGGGCCTGCCAGAGACCGACCCGGCGCTTCTTGTCGTAGCCCACGAGCTCGTCTTCTATCCAACCGCGCGCGCCCAGCAGGTGGGTCGGCCGGTCAAAGGGGTGACGCAGACCCTCGAGGTCCGGTGCCGGCAGGGACAGGCGCGGCGCTCCGACCCAGAGGGCCAGCCGGTCGTGGTCCGCTGCCAGGGCGGCAGCCGAACGCGGCAGGCCCTGCTCGGCCCAGGCGGTGGAGGCCTCGGCCTGGGTCTTCAGCAGGGCGCGCGTCTTCGGCAGCCGGGAGAGGAACGGGGCCGGCTGCGCCATGGGCCACGAGGGGAATACCAGCGCCTGCTCCGCCACCCAGACCGCGTCCTTGGCCCCCAGACCCGGCAGGATCTCGGACAGCCAGCGCAGACAGCGCGGCTCACGACCGTCCACACCCAGGGACCACAAGAGGGCCTTCAGCGCGTCCTTGTTCTTCTTCGCGTCCAGCAGGACACGGGCCGCGACCCGCGCCTGATCCTGGCCGAAGTAGGGCTCGGACCGATGCCGCTGCCAGGTCCAGGTGGGCTCGTCGTACACGTAGGGCTGGGATGGTGTGCGCGGGGTTGCCCCGGTGTAGCGCCCGGTCCACTCGGCCCGCTCCTTCCACCAGAACCCGCGCAGGAAGGTCTCGTAGTGCTCGGCAAAGCTCTCGAAGTCCTCCGGCCGCCCCTCTTTTCCGTCGCAGAAGTGTCGCTCGAAGAAATCCAGGGGCTCGCCGCGACGGGAACGCCCCCCCTCCATGAACCGCTGCAACGCCTCCTGGAACAGGCGCTCGCCCCCCTCCTCCCAGGTGTTCAGGTACACGTACAGGCAGTAGCCCGCCGCGTAGTTGTCCCGGTAGTCCTCCATGGTCCCCGAGATCAGTGTCTCCAACTTCTCCGCGCGGCCCCAGCCGTCGATCCACACCCCCTGGAAGGTGCCGAAGTTGGCGTGGTTCTCCACGAAGACCTCGTCCGTAGAAGGGCCGTAGGCGGACGCCGTCCAGACGGCCTTACCTTCGGTCAACCAGCTGGGCTGGCCGGGGAAGAGGGCGCCGTCGAAGCGGTGGGTGAGCTCGTGGGTCAGGCCGTGGCCGAGGCCCTCGATGTTGCCCTGGGCGAAGCGCATGACCGTGGTGTCCCCACCCTGGAAACCACCCGCCCACCAGAAGGGCGTGCCCTCGGCCTCCAGACCGTTGGGCTCGGGCACGATGCGCACGATCCCCGGCCGACCGATGAAGGGATCCACGCCGTACCAGCCGGCCAGGCGTTGGTGGTGCAGCTCGATGGTGGTGGCGACCCCCAGCAGGGTCTCAAAGCCGCAGTCGGTCTCGACCCGGTACCACTCCTGGGTGGAGTACCCCGTGCCCGGGTAGGCGAAGCTGTCGTGGGAGCGGGTGAAGGCCTCGCCCTCTTCGCTGGTCAGCCACTCCAGATCCTCCACGCTCCAGGGGTCGGGACTCTTCTCCCGCAGCTTGGCGCGGGCGCGCGACAGACCGGCGCCGGCCTTGGACCGCACGCTGCCCATGCCCGAGGGCCGCGGACCCTTCAGGTCCTTGAAGTCCGCCTGCACGGCGAGCCCGTGCAGGGCCCGGGCGGCGCGCATGGCGAGTCCCGTGTCGCCACTGGCCAGGGCGCTCTTCATGAGCCGGTCCAGGGCGGCGAGAACGGGGCTGTGCTCGCGGCCGCCCACCTGGAGCAGCGGCGGGAGGTCGGCTCGCGCAGCGTCATCCAGTCGGGGTACGGGTCGAGCGAGATCCAGGGCCAATCGCCGCCCCCAATCCGCCAGCAGGCGATCGGCCGGTTTCTTGGATGCGGATGACTCGTGGCTGGCCACCCAGCGCCGCAGCTCGTCCACGGCCGCAGCGCGTGCCTTGGTGAGCGCAGCAGGCCAGGGATCATCGGACAAGGAGCGGCGCAGGGAGGCGGGTGGGTTGGCGCGACCATCCGGGCCGCACGACAACTCATGCCACAGGGAGGTCCAGAGCAGACGGGCGTCGCGTTCGGCGGCGCCTTCACCCTGCAGGGTCTCGAGGATGCCCCCCACCAGGTCCACGTCCAACGGCGCGTGCAGAAGGGCACGCTCCAGGTGGCGGCCCGCATCTTCCAGGCGCCCCCCGTCCAGAGCCAACCGGGCAGCGGCCTTGGCAGCGCTAACGGGATCGCGCTGGCCCACGCCCTCCAGCGCGGCGTCCTCCTCCTGCGAGAACAGCGGAGTGGCGGACAGCACCAGACAGAGGATGAGGGGGAAGCGCTTCACGGAGGGTCTCAGTGAGCAGGATACCGCCGAGAGGAGATTCCCGTGGGCGAGCGCACTCATGCCCCCGGGGTCTGGGCGCAGGCCAGGAAGGCCTCGCCCTCGGTCTCCTCAGCCTGGCGCGTCAACCTGGACACGATCAACAGGGCCGGAACGTTCACGACGAGGCCCAGCAGGCCGGCGTGCAGCCCGAAGGGCGTCGTCCAGACGGTGACAAAGGCCAGCGAGGTGGCGCTGCCCGCCAGCAAGCCCGCCAGCACTCCGCTCCGGGTAGCCCCGCGCCAGTAGAGGGTCGCCACCAGCACCGGCCCGAACTGGGCGATGGGACCGTAGGCGTAGAGCAGCAGGCCCACCAGGGACCCCTTGTAGCTCACCGCCAGGCCGTAGGCGCTCACGACGACGAGCAGGATCACGCGCCGGATCCAGGTGCGCTCCTGACGCGGGCCGGGCTTGGCACCCATGCAGGCCACCATTCCATCGCGCACGAAGACCGACGCCGCCGTGTGGATGATGGCGTCTCCGGAGGACATGGAGGCGGCCAGGGCACCGGCGATGAACAGGCCCACCACGATCCCGGGCAGGTCCATCTGGGTCAGCATGTGCGGAACGACCTGATCGGATTGACCGGGGGGCAGGGCGTAGAGCACGGCCGAGAAACCCAGGAACAACAGCGGCAGGAGAAACAGCTGGAAGGTCGGGTAGAGGATCACGGTACGCCGCAGGGTGCGCTCGTCCTTGGCGTTGAAGGCGCGCATGAAGAGCTGCGGCCAGCAGGTGAAGCCGATGATGGAGACCACGACCTGACTGGTGTAGGTCACCCAGCTGCCCGGTCCACCACGCACGAGCACACCCCCCTCGTCCGTCGAGGGGGACAGCAACCCCGGAGCACGCAAGAGCTCGGGCTTACTCTCGCCGATGGCCGTGAACATCTCGCTCACTCCCCCATGGAGTTTCCAGGGCACGTACAACCCGATGACCCAGGCCATGGACATCATCAGGATTCCCTGAAAGGTGTTCGTCCAACCCACGCCGAGTACGCCGCTGCGCAGAACGTAGACGAGAACCACGCCGTAGACGATGGCCGCTCCCACGTCCCTGCTGATGTATCCCTCGCTCACCACGTTGAGCACGTAGCCCGCGCCCTGCATCTGGATCGCCACGTAGGGTACGAGGGCGTAGACGGATACGATGGCCATCAGGCCCGCCAGGGCGCGCGAGTCAAAGCGGCGCGCCACCATCTCGGCCTGGGTCACAAGGCCATAGGTGCGTCCGACGCGCGCGGCACGCGGTCCCAGGAAGTAGAAGGGCAGGAAGCCCAGGATGCCGTACCCCAGGACATAGCAAGCCGCCACCCCCTTGCTGTAGGCCCAACCGGGCATGCCCAGGAAGGCGAAGGCGCTGAAGAGAGTCGCGCCCGTGATGAAGTACATCACCAGGGGACCGAGATTGCGGTCTCCGGCGACGTAACCCTCCGCTGAATCGGAGGCCTTGGAACCGGGCAGGATGCCGATGATCAGGCAAGCGACCAGGTAGAGGACGCAGATCGCCAGGGGCAAGGAGCTCATGCGTCGTCGCCCCCACGATGCACGGCGCGGTCGTAGAGAAACAGGGCCCCGAATCCAATGAAGATCCACAGCACGTGCCAGGCCACGACCGGAGGCAGGCCAATGATCAACGGCGCTTCAGCAGCCCCAACCCAGGACAGCACCGGCCAGACCAGGGCGGCCAAGGCGCAGAGGACGTACAGGGCGAAGAGGCAGTGGGCGCGGCGATGCACACGCCTACGGTAGCGGTCCGGTGGACTCCAGGCACTCGCGGAATCGAATCACTCGTCCGGCTCGGACAGTTGGGCGCTCTCCCCCATGCCCATTCGGGCCCGGAACCACGCAAGGCTCTGTCCCACGATCTCGTCCAGGACCGCGGCGGACGTGTCGATGGTGTGATCGCAGAGCTTGTAGAGGGGATCCCGGTGCGCGAGGATGGCGCGCATCTCTTCCAGGGCGCGGGGATGCCCGCGCATGGGTCGCTGGTCGCCCTGGCCCATCACGCGCTCCAGATGATCTTCGGGCAGGGCTCGCAGCCAGAGGGTGCTACAGGTCCCGCGGAGTCGATCGTAGGTCGCCTCGGCACTGACGATCGAACCGCCCGTGGCGATCACGACCCGCTGACCCTCGGCAAGCAGAGCCTCCAGCGCTTCGGCCTCGTAGGCGTGGTAGGCGTCCTGCCCCTGCAGGTCGAAGAGCTCGGCCAAGGGCACGCCCGCCAGCTCCGCCACCCGTTGGTCCAACTCCACGAAGGGGGCCTCAAGGTGCTGGGCCAGAGCGCGTCCCACAGTCGTCTTCCCAGCACCCCGTAGTCCCACCAGGGCCAACCTCTCCCCTCGGGAGACGCCGCCCAGATCACACAACTCACCCAGCGGGGTCCGCAGGCAGGCCGCCAGCCGTGAGAGCTTGAGGATCGAGAGGTTGGCGCGACCGGCCTCGGCCTCGGTCACGTGCCGGCGGGACAGGCCCGCATCCCGGGCCAACTGGGACACCGACTGCCCGGCACCCTCCCTGGCCGTCCTCAGGCGCTTCCCAAGTTCCAGGAGCAACTCTTGATCCCTGCTCATATGGTGGTTATATTGCCCCGCCAAAGATCGTATGGGAAGTATAATTCCCGGAATCTATTCACCGCTCCCCTTCTCTTCGCCACCAGCAGCCCCAAGGACCGAACAGTGACCACCGACACCCTCCCAGAACGCCTGAGCTTTCAGACCTCCCCGGCGCAGTACCGCCACTGGGGCCTAAGCATCGAGGGCGATCTGGCCACGCTGCGCATGGACGTGGATGGTGATGCCGGACTCCATGACGGCTACGAGCTCAAGCTCAACTCCTATGACCTGGGTGTGGACATTGAGTTGGCGGACGCCATCACGCGCTTGCGCTTCGAGCACCCTGAAGTGCGTTGCCTCGTGCTGACGGGAAACCTCGACCGGGTCTTCTGCGCCGGCGCCAACATCCTGATGCTGCGTTCGAGCGCCCACGCCTTCAAGGTCAACTTCTGCAAGTACACCAACGAGACGCGGCTCGGGATCGAGGACGCCAGCGAGCACAGCGGACTCAAGACCCTGGCCGCCCTGAACGGCACGGCATCGGGGGGCGGCTACGAGCTGGCTCTGGCCTGCGACCGCATCCTGCTGGTGGATGACCGGAACTCCGCCGTCTCCTTCCCCGAGGTGCCTCTGCTCGGAGTGCTGCCCGGAACGGGCGGGCTGACGCGCATCACCGATAAGCGCAAGCTGCGTCGTGACCACACGGACGTGTTCAGCACCCTGGCCGAGGGCATCAAGGGCAAGCGTGCGGTGCAGTGGAATCTGGTGGACGCCATCGCCCCTCTCTCCGCATGGGACGAAAAGGTGCAGAGCGAAGCACGCAACCTGGCCGACTCGGTTCCCCAGCGCGCAGAGAAAGGCATCGAATGGACGACCATCGAGGCACAGGAGACTGAAGAGGGCCTGCAGTACGAGTACGTCACACTCAAGCTGAACGCCAGCGACCGCACGGCCGAGTTGACGATCCAAGCGCCAGACAGCTGCCCCGCCACGGCCGAAGAGGCCCTGGCCCAGGGTGCAAATTGGTGGATCCTCAAGGCCTTCCGTGAGCTGGACGACGCGCTCTTGAACCTGCGCATGAACGAGCGCGACATCGCCCTGGTGCTGCTGCGAGCGGTCGGCGACCTCGGCACCCTGAGCGCCACAGACCCGCTTCTGGCCGGGGACGGCAACTGGTTCACCCAGGAAGTGCGCGGCTTCGTGCGGCGCACCCTCAAGCGCGTGGACGTCTCCTCCAAGAGCTTCTTCGCTGTGCTCGATGAGGGCACGGCGTTTCTGGGCACCTTCCTGGAGCTGGCCCTGGCCTGCGACCGGACCTACGTCCTGAACGACCCGGAGATCGAGGTCCGCCTGGGCGCCACCTGTGTGAACGGCGGCCTGTACCCCATGGCCAACGACCTCTCGCGCCTCCAGACGCGCTTCCTGGGCCATCCGGAGGCGGTCACCGCAGTCCTCACCCAGGAGTCCCCCTTCGACGCGGAAACGGCGGACGAGTTGGGCCTGGCCACCTTTGCCCCCGACGAGATCGACTGGGAAGACGAGCTGCGTCTCGCAACCGAAGAGCGTGCCAGCTTCTCCCCCGACGCCCTGACCGGAATGGAATCCAACCTGCGCTTCGCGGGCCCCGAGACCATGGAGACCAAGATCTTCGGACGCCTCTCGGCATGGCAGAACTGGATCTTCCAGCGCCCCAATGCGGTGGGCGAGCTCGGCGCCCTGACCTGCTACGGGACACCGCAGCGCCCCAAATTCAACATCGAACGTACCTGATCCCTCCTTCCCAACACGCCATGAGCAAAATCGATTACTCCCAGAAGATCCCCAACAACGTCGACCTCAAATCCGACAAGCGCCTGCAGCGCGCCCTTGAGCGCTGGCAACCCGGCTACATCGAGTGGTGGAAGGAGGCGGGCCCCACGGACTTCAACGAGAACGACATCTACCTGCGCACCGCGGTGTCGGTTGAGCGTGATGGCTGGGCCCACTTCGAGCACGTCAAGATGCCCGACTATCGCTGGGGTATCTTCCTCACACCCCACGAGAAGGAGGCCATGATCGGCTTCGGCGACCACCTGGGCGAGCCCGCCTGGCAGCAGGTGCCGGGGGAGTACCGCAACTGGCTACGACGCCTGATCGTCACCCAGGCCGACACGGAGCCGGCTTCGGTGGAACAGCAGCGCCTCTTGGGACATACAGCGCCCTCCCTGTACGACATGCGCAACCTGTTCCAGGTCAACGCTGAAGAGGGACGCCACCTGTGGGCCATGGTCTACCTCCTGCACAGCTACTTCGGCAAGGATGGCCGCGAGGAGGCGGACGAGCTGCTCGATCGCCGCTCGGGCAATCCCGATCACCCGCGCATCCTGAGCACGTTCAACGAGCCCTGCGAAGATTGGCTGTCCTTCTTCTGCTTCACCATGTTCACCGACCGGGACGGCAAGTACCAGCTGCTCTCTTTGGCCGAGTCGGGCTTCGATCCCCTGGCACGCTCCTGCCGCTTCATGCTCACCGAGGAGGCGCACCACATGTTCGTGGGTCAGACCGGCATCGCGCGGGTGATCCGGCGCACCTGCGAAATCATGAACGAGCACCCCGACTCCTGCCCGAGCGAGCATGGAGTAATCCCCCTCGAGTTGATCCAGCGCTACGTGTACTTCTGGGCCGCCTCCAGCCTCGACCTGTTCGGCGCCGAGGTCTCAAGCAACTCCGCCAACTTCTTTGCCGCGGGACTCAAGGGCCGCGCTGAAGAGCCCAAGTACGAGGAGCACACCGCGAACGACCAGATCTTCGAAATGGAGCGCTGGAAGGACGACCGCCTGGTGCGCGAGGAGATTCCGATGCGCAACGCCATGAACGAGGTCCTACGTGAGGCTTATATCGCCGACAACGTGAAGGGCATCGAGTACTGGAACAGGGAGTGTGCCAAGGCGGGCATCGACTTCACCTTCCGCTACCCCCACCGACGGTTCAATCGCAGCCTGGGCGAGTTTGCCGGGTCCCGATTTGATCCTGAGGGCACGCCCCTGGATGAGGCCACCTGGGCCGAGCGGAACACGGAGTGGCTACCCTCCGAGGACGATAAGGCCTTTGTAAAGTCGCTCATGCAGCCGGTCACCGAGCCGGGCAGGTTCGCAGCCTGGATCGCCCCGCCCGCACGCGGCATCAACAGCCAGAGCGTCGATTTCGAGTATGTGAAGCTCTAAGAGCCGCTCGAGCCCCAATCCGGGAGCAAGGCCTCTCTTTTGCTCCGATTCCCCTTCGGCCAGCCCCCACGCTGACCGATTGAATAGTCATTGGCAGCAATGCAAGTTCGTACCGGGGGAGTTCTGGAGGAGAGAACGCCATGGATTATCAAGGGAAAACGTATCCACACATAAGAATGTCCGGCTTTGGCTGGGCCCTTCTCGCAGGGCTCTGGCTGGGAATGGCGGCCTGCACATCATCGGGGGATCCCGGGGCGAGAGACACGGGAGATATGACCGGGGAGGGCCAGACTGGAGGAGGGCTGGAGGTTGATGATGAGGACATCATCGCCGCACTGGAGTGCGCCGCCCCTTCAGAAGCGAATTTCATCGTACACGGAACCCTGCCCTTGCCCCGGGGGCTCTGGCGCCCGGACTCCGACAATCGCTCCCCCTTCGCCTTGGTGGGATCGGACAATCGCACAATCGTCACTCAATGCGACGTGGTGAGCCTCTACCCCAATCCCGCGGACGGCGTGGCAGTTGTTGAGATCTCCGCCATGGTCCAGCAACCTCTGCCACCGCCTGCGGGAACATCGCTGATCTTCCCGGTGGCCTGGATGCCCTTCAAGGAAGGCGAGATGGCCTTCGACGCAGACTTGCGGGCCATGCTGGGTACGACCGGCAGCCTGCGCCTCGTGACCCACGATGTGTTCGGCCACACCTACGAAGCCGATCTCTTCGAAAAGG
>MPMD02071334.1_pt1 | contig 50831 bp, 34 predicted proteins | sample 1617291 | NCBI WGS metagenome assembly MPMD02 (sample SAMN05944810, study PRJNA350692) | marine metagenome | biome: marine; feature: ODZ; material: water; isolation source: 120 m water sample filtered on 30 um supor filter | place: Pacific Ocean | collected 2012-04-09 | depth 120m m | reverse complement strand
GTTGCAGGCGTTGCATGCGTTGCATGCGTTGCAGGCGTTGTCAGCGTTGTCAGCGTTGTCGGCGTTCTCGTCCTTGTCGCCACAGGCGATCAGGGCGAAAGCTGCGGTAGCAGTGGCGGCCACTGCAAGAAGCTTGGTGTTCATTTTTTGAGTCTCCTCTCAGGTTCTTGCGGATGTCCAAATTGGGGAACCCAATCAGACCCACGCGAATGTTACAGGTGCTTGGTGACTTGTCAAGAGAGCCCCCGCTGAGTGCGCTCGCGCGGGTTTTCGGGCCCAACACGCCACCATGGAAGGCCGTGGTGGGTGTCGTGGTCGCACAAGTGGTCCTCGCGGGGTTGATGGTGGTCGACTGGCGAGCACCGGTCGCCGTCGTTCTCGGCGTCGGGCTCGTAGTCCTCGCGCTCCGCAGACCGCTGGTCGCCGTGGGTCTTCTCATCGCTGGTCGGCTGCTGTCGACAGGCTCGATGTCGTTCATCCGGATCGGCAAGGTCAACATCGGGTTGTTCGAGCCCGTGTTGTTCCTCGCCCTGGCTGCGCTGGCGATCCACGCGATCACCCGCAAGCAACCACTCCTGCAGAAGTGGCCGTGGCGCGGCCCTTTGCTGGTCCTGGCCGGCTGGCAGGTGTTGGGCCTGCTCTGGTGCCACTCGCTGGGCGGAGGAATCCAGGAGCTGATCGCCGTCGGGGTCATCTTCGCGACGGCGACCGTGTTGCTCACCTACGTGCGGACCTACGAGGACTTTCGGGTCGTCGTCAGCGCCTGGCTCGGCGCAGCGGTGCTCATCGGACTGCTCGCCCTGACGACCGACTGGACCGGGGTCGGCGAGGTGAAGGACACCTGGGAGGTCGCCGCCGGCGGGGGGCGCGAGACGGGACTCGGGCAGCAACCCAACTGGTTTGCCATGAACCTGATGTTCATCGTGCTCACCGCCTTCGGAATGGCCGCGGTCGAAGAGCGCCGCTGGCTGCGCTGGCTCTTCGTCGCGGCTGGCTTCTTCGTGTTCGTGTCCCAGCTGCGCTCCGGCTCGCGCGGCGGCATCTACGCCCTCGCGATCGGCTCCGGCCTGGTCGGGCTGGCCCATCCCATCGCGCGGAAGTGGGTCGCCCGCTTCGGCGTCCTGGCCGGCCTGGTGTTCCTCGGCTTCTGGCTCTTCGGCGAAGGTGGAAGCACGACCAAGGCCGTCAACCGCATCCTCATGAACCTCGGCAACACCTGGGGCGAGGACGTGCGCGAGCAGAACTGGGTCGTCTGCATGGAGATGTTCGCCGAGACCTGGGGTCGCGGGATCGGGCCAGGGGGCTACCCGGAGCTGGTCGCCGACTACAACTGGCGCATCTACGACTCCATCCACAAGTACCCCCACGGCATCTTCTGGGGAGTCATGGCCCACTACGGCGTCGTGGGCCTTGGCCTCGCAGGGTGGCTCGTCGTGCTCGTGTTCCGCATGAGTCGTGATCTCGTGCGCTGGACTCGCGGCACCGCCGTCGAGGTCTTCGCGTGGACCATGCCAGCTACGATGCTGGGATACGCGCTGTGGTCCTTCGTCGAGTTCAACTTCGACGACAAGCCGTTCTGGGAGTTCCTAGCCCTGTTCACCGCTCTCTACCTCTTCGTCCGCCGCCGTCGCGAATCGGACGGGAAGCTCCCGGAGCTGCCCGCATGACCCTCGAGGTGGTGCTCTGGATCGCCGTCGTCGTACTCGCCCTGTGGGCTGGGTGGCTCACGCTCCCGCGCAGTATGGCGCTGGACTGGGAACGCCTCTTCAAGCTCGCACTCGTGACGGGCATTCGAGGGCCGATAGAGGCCCGCGATGGCGGAGTCGACGAGTGGCTCCGTGCCGGCCGGGAGCGCGTCTGGTACCACCCGGCGGCCCGCAGCCTGGTGGCGAAGCTGCGTGACCCGGCTGCCTTCGTGGTGCCCGTGCCGACGCTCAGTGGCGAGAGGGCCCTGATGGAGAAGCTCAGCTCTCTCGAGGACCCGAGCGCCCGCCTGGTCGAGGTCTTCGAGCAGGGCGGCGATGAGCCGTTGTACGAGGATCCAGCTGGCTTCGGGCCGGACTGGGACCTGGCGAGGATCCTCGGCCCCGGCGCGGGCTGGGAGGAGGTCGCGACCTGGTCCGACAGTGTCGTCGAGGTGCTCCGTCGTCGGGCCGAGCACCACAAGTGGGCCATCGTCGGTCACCCGATCCTCGCTCGCTCCCTCGCCCAGGTCCTAGGGGAGCGTGTCGTCGAGGTCGACGATCTCGAGGAGCTGTCTGGCCTCGTGCCCCGGATGTCGGATCGCGTCGTGATCGTGACCCTGGGCGCTACCGGGCTCTTCGAGCATCTCCACGAAGCGCCCGCTCTGCGGGACCAGGTCGCGGCGGTGGTGGGCATCGACCTGGAGAACGACCCCGCCTGGCTCGCCGAGCACTTCGACAACGAGGCCTTCGACACAGAGGTCAACCGGGCGACGCCCTACTTCCACCTCGCCTTCGTGGAGCGTGACCCGGACCTCGATCGCCTCGAGGCCTCCCTGCTGCCGGTCCCGCAGGTCCCGGACACCATGCGCGTCGTGCTGGAGCCCATCGATCTCGGCGTGCTGCCGGGTCCGGTGGCGGACTGTCCCCCGGATCTGCTCGCCCGCGCCTTGCTGATCGTGGTATCCGCCCGGCTCGCGCTGGCTTGAGGGCGTCGTGCATCCCTTCCACCGGACCGAGCTGATCGTCGGAAAGAAGGGCTGGCTGCGCCTCCAGCGCGCAAGCGTCCTGGTGGTCGGGCTGGGCGGGGTCGGCTCCTACGCGGCAGAGGCCATCGCGCGCGGGGGCATAGGTCGTATCGGTCTCGTCGACTTCGACGATGTCTGCGTGACCAACCTGAACCGGCAGCTCCATGCTCTGAGGCGCACGGTCGGACTGCCGAAGGCCGAGCTCATGGCGCAGCGGTGTCGGGCCATCGATCCCAAGCTCGAGATCGACGCGCGAGTCGCCTTCTTCGACGCGGAGACGAGCGACGAGATCCTCGCGCCGGGCTGGGACTACGTGGTCGACTGCATCGACAACGTGACCGCGAAGCTCCACCTGCTCGAGACCTGCGTGAGTCGGGGGATCCCGGTCGTCGCGGCGTTGGGCGCTGGGGGCAAGCTCGATCCGACTCGGGTCCGGGTCTCGGCCCTCGGAGAGACCCGCGTCGACCCCTTCGCCAGGATCCTTCGCAAGGAGCTCCGCCGGCGGGACGTGGAGCTGTCGAGGATCGCGGCAGTGTGGTCGGACGAGCCCCCGGTGGAGCTCGACAGGGACGTGGCGACCGCGTTTCGCTGCATCTGTCCACAGGGCGACAACGAGGTGCACAGCTGCGATGACCGCAACGTCGTCCAGGGCACCGTCAGCTTCATCCCCCCGCTCTTCGGGTTGGTCGCCGCGGGGGTCGTCGTCAACGACCTCCTCGGACGGTCTCTGCTCCAGCCGTGCAGTTCGGTCGCGAGCTGAGGGCGCTCTGGGGTCTCGACCCCGACGCGACCTATCTGAACCACGGGGCCTTCGGTGCGGCCCCGCTCGAGGTCCTGGCCGCACAGCGTGTCTGGCGAGACCGCATGGAGCGCCAGCCATTCCGGTACTTCGTCGACGAGCTCGCCGAGCTCACACGCGAGGCTGCCGGGCGCCTCGCCGCCTACTGCGGGGCATCCGGCGAGGACCTCGTCTTCGTGCCGAACGCGACCACCGCCATCAACTCGGTGCTTCGCAGCCTCGAGTTCGCCCCCGGCGATCGCATCGTCGTGCTCGAGCACGTCTACGTCGGGATCGGGCACAGCGTCGAGTACGTCTGCTCCCGCACCGGCGCGGTCATGGACAAGGTGCCGCTGCCCTGCCCGCCGGAGTCCGACTTCCTCTCGCGGCTCGGTGAGCGTCTCGTCGGAGCGCGGCTGGCCATCCTCGACCACATCACCTCGGCGACGGGCCTGCTCCTGCCGATCGAGGAGATGGTGCGGCTCTGTCGGGAGCGTGGGGTGCCGGTGCTCGTCGATGGCGCCCACGCCCCGGGTCAGGTTCCGCTGGAGCTCGCTGCGCTCGGGGCCACCTGGTACACCGGAAACGCGCACAAGTGGCTCTGCGCCCCGAAGGGCTGCGCCTTTCTCTGGGCGTCGCAACAAGGGCAGGTGGGGCTTCATCCGGCTGTGATCTCCAACGGCTACGGTCGTGGCTTCCACGCAGAGTTCGACTACACGGGCACCTCGGACACGACCGCTCACCTTTCCATCCACGCCTGCCTCGACTTCCGCGCTCGCCTCGGCGACGCGGCGATCCGAGAGCACAACACCGCGCTGGCCAAGGAGGGTCGCCGGTTGCTGCTCGATGCGCTGGAGACGCAGGGCGCGGGCGCGGAGGCCCATGTCGGCAGCCTCGCGACGATCCGCCTGCCCATGGGAGAGCCGACCATGGCGGCGGCACAGCGGCTCTCCAGGCGGATCTGGGAGGGGGATCGGATCGAGGTCCCGATCTTCGCCCATGCCGGCCATCTCTGGCTTCGCATCTCCGCGCAGATCTACAACGAGCGCGACGAATACCTGAAATTGGCGCAGTTGCTCTCAAGGATGCGCTGAGTGATCCGAGTGGGTTCTCAACAGGAGGACCTCAGCATGGTCATCAGCATTCTCATCGCCTGCAGCACTTCCGAGGACATCATCAGCGTTGAGGAGCTCACCTCGGCATCCACAGCGGACGCCTCCGGGCAGCCGGACCCCTCCGAGGAGCCTGACTTGGACACGGAGGACGATCCCGACTTCGAGGGTGAGTTTCCCGCGGACGAAGAAGAAGAGGAGCGCTCATTCGATCCCGACGCTTGCGACGAGGGAGTCGCTGCCAGCATCGGCGAGCGCACCTACGGCGGGCTCCAGGCCGCGCTCGATGCCCTGGGCCCCAACGACGAGGCCGTCTGGGTCTGTCCGGGTGTGCACACCGGGCCCTTCTACATCACGGCCAACTACGAGGTCGTGGTTCTCGGCGCCGGCGACAAGCCGGACGAGACGATCCTCACGACGACCGTCAGCAACGTCCTGAACGTCTTTGCCTGGCGCGGCGGCCAGCAGGGTGAGCCCGGGCGCTTCTTCGCCAGGAACCTCACGGTCATGGGCGGCTCCGCGGAGCAGGGCGGCGGGATCAGCGCCGCTGCTCAGGAGGTCCACCTCCAGGACGTGATCATCCGCGGCGGCAACGCCACGCAGGGCGGAGGCCTCTATGTCGACGGTGGGGCTGTCGGAGTGTTGCTCGACAGCGTCGAGTTCTACGACAACGACGCTGTCCGCGGCAGCGGCTTCTACATCGGCGGCTCGGAGGAGGTCAACCACCTCGAGTTCAGGCAGGTCGGCTTCTACGAGAACGCCGCCACCGACGCCGGCGGCGCCGCCTACTTCGCCAACGGAGACGTCGACGGCACCTTCGTCGGTGTGTACGCCCGCGGCAACTCCGCTCCGATCGGCGCGGCCTATCGCTTCGGCGGCAGCGACGAGGCGGCCTACGCCCACTTCGGCATGATCGGTGGAGGCGTCCACACCAACGTCAGCGAGTCCGGGGCCATCGACGCCTATGGCACCGCCACCGTGGTCGTCGAGGACGTGGACTTCGGCAGCGGCACCGACGACAACGAAGGCTTCGATGTCGGCGGCTGCAACGGCGACTTCGGGCCTGGCTCGAGCTTCGTGTACTGGCCCGACGGCGGCATCTACTGCGAAGACGAGTAGGCAGACTTCCCGAACTGTCTGTGAATACTGGTCCGTCCAGTCCGTCTCGGGGGGAGACGGAGGACGGACCATGCTGCTTCTCAGCTTCCTGACCGCTTGCTTGCCTCAGCTCGGGCGCCACGACCGGCCCGATGACGAGACCATCCCCGGCGACGACCTCATGAGCGTCGACGCCATCACCCCCGGCTACTCCAGCACCCTTGGCGGTGACGAAGCCGAGATCACCGGAGGCCCCTTCGACGGCAGCGTCAGCGTCGTCATCGGAGGCAACCAGGCAGAGGTGCTCTCGGTCGAGGCCGACCGGTTGATCGTCGAGCTCCCGCCTGCCTCGGAGGGCATGCGGGACGTGATCGTCGAGAGCGACCTGGCCACGGCCGAGCTCGAGGACGGCATTCGCTACTTCACCGATGGCACGGGACTCGCCGGAACTGTCGGCGCCATCGAGTGGTACGAGCTGCAAGGCAGCTACTGGACAGAGGACTCCAGCGACTTCGGGAGCGCCTGGTGGGGCCTCGTCGAGCCAGAGGACGTGCACTACTGGACGCTCTTCGGCGTCGAAGAGGACAGCTGCGTCGCGGCCGCGGACTTCCCGAGCCTGCGCTTCATGGACACCGGACTGGCCACGACCTCCCTGTCCGTCGGCGAGCGCGACATCGAGCTGGAGGCCCTGGACGACCGCACCTTCGACAGCCTCCTGTCAGCCAACGAGTACCAGGAGTACTCGACCTACGGCGTCGACATCAACGGCGGCGACCTCCCCGACTTCTCGATCCCGGAGCTCGCTCGCACAGGCGCGGCCTTCGACCTCTACGCACCCTATGTCTTCGGCTCTGCGCCCCCGGAGCTGGCCAAGAACGAGCTCGAGATCGAGTGGGGCCAGGCCGACGCGGACCGCATGGTCATCTGGGTCGAGCGCTACGACGAGGACCTCACAGAAGTCATCGAGGCAGTCGCCTGCGTCGCACGCGATGACGGCGAGTTCAAGGTGCCGGGCTCGGTCTGGGAGCAGGAGTGGGACTACGACCAGTGGCTCTACATCTACGTCGGCGCTGTCCGCGAGGACGGTGGCACCGTGCCGCTGAACAACGCCGAGTCGCGGGTCGCAGGGGTCTACTGGCTCCTCGGGGCGGCTTCGACCACGAAGTGAGGGCACCCTCAGCGCCCACTCGCCCACGCCATGAAGCCCTCGGGGTCAGCCTGGATCCGCCGAACGAGGGCCTCCGGTAGGCGCCCCGCTCGGAGACCCAGCTTGTCCTCGCTCACGCCGAGCGCTCCGGAGAGTGCAGCCAGCACCTCGCTCGTGGGCTGCCGAGCTCCCGACTCGATGCGTGACAGCACGCTCGCAGCGATGCCCGCACGGGTGGCCAGGGCGCGCTGGGAGAGGCCCCTCCGTTGTCGGCGGGCGCAGAGCCACTCGCCGAAGGGCTGTGGTGTGGGCCTGGGCCTCGTCGCTGGCGCGGCGACGTCCTCGTGAGGCCAGGCGATGCGAGCCCAAGCGCTGTGGTTGTGGATCGACTCGAGGTTCTCCACGCTCACCTCGAGCCAGGACATCCCCGGCAGCTCGCGCAGGGCGCCGACGACGTCGCGGACGAGGTCCTCGACGAAGCGAGGGTTCTCGTAGGCCCGCTCCGTCACGTGCTTCTCGTCCTCGCGCTTGAGCAACGCGTAGAGCGGTGAGCTCGCATGGGCCTCGACGACCTCGACGATGTCCTCGATCCAGATCATGCCCTCGAAGCGCACCTGTACGTCCACCAACCCGCGCTGGTTGTGGGCACCGTGGCGGCTCACGGCCTTGGAGCAGGGGCAGAGCGTCGTGACGGGTACGGTCACCCCGAGCACGAAGTCGAGTTCGTCTCGGCGCCGGCTGGCGGCGAAGCGGCAGGGGTACTCCATCAGCGAGCGGGCCCCGCTCACCGGCGCGCGGCGCTCCAGGAAGTAGGGGAAGCTCACGTCGAGGTAGGCGTCGTCGGCCTGCAGCCTGCGCTGCACCTCGGCGAGGATGTCCGGCACAGTGCCGAGCGACAGCTCCCCCCGGTGGCTCTCGAGCACCTCGAGGAAGCGGCTCATGTGTGTGCCCTTGAACTCTGCAGGCAGACCGACGGAGAGCTGGATCTCCGCGACGGTGTGTTGGCGCTGCCTGGCCTTGTCCCAGACCGTGATCGGGTAGCTCAGGCGGTCGATGCCCACCTGGTCGATGGGCAGCTGCCGGTGATCGGACTCGCTCGCGATGTCGGGCATACTCATGCCGGAAGCGCTAACTGGCGGTTGCCATGTCTGGCAACATCGGTGTGACCTGATTTCAGTTGGTATTGAAGTCAATGAAGTTCTGGGGTAGGTAGGAAGCCCCAGAGCAGTTAGACGGTGACAATGCGCTTTGAGAAGGTCTGCATCGAGGCCCTCAGCTACGAGCTCCCCCCGCAGGTCCTGACCACGGCGGCGCTGGAGTCCGCGCTGGGTCCGCTGTACTCCCGGTTGGGGGTCCAGCCGGGCTGGCTGGAGGCGGTGACGGGCATCAGGGAGCGCCGCATGTGGGCTCCAGGTGACGACGCGGTCGCGGCGGCGAGCAGGGCATGCGACAAGGCTCTCGAAGAGGCCGGTGTGCCTCGCTCACAGGTCGACGTCCTGGTGAGCTGCTCGGTCTACAAGGCCCAGCTCGAGCCCAGCGTGGCCTGCAGGGTCCACCACGACCTCGGCCTGCGCCCGGGCGCGATGAACTTCGACGTCGGCAACGCCTGCCTCGGACTCCTCTCGGGGATGCAGGTCGTGGGCAACATGATCGAGCTCGGGCAGGCGAGGGCCGGGCTGGTCGTCGCCGGAGAGTGCAGCCGCGAGGTCACCGGCAACACGATCGCGAAGCTGCTCGAGCCCGACGCGGACATACAGCGCTACCGCGAGAACCTCGCCACCCTGACCCTCGGGAGCGCCGCCGCCGCCGTGCTCCTCGTCGACCGCTCCCTGTCCGTGAGCGGCCATCGCTTCACGGGCGGCGTCACCCTCAGCGCCAGCCAGCACGCTGGCCTGTGCTACGGCGACAACCGGGGCATGACCACCGACCCGACGCGCTTGCTGGCCGAGGGCGTGCGCCTCGCGCGACAGACCTGGGACAGCTTTCGGCGGGAGCAGGGGGACTCCAGTGCCTTCGCGCTGCACCAGGTCGGAAAGGCCAACCACGACACGGTCTGCCGGGCGCTGGGCATCGACGATCGGCGGGCTCTCCGCATCTACCCGGAGATCGGGAACGTCGGCGCCGCCAGCGTCGCCATCGCCGCGGGCATGTCGGTCGAACAAGGCGCCGTGCGGCCCGGCGAAGGGCTCACCCTCATGGGCATCGGCAGCGGGCTGAACGTCTCGATGCTGCGGGTCGATTGGTGATCCCGGGGGAACTCTACCCGTGGACCGGTGACTTCCACGACGTGGACGGCGGTCGCATGCACGTGGTCGACGAGGGCCCGAAGGACGCGCCGGTGCTGCTGGCGGTCCATGGAAACCCGACGTGGTCCTTCTACTGGCGAGCGCTCATCGAGCACTTCGCCGGGCGCTACCGGGTCGTGGCGGTCGACCACATCGGCTGCGGGCTCTCGGACAAGCCCCAGGACTGGCCATACCGACTCGAGGGGCACGTCGAGAACCTCGTGAAGGTCGTCGAGGAACTCGATCTGAGCGACATCACCCTGGTCGTGCACGACTGGGGTGGCGCCATCGGCATGGGCGCCGCCGAGCGCATGCCCCAGCGCTTCGGGCGGATCGTCGTCACCAACTCCGCCGCCTTTCGCAGCCAGGCGATCCCGCCGAGCATCGCCTGCTGCCGCATCCCGGGCTTCGGGGCGGTTGCGGTCCGCGGCTTCAACGGCTTCGCTTGGGCCGCGACCTGGCGCACGACCGTGCGGCCCCTGTCCAAGGAGGTCAAGGCTGGCCTCACCCACCCATACGACAGCTGGGACAACCGCATCGCCACCCTTCGCTTCGTCGAGGACATCCCGATGAAGCCCTCGCACCCGAGCTACCAGACCCTCGTCGACATCGAAGACGGCCTCGCCGCGCTCGCGGACAAGCCGATGCTGGTCCTCTGGGGAGAGCAGGACTGGTGCTTCACCCCCGAGTTCCGCCGCCAGTGGGAGGCGCGCTTCCCCCGGGCAGAGGTCCACGCCTGGCAAGACGTCGGCCACTACGTCATGGAGGACGCCCCCGAGCGGGTCTGCGAGGCCATCGAGGCCTGGACCGCGTGAACTTCGCGGCCCGCCTGGACCGGCTCGCGGCAGAGCGTCCCCGGCAGCGTGCCCTCGTGCGGCCAGCTGGGCGGGACCCTCGCGATGGTCGGAGGCTCTGGGCGCAGCTCACTTTTTCGCAGCTGCACGAGATGACCAACAGCACGGCGCGCGGCTTCGCGAGCGCCGGGATCGGGCAGGGCGATCGCGTCATCCTGCTCGTGGAGCCGAGCTTCGAGTTCTTCAGCATCATCTTCGCCCTCTGGAAGCTGGGCGCGGTGCCTGTCCTCATCGATCCGGGCATGGGGCTCTCCGGCTTCCTGGCATGCGTGCGCCAGATCCGGCCGAGGGTGTGCATCGGCGTACCGCGCGCGATGCTCCTGTCCAAGCTCAAGGCCACGGACTTCGAGAGCGTCGAGCTGCGCGTCACCGTCGGGCCCAGCACCTGGTTCTGGGGTGGCGAGACCCTGCCGCTGTTGATGGACCCCGGGCCACTGCAGACCCTGGATGTGCCGGGTGATGCCGTCGCGGGAGTGCTCTTCACCAGCGGCTCCACCGGTCCGGCGAAGGGCGTCCGATACAGCCACGGCATGTTCGAGGCCCAGGCTACGCGCATCGCGGCGCTCTATGGCATCGAAGCGGGCCAGGTCGACGTGCCCTGCTTCCTCCCCTTCGCGATGTTCAGCTGCGTGATGGGCATGACCGTCGTGCTGCCGGACATGGACTTCAGCAAGCCCGCGACGGCCAGGCCAGAGGCCCTCGCAGAGGCCATCATCGAGCACGGCGCCCATCAGCTGGTGGGCTCTCCCGCGGTCATGAGGCGGCTCGCTCGGTGGGCTCCGGACAAGGGCGTGCGCTTTCCCAGCCTCGAGCGCGTGCTCACCTTTGGCGCGCCGATCCCCCGCGACCTGCACGAGACCTTCCGCGAGCTGCTCGCTGAGGGCGTGGACATCCACACCCCCTACGGCGCCACCGAGGCGCTGCCCGTGGCGAGCACCTCGACGACCGCGATCCTGGCCGAGCTGGGCGCCCGCACGGCGAGCGGGGAGGGGACCTGTGTCGGCGGCGTCGCTCCGGACACGAACGTAAGGGTCATCCGCATCACCGACGAGCCGATCCCGACCTGGTCCGAGGAGCTCGTGCTCCCCCCTGGAGAGGTCGGCGAGATCTGCGTGAAGGGGCCCCAGGTCTCCTCCGAGTACGTCGGGCGGCCAGAGGCCACCAGCGCCGCGAAGATCCAGGACGGCGAGGGCTTCTGGCACCGCATGGGGGACCTCGGCTTTGTCGACGCACAGGGCCGTCTCTGGTTCTGCGGGCGCAAGGCACACCGGGTCAGGTGCAGCGACGGCGAGCTGGTCTTCCCCGTTCCACTGGAGGGTGTCTTCAACGAGGTCGACGGCGTCCTTCGCAGCGCGGTGGTGGAGGTGAGCGGGGCTCCGGTCCTGGTCGTCGAGGGCAAGGCCGACGAGGGGGAGCTCCTGCGGGTGGCCAAGGCCAACCCGGTGACTCGCCGCGTCGAGCGCGTCCTGTTCCACCCGGGCTTCCCGGTCGACCGGAGGCACAACGCCAAGATCCACCGGCTCCAGCTCCGGGACTGGGCCAGAGACCGCACGTGAAGGCCCTCGTCACCGGCGGCGGTGGCTTCCTCGGCAGCGCCATCGTGCGCCTGCTGCGAGCGCGCGACGACGAGGTGGTCGTCCTCGGCCGCAACCACTACCCACACGTCGAGGAGCTCGGCGCCACCTGCGTGATCTGCGACATCGCAGAGGGCGGGGCGGCCCTCGATACGGCCCTCGTCGGTGTGGACGTCGTCTTCCACGTCGCGGCCCTCGCCGGCATGTGGGGCCCCTATGAGCGCTACCGGCGCGTCAACGTGCAAGGCACGCAGACCGTGCTCGAGGCGGCCAGGCGAGCCGGGGTCCGGCGCTTCGTCCACACCTCCAGCCCCAGCGTGACCTTCGACGGTCGGAGCGAGGAGGGGGTGCGCGAAGAGGACTGCAGCTACCCCGAGACCTTCCTCTTCCACTACCCGGCGACCAAGGCAGAGGCAGAGGCCTGGGTGCTCGCCCAGGACTCCGACGTGTTGGCCACAACCGCCCTGCGCCCTCATCTCATCTACGGCCCCGGGGATCCCCACCTCGTGCCGCGGCTCCTCGCCAGGCAGCGAGCAGGACGGCTCAGGGTCCTCGGATCGGGGACCAACAAGGTCGCCCTGACCTACGTCGACAACGCCGCCGTCGCCCACCTGCAGGCAGCCGACGCGCTCGCCGTCGGCTCCCCGAACGCCGGTCGGGCCTACTTCATCACCGACGGTGACCCGGTGGTGGTGTGGGAGTGGCTCGACGAGCTCTTCGAGGCCGTCGGCGCGGGCCGGATCCGGGGGCGGGTCCCCACCGGGGTCGCCATGCCCCTCGCGGGACTCGTCGAGTGGGTCTGGCGGACCTTCGGCGTGGCCTCCGAGCCCCCGATCACGCGCTTCACGGTGGCCCAGACCAGCACATCCCACTGGTACGACCTGCACAACGCGCGAGCGGACTTCTCCTACACCCCCATCGTGGACCCCGAGACCGCTTTTTCCCGCACGGTTGCGGCCTTTTTGGGGCCTCCCGCCCGCTGACCCACGGGTCAAAAAACAAACCCACAGGTTTTTTTGGATGCCAAGGGCGTGCAATCCGGATGATCTGCGGAATTGTGTCCAACTCGTCAACGCAACCCCCTGAATTCAGGGGTAGAAGGCCCGGTCGCCGGAGTCATGACCCGGTGCGGGAGATCGCTTGATCGAGAATCACCTCGTCGGAGCCTGGACGCAGGGTCCGACGCCCCCCAACTTCGATGGTCCTGACGTCCTCGCGGCCGTCCAGCGCATCCGTGAACCGGTCCACATCGTGCAGGAGCCCGAGGGCCGGGTCGGTGTCGCCTTCCAGGGCGGCGTCATCTCGACCGAGATGGTCAACGGGAGACCCTCCTTCCCGCTCCTGGCCACGCTCCCCCCCCTGTACCCGGAGTGGCTCGGCGACCGCAGCTTCTGCGAGGTCCACGGGACGCGCTACCCCTACCTCCAGGGCGCGATGGCCAACGGCATCGCCACGACCCGCATGGTCATCGCCATGTGCCAGGCGGGCTTCCTCGGCTTCTTCGGCGCCGGGGGGCTCGGGCTCTCGCGCATCGAGGCCGCTGTCGACGAGCTCATCTCGTCGGTGGGCGACAGGCCGAACTGGGGCTGCAACCTGATCCACGCCCCCCAGGAGCCGGACCTGGAGCAGGCCACGGTCGAGCTCTACCTGGCACGCGGCGTGCGCCGGATCTCGGCTGCGGCCTTCATGAAGCTCACGCCGATGGTGGTGCAGTACTCCGCCAGTGGGCTCCGGGAGCTGCCTGACGGGCGCGTGGTCAGGAAGAACCACGTCTTCGCGAAGATCAGCCGCCCAGAGGTCGCCGCCCACTTCATCAACCCCGCCCCGGACGAGATGCTCGATGCCCTCGTCGCTTGCGGGCGCCTGAGCCCGGAGGAGGGTCGCCTGGCCCGCCGGGTCGCCGTCGCCGAGGACATCATCGTCGAGTCCGACAGCGGCGGTCACACGGACAACCGGCCCCTCGGCGCGCTCTTCCCCGTCATCGTCACCTTGCGGGACGAGCTCGTGCGCCGGCACGGCTACAGCCGGCCCATCCGGGTCGGCGCTGCTGGAGGCATCGGCACCCCCGCCGCCGCCGCTGCTGCCTTTTCGCTCGGCGCGGCCTTCGTGCTCACCGGCTCCGTGAACCAGGGCGCGGTCGAGTCGGGGCTCTCCGAGGAGGGCCGGGTGATGCTCGCCAGCGCCGGCCTCGCCGACGTGACCATGGCACCCGCCGCCGACATGTTCGAGCTCGGGGTCGAGGTCCAGGTCCTTGGCCGCGGCACGATGTTCGCGATGCGCGCCAAGCGCCTCTACGAGACCTACGAGCGCTACGCCGGCCTCGAGGACATCCCCGCAGATGTCCGCGCCAGGCTCGAGAAGCAGGTCCTCGGCCTCTCACTCGAGACCGTCTGGTCCAACACCCAGTCCTTCTGGACCGAGCGCGACCCGCGTGAGCTGGAGCGCGCCGAGGCCGACCCCAAGCACAAGATGGCCCTCTGCTTCCGCTGGTATCTCGGGCTGTCCAGCCGCTGGGCCATCACCGGCGATGCGTCGCGTCGCCTCGACTACCAGATCTGGTGCGGCCCCGCGATGGGCGCCTTCAACAGCTGGGTCCGCGGGAGCGTCCTCGAGCCCGTCGAGAACCGCCGCGTCGTCCAGATCGCCCTGAATCTCGTGGAGGGCGCCGCGCACATCACGCGCGCGCAGCAGCTCCGCACCTACGGCGTGGCCGTCCCCGCCGCTGCCTTCGACTTCCGTCCCCGGAACCTGTCATGACCACTCGCTCACCCATCGCCGTCGTCGGCGTCTCCGCCATCTTCCCAGGCTCCGTCGACGCCACCGGCTTCTGGAAGGACATCCTCGCGGGCACCGACCTGATCCGCGACGTGCCGCGCAGCCACTGGCTCATCGACGACTACTACGACCCGGATCCGGCCGCCCCCGACAAGACCTACGCCAAGCGCGGTGCCTTCCTCGAGGACATCCCCTTCGACCCGCTCGAGTGGGGCGTCCCGCCCAGCATCGTGCCGGCCACCGACACCTCCCAGCTCCTCGCGCTCATCACGGCGAAGCGGGTGCTCGAGGACGCGGCGGGTGGCCAGTTCGCCGAGATGGACAAGAGCAGGATCAGCGTCATCCTCGGCGTCACCAGCGCCCAGGAGCTGCTGGGATCCATGAACAGCCGCCTCCAGAAGCCGGTCTGGCGCAAGGTCCTGCGCGACGCTGGCCTGCCCGAGAGCAAGGTCGTCGAGCTGCTCGGCCGCATCGAGGGCGAGTACACCCCCTGGCAGGAGGCCAGCTTCCCGGGGCTCCTCGGCAACGTCGTCGCCGGACGCATCGCCAACCGCCTCGACCTCGGCGGAACCAACTGTGTCTGCGACGCTGCCTGTGCCTCGGCCTTCAGCGCGGTGTCGATGGCTGCAAACGAGCTCTGGCTCGGACAGTCCGATGTCGTCATCACCGGCGGCGTCGACACCATGAACGACATCTTCATGTTCATGTGCTTCAGCAAGACGCCAGCCCTGTCCCCCTCCGGGGACGTGAAGCCCTTCTCCGACGAGGCCGACGGCACCATGCTCGGCGAGGGGATGGGGATGGTCGCCTTGAAGCGTCTCGAGGACGCCGAGCGTGACGGTGACCGCATCTACGCCGTGATCACGGGTGTCGGCTCCAGCAGCGACGGGCGCGCCAAGAGCGTCTACGCCCCCCGTCCCAGCGGGCAGGCCTCTGCGCTGGAGCGCGCCTACGACGCCGCCGGCTACGGCGCCGACACGGTGGAGCTGGTCGAGGCCCACGGGACCGGCACGAAGGCCGGCGACGCCGCCGAGTTCGAGGGGCTCACCATGGCCTTCGACCACAGCGGCCGACAGGACCGCCGCTGGTGTGCGCTGGGAAGCGTGAAGTCCCAGATCGGCCACACCAAGGCCGCCGCGGGCAGCGCTGGCCTCTTCAAGTCGGTCATGGCGCTGCACCACAAGGTCATCCCCCCGACCATCAAGATCGACCGTCCGAACCCCAATATGGACCTCCAGGGCTCGCCCTTCTACCTGTCCACGCGTGCCCGTCCCTGGGTCCGCGGCCCAGAGCACCCCAGGCGTGCCGGCGTGTCGAGCTTCGGCTTCGGCGGGAGCAACTTCCACCTCGCCCTCCAGGAGTACACCGGGGACCACAAGGCCAGCTTCCGTCGCTGGGGCGGGCCCGAGATCGTCGTCTTCGGAGCGGACTCCTCGGAGGCTCTGCTCGCGCAGCTGCGCAGCCTCGATCTCTCAGGCGATGGCTGGCTCGAGTGGCTCGCTCGTGACTCGCAGCAGAGCTACTCCGGTGGCCAGGCCCGCCTCGCCATCGTGGCATCCGACGTCGAGGACTTCCGCACCAAGCTCGAGCTCGCGCTGAGCCACCTGCAGGACAAGCCCGGCAAGCCGCTGGCCTCTCCCAAGGGCATCCACTACGGCTTCGGCGAGGCTGGCAAGACCGCCTTCGTCTTCCCCGGTCAGGGCAGCCAGTACGTCGACATGGGAGCCCAGGTCGCGATGACCTGGCCCGAGGCAGTGGGTGCCTGGGACGCCGCAGAGGGCGCCGTCGCCGGACTCGCGGACATCGTCTTCCCCCGCCCGGACTTCTCCGCCACCGCTGAGGACTGGCAGACCAGGCTGACCGCCACCGAGTGGGCCCAGCCCGCCATCGGCGCCTGCTCGCTCTCGCTCTTGAGGGTGCTCTCTCGCCTGGGTGTCAGCGCCGACTGCGTCGGTGGACACAGCTATGGAGAGGTCACCGCGCTCCACGCAGCGGGCGTGCTCAGCGCAGAGGACATGCTCCGGGTCGCCCGCCGTCGAGGCGAGCTCATGGCCCAGGCGGCGAAGACCCCGGGCTCGATGACCGCCGTCGTCGCGGACATCGAGAGTGTTCGGCCAGTGGTCGAAGACAGCGGCCTCGACGTCGTGGTCGCGAACCACAACAGCCCGCGGCAGGTCGTGCTCAGCGGCCCGACCAAGGCCATCGATGGAATCGAGCAGGCCCTCGACGCTGCGGGGCTTCCCTTCCGGCGCCTCGGTGTCGCCACCGCTTTCCACTCCAGCGTCGTCTCCGACAGCGTCGGCCCCTTCGCCGAGGCCCTCGCAGAGGTCGACTTCGCCACGCCGACGCTGCCGGTCTACGCCAACAGCGAGGCGGCTCCGTACCCCAGCGAGCCAGCGGCGATCCGCGAGCTGCTCGCTGGCCAGATCGCCCGGAGCGTGCGCTTCGTCGACCAGGTCGAGGCCATGTACGCCGCCGGCGTGCGCGTCTTCGTCGAGGTCGGCCCACACGCGGTGCTGACGGGTCTCGTCGCGCGCATCCTGAAGGGGCGTCCGCACGCGGCCGTGCCCCTGGACAAGAAGGGCAAGGACGGCCTGGTTCAGCTGCAGGACGGCCTCGGCCGCCTCGTCGCCGCTGGCGTCGAAGTGCAGCTCTCGAAGCTCTGGGAGGGCTGGGCCGAGGCCGTCGACCCCCGCAGCCTCCCGGCTCCCAAGATGCTCATGCACATCAACGGGGCCAACTACGGCAAGCCCTATCCGCCGCCAGAGGGCCAGATGCCTGGTCCCAACCCGGAACTCGAGCCCGAGGTCATCGTGAAGGAAGTCATCAAGGAGGTCCGCGTCGAGGTCCCTGTGGAGGTTCCGGTGCAGGCTCCGGTGCAGGCTCCCGGGCGCGCCGCAGCCCGTCCGGCAGCGGACGGTTGGGTCCAGGCCTTCCAGGAGAGCCAGCGTCAGACCGTCGAGGCCCACTCGGCCTTCCAGGACGCGATGACCCGCTCCCACACCGTCTTCCTCGAGTCGATGGAGCGCAGCTTCGGCCAGCTCACCTCGATGGTGACCGGGGCCCCCGCCCCCCAGCCGCCAGCTCGCGTCGCGCAGCCCGCGGCGGTCGCCGCACCAGCACCCGTCGCCGCACCCGCGTCGGTCCCGGTGCCGTTGGCAGCCGCTCCGATCCCGACTTCGACCCCCGCCGTCGCCGCTCCGGCTGTTGACCTCGACGCGCTCATGAGCGCGCCCCAGCCGGTGGCCCCTGTGGCCTCTGTGGCCCCTGTGGCGCCTCCGGCCTCCCTCGACCTCCACGCGCTCCTGCTCAGCGTGGTCGCTGACAAGACCGGCTACCCGGCCGAGATGCTCTCTGCGGAGATGTCGCTGGAAGGCGACCTCGGCATCGACAGCATCAAGCGGGTGGAGATCCTCAGCGCGATGCGCGAGGAGGCCCCGGAGCTTCCGGAGGTCGACGCCGGCGCGATGGCCGAGCTGAAGACCCTCGGCCAGATCGTCGAGCACATGGCCGCGGCGCTGCCCGGAGCCACCGCGGCACCGGCGCCCGGAGCCACCGCTGCACCGGCGGCCGTCCCGACCCTCGACCTGCACGCGCTCCTGCTCAGCGTCGTGGCGGACAAGACCGGCTACCCGGCGGAGATGCTCTCTGCGGAGATGTCGCTGGAAGGCGACCTCGGCATCGACAGCATCAAGCGGGTGGAGATCCTCAGCGCGATGCGCGACGAGGCCCCGGAGCTTCCGGAGGTCGACGCCGGCGCGATGGCCGAGCTGAAGACCCTCGGCCAGATCGTGGAGCACATGGGTGCAGCCCTCGGCGGCACCCCGGTCGCAGCCGCTCCGGCGCCCGTGGCCACGTCCTCGGCGCCCCCGGCAGAGCTGGGTCGCTACGTCGTGCGCGCAGTCGAGGCAGAGGCCCATGGCCTCAGCCTCCGCGGCCTCGCCGGCGCCGGACCGCTCTACATCGTCGGCGGCGATGACTTCGCCCCGGCGCTCGCGGAGGAGTTCCGTGGGCGCGGCATCGCCTCCGAGGTGGTCGGAGTCCTTCCCGAAGGGGCCTCCAAGGCCATCCTGCTCGGGGGCCTCGATCCCATCGAGGACATCGACGCCGCCTTGGAGATCGAGCGTGCCGCCTTCAGGGCCGCCCGCACCCTGGCCCCCAACGCGCGGCTGCTCGTGACCGTGCAGGACACCGGAGGCGACTTCGGCATCGCTGGCTCGGACCGCGCCTTCGTCGGTGGGCTCGCTGCCTTGGCCAAGACCGCTGCCCAGGAGTGGCCGGAGGCTGGTGTGAAGGCCATCGACCTGCAGATCGGCGATAGGGACTGGCCCAGCCTGGCCACCGCGCTCGCCGCCGAGCTCCTCGAAGGTGGCGCCGAGCCAGAGGTCGGACTCGCCGCCGACGGCACCCGCATGACCCTCTCCGCGGTCCTCGCACCCGTCGAGGGCGGCGAGGTCACGGTCTCGGAGGGCAGCGTCGTGCTCGCCAGCGGCGGCGCCCGCGGTGTCACAGCCGCCACGCTCATCGCTCTCTCCGAGAAGACGAAGGCCCGCTTCGTGTTGCTCGGTCGTACGAAGCTGGTCGAAGAGGACAGCGCGCTGGCAGGTCTCGACGAGATCGGCCTCAAGCGCGCTCTGCTCACACAGGCCAAGGGCTCCCTGAGCCCAGCCGAGGTCGGCCGCCAGGTGAGGGGAATCCTCGCCCAGCGGGAGATCCGCGAGACGCTCGCCACCCTAGAGCAGCAGGGCAGCCCCGCCCGCTACCTCTCGGTGGACGTCACGGACCACGAGGCACTCGAGGCTGCCCTCGGGCCGGTTCGCGATGCCTTCGGCCCCATCAGCGTCGTCGTTCACGGCGCCGGCGTCCTGAGGGACAAGTTCATCTCCGACAAGACGGACGAGGACTTCGATCTCGTCTTCGGTACGAAGGTGGGCGGGCTCCGCGCCCTGCTGGACGCGACGAGGCACGACCCGCTCGACGCCCTGGTGCTCTTCAGCTCGGTCGCGGCACGAGGCGGCAACGCCGGTCAGTGCGACTACGCGATGGCCAACGAGGTGCTGAACAAGGTCGCCGCCCTGGAAGCCAGGAAGCGCCCGGGCCTGCTCGTGAAGAGCCTGGGCTGGGGTCCCTGGGAAGGCGGCATGGTGACGCCAGCGCTCAAGGCCCGCTTCGAGGCCCTCGGAGTGCCGCTCATCCCCCTCGAGGTGGGCGCGGCGATGCTCGTCGACGAGCTGCTCGGCAGCAGCCGCGAGAGCATCGAGCTGGTCCTCGGCGGTGAGCCGAAGCGGGAGGCGCTGTTGTCTGCCGGCGACACCGAGGTGCGCTTCGACTACGTCGTCACCAAGGAGAGCCACCCCTGGCTCGCCGACCACAGCATCCAGGGCAAGCCCGTCGTGCCGGTCGTGCTGGCCACCGAGTGGTTCGCTCGCGCCGCACGCGCCACGCGCCCGGACCTGGAGCTCGTCGCCGTCCGCGACATCAAGGTGCTTCGCGGCATCCGGCTGTCGAACTTCGAGGATGGCCAGGCCTTCACGGTCACGAGCCGCCAGCTGAGCAACGGCAACGGTGCCCTGGTCGGCCTCGAGCTGCGCTCCGGAGACACGCTGCACTACACGGCCAGCGCGGAGCTGGCCATCTCGCCGCGCGCGGCGACCGGTGGACCTTCGACCCCGAAGGGCCTCGAGGCTTGGACCGACGCCGTCTACGACGGTCATGTGCTCTTCCACGGGCCCGAGTTCCAGGTCATCAAGAAGCTCGAGGGCGTCTCGGACGATGGCGCCGCGGCAGAGCTCGCTGGCGTGCACGAGCAGGGCTGGTCGGCCCAGTGGACGACCGACGTCGCTGCCATGGACGGCGGGCTTCAGCTCGCGGTGCTGTGGGCGAAGAAGGTGCTCGGCGGCGCCTCGCTGCCGACGAAGCTCGGCGAGCTGCGCATCTACCCCGGCGGGCCCAGCAAGGGGCTCATGAAGGCTGTCCTGACTCCACGCAAGGTGAGCGGGTCGATCACGATCAGTGACATCCACTTCGTCGAGTCCGACGGCTCCACGGTCGCCGAGCTCAAGGGCGTCGAGACCTGCCTGCGCCCGAGCTGATCGAGAAGCCTGATGTCCTCACCCATCGCCATCGTCGGGCAGGGCTGTGTCCTGCCCGGAGCGCTGACTCCGGAGGAGCTCTGGCAGGGCGTCGTCGAGGGTCGCGACCTGACCTCGTCGGTGTCACCGGGGCGTTGGGGCCTCGCTCGCTCCCGAGCGCTCGGCACCACCACCGACCACGCAGACCGATCCTGGTCCGATCGAGGGGGCTACGTCTCGGGCTTCGCCGAGGTCTTCGAGCCCGGAGCCTATGACCTGCCGATCGAGCAGGTTCAGGCCCTGGACCCGCTCGTCCAGTGGCTGCTGCACTCGGGGCGACAGGCCCTCGAGGGTCTGCAGGTCCCAGCCCGCTGCGCGGTGGTGCTCGGGAACCTGAGCTTCCCTTCGGAGGCGATGGCACGCTTCGCGGAGCGCCACTGGCTCGGTCCGATCGCGGAGGTCGTGGGGCTGGAGGAGGTCGACCCGGTCAACCGCTTCATGTCGGGGCTGTCGGCTACGTTGGTGGCCAGGGCTCTCGGCCTGGAAGGGCCGGCCTTCGCTATGGACGCCGCCTGCGCCTCGAGCCTCTACGCCATCAAGCTCGCCTGCGACGCGCTGCGGGACGGCGACGTCGATCTCGCCCTGTCGGGAGCCGTGAGCCGGAGCGACGACCTCTTCATCCACGTCGGCTTCTGCGCCCTGCAGGCCATGTCGAAGACCGGCCAGTCCCGGCCCTTCCATGCTGGCGCCGACGGCCTCGTCCCTGCCGAGGGTGCTGGTGTCGTCGCGCTGATGCGGCTCGAGGATGCGGAGCAGCAGGGTCTGCGCGTCCTCGGTGTCATCCGCGGCATCGGGCTGTCGAACGACGGCCGGACCGGCGGCTTCCTGGCCCCATCGAAGGAGGGACAGGTGAGGGCCATCCGGGCCGCCTACGGCCAGGGGCTCGATCCCTCCGAGGTCGGCCTGGTGGAGTGCCACGCGACCGGCACGCCCGTCGGCGACGGCACCGAGCTGGCCTCGATGCGCGAGGTCTTCCCTCCGGGCCAGGCGATCGGCTCGCTGAAGTCCAACCTCGGACACCTCATCACCGCGGCAGGGGTCGCGGGCTTGATCAAGGTGCTCAAGGCCTTCGAGCACGGGGTCAAGCCCCCGAACCGCAGGGTCGATGACAGGCACGAGGCCCTTGATGGCTTCGAGCTGATCGAGGCGCCCGTGCCTTGGACGGGCCCGCGTACCGCGGCGATCTCGGCTTTCGGCTTCGGTGGCAACAACGCCCACGTCGTCGTCTCCGCCAGCGCAGCGCCGACGAGCCCAGAGCCTCGAGCCGCTGGTCCCATCGCCGTCGTGGGCCTTGGCGCGAGCGTTGGCTCCGGGACGTCCGTCCGGGACTTCGCGGCGGCCCTGTCCGGGGGAGCGCATCAGCGCGTCGCGACAGAGGTCGTCCTCCCGCTGCGGGAGCTGAAGTTCCCGCCGAAGGACCTGGAGCAGACCCTGCCCCAGCAGCTGTTGGTCCTACGCGCGGTGCGCGAGGCGTTGCATGGGCTGGACCTGCCGAGAGAGACCTCTGTGCTGGTCGGAATGGGCGCTGACGCCGAGATCGGCCGCTACGGTGCGCGCTGGCGGGTCGCCGAGTGGGCCAGCGAGCTGAGCCTGCCCGAGTCCTGGATCGCAGAGGCCCGAGAGGCCTTCGTGCCCGTGCTCCAGGCAGCTGGGGTGGTCGGGACCATGCCGAACATCCCGGCGAACCGCGTCAACGCGAACTACGACCTCGCAGGTCCCAGCTGGACGATCTCGGCAGAGGAGCTCTCCGGGCTGCGCTCTCTCGAGGTCGCCGTGCGCATGCTCCGCGCTGGTGAGGCCGAAGCGGCGGTGGTCGCTGCGGTGGACCTGTCCGCCGAGCCGGTCCACCTCGAGGCCCTCTCGGCGCTGGCCGGCGACCGCACGCCTGGCGACGGTGCGGTGGCGCTGGCGCTCATGCCCCTGGCGACCGCCGAGGCCCGAGGCCTCGAGGTCTTCGCAGTCCTGGATGAGGGCGAGGGCGTCGAACTCCCAGTCGACATCGAGTCGATCGTCGGACACATCCACGCCGCAGAGGCCCTCGTTCGCGTAGTCGCGGCGGTGGTCCTCGGTCGGACGGGCGCGCTCTGTGGGCCCACGGTCGTCAGCCACGAGGCGCTCCTGGGCCAGACGGGCTCGATCGCGCTCATCCCACGGGTCGGGCCGCTGCCCGAGCCGCCCGTAGACGAGGCCCCCCTCTTCCGGATGCCGGCACACCCCCCGCTGGTCGTCCTCCCGGAGCTCCCCGCAATGGACACGGATCACCTGCTGTCTCCGCTGTCGCCCGCCTCCGGGACGATGGCTCACGCCCCGGTCCTGCCCCCGGTCCTCGATGCCCCGGCGGCTCCGTCGATCACCGAGTCGGTGAGCGAGCCCCTGGCTCCGGTCCTCGCGCCACCACACCCGCTGCCCGTTGGCCGAGACGAGGGCGTCTTGTCCGAGGCGATGGCGCTGCGTGAGCGCATGGCACGGGTCCACGCGGCCTTCCTCCAGCAGCAGGCCGATGCTCACGCCACCTTCCTGCGCCTGCGCGAGGCCCAGTCCGAGGCGCTGCTGGCCGCCGCGACCTCCGCACCAACAGCACCCGTGGCACCCCTAGCGACCGTCGCGCCTGCCGCGATCCCGCCGACCGTGGTGCCTCCGCCGGCACCAGCCGTGGTCCCGCCAGCTCCGGCGGTGCGCGAGGAACTCACCGACTCACCGACTCGCCGGCCGGAAGCGCCGCCGAGGTCGCAGCCGAGGGGTCCGACCTGGGATCGCGAGGGCCTGCTCGTCCACTCCAGCGGCGACATCAGCGAGATCTTCGGAGCCGAGTTCCGGCAGCAGGACGGCTACCTCCGCCAGACGCGCATGCCCGAGCCGCCCCTGTTGCTCGCCGACCGGGTCGTAGGTCTCGACGCCGAGCCGGGCTCGATGAAGAAGGGCACGATCTGGACAGAGACGGACGTCCGCTGGGACAGCTGGTACCTGCACGAGGCGCGCATGCCCGCGGGCCTGATGATCGAGTCCGGCCAGGCCGACCTGATGCTCATCAGCTACCTCGGCGTCGACTTCCTGAATCGCTCGGACCGCATCTACCGACTGTTGGGCTGCGAGCTCACCTACCACGGGCCCCTGCCTCGGCCCGGTGAGACGCTGCTCTACGACATCCACGTCGACGGCCACGCCAACCAGGGCCCGGTGAGGCTCTTCTTCTTCCACTACGACTGTCACGTCGACGGCCTGCGTCGCCTGTCGGTCCGCGGTGGCCAGGCGGGCTTCTTCACCGAGGAGGAGCTCCTGTCCTCCGGCGGCATCCTCTGGGAGCCCGAGACCGGCGAGAGGGTGGAGGACCCGCGCCTCGACGGTCCCGCGATCCCCTGCGACAAGGCGACCTTCGCTCGCGCCGACCTCGAGGCCTTCGCCGACGGTCGGACCTGGGACTGCTTCGGCCCTGGCTTCGAGCGCTCCAAGACCCACACGCGCACCCCACGCATCGCCGCCGGGCGCATGCTGTTCCTCCAGGAGGTCACCGGCTTCGATCTGCAGGGCGGACCCTGGGGTCGCGGGTACCTGCGCGCCATCGACGACATCGCTCCGGACGACTGGTTCTTCGACGGCCACTTCAAGAACGACCCCTGCATGCCCGGCACGCTCATGTTCGAGGGCTGCCTCCAGGCCATGGCCGTCTACATGGCGGCGCTGGGCTACACCGTCGACCGCGACGGCTGGCGCTTCGAGCCCGTGCCGGAGCAGAAGTACCTCATGCGCTGCCGCGGCCAGGTCACGCCGACCAGCCGCCAGCTCATCTACGAGGTCTTCATCGAAGAGGTCATAGACGGGCCGGTGCCGACGCTCTACGCGGACCTGTTGTGCACGGTGATCACAGAAGACGGCACGCCGATGAAGGCCTTCCACTGCCGCCGCATGGGCATCCAGCTCAGCCCCGGATGGCCCATGGACAGCCGCCCGGAGGTGATCGACGAGGCCTCTGACACCGCCGCGATCTGCCACTACCAGGGCGCGGAGCATCGCCTGGACCACGACGCGCTCGTGGCCTGCGCATGGGGCCGTCCTTCTCGCGCCTTCGGGCCGATGTACGAGAAGTTCGACGGCGTGCGCAAGGTGCCCCGGCTGCCCGGGCCGCCCTACCACTTCTGCACCCGCGTGCTCGACGTGCAGGGTCCGATGGGGCAGCCAAAGGCCGGCGCCAGGGTCGTCATGGCCTACGAGGTCCCCCCGGACGCCTGGTACTTCCACGAAAACGGCGCGGCGACGATGCCCTACGCCGTCCTGCTCGAGGCGGCGCTGCAGCCCTGCGGGTGGCTCGCCAGCTATGTCGGCTGCACCCTCGATGCGCCCCATGACCTCTTCTTCCGGAACCTGGACGGGACCGGCACCCAGCACCTGGAGGTCCTCCCGAACGCCGGCACGCTGGTCACGACGGCGAAGCTCGGGAGCGTCAGCCTCGCTGGAGGGATGACCATCGTCGGCTTCGAGGTCGAGGTCCGCTCGGGCGAAGACCTCGTCTTCGACATGAAGACGGTCTTTGGCTTCTTCCCCGCAGAGGCCCTCGCCGCCCAGGCCGGCCTCCCGCCGGACAACCCCGAGTGGCTCGAGGCCACCGGCGAGCCGGTCGACTTCGGCGGTGTCTGCCGCGACTACCTCCGCAACATCGGCCAGATCCAGAAGATCGCCGAGAACACCTTCGTCGCAGCGACCCCGGTCGACCCGGAGAACTGGTACTTCCGCGCCCACTTCTGCCAGGACCCGGTCCAGCCGGGCTCGCTTGGCATCGAGGCGATGCTGCAGCTGCTCCAGGCGGCGATGCTCCACGAGGGCCTCGCCGAGGGGCTCGAGGACGCCCGGTTCGAGCCGGTCGCGCTGTCGGAGCCGCTGACCTGGAAGTACCGGGGCCAGGTCCTCCCCCACAACGAGCTCGTCCACTGCACGCTGCACATCGACGAGGTCGTCCGTGGCGACGCCGGCGTGCTCGCTCGCGCCACGGCCTCGTTGTGGGTCGACGGCATGCGCATCTACGAGGCTCGGAATGTCGGCATGCGTGTGGTCGGAGTGTCCCTGCCGAGACCGGCGGCGATCGAGCTCCTCCAGCCCGAGGGCTGGGTCGCCGACCACTGCCCGACCCACACCCTGCCGTCGCTGCCGATGGCCTACCTGCTGGACCGCATCGCGGCGGCGGCCACCGACCACGCTGAGGGCCAGCGCGTCATCGGCTTACGAGACGTGAAGGTGAAGCGCTGGGTCGTGGTCACCGGGGAGACCGCGCTCGAGGCCCGGGTCGCTCGCGTCTCCCGGGGCCTGCGCGTCCTCCTGCTCGATGCGGGCGAGGTCGTCGCAGAGGGTCGTGCCTTGTTGGCCTGGGACTTCCAGCAGGGCGGCGAGGCGAACCCGCCCCTGGCCGGCGACCTGCAGGCCGATCCCTACGAGGACGGCCGCCTCTTCCACGGGCCGAGCTTCCAGCTCCTGAAGCGCCTGGTCACCTCGCCCGGGGGGGCCAGCAGCCTGCTCGACGCCGCAGTCGAGGGAGTGCCCCGTGGGGTCCTCCACCCCGCCCTGCTCGATGCCGCCACCCACGGCATCCCGCACGATGGCCTCGAGGCCTGGGACCCGAGCATCCCCGAGGGCATGGTCGCCTATCCGGCCTTCGTGCCCTCGTTGGACCTCCACGGGCCCGTTCCCAGCGGCGAGATCCGCTGCGAGGTGCGCTTCGCTGGCTTCCACGCCGGTGTGCGAGAGCTCCCCAGCTTCGAGATCCAGCTCGTTGTCGACGACCAGGTGTGGTGCCGCTATCGACTGGTCGAGGCGCTGTTCCCCAAGGGCCCCATCGGCCGGGCCGAGCCAAGAGCCCGTCGGGACTTCCTGCGGGGTCGCTACGCGGAGGGGGTCTCCCTGAGCCGCGTAGAGGGCGACACCACGGTCCTCGATGCCGACGACGTGGCAGGCAGTGACTGGCTCCCTGGGACCGTCGAGGCCGTCTTCGGGAGCCGCGAGCCAGGGGAGATCGCCGCTCGCGAACACCTCGGTCGGGTGCTGGGAGTCCACCCCCGTGTTGCCCGCTCGGCGGCGCCGCTGTCGCGCTTCGAGCTGAGCGAGGGTCTACAGGTCGAAACCCTGTCGGAGAGCCTCGACACCAGGTGCGTCCGGGACTTCTGGACCGAGTGGTTCGAGCGTCGGCGCTGGCCGGTCGAGGACCTCTACTACGGGCTCATCGAGCGCTTCGTGCGCCGGGTCGTGACCCCGGATCCGGAGGCGCTGTCCGCCGTCTCCGGGCGGAGCCTGCTGTACCTCGGCAATCACCAGGTCGGGCTGGAGTCGCTGCTGTTCAGCGTCGTGGCCGGCGGGCTCAACGGCGTCCCGACCGTCACCCTCGCCAAGTCCGAGCACCGGGACAGCTGGCTGGGCACGCTCATCAGGCTCTGCTTCAGCTACCCGGGCATTCGCGACCCCGGACTCATCGAGTATTTCGACCGCCAGGACAAGGCCTCGTTGGTGACCATCATCGGGCAGCTCGCCCAGGAGATGATGGGTCCTGGGAAGAGCGTCATGGTCCACGTCGAGGGCACCCGCAGCCTCGAGTGCCGCACCCCCGTGGAGAAGATGAGCGGGGCGTTCCTGGACATGGCCATGAAGGTGAACGCCCCGGTCGTCCCGGTCCGCTTCGTCGGCGGGCTGCCCGGCACGCCGCTGGAGTCCCGCGTCGAGTTCCCTGTGGACTTCGGCAAGCAGGACATCTGGATCGGCACGCCGATCCTGCCCGAGACCCTGGCCTCGATGCCCTACGGCGAGCGCAAGAAGCTCGTGATCGAGGCGATCAACGACCTCGGACCGGACAACTCCGTCGAGGAGCCCCTTCCGGGTGACCCGGACTTCGGCGGGCGAGTCGCCGCCTGGTCGGAGGGTGCCGGAGTGAACCCGGACAACGCCGCGCTGCGCGAGGTCCTCGCCGAGTGCCGGGAGCCCTGCGACCAGACCCGTGCGCTCCTCGCCGGAGTCCCTGACGGCGACTGGCTCCGTGCTCTCTCGGAGCGAATCGGTACCGGCGTGGTCGGCTAGGGCAGCGCGATGCGGCCCACCACGTGGGTCTCCGGCACCGTCAGGCGGCGCAGCTCTGACCGGGCCGCCTGCGGAATGGAGAGGAAGACCGCGCCAGCGCGGCTGTCCTCGATGTAGCGCACGATGACCTCGACGGGGACGAAGCGATTGTCGAGGAGGTCGATGCGGGCCTCCAAGCGAGTGCCCTCGACCAGGGGCAGGGACAGATCGCGGATGTCGAAGGCGATGCCGTTCTCGGAGACATCGACGATGTCCGCCTCGAGGTGGCGCCCGCCGATGGCGATGCGCAGCATCATGCCGGCCTTCGGCTGGGTGCGGGCCTGCTTGCGGCGCTCGGTGACCTCGATCCGGTGGGGCGTCGTGAGGCTCAAGTCGCCCGACTCGTCGATGCCGAGGAAGTCGCTGAGGAAGAGGAAGGGAGACCCGGCGAGCACGCCGCTGATCTTCACGGTCGCGCCCTATGGCGGGGTCGCGGCCAGCTCGACCGGCCGGAACAGGACCAGGCGAGACGCGGTGACCTCCACCACGTTTCCGATGGCCGGGCGGAGTCGGTTGGCGCGTAGCTTGACTGTGCCTTGGCGTGCGACGAGACGCCCCAAGAAGGTCGCGATCTCTCGCGAGGTGACGATGGCCTTCATGGCTTCTCCTGTGAGCGGGCGTCTTGCCCAACAACAGTGTCCCATACGGGCCCTGTAAAGGCCGTTTTCCCTCGGTTTTCAGCTCAGGCTCAGCTCCGCCAGCGGCCTGACCGCGCGGGTCTGGATGCCCCGGATCTCCCGGCGGGCCGGCTCCGGGATCGACAGGATGCGCACGCCGGCTCCACGAGCGTGGACATGGGCGACCTCGAGGTGGACCGGCACGAAGCGGTTCCTCTCCAGGTCGAGACGACCTTCGAGGCGGGCACCCGGGCGAAGCTGGAAGGGGAGCTCAGAGGTCGAGAACCCCAGCCCGCCCTCGGAGAGGTCCACGAGGTCTGCTTCGTAGTGTCGTCCGCCGACCGCGAGCCGCAGCAGCATGCCGCGCGTGGGGGAGAAGCGCTCCGTCTCGCGGCGCTGGCGCACGTCGATGCGGTAGGGGGCTCCGATGAGCCAGGCGTTGGCGTCCTGACCGAGGTAGTCGGCGACGAAGCCGAATGCTCCGCCCTCGTGCACACCGGTGACCTGCACGCTCGCGCCCGGCCGCGGACCGAGCGTCCCCTCGGCGGCGACGAAGCGAAGGATGCGCGAATGGGTGACCTCGACGAAGCCGCCGAAGACGGTCGCCGCTGATGGCGGATGGAGGCGCGTGGGGACCTGGCGATCGACCAGCCCATGGAGGAACCGGACGATCTCTGGAGTGCTGGTGATGGCCTTCATGGACCCTCCTGACTTCCCTGCTCCCTCAGTGTTCCCACCACCCCAACGCGCGGTGTCAAGAGTCCATTACAGGCCATTTCACGTCACCTCTTCGAGACCGGCGCACTGACGGAGCCGAGGCCACGGACATTCGAGTCTGTGTTGTGATTGCGCCGTGAAGGTCGCACGGCTCGCGGTCGGGGTAGTGGCGTTTGCCGCCGTACTGGGTGCTCCGACCCCGGATGGCCTCTCCGTCGAGGGTCAGCGCTGTGCGGCGGTCGCCGTGCTGATGGCGGTCTGGTGGCTCGCCGGTGCGCTTCCGATGGCCGTGACCGCGCTCGTTCCGCTGGTCGCCTTCCCGGTCCTCGGCATCGCGGACGTCAAGGCCGCAGCCAGCCCCTTCGCCCACCCGCTGAACTTCCTGATGCTCGGCGGCTTCATCATGGGCCACGCAATCGAGGAGGTCGGGCTCCACCGCCGGGTCACGGCCTCGCTGTTGTTCCCCGCTGTGCGGAAGCGGCCGCGGCTCATCGTCCTCGCGCTCATGGTCGCCGCCGCCGGGCTGTCCGGGATGGTCAGCAACACGGCCACGATGGTGATGATGCTGCCGATCGCGGCCACCCTCGCGTCGCGCGTCGCCCCCGGAGAGGCTGGTCGCAGCGCCTTCGCCCTGGCCCTGGCCTACGCCTGCTCGATCGGGGGCGTCTCGACCCTGATCGGCACACCGCCCAACGCGGTCCTGGCCGGTCTCAGCCCCCGGCCCATCGCCTTCGGCCAGTGGATGCTGCTGGGGGTTCCCTTCGTCGTGGTGGCGCTGCCGCTGGCCTGGATGGTGGTGCTCAAGCTCGCGATGCCGAAGATGTCCGGTGTCGGAGGTGCCATCGAGGCTGGTCCGTGGAAGCGCGGCGAGCCGGCGGTGCTGATCGTGACCCTGGTCGCCCTCGCCCTGTGGCTGACCCGGCGCGGCCTGGGTCCGATCCCGGCCTGGGGTCTGGACCTGCACGACTCGTGGATCGCGATCGGCGCCGCGCTGTTGCTCTTCCTGCTTCCCGGTGACAACCGCGGACGCCTGCTCGCGTGGGACCGCGCCGAGAGGGCCATTCCCTGGTCAGTGATCCTGTTGCTCGGAGGGGGCTTCTCGCTCGCGGCCGGGATCTCGAGCTCCGGACTCACGGCCTGGCTGGCAGGCTTCATGGCCCAGCTGGGCGAGCTCCCGCTCCCCGTGACCGTGCTGGGGCTCTGCCTGGGCATCTCCTTCGTCACCGAGCTGACCAGCAACACCGCGACGACCCAGATCAGCCTGCCGCTGTTGGCCGCGGGCGCCGAGATCGCCGGGGTCGACCCTCTGCTGTGGATGGTTCCTGCCACGATCTCGGCGAGCTGCGCCTTCATGATGCCCGTCGCCACCGCCCCCAACGCCATCGCCTGCGAGGCCGGCGGCGTCTCCGCCCAGATGATGGCCCGCTGTGGCGTGATCCTGAACATCGTCATCGCCTTCGTCGCAGCGGGCGTCGTGCTCCTCCTGGGCCCGCTGGTCTTCGGGTAGGAGGCCGAGCGGCGTGGCCGCCTGACCTCCTCCCGGGGGTTCACTCGTGGTCGTCGTCGTCGCGCTCGTCGTGGTCGTCGTCGTCGTCGTGGTCGTCGTCGCGTTCGTCGTCGACGACTCCGGTTGCTCCTCGGCGCCCGCAGCTGGTGGGCTGCTGCTGGCACTGTTGGCCTTGCTCGCCGCCATCGGTCGGGGTCAGACCTGGAGACCTGGAACCCAGAAGGTCGAGCGCCCCGACTGCACGAAGCGCTCGATCGGCTCCCCCGAGACGGGGCAGGGTTCGCCCTCGCGGCCGTAGACCGAGAAGGGGTTGTCCGCCCCGGCGTCGCTGTTGACGTAGAGGATCTCGTCGCTCGTCTCGGCCTCTATTGTCTCGTCCAGGAAGGACCAGGCCGCCGTCGCGAGCCGATCCCACTCCTCGCAGGTGAGCTCGGGAACCCCTCGGCGTGGGTCGATCCCCGCGCGCCAGCAGATCTCGCTCCCGGCGATGTTCCCGAGCCCCGCGACGCAGCGCTGATCGAGCAGGGCCGGCTTGATCGGTCCCCGCTTGCGCGCGAGACACCGCCTCCACCACGCGCCATCCCGCCGGGCCGGCCAGGGCTCCGGACCGAGCTCCAGCTTTGGGTCCTCGACCCAAGAGAGCGTCCCGAGCCGCCTGGCGTCGACGAAGCTCACCTCCCGCTGCCCGACAAGGAGCGCACGGGCTCGTGGGTGGCGGCCCTGGACCACCTTCCCGGTCATCCGGAAGTGCAGCACCACCGTGCCCTCGGAGCCGTGGATCAAGCAGTACTTGCCTCGCCGCTCCACCTCTTCCAACTGCATGCGGACCGATGGCAGGCCGGGCTCCAGGCTGATCACTTCGAGGGCGCCGGAACCCAGCCACTTCCTGAGGTTTCGGCACATGATCTCGACCTCTGGCAGCTCGGGCATGGGCTTCTGCTAACGTGCGCCGGTGCTCTCCCTGACGCTGCTGCTCGGCGCTGCGAATGCCGGGCTCCTGAGCGAGAAGACCACCATGTCGGAGTGGCCCGAGCGCGAGATCGACGCCGATCTCGTGACTCCTCGCGGTTGGCTGCGCGTGGGCCTCGGCGCCGACATGAAGGTCTCGAGCGCGAGTCGTGACGACAGCGGCGCGCTCACGCCCCACGACGACGCGACCTGGACGTATTCGCGCCTGTGGCTGAAGCTCGACCAGGGCTTCTCCCAGCGCCTGAGCCTCTATTGCCACATCCCCTACGTCTATGCCCACCTGGACAACGCCCACGGGGCGGACGTCACGACGCGGGCCTTCGGCGACATCCACACCGGCTTCGCTTACCAGCCCTGGATCGACACCCCGAACAAGCTCGCGATCGTCGCGGATCTGAAGGCCCCCAGCGGCGTCGAGTGGCCCAGCGACTTCTCCGGCGGAGAGGCCAGCACCGGCTCCTTCCTCACGGGCACGGGCATCACCAACGCGGGCTTGAGCCTGCGAGCCAGGCGCGCCATCGGTCCCGTCGCCCCACACCTGGACGTCGGCTACACCTTCACGATCCCGACCGTCGTCGGAGACGTCGTCCAGACAGACGGCTGGGGAAACGGCTGGCTCGATCCCGGCGACGAGCTGCACGCCAGCGCCGGCCTGGACCTGCAGCTCGGAGACCGGCTGCTGTTGGGTGCCGGCGCCGTCTATTCCCGCCGCGGGGTCTACCGCGTGGGGATCGCTGGCGAGGGTGTCTGGAAGCTGGACCTGCACGACATCCCGGACAGCGACGGCTGGTTCCTCGACGCCCAGGGCACGGCGAGCTTCGCCGTCAGCGAGCACCTCGGCCTGCGCTATGACCTCGGCTGGCAGGCCGCCGGGACCTCGACGGAGCTCTTCGACCACCTCGGCCTCGAGGAGTTCAGCCCGCAACCTGGCCTCACACATGGTTTGACCGCGGAGGTGCGCTGGTGATCCTCCTCGCCATGCTCGCAAACGCCCAGGCCCGCGGCGGCTACTACTACAACCACCAGGACGTGACCTGGCACACGCTCGAGACCGAGCACTTCTACTTCCACTGGCCCGAGTCGACCCAGCCAGAGGACGACCCCCACTACTTCACGACCGAGTTCACGGCCTCCTCCCTCGCCGAGATCGCCGAGACCTCCTACCCGGCGATCTGCGGCCAGCTGGACCACTTCCTCGTAGAGAAGACCCACGTCGTCATCTACGACCAGGACCGGGACTGGATGGGCAACGGCTTCGCCATCGCCGAGATGGACTGGACCGGCTTCGCCGCTCGCTGGGGTCCGGTGTTCCGCGAGCGCGGCCGCATGGAGTTCCTCACGGACGTCTTCGTCCACGAGTTCGCCCACATCGTCTCGCTCAAGGCCTACCTGCCCTACTCAGAGGGCACGACCATGATCGACGTCGGCGGCCTCGCAGAGGACGAGGAGCACCTGCGCCGCTGGGGCTACGAGGGCCAAACCGGCGTCAACGCGGACATCGGCGTGAGCTGGCTCCACTCGGTCCACACCCCCTTCTACTGGGCGGAGGGCGGCGCCGAGTGGTGGTCCCACAACGCCGACTACAACTTCTGGGGTGCGAGCCGGGACGCCTACCTGCGCATGACGATCCTCGAGGACCGCATGCTCACCCACACGGAGTGGACCACCCGCATCGACAAGGAAGGCTTCGACGGCGAGCGCGGCTACAACCAGGGCTACGCCTTCGCGCTCTACATGCGCGACCGCTTCGGGCGGGACACGTACTCGGAGATGGCCGCGGCCAGCGCCGAGCGCTGGCACCTGGAGTGGGACGTGGTCATGGAAGAGGTCACCGGTGTCCCCGGGCCCCAGCTCTACGAGGACTTCAAGGCCTTCCTGGAGAAGGAATACGGCGCGGTCGCGGCCGAGGTCGAAGCGCGAGGAGCGGTCACGGGTCGGGAGCTCGCGCTGATCCAGCCTCTCTGGGAGAGGGACGACTCCACCGAGTGGGACGAGCTCTCCAAGGTGAAGCAGGACGCCGAGATCGACGGCGAGTCCGCCTGGGAGGACATGCCCGTGTGGTCCCCCACCGGCGAGCACTTCGCCTACTTCGGGCCAGAGGGCTTCACCCTGGTCGCGGCGGGGCCAGAGGCCTGGCCCAGCATGACCGGCGAGTACCTCGAAGAGGACGACGAGGCCCTCGAGGACTGGGACGACATCTGGTACGTCGACTACTGGCTGCGCTACTCGCGTCCGAGCTTCTCCCCAGACGGCAAGAGGCTCGTGGGCTTCATGGGCGAGGACCACGTCGACGGCGTGCGCGGCGACCAGGGGCTCACCTTCAACGGCGACGGCTACAACTGGAACCAGCTCGTCATCGGTGAGATCGGCGAGGACCGCAAGGGCAGGCTCGAGGTCACCTGGGAGCCCGTGCAGAGCGCGCCGCTGCGCGTCGTGGACGCCGCCTTCCATCCCGACGGCGAGCGCGTCTTCTTCATCCGCTACTCCGATGGCACCCACAACCTCTGGGTGCACGATCTGGCAGGTGGATCCTCGGAGAAGCTCACCGACTTCGACGACGGCACCCAGCTCCAGGGCTTGTCCTTCAACGCAGACGGCAGCGGCCTGCTCACGGCGGTCTACCGCAACTTCCAGCAGGACCCCTGGCTCTACGAGGTCGACACCGGGGCCTGGTGGCGGGTCTTCGACAGCCGCGCTGACGAGACCGACCCGGTCTTCGGCCCGGACGACACCATCTGGTTCACCTCGGATCTCGACGGCATCTTCAACGTCTACTCGATGAGCCTGGAGACTCGGCAGGTCATCAAGCAGACCGAGCTCTACGGCGGCGCCTACGGGGTCTCCGTCGCCCCGAGCGGGGACATCGCCTTCACCGCCATCACCGGCCACGGCTTCAAGGTGCGCATGCTTCGGGCGGACGAGCTCAAGGGCGCCCTCGTCGACTACCCGGGGGTCTGCAACGTCGATCCGGACGCCTGCCAGGATGACGACGCCTTCATGGGCTACCGGCCCCACGAGGTCCTGCCCGACGCGAGGTCGCTCTCGACGCCGTACAAGCCCCGAAAGGCGCTCTACCCGCTGGGTGGCTACCCGGTGCTGCGCGCCTCCGACAAGAACGTGGAGGCTGGCTTCGGCTTCTGGCTGGGTGACTACACAGAGGCCCACTACCTCGATGGCATCGCCACCTTCGGCAAGGACAACTGGGTCTACCTCGGGTACTGGAACGACGCCTTCTGGCCGACGATCAACCTCGGCTTCTCCCGCTACAGCTACAAGGGCCACTACGGCTACGGCGTAGACAACGACGGCGTCGCCGCCACAGACGATGTCACCGTCGTGGACGTGAAGTTCGAGCAGCTCGCCGACGATCTCTGGCTCTACACCAGCTACTACCCGAGCGACACGATCTGGGTCGGCGTCGGGGCCGACGTCAGCCGCTACTCCTTCCGGGACACCGGGGACGGCCCCGCGTACGTGCCCTACATCGTCAACAGCGGCGTGGGGGTCTTCGCCGAGTGGTCCCCGCAAGCGGTGGGCTACGGCTGGGGCGACGACTGGATCAACCCCCGCGGCGGGCGCCGGCTCTATGTCGACTACAGCCACCGCTGGACCCAAGTCGTGGACCCGGAGATCGCCGGGTCCCTCTACGACGACGGCGAGCTCTTCGATCGCTACGCCTTCAACCAGGTGCTGCTGTCCTACTCCGAGTTCATCCCCGTGGGCTGGTTTGGACTCACGGACCACCACACCCTGCAGATCGACCTCGAGGGCGGCTACATCGACCGGAACGTGCTCGGCTGGGACGAGCTCATCGCCGGAGGCAAGCACCCCTACCACTGGGGCAGCGGCACCGTCGGGAACAACGTGCAGTTCTCTGGCTACGAGGGCTGGTCGCTCTACGGCGAGACGATGATCATCGCCAACGCCGCCTACCGCTTCCCCGTGGTGCGCGACCTCGACCTCAAGACGGGCCCCGTCTACACCGAGACGATCTACCTCCAGCTCTTCGGCAGCGTCGGCAACCTCTGGAGCTACCGCATCGAGGGTCCCTCCCACATCGAGGGCTACAGCGTCGTGCCCGACCCCGGCGCAGAGGTCGTCCGCGAGGTCCCCTTCAAGGACTACTCCGCCAAGAACAGCCCGAAGGACGACCCGAACTACGTGCTCTCTGACGTCGGCGCCGAGCTGCGCTTCCGGCAGTTCATCTGGAACGACTGGGACTGGGACAGCTTCGTACGGGTCAGCTACGGCCTGAACCGGACCGCTGGCTACGGCGACGTCAACGCCGACTACGTGATGTCCTCTGTCGCCCGGGACGCGAGCTCTGAGCTCTCCGACGAGATCGAGGAACCAACGGTCCGGGTGTACGTCGGTCTCGGAACGGGGTGGTAGATGCTGTTTCTCCTCGCCACTGCCTGCCTGCGCCCCACCGACGACTACACCGTGCAGCTCGTCGGACGCGGCGCCGAGCTCGACAACGTCCTGCCCGCTCCGGAGCCCTTCGGGGGCGCCATCGAGTACGGGCGCTTCAGGATCTGGGGCCACAACATCGGCCTCGGCATCACTGGGCTCTACGGCGACTCACCTCGGGTCGACGGCACGAGCTTCACCCTCGGCTCGGCCAGCTTCGGCTACCCGCCGGACGAGAGCTACGACCGCACCTCGGCCATCCTGATGCCCGGACCCCCAAGCCCCGGCTCCTGCGTCACGCGCATCGGGGCTCCCGGCTGGGCCGGCGCGGCGGAGTACGTGGACGTCGGCGACCACGTCGCTTTTTCGCGGGGCGACGGCTCGCGCATCGTGCTGGAGCGCTCTCCGAGCATCCACCCGAGGCCCTCTGGCGAGAGCTGGTACGCGAGCTACGGCGAGAACCTGCGACCGGTCGTCATCGACCACGAGCTGCTGCCGGACACCTGGCTCTCCGGCGAGTCGGTCGAGCTGACGTTCCCGGGGACCATCGCCCCCCCCGAGTCCACCCTCGGCTCGATCCCTTACCCGCTGCAAGACGCCGACGTGATGTTCCCGACGGCGCTCGACGGTCTCCAGATCGACGGAGAGGACGTCCGGCCACCCGAGCACGACTGGTACTACGCCGTCGACGACCCGGTCCGCTTCGCCGGCCCCTGGTCGGCGCCCTCGACCCTCACGTGGGAACCGGCGGGTGAGCCTCTGACGGTGCAGCTGCGGCTGCTTGGCTGGGGTGTCGAAGAGGACTGCCTTTGCAGTGCCGACTGCGAGGCCGGCTTCACCTGCGAGGACGGTGGCTGCGTGGGCGATGACGGCTCCCAGTGGAACGTGCTCGGCAGCGTGACCTGCACCGTCGAGGACACCGGCGAGTGGACGATGACGCCGGAGATGCTGCAGTCCCTGAAGGACAACACCCGCCCATTCGAGGTCGCCGGGGCCGTGCTGGTCGTCGCGCGCTCGAGCGAGGGCAGCGTCGATGTCCCCGACGTGCTGTCCTGGAACGGCGGCCGCGTGCCCATCTCTCCGGTGAGGACCCGCCTCGTAGATCTCGTGGCGACCCGCGTGGAGGTGGAGTGATGTTGCTGTTGCTCGCCTGCGGGACCTCCCCCTACGAGGACTACTGGACCGGCGCCGGTCCGACACTGTCGGCGGTCTCTCCGCAAGCGATCGAGGGCCTCGTCGGCGGTCAGGAGGTCGTGCTCTCGGGGACCGGTCTGTCCACCGCGCGCACCGTGGTCATCGGCCAGCGCAACGCGGAGATCCTCAGCGCGACAGAGGGGGACGTCACGGTCGTGGTGCCCCAGCAGGTCGGACCGGGGGCCAAGGACGTCGTCGTGGTCACCGACGAGGGCTACGCCCGCGCGAGTGACAGCCTGGTCGTCGAGGGGCCCGCGCTGGCAGCCCAGGAGAACGAGGCGGTCAGCTTGTCGCTCTACCGCATCGACTGCCCGATCGACGTCGGGTACTACATGGGCTTCCTCGACTCGGCGGACTCGGCCTTCGGCTACCCCTACGGCTCGGACCTCTACTGGTGCGGGCTCGAGGCTGGCTACGTCGACGCCTACGGTCAGATCAGCCTGGGCGCCAACGTCGGCTTCGCCGGGGAGCTGGCCTATGTCGGGTCCTTGTGGTCCCTGCCGGCGGCAGGCGAGACCCACTTCCGGGGGCCCTCGGACCGCCCGGTGCCGACCATCCCCTTCGTCTACGGTCCGGTCGCTCCGGACGAGACCATCGCGGTGACCACCCCGCGGGACTGGCAGCGCGACCTCGACGTGCAGGCCGCGATGGCTGCCGACATCGAGGAGAACTACTACTGGTACGACGAGTCCCACTCCGAGCACGGCGGGCCAGAGGCCTGGTTCTTCGGCGACGACGAGTGCTACATCGACGCCGTCGACGTCAGCTCGGGCAGCGGAGACACCTTGACCCTGGCGAGCGCCGGCCCCGCCGGGGCCACCGGCATGTGGCTGGGCTTCGTCGAGTCAGAGGGCGACGGGGCCTACACAGAGGAGCTCGTCACAGCCAGCGCCCGAATCTCCGTGAACGGGACGAGCGTGATCGGCGAGCCCAGCGGCGCGGTCATGGTCTACGACGACTGGTCCGGCTTCCTCCTCGCCGACGCCCCCGGGTACTACATGGGCAGGAGCGATCTGCCGCCAGGGGTCGACTACACGGTCACCCGCTCGCGGCTCGGACTGTCCGAGGAGCTGGGCGAGGTGCCCGGCATCGACGAGCTCGTCGTCACCTTCCCGCCGAACTTGATGAGCGGCGCCCTCGACATCCCGCTGGACTCCGAGTTCCGGGTGGACTGGGAAGCCGGCAGCGGCGACGCCATCGTCATCGAGTTCATCGTCTACGACACCGGCATCGACGACCCGAACTACATGACCGAGGTGGCCCGGCTCACGGCTCACGCCGTCGACGCCGACGGGAGCTTCGTCTTCTCTCCCGAGGTGCTCGGCCAGCTGCCCGAGGCCCGCCAGGAGGTCACAGAGGACTACGACCTCACGGGCTACTGGGGAGAGCTCACGGTGACGCGCCACCAGCTGACCGCTGTCTCGAGCAGCGACGGCGACATCGTCATCGACATGGTGCACGCCGTCAACGCGCCGGTCGGCCTCATTTCGAGCTTCTGAACGAGTTAGGCAGGCGCGATGCGCGCCTGGCTGCTGTCGCTGAGCCTCCTCGCCCCCGCCGTTGGCGAGGAGCCGAAGGGTGTGAGCGGACAGCTCGCGGAGATGGGTCCGAGCGTGATGCAGGCCATCGGGGTCATGCAGATGGGGAACTACAAGCAGGCCCTGAGCCAGTTCGAGGCCATCTTGGAGGAGCACCCCGACAACCGCCGCCTCCACCTGCTCATCGGCCAGACCTACTTCGCGATGAACGACTGCGTCGCTGGCGAGCAGTGGGTGCTCCAGCACCGCAAGCGACCCGCCTTTCGCATCCGCACCGCCGCCCTCATCGCCGCCTGCCACGCCCGCCACGGCGAGTACGCCGAGGCCGTGTACTGGCAGGAGGAGGCGGCGCTGTTGGATCCAGGCACCGCCAGCGTCTGGTCGCTGCTCGGCATCTACCGCTACCGCCAGGGTGACTACTGGGGCGCCGACGAGGCCTTGCGCGAGGCGGCCATGGTCGATCCCGGCGACATGCGGCTGGCCTATGCCTACGCGACCATCGCGCTGTCCGACGGTGACCACTCGAACATCGACGAGCTCATCGGGGCCCTGCGCGCGGCGCCCTACGGCGCTCTGCACAGCTACGTGCTGGAGGCGCGGTTGGAGCTGGACCTCGGCAACCCGGTACGGGCTGCGGAGCTCGCCGACGAGGCGACCAGGCGTGACCTCGGCGGGGCCAGCGGCCTCACGATGAAGGCCGAGGCGCTCCGGCGCCAGGGGGCGGGGGAGGACGCGGATCAGCTGCTCGCGCGCCGCACGAAGTGGTTCAAGCAGCGCCCGGCGATGTGGGCGGTCCAGGCCCGCGTCTGGGTCGACATCGGCAAGCGCCGCGAGGCCGCCGATCTGCTGACGTCGGCCCTGGACGTGAACCCTCTCGACCCCGAGCTCGTGGCCTCGGCCTGGTACCTGTCCAGGGCGGAGGGCGACAGCGAGGCGATGGCCGCGTGGGCTGTCGACTACGACACCTTCCAGGCGTGCCCCTACCGTCCGCTCTCTGCGCTGGTCCCGCTCACGGAGAGCCTGGACTGACGCGGGGCTCAGTAGTAGTACGTGGTGCCGCTGTAGACGGTCCACTGCAACAGGGTGCCGTCCCAGGTCGCGTAGCCGACGGGGTACCACGGCTCGCCCTCGCCCAGCTGCCAGAGCACGACGTCGGTGTAGGTGGCGGCGGAGTCGGGGGCGGTGGCGTCGTGCGCAAAGCCCACGCCGATTCCCGAGCTGCCGTAGATGTCCTCGCCCGTCATGCCGTCGATGAGACCGAAGCTCTCGGCGCACTCGCCGTGGGAAGCGGAGCCCTCTCCGTAGTCGGCCCACCACGCGAACTCGCAGTCCGGGCAGTCGGCCAGCGCTCGTGAGCCCGTGGTCGTCACGTCGTAGACGCAGAGGTAGTCGGCATCCATGAAGTAGTAGAACCAGGTGCTGAGGACGCCGTCGATGCTCTCTGTCGAGGCCCCCGACCAGCCATAGGTGAGCAGTCCGGTGTCTCCACTGGGGCCCATCGGGGCGCTGTCGCCGTCGGCGCCGCTGCACGACAGCAAGGCGAGCAGCTGGCTCAATGGCGGAGTCCGTAGTCGCCGTACATCGTCAACGTCGGTTGCGGTCGGCGCAGTATAGGCTGGCGACCCCGGTTGGGTTAGACGGGGGCGCATGCCTGCCTGGGTCCTGGTCCTGAGCTTGTTCTCGCCTGCGGCGGGCGACGGGCCGGTGCCGGCCGAGGATGAGGTCGGGTACGCGGGGAGGCAGGTGGACCAGGCTGGCGCGCAGCTGCTCGCTCTCGGCGCTGGCGGTCGTCGTGGTGTCTTGCGCATGCAGAACGGCGACTTCGTCGGAGCCCTCGAGATCTTCGAGTCCGTCCTGGATGGAGAGCCCGACAACCGCCGGCTGCACATGCTCATCGGGGAGGCGCTCCTGTCGATGAACGAGTGCGACGAGGGGCGGGACCGGGTCCTCTCCCACCGAACCCGGCCTGCGTTCCGGCTCCAGCTCCCCAGGATGCTGGCTGCCTGCTACGCCCGCCACGGCGACTACTCGGAGGCGGTCTACTGGCAGGAGGAGGCGGCGCTGGTCGACTCGCGGTCGGCCCTTGTCTGGGCGCTCCTCGGCCTATACCGCTACCGGCAAGGTGACTACTGGGGTGCTGACGAGGCCCTGCGCGAGGCCGCGTCCATCGACCCGAACGAGATGAGGCTCTCGTACGCCTACGCCAGCATGGCGCTGACCGAGGGGGACCACTCCGAGATCGACATACTGATCACGCGGCTGAGGAACTCGGAGCTCGGCTACGCTCCGAGCTGGGTGTTGGAGGCGCGCCTCGAGCTCGATCTCGGGAACCCCGTTCTGGCTGACCGCGCTGCTCAACAGGCAGTCCGAAAGAACTGGAGAGCCGCCACCGGCCTGGAGTTGCGGGCGGAGGCGCTTCGTCGCCATGGGGACGGAGACGGCGCCGAGCTCCTGCTCGAGCGCGGGCGGGACCTGTACAGCCAGCGCCCCACCTTGTGGGCCGTCCAGGCTCGCGTCTGGGTGGACGCAAGGAACCTCGCGGAGGCGGAAGAGCTGCTCGAGCATGCCTTGGAGCAGAGCCCCTACGATCCAGAGCTCATGGCCTCTGCCTGGTACCTCGCCCGCGCTCGGGGTGATGCCGATGAAATGGAACTGTGGGCTCAGCGGTACGAGGCAGCCCAGGTCAACCACCTGCGCACGCTCTCGGCGCTGGTCCCTCTCACGGAGAGTCAGAAATGATCACCCTCATGTTGATGTCCTGCTTCGGGGAGGAGCCCGCCGAGACGACGGAGCCCGAGGCCGCGGTCGAGCTGCCCGAGATCAACCTCGTCGTCGTCACCCTCGACACCACCCGCGCGGACCGCATCGGGGCCTACGGCCATGAAGCAGCCCGGACCGAGACCATCGATGGCTTCGCCGCCCGCGGGCAGCGCTTCGACCACGCCGTGTCTCCCGTCCCCCTGACGATCCCCGCCCACGGCACGCTGTTCACGGGCATGGACCCCTACCATCACGGCATCCGCAACAACGGCAGCGCCACCCTGCCAGCGACCAGCCTGACCCTGGCCGAGATCCTCAAGGACAGCGGCTACGCGACCGCCGCGAGCGTCGCGGCCTACGTGACGACCGATCTCTGGGGCTTCGACCAGGGCTTCGATGCCTACTACGACGACATCGAGGAGTCGCTGCTGGCCCGGCACAACCTGTGGAAGCTCGAGCGTCCAGCCGACCAGGTCCTCGACGACGCCATCGGATGGCTGCAGAGCGATGAGCGGCCCAAGGACAGGCCCTTCTTCCTGTGGGTCCACCTCTACGATCCGCACGAGCCCCTGCGTCCACCGGAGGGCTACCAGGACGGGGACGCCTACGACGGCGAGATCGCCTTCGCCGACGACCAGCTCGCCCGGCTCGAGGCCACCATCGGCGAACTGGGAGCTGGAGATCAGACCTTGTGGGTGATCGTCGGTGATCACGGGGAGGGGTTTGGTGACCACGACGAGATGGGGCACGGGCTGTTCCTCTACAACAGCACCCAGCGCGTCCCGCTGATCATCGCTGGACCGGGCATCGAGCCCTCCGTCATCTCCGAGCCTGCGGGACTCGTGGACGTCATGCCCACGGTGCTGACGGCGCTCGGACTGCCCGTGCCCGCGGGCCTCGATGGGCAGCCCCAGCCAGGGGGTAGCCACCCCCTGTACCTGGAGAGCTACCAGCTCCAGGAGCGCTATGGATACGCCCCGCACCTCGCCCTCGTCGACGGTGATCGCAAGCTGATCGACACGCCCAGACCAGAGCTCTACGCCGTCGATGACCTCGCGGAGAGCCAGGACCTGGCTGCGGAGGAACCGGAGCGCGTCGCGGCGATGCAGGCGCTGCTCCAGGGCCTGGGCGCCACTCCTCCTCATGGACGAACCACCATCGACGCGGAGACCCTGGCTCGCCTCGCGGCCCTTGGCTACGTCAGCAGCGGCGAGGACATGCGGACCGACGAGGTCCTCCCGGACCCGAAGGACAAGCTCCATGTCCTTCGAGCCATCCAGGAGGGCCGGACGCTGGCCGAGGCGGGGGACTACGAGGCCGCGATCGCGGTCCTCGAAGGGGTCGCGAAGGCCGAGCCGGACCTGGTGATCGTCCGGGAGCGACTGGCTCGGATCTGCGCTCGGAGTGGAGATCAGGTGGCTTCGCTTCGCTGGGTCGAAGAGGCTCTCTCGATCGAGCCGGACAGCGCTCGTGTCCTTGGGCAGGCCGTCCTCGCTCACTCAAAGGCCGGCGACCACCAGCGCGCCCTGGAGCTCGCAGAGCATGGTCTGGAGGTCGATCCGGGTTCGTCTGTCATGGCCGAGCTCAAGCTGGCCCAGATGGAACGGCTCTCTCGGGCCGGGGACGCCGTCGTCTTCGGCGAGGGCTTCCTCGCCCGCAACCCAGGAGCCACGAACGTCGCGGGCATGTTGGGGGTCTTCTATGGCCGCATGGAGGACATGGAGAAGGCCGAGCCGCTGCTTCGCCTCAGCGTGGCCTCAGCCAACCCGCCGCGCTGGGTGAACTACACCATGGCCAAGCTCGCCTCCGGGGCGGGCGCCCAGGACGAGGCGATCGGCTACCTTCGCGCAGAGCTGCACGAGTACCCGGACAACCGGAAGGCCCGGCTCCTGCTCGTCCGCCTGCTCTCCGGCGAGGGGCGCTACACCGAGGCGCTGCCGGTGGTCGACGTGATGTTGAAGGTCCGAGAAGACGACATGCAGCTCATCCTCACGAAGGCCCAGCTTCACTTCAACATGAAGCAGTACGACGAGACCGAGGCTGCCCTGTCGCTGGCTGCGGCGATCGACCCGGAGGAGCCCGAGCTCCTGCTGCTCAAGGCGAACCTCTTGGACAAGCAGGGGAAGAAGACCGAGTCGAAAGAGGCCTTCGAGGCCGCGAAGGCCGCGAAGGCCAAGCGCATGGAGGCCGCCAAACCGGCTGACAAGGGCGGCGCAGGGGCCGCCAAGCCCTGAGAGCCTGGCGGTCCGCTCAGTAGTAGTACGGGCTGTACTGACTCTGGCGCTCGAACTCGAGGGTCGCGCCGTCGTAGGTGACCTGGTTGTAGATGGCGAAGGGGAACCACTCGCCGTCGAGACCGAGGAAGATCGTCTCGAGCTCGCCGTAGGACTCGTAGCCCTCGAGGATGTACGCGGAGTTGAAGCCCATGGCCCACTCGTTGTAGTTGACGCCGAAGACGTCCTTGCCGCTCTCACCGTCGGTGAAGCCGAAGGCCGTGCAGTCGCCCTCGGTCGTCGTGCCGATGTCCCACTCCGTTTTCCAGGCCCAGTCGCAGTCCGCGCACTCGGTCAGGGGCTCGGTGCCCGTCTGGCCAGCGTCCCAGCCGCACAGGTACTCACCGGTCAGGCCGTAGTAGTACCAGTAGCCGAAGGTGCCATCGAGCTCGGAGCCGCCGTTGACGGTCCAGGAGCCGCGCCAACCGAAGTACAGCAGACCGGTGTCGGTGTCGCTGTCGCTGTCGGCGTCGCTGTCGCTGTCGCTGTCGGCGTCGGTGTCGGCGTCGGCCTCGGTCGAGGTGTCGCCGGTGTCGTCTGTGTTCTTGATACAGGCCATGCTCGCGACAGCGATAAAGCTGAGGGCAAGGACAAGGCGCAGGTCAGTGAGCTTCATCGCGTCTCCAGGGGGTATGGCCTAGCGCAGGCCAAGGTTCAAAGCGGGTCGGAAGGTACCCGTGTGATGGCCGGGCTGCAACAAATCCCGGCACTTTTTGTACCCATTGACCGAATCGCTACATGCCCTCTTTTCCCTGCTTTGCTCTCTCGATCCATTCCCGGATCTCGCACTCGATGACCTCGAGGGCCGCGGTGCGGAAAGGCCGGAACAACAGCGGGATGTTCGTCAACTCCAGCTCGATCGTCGAGGGATGGACCTCGACCCGGCCGATTAGCGTGTTTCCCATGACCGTGAACGTGAGCGTCGCGACGTCTTCGCTCTCCCAGTTGCCCCTCGGCGAGTACTCCGGGAACTGCTCCCGGTAGCTCTCGAGGGCATTGCGGGTCAACGTCCGGGCGGTGTCGAGGGGTAGATCGTGGGGGATGCGGTGCTTCACGCACGGGATCATAGACACAAACGAAGACGGGCCCCGATCGGGGCCCGCCTGGTTCGAGGTGTGTCGCCGATCTACTTGGCGACGAGCTCCTTGAGGGTCTTGCCCGCGCGGAAGTAGGGGTACTTCTTCGCGGCGATCTGGATCTTGGCACCGGTGGCCGGGTTGGTTCCCGTGCGGGCAGCGCGGCTCTTGGTGCCGAAGGTGCCGAAGCCGGGGATGGTGACCTTGCGGCCCGCGTCGAGCTCGACAGCGATGATGCCTTCGCCGCTCTTCGCGGAGAAGATGGTGTTGATGACATCGAGAGCCTTGGCCTGGGAGAGCCCGGTTTTCTTCGCCAGCTTGGCGGCCATCTCCTTCTTGTTCATTCGTGTCCTCCGTATCGGACAAAAGTGTTGGTTGGTCCGCGCGAGACTCAGTTGTGCGCGGGGGCTCAAGGCATAGCCCGCCATCTCGGGCGTGCCAGCCGGAGATCGGCGTTTTTTGCAGTGCTTATCGATGTCTTCGCGCAATAGACTCCCCCGCACTCGCGTACGATGTCAGCGAAAACCACCTTCGAGGTACACAATGACAACCACCGGGCCGATCAGTCGCAAGGATCTCGAGACTCGCCTCTCAGCGGTCGAACCCGCCCGTCTCGCCGCTGTCCTGGAGGCAAGTGACGTGCGCATCGGCGCTGCCTCCAGCGGCGAGGATCTCGCTGCGAAGCTGGTTCGCGCGTTGTGGTGGCGCACCCACAGCCCTGTCGGTCTCTTCGTGATGACCGACAGCCTCGACGATCTCGTGGCCAACACCGCGGCTCGGCTCGACCTGCCCCTGCCAGAGGGCGACGCCTTCGTGAAGCTCGAGGCCCTCACGGAACACCTCGTCCCAGCGGGCAAGCCCATCCGGGTCAGCGAGCTGGACAGCGAGACGGTCGATCGGCTGGAGTCCGCTCAGTGGACGTCATGGGTCGGCGTCAGCGCCACCGGCGGCGCGGCGGGGACGAAGGTCGCCGCGGACGCCATCGTGAGGCTCTTCAAGGGGCCCATCGGGGACATCCTCCCCTACCTGCCGAAGATCGGCCCCATCGCCATCGCCGTGAAGAACGGAGCGAAGGTCGTGAGCAAGGTCGCCGGGCCCCTCGGCATCGGCTTCGGGGTCCTGACCGTCAACGACGTGCTCGGCGCCGACTACGACGAGGCCCTGCCTCTGCTGTTGGGGGCGGGACTCTGCCTCCGCGATGGGGACGTCGAGGTCATCCTGCAGGACGACGTCGAGGAAGAGGTCGTCGTCGCGCAGGAGGTCGTCGGGGACGAGGTCGTCGAAGAGGTCGTCGAAGAGGAGATCGTCGAAGACGACGTCACGATCGACGAGGAGGTCGTCGCCGAGGAGTGATCAGGCCGCGTAGCCGAGGGCGCTGAGCACGACCCGGGCCTCCTCCGACAGATCGGACTCGTCGACCTCTGAGCGCCAGCGGTCGATCGCAGTGGTCGTCACTGCGCGCTCGACGGCGCTGGTGCTGCTCTCTCGGTCCGAGTGGCTGGCCGCGGAGGACTCGTGGGCGAGCACGGCCGGATCCCAGGGCTCGCCGAGGAAGGCCAGCACCTGGCGCATCGTGGCCTCTGGCTCGGTACAGAGGGCCTCGTATCGAAGCTCCAGGTAGCGACCAGAGACGGTGTCGACCTGGTTCCTGACCTCGGCCACGACCTGGGCCCAGTAGCGCGACGCCGCCTCGATGCCCGCGCAGTACCAGACGGGCTCCCCGCTGGCCGGATCGAGCCAGCGCTGCTTCACCAGGGAGGCGGCGACCGCACGCCCGTCGCGTACGACATGGATGAAGCGCGCGCGGGGGTAGATGCGGCCGAGGGTCGCCATGTGGAGCAGGTCGTGGGGGGTCTTCTCGGCGATGCGCTGGCCCGGTGGGGCCACGGCGTCGAGCAGCCCGCTGACGAAGCCGCGTACGGCAGCGTCGAGCTCGGGTTCGCCGACCCCCGCGCTCCTGAGGTCGGGGGCCATGGATTGCCACCACTGCTCGCGCAGCTGGCAGATGGCGCTGACGAGCTTGAGCTCCGGGCCGCACCAGATTCGGCCGTGGGCCGAGAGCATCGTGCGGAACAGCGTCGTCCCGCTCCGCCCGGCGCCGCCGATGAAGACGAAGTCGCGCTCACCGTCGTCTTCGAGTTGGATCCCCTCTTCGGCGAAGCGGGCGACGATGCGCTCACCGATGCCGGGCAACAGGGCCTCTGCGCGGGCTTCGAAGAGCGGCTCCAGCAGCTCGGCGCGGTCGAGCCGCAGCAGGTTCATCGCGACGCGCTCCAGGCCCCGTGAGCTGGCGGCTGGGGTCGGGGAGGGCGCTCGAGCCAACAGGGCGGTGAAGTGCCCCATCGCGCCGGGCCCCGGGACCATCTTGCCGGCGTACAGGGCGCGCTCCTGGAGCAGCCCGGCGAGCAGCTCGCGGCGGTGGGGCGAGACGAAGCCGGCCTCCACGAGGGCGGAGGCCTGGCGAGCCAGCGGGCCGAGGTCGTCCATGCGGCCAAGGTAGGAGCAGGCCAGCGCAGCCAGGACCCAGGGGTCGGGGCTGCCGAGCTCCAACAGGGGCTGAACCATGTCGATGGCCTCTGCGGGCCGTCCTTGCCAGATGGCGCACTCGATCAGCCCCAGGCCCGCCTCGACGTGGTCCGGGTCGTGGGCCAGGGCTCGCTCGAAGGCCTGTGCGGCCTCGTCGACGCGCTCCTGGCGCAGGCGGACCTGGCCGAGCCTGGCCCAGGTGACCTCACCCGTGACGCCCGGGAGCAGCTCCTCGGCGGACTCTCCTCGCCACGACAGCGCCGTGGCGTAGTCGGCGCTGGCCATCTCGAGCTCTCCGCGGTGCTCGTGGGCGACTCCCGAGAGCAGGGAGATGTTCGGGTGAGAGGAGCCCAGCGCCCGGGCCTCTCTGCAGGTCACCAGGGCCTCGTCCGCCGCGCCGGAGGCCAGCTGCAGGTGGGCCCGGAGGGTGGCGAGTGACACGAAGGCGGGGCGCTCGCCGCGCGCCAGGGCGTCCTGAAGGGCACTCCAGCCACGGTCCGTGGCGCCGCGGGCACCGTCCACGTCGCCGGCATCCAGGCGCTCCCTGGCCAGGTAGCCCCAGGCGACGGCGTCCCCGGGGGCCTCGGCGCAGCGGGCCTCGAGGAGGCGGAGGTTGCGCCGGGCCTTGTCCCGAGCCTCTCGCACGGCGGGCACGTTGCCCAGGTGGACGATGTCGGCTGGGATGTTCCGCGCGCGCACGCCGGCCGCCATCCACGACCTCGGAGTCTCGTGGACGCGCCCCTCCCAGCGAAGGTCCTCGCTGCGCCGGAACAGGCGCCCGAGCTGGATCGCCTCGCCGCGTCGCGCTCGGCCAGCCACCACCTCACCGAGCTCGGCGTCGAGGTCGTCGGCGTTGTGGAGCGGCAACAGGCCGAGATCGAAGTCGCCCTCTGCGATGGCCGCGACGATCGCGGAGCCGTCGACGAGCCGCTCGTCGGCGTCGAGGACCAGGATCCAGTCGCCGCTGCTGGCGTCCAGCGCTGCGTTTCGGGCGGCCGCGAAGTCGTCGGCCCAGGGGTGGTGGACCACGATCGCGCCGCGTCCCTTGGCGATTCGGACCGTGTCGTCGGAGGAGCCCGTGTCGACCACGATGATCTCGTCGACCACGCCGACGACGCTGTCGAGGCAGGCCTCGATGAACTGGGCTTCGTCCTTGGCGATCAGACAGAGAGAGAGCATGCACGCTCATCGGTCAGTCCTCGGGCAGGTTTAGCTCTTGGAGCAGCCAGGACAACCGCGCCTCCAGGTCGCAGATGCGGGGCAGCTCGACGAGCCGGTCGCTGGCCTCTTCGACGAGGAGACCGTGGACCAGCCCGTGAAAGAGGCGCTGGAGGTGGGGGTTCGTCGCGCGGATGCCATCCGGCACCAGCGGCAGGGTGCCGAAGGGGGGCAGCACGATGTGGTCGTAGCGAGTGGCGTGGGCGAAGGCCTCGGCCAAAAAAGCGGTGGCGCCGTCGTCGGGCTCGGTGAAGCGGTAGTGCAGCCAGAAGGCGGCGAAGTCGATGGAGCTGCGATCGGCCACGAAGCCACCACCGGCGGCCATCGCCCGATCCTCGGCCGCGACCTGCTCCCGCCAAAGGGCGCGGATGAGCTCCATGCGCTCCTGCCGAGTCGTGCGGTGGAGCTGGAGGCCCCGCTCGAGTCGACGGCGCATGCCCTCCTCGATGAAGGGCACGCCGAGGTGCTCCGCGATGCGTCGGCCCAGGGTGGTCTTGCCGATGCCCGCGGAGCCGCTCATGGCGACGCGCGGGGGTCTCTGGAGCCTTGGCCTGCCGGCCTCGCCCGGGACGGCTCCGAGGGAGCTGAGCACCGCCCCCGCCTCTGCCAGGAGGAGGTGGCTGTGGCTTCCGGGCGCCGGAGCCCAGCGCAGCGCCTCGTCCATCGGGAGGCCCAGGTGATGGCAGAGCAGGGCTCGGATGACGCCGATGTGGGTCACGACGAGCCAGGATCCATCAGCCAGATCCGCCTCTTCGAACCAGCCGAGGACGCGTCCGGCCATCTCCCCCCAGGTCTCGCCTCCGGGAGGCCGGGCGTGGAGGTAGTCCATCCAGTAGGCGTGGGTGCCGACCGGGTCCTCGCTGTTGAGCTCCGCCCACGGGCGACCCTCCCAGTCCCCCATGAACTGCTCTCGCAGGGCTGGAGAGGTCGACAGCGGCAGGTCGTGCTCGGCGGCGAGGCGCTCGCCCAGCTCGGAGCAGCGGCTCAGATCCGAGCTGATGACGCCCATCGGTCGCTCCAGGCGGCGGGCGAGGCTCGCCAGCGCGTCGCTCTGGACGCGCCCCTGGGTCGACAGCGCGTAGTCCGTGTGGCCGTAGGCCCGGCGCAGGCCCCCGGTCTCCGCCTGCCCGTGACGGAAGAGATGGAGCTCGACCAGTCGGCGACACGGAAGCTCCTCCAGCGTGACGGGGTCCCAGGACGGCATGGCGGGAGGTTAGCTTCCGTCGATGCTGCTGATGCTCCTGTCGGCCTGCCAGCGCCCGAGCCCGCTGGTCGTGCTCGTCTCCTTCGACACGACGCGCGCGGACCGTGTCGGTGCGTATGGTCGCGACCGCGCGGGGACGGCCAACCTCGACGCCCTCGCCGCAGAGGGCGTGCTCTTCGAGTGGGCCTTGTCCCAGAGCTCCACGACCCTCGCCTCGCACACGACGGTCTTCTCCGGGCTCGACTCCCACGGTCACGCTGTCGTTCGGAACGGCTACCCACCGCCGGCCGGGCTGGAGCTCTTGAGCGAGCGCTTCGCGGCCGAGGGCTGGGACACGATCGGGGTCGTCGGCGCCTCTCCGCTGGAGGACGCCATGGGGCTGAACCGGGGCTTCCGGGTCTGGGAGGACCACGACCTGCTGCCCTATCTGGGCCAGGTCGAGGTCGGCGCGGACCAGGTCAACCAGCGCGTCTTCGAGATCCTGGCCGAGACGCCCAGGCGTCCGACCCTGCTCTTCGTCCACTACTACGACAACCACATGCCCTGGAGCTCGGCGCCGATGGATGTCGCCGCCGAGTTCGTCGACCCGAGCTACCGAGGAGAGGTCAGGCGCGATCTGAGGGGGGTGATGCTGCTGTCGGACGACGACTGGATCGCGAAGATGAGCGCAGAGGACCGCGCTCACGCCGACAACCTCTACCAGGCCGAGATCAGCTGGACCGACCGGCAGTTCGGCGAGCTGATGGCGGGGCTGGAGCGACGCGGTCGCCTGAAGGACGCGCTGGTCGTTGCCTTCGCCGACCACGGAGAGTCGATGAACGACACCGACTGGTCGTGGCATGTCTACGGTCACGGTCCCGACGTCGACCTCGACATCATCCACGTGCCGCTGTTGATGCGGGGCTTCGGCTCGCTGGCGCTCCCGGGTGGGGTGCGGGTCGAGCGCCAGGTCCGTCTGCAGGACATCGGCACCACCGTGCTCGGGGTCGCTGGCCTGGGCGGCACCCTGGGCCAGGGCGAGGACCTCGCGCCGCTCTGGAGTGGCGCCGGCGGCACGACCGCCCCTCCCTCCTTCGCCGAGGCGACCAAGCCGATCCCGCTGGAGTCAGGCTCCCGCTGGAACAACAGCCCCTTCGAGCGCTCGGTCGCCCTCGACGGCAAGCTGCTCGTCACCGCGCCCTTCATGGGCACCGCGACCCTCCACGACATCGCCCCCGGCCAGCCCATGCGCGTGGAGGACCCCGACGAGGAGACCCTGCACGGCCTCAT